>Ga0209060_10004605_pt1 | contig 10620 bp, 8 predicted proteins | sample Coa_R1_8_FD_187155 | JGI IMG/M metagenome (GOLD analysis project Ga0209060, IMG submission 187155) | Surface soil microbial communities from Centralia Pennsylvania, which are recovering from an underground coalmine fire - Coalmine... | ecosystem: Environmental > Terrestrial > Soil > Unclassified... | reverse complement strand
AAATGCAATCTTTTCGTTGGTTGGCTCGGTTGTTCCCTGAGGCAGATCCCAGGGATTGAGAGTCTCATGGCCGTCGAGATCGATATTGATTACACGCCCGCCCATGAGCTGCATGAGTGGCGCATACGAGTCTCCACGCTCGAGAATCGAGATCAGGGGCTTCGCCCTGGCCATCATCAGAAGAATCAGGTGAACGCCGAAAGACTTCCCGCTTCCGCTCTGACCCATGTAGAGGACATTGGCGTCGCTCAATCCCGGATCGAAGGTGGAGAACGGAATTAGCTGCCTGTAGGCCGTCTCAAACAGCATGAGCGGCGAGTTTCGGGTTCCACCCCAAGGCATCTCCACCGGCACAAGATCGGCGGTATGCAGCGTCAATAGGTCCAGTTCCCGTTTGTTGGTCTCGGCCATTCCCGGGAGGCTTGAGAAGAGGATTCTCTTTTGCGCCAGGGTCTCGACTATGCCTCGCGCGCCGTTCATCCGGCCGATTGCATGCAACACTCGTTGCCGCCGGTCGGAGAGAATACGTTCGGCCTCACGAGCTTCCTCCCGGTCCCTTGCCGGACGGGAGGTCCGCACGGCAATCGTCATGCTCATCTGGCAAGCTTTGAGGGAGCTCGATATCAGATCCTGCAGGACCTGAACCAGTTGCTTCTCGGCCACCTGCGCGTCCACATTGAGGCGAAACCCTCCGCCCAGGCCTCTCTGCGCAGCGGTCATCTTGCGCAGCCGGCTTTTGAACTGCTTTACCGATTTCGTCTGGTCGGGCAGCGTGACGTCAGCAACGATCGTCAGCGGGAAATCCATCACCACCAGTTCGCGAAGCACTCCAGGGAAGGTCGCATCGGGCAGATCCTTCAAGCTGATCAACGAATACAGGAGACCGCCCATCTTGACGTATTCATCCTGTTCGTCCTCGATATTGACGGTCGCCATCTGACTTCTGGCACTCTCATACGCCAGAGTCGAATCCGCTGTTTTGAACCGCCGCGTATCGTTGCCGAGAGGATTGAGGGCCCTCTTCGTCTCCACAAACAGCTCGTCGTTGTTCAAGCGGTGGATCTTCATGCCGGTCGCTCGCAGCGTCGTCTCGACTCCGGAGAGCAGACTCCGGAACTCGGCCACAAGATCCACGTGCTCGAGTTGCGACCGCTGGATGCACTTCCTTGCCGACATCCCGCCTGTATTGGCGCGCGCCTTCTTTTTCCACCGAAACTCCGGAGACTGATGATGGACGGATGGATCCCAGATGAAGAAGATGTGGAGCCGGTGATGGAGAAACTGGCCGCCCTCCTCCTTCGCACGCCACGTATCGATCTGCTGCCGGTCGAGGACTTCGAGAACCGGGCTCGAATGCCTCCGCTCCCGGCCATATCTGTCGATGAGATCCTCGGAGCCCTCGCCGATCTCGAATCTCACCTGCATCCGCATCGACCGCTCGGGAAGAGAGCGCACCAGGGCCTCAAGCGAGAGCTTCGTGCGATTACGCTCTTCATCGCTGGCGTAGTAGGAGTTAAGGCCGCTCACCCGGTAGCCGGCGACAAAGGCGCCGCTGACCTGCACCATCAGGTCGTCGAGAATGTCCCGGATCTTCAGTTGCTCGCAGAGCGCCGGCTCCGCGAGAGATTTCACAAACTGGTCTTTGGTAAGGGGCATCGCTACTCCTCTGCCTTCAAATAGGATTCGGTCAATTGACTATCGCGCTCGAGCGCCGAGTAGACATGGGGCCGCGTGTGAAAGAGGAGCAAGTCCAACAAATAACCTCTCTGCTTCCCATACTTGAACAGCATGAGCACCGGAACCGAAAGGAGCGGCACGATGTACTGCAACAGCACATTCATCGGTATTCCGAACATCTCCCGGTTCGTAAACCGTCCGATGATGTTCATCACCACCGCCAGCCCCATCACCGCGAACAGGTCCTCGGCCTCGAGCCCCATAAAGGTCACGCGTGTGCGAAGATTCCGGTAAACAGGAGTCACGTCGAGTTTCGCCATGTTCTCTACCTCACTCCCGCCGTGCCGTTCGTAACGAAAAACTCGACCAGCCGAAGCAGTCCGGAGACGAGCATGCAAAGAGCGGCAGTCGTAAAGTGCCTCAGCCACCCTGCGGTGGGATTGATCTGCGAGTGAACGGCCAGGCGCATGGCCCCGAGTGCAACGTGGGCCCCCGCGTACAGCGGAAGGATCACATTGCCGAACCAGTCGATGAGCGTCACGATCGACATCCAGAAGCGGTCCGGGTCGTCGAAGGCTCGCTGAGCGGCAAAGGTCTCAATGGCCCGTGTTAACCCGGACACACAGAGGCAGCCAAACACTCCGTAGAGGCTGTGCGAAGAATCCCTGCCCTTTGAAAACTGCAGGATTCCGAGAATCACAAATACGGCCGCCATGGTCGGCATCATGACGTTGCCGACCCAGTTCGTAAGATTGAGAATTCCGTGATCGAAGGACATCGTTAGGCCACCATCGCTTGGACGAGTTTCCAGATGGCAGTCACCGAGAGCATCCCCAGGGCCACTGCGATCAGGTGGAAAAAGGGCTTCTTTATTGCGAAGTTGTAGATGGCTCCGACGATTGCCAGTGCCGAAGCCGTGGGCAGAATCGTTCCGGCCAGATGGTTCCACAGGCCGTCGAGCACATCCGCGGTTGCGAATTGCGTCCCGGTGTTGAAGCTCTTCATCAGGGTGACCGTTGTGCCAACGCTGAGGAGAAACATCGCGGATAAGATGGAGAGGAGCGGGCTCTCTCCGGCGCTTGCATCGAGGATCGCCCTTACGACAAAGAAAGCAGCAAGCGTCGGCACGATGCGATTGACAACAAAGTCCGTTACAAAAGCCGATAGGCTCGTCTCAATGCCGTTCATCCAGCTTGAATTCACACTGGCCGCCGTCCCGGTCGGAAGGCTTGTATTGATGCCGAAGGACGAAAACCATCCGATTAACGGTGTCAGAGTCAGGAAGACCGCTCCCCAAAGCATCCACTTCCCGAACCCTCCGCCTGCCCCGATGCTCCCTAGCCCTTCGCGCCTTAGATTGATTCCCGCGAGAATCAGCGACACCACCGCCGCAGTCGGGGCTAGCAACAGCAGGATGTTGATCACGTCAGCGAGTATCTGTGGTGTCGGCATTTCCTAATTTCCTTCACATTTGCTATTGGGTGTTGATTTGCGTTGGCGGCTCGCCGCCGGACAGCCTAGGTGAACTTCCCATCCGGACTGTCCGATCGCGAGCGCGGAGAAAACGACAAAGCGCGATTGCTTACGTCACACCTGCCGTGCCGTTGGTGATAAACGCCTCGATCAGACGGACAGCTCCTGATACCAGCAGCAGGGCCGCGGCGGCGATCAACCAACGGCCAGCGCCGCGTCCGGTAAGCCAGGCCACGATCGCCCCTACAATCGCGCCACCCGCCGCTATCGGCGCGATTACGTTGCCGATCCAGTTGATGAAGTTTAAGAACGTGCCTTCGGGCTGTGCAGCGCTCTCGCCCTGAACAGCCACGTTGGTTGCCGGTTTTTGACCGAGGTTTTGCGCCCATAACATGGTTGAGGGTAGTGCCGGGCCAAACGCCGCCACGCACAGCGCGCCCCACAAAACAGATTTGCCGAGCGCTCTGCTCCACAACCTGCTGCCTGGAAAGTTCATGAACAACTAGCCTCCTTGCATTGAGCTCTTTGCTCGAATCGAGCTTTTTTCCTCAACGCGCGGGCGAAGATATCCGCAAATGCGGATGAGTGTCAAAACGCTGATGTTTATTGGCGATTTTGAGGACTATTACAAAGCAAGGTAGGTTAAGATTTCAGAGATGGCTGCTACAATGCCGGATCCTGTATGACAGATTTCATTCAGGCAAAATGCCGGACGGACGGTAGAAAATGCAGTCGCGGAGTTCTTCCTAAAGGCGAGCGCCCTAGGAGGTCGTTAAAAGAAAGGCTGACTTACGTCGCCGGGCATCAAGATTCAAACCGCTTCGATCGAGATGGCGACCAGCAAAAATGTTGCATGCGACAGCAAATTACCGCAGACGGTGAAGACAACGACAAAGGCTATTGCTTGCACCCGTAGGAATGATGAAACAGCAGATCTGACAGTCAACAATTCAAATATTAATGTCGTAGAAGGGCCATATTCTCATGTTGCCGATGATTCCGAAATTAACGTCCTGTGAGCAATTTAACGGAACATGGCATGTGAAGACATTTAACGACTCATCCGCAAATGATCTAAATCCCTTGGAAGTAAATCAGAGCCGATACTTCTTTCGCAGCACACTCGACGGCACTTCCGGTATCAAGCATGTTCTTCAAGGGTATATTGCGGGCAATTTTGCAGAAATATTAGTGACACGGTCTAGCCCAACATGCACCACGAAGCTCTATGGACTCTCCATGTCGTTGGGAATCAATTAAACGCGGAAATCAGAGGAACGGACGGTGCTTGTGAGCTCGCGGCGAACTATCACGAAAAGCGAACATTCGAACGCTAAAATGAGGTCCTTTTGTCACGATCCTAAGATTCGTAGATCAACAACAAACTGTGATTCACCAGATGTCATATCGCAAGACGAAGGCACCGGGATATAGCGGGAGTTGGATGGCAAGACTACAAATCGCGGGCCGACTGAGGGGCTTTCCCTGATCCGGAAACCAAATCTCTTCCCTCCCAAAAGCCCCAAAATGCGGTTAGGACTGACCCAGGTGGTCTCCGACCACCTGATCCCAAACCAGCTTTTTTGAAGAACAGCTTGGGGCTTTGGGGATGGGGCTTGGAAAAGGTTTGGAATCAAAGGTTTGGGGTCGGGGGGCTTGGCGCAGATTCAGTGAAACTGAAGATGAGCCGCTTGCCGCCCTCCGCGCTAAGTCCTTTCGTGCTCAACTTCGAGAGAATGCCTACTATCGGTGGGGCTCGCCGTTTAGCCAGGGTGAAATTGATGCCAAATTTCTTGCATCCTGCATCGCTTCCTGAAATGCCTGACCGGAGACCTTTTGGATATCGATGAAGTCGTGCGCTGAACCCGCAGACGCGTTGCCCCAGCTGTCAAGAAAAGTCCCGACCGCCTTATCGGAGAGACTTCTAGCGTATTGAATGTGCTCCATCTTCGCTTGGATATTTGATTTTTGTATCGGATCAGAGGTAACGTTTAGCTTTGCACGAAGTTTGTCATACTCCGTGTCGAGGCTACTTCGTCTTTGATTGAGAACTTTGCACTGACCAATCGCTTGGTCGCTGTAGTGGCCTGCTTGGGTAGCTGCTTGTGAGTTCCCCTTCTTCATTTTGTCAAGCGCGGTTTTCAGATTCTCCTGATACAGCATCGTGTCCGGATAGTACATAAGAGCTTGTGTGTAATACTTGATAGCATCATCAAGACGATCCTCCCTTGATGCCGTTACGCCCTTTTCATTGAGAGAAGTTGCGTCCAGGTACATCTGCCATTGCCCGATGCGTTGTGCCTGCAAAGCCCGGTTTGCCAACTGTAAATATTCGTCAGCATTGTGCTGGAGGTCGTGTGCGGAACCCTGGTGAATTGTCCAACGAGATTGGGATTTAGCGGTCTCGAAAGACTGTTTAGCATTCGCATAATCGCCCCGAACAAAATACTGCATTCCTTGTCCGTAGTAACCCCAAGCATTGCCGATATTGGACGGGCCGGGGTTTGGGTTTGAGCTACCAGAATCACTGCCTGCACGCCCATTTATATTGATGTTGCAGTCTGCGCCTAGCTGGCGACAAGCGCTTTGCGCTGTGGCACTGGACTGAACCAGTAGCACTGAGAAGAGGAAAGTGAAAACATAGAAAAGAGTCTGAGGAAACGAATACGCCCTGTGTGCCATGAGTACTTTCTCCTAGATTAAAAAATAATACAATTGAATTTCAGTATCGATCCCCCGGATAGCCAATGGGCTCGAATCGAATCGTGGGCCTCCGCACCTATTGGTGAAACCAGTTGTTACAATGTATATGCTGTGGTTTCCACTGAGAACACGGTGTATTCTCCGACCTCAAGTACCAATGGTCGCCGATTTTGATGAGCAAATGGTCGATCTCGTAAGGTCCCTGGTCCGGGTTTCTGCTCCACAGAAGAGGTGTCGCCCACTATCGATCCGGCACGAGCGACCAATTCTGCAGATTGCTGCTCAACAGCCTGATTCAGCCGCTGCTCTTAACCACTCTTCGATTGCATGGGCATATGCATAAACCGAACCGCTCTTCCCGACTCGATAGACCGGCAATCCATTCTTCTGTCTCCAGCGCCGGGCCGTGTTTTCATCACACTTGAGATGTGCGGCTAATCTGCTTCCAAGAGCTGAGTTTTATCTCCGACATTTTCGCGTTTTCTCGTAAATACCCAGCTATACCCACATATGCATATTTGAGCTTAAAGTCAAACTTGCAAATGATAGCCCTTGGTAGGACAAATTCACAGTGAATAGCACCGGAAATCCCAAAAACAGAACGAAAGGAGCGATTGCCATACGCCTTCAAGAACGCAAGATGCTTATCGTCAGAATTAGAAGTTTCAAAGAAATACACCCTGGCGCCGAGCATCGATTTTTTCCTTGCTCCATTAGAAATATTCATCATTTAACGGGGCAGTTTGGTCTTGGAATATTGAACAATCTCGCTAGTGCGGACAAGATGGTTGGTCTCTTGCCTGCGCTGACTCCGCCGCCACAGCCAAAAGCTCCAGGCGAGTTGTGAATAGCCGGGGAGAGAGAATTCGAAGCTCCGCCGAACCGGGCGTTTTTTTTTGAAAATAGCTTGAGCTTTGGAAGAATTTTGGAATCAAGGGCTTACAAAAGCTTTTATCAGCGCTGATTCAGAAAAACTGAAACTGCGCCGCTTGCAGCCTACAGCAATATTCCTGAAGGTCCTGTTTTCGAATCTTCTGCTAAAGTGTTTTTCCCGCACATGAACTCATGAGCAAGTTCTGTGCCGAAGTCGCGAACAACAGGTTATCGCCTGCGTCGATGATATTCGCCAACTCGGAAAAGCTCTTAGCTCTCTCGACTTCAGGGGTGCCTTTTAGACGTATATTTCTAATGAATATGGCTGAAGAGAAAGATACTCCGGATTGCTCGGAAATTAGGACAATTTCTTAGGCATTATGCTTTCAAAGGTGATCCGCTTCACGCCCCCGTCGTCTTCTATATACGGCATCTGAGTACGGTTAAACCCGAACTTCGTATATATACCACCGAGAAGTTCATACGCGACTTTCGCCATGTCTATTCCGTCGAACCGAGTGGAAAATTTACTTGAAATCGTGGACTGACTGGCAGTCTTGTAACTTCCTGACTCGACTGGAGTGCTTGAATTATCAGGCACCGGAGAGAGTTCACAAGGAAGGTGACCGTTTACGGTCATATTATCGAGCATCAGCAGAAATTTGAGTTGTAGCGAGGTCGGCTCAGCATTTTGGAATGTTTTGATGGCGAGATCCAAAAAGTAGAGGGTCACTTCAGCCAAGACAAAATTTCGAATTATCAAACTCTTGTTCTGCAGGTCTTTGTCTCCTGGATAACGAGTCCACCAACACAACAAGTCGTAATCACCTTGCCCAATCGCAACAACGAGGCCATCCAACCAGATATCAATGAGCTGATGACCGCGAGCCGTGCGGCGACGCAACCTGCCTTGAACGTTTTCTGATGGTCTCGAAAGGGCATTGCCTATTGCAAATCCTTGTGAGCGCATCGGAGGATGGTCCAATAACTTGACCACTTCTTCGTCATCGGAGTCAAACAGTCCTCGGAATTCAGCATAATTTTCCGAGGCTGCCACCAATACGATAATTGGTTCCGAACTGCGCTCGACCGCATGCATGGCATCATTGATTCTTTTCTCAATTTCTTCGTCGGACAATCCGGGGCGCTGGGGGGCCGCACTTTGCGAGTTAGAGCCAGGTACGGCATTGTGCGGAAGATTCTTAATCATGCTCTCAAGTTGAGCGAACCGTTGCGACAGTAGCTCCTCATAACGCATTCCGTCCCTGAGTAGTGTTCGCAGTCGCTCCGCCGAAGTCTCCGGGATATGATCCCGAAAACGCTCGAAATAGCCTATCAGCGAACCTCGAACTCTGCCATCAGCCGCCACGAAACGGCGCACCACATAGGGCTTACCCTCCACCGCTTCAGGCGGCACAATGATCGCTACGATGCCTTTGGTGGGGTCGTTAATCGATGGATACCACCGAACGCGAGCCGTTTCTATTGCTGGGCATACCCAAGCTTGCAGCACACTTTCGTATTGGCCGAGGTCAACAAGGGCGGGGGCGAACGGTCGGGATGCGATAACACGTTCAACGGCATTAAGGGAATCCTTCTCCGTTTCAAAGCCGATAAGGATTATTCCCCCGGCTGCATTGCCCAACGCCGACACATCTTTCGCTAGTTCTTGCTTCTGAGCATCATGTGAGAGTCGATAAGGACTTCCTTTGACTTCCACTTGCTCGTCTTCAATGGTATTGATGATCTCGTCAAAATTTCCTGTTTCAAGTATCGCTACTATTTGCATGACACTCAGCGTTTTTATCATCCAACTTCCTCGTAGAACTTTCTAACGGCGACGTTTTAAAAAATAATTCAACCGCAGAAAAGGCTCGAATTTTTAGGATAATTCAGTGATTCGATTGAGCAGGCTTACAAATATAGCGTCCATCTGATTGTCAACCCTCTTCCAAGCCCTCATCCCCAAATCCCCAAGCTGTTTTTCAAAAAAGCTGGTTCGGGACCAGGGGCTTCCCTCCTTATGTTGCACCATAAAAATGGATTTTCGGAGCCAGCCGGCTGAAGCCAAGAAGAAATGAACTACTGGAGGGATGAGCCTCTTATAGGCTCATTGGCGGTTGCCGAAAAAACGACCGAAGAGTTTGCTCCTCCCCGGTCCTCATCTTTCGAATTGCGGCTGTGGTTTTCCTATTGACTGCCGTCGGACTTGGTGTACGGAACGGCGGCTTGTTGCTCGTATACCTGATTGATTTCCCGCCGCAGTTCCATCAACTGCCGCAATTCCTCAACCGTTGGAATGGGGCTGGTTCCTGAAGCTGCCGCAGTCAAAGCGCGGATCCCCGTTGATGCAACCGGAGTCTCTACGGAACCATGCTGAAGCACTAAGTAAAATCGTGTGCTTCCGGGAACGGTCACCACGATGTTCTGGTTAAAGGTAAGATTGTTCAGCTCCTGCTGACCGGCCTGCCCGATATTGTCCGCCAGCCGCTCTCGCAACAACGAACCTTCAGACACTGGGGCATCGAGCGTCGAGGCGGAATTCGATCCGGCCAGCAGAGAGGCCATGCTTCCGAGTCCGGTAACCGCGCTCACGAGAAAGCGTGTTCCCCTTTTGCGCCCGCTCACGTTGCCTTTGAGCGGTCCGTAAGAGAGGCTCATCGCCGAGGCTTCGATTTTCTCCGTCGTTCCGTCCGGCAACTCGAGCCGGCTGAACTGGAGATTGACGGTTCCCGACGAAGAGACCTGTTCAAGCTTGCCGATCGCCTTGGTCCCAGCTGGCACGACGATTTCGCCATCGTGCTCATAGTTGTACTCAATCACGGCGATGGCCGGCGCGTTGATTGCCGAAGAAACCGGTGATTCGAGGCGCGCAACCAGCTTGGTCCCTTGCGGCAAAACTCCGGTGAGAGCGTTGCCCGCTTCTTTAATGGCAGCTTGCGCGTCCGGTACTTTGCTTTGCTCAGCGCGAATGAACACAATCGAGGGCTTGTTCAGGGTAAGTTTGGTTGTTGCAGAAGCCGAACCTTCCGATGGAGCCGCCTCCCCTCCAGTGGGGGTAGTGTCGAATGATACGCTCCTCAGGCTATTTGCCTCGGCTCGCGGACTCGTTTTCGTTTGCGGCCCTGAGGACTGCGGCTTGTAGCGCGGAATCTCGCCTGATGTGCGGTTGACATCTTCCGCCGTTACCTCGCCATTGTTACCGTCGGCGGCAGGTTGTGCTGTCGTGGTCATGATCGGGGTGACGGAGCGATTCGTTTCTTGACGCTCGCTGCCAGGAGTCTCTTTGGCTCCGAGGTTAGGCTTGTTGCGATTGGAGCCCGCCGTAGCCGGCTTTCTCGGGCTTGAGAAAACGACCAGGAACACTATCGCCAGACCGGCAGCCAAAACACCAAGCGCCAGAACCTTTTTGGTCTTGTCGGCGCCGCGGTTGGCCGTTTGCGGATTCGGTTGTGGCCGGGTTCGCGCCATGGCCGCGCTGAAGGCCTTCCTTAGCTGCGCCATGCCGGTCAGCTTTTCAGGCGCCTCTACATCCGGAGCGGCCTTTTGTACTTCGACGGGAACTGTCGGCTTCTGTTCGGAAACCTTATCGTCTTGCATGGATCGCCTCCTCTCGGCTGCTGCTCACACCGAAACCGATCGGCGCCAGCGCCGGTTTGTCCACGGCTCCCGACTCGGCCATCTGTAGAAACAGCGTTTCGTTCGATTGTTTATAAGGCGGCCTCTCAAACACCGCCACGCCATCGGCGCGCTCACGGACTCCGATGCGCCTTCCGCTAAGCCTGTAGTCGATGATCGCCAGTTGCTCAGCCGTCGACCACTTGTCATGCTTGAACACGAGCCCGGCTCGTGATTTGCCCCCAAGCTGTACCTGCGGCGGCATCAACAGAATCG
>Ga0209060_10004604_pt1 | contig 10620 bp, 10 predicted proteins | sample Coa_R1_8_FD_187155 | JGI IMG/M metagenome (GOLD analysis project Ga0209060, IMG submission 187155) | Surface soil microbial communities from Centralia Pennsylvania, which are recovering from an underground coalmine fire - Coalmine... | ecosystem: Environmental > Terrestrial > Soil >... | reverse complement strand
CCAAAGGAGCTGCGCGATGAAGCTGATCATGCCGACGAAGACAATGGTCACGATCAGAAGGCGCGTATCGCGATCGATAATGTGCGTGAGCTCGTGCGCGAGCACCGCCTCGAGCTCCTGCGGGTTCAGCGCATCGAGGAGCCCGCGCGTCACCGTGATGGCGTAGCTCCTGTTATCGATTCCACTCGCATAGGCATTCATCACATCGGTATCGATGATGTAGAGCCTGGGCATGGTGAGCCCGCGCGAGATGCAGAGATTTTCGAGGAGATTGTAGAGCGTCGGGGCTTCTTCCCGCGTGACGGGCTTCGCGCCCGTTGCCATGTGGATGATCGTGTCATTGAAGAAATAGCCGATGACAAGCCAGATGGCGGCAACGCCGAACACCAGCGGCCAGTAGGCCGCCATGGCCGAGACCGCGAAGTCCGATGCGGTCCCGGTGCCAAGCACAGACACAATTCCGAATTGGTCGAAGACATTCGGCGCATAGGGATTTTGTCCGCCCGCGCCCATCATCCAGCCGAAGATCAGGAAGATGCCGCCGACCAGCGCGAGCAGGAGCAGCGGGAACATCGCCAGAAGGACGATGGATTTGACGTTGTTGTTCCAGCGGTAAGATGTGAGCCCGAGCGTCGCGGTCCGCGGCATGGCGCCCGTCAGGTGCTGAAGGAGACTTTCGGCGGCGTCATGTCCTGCGCCTTCTCGGTCGGATCGAGTTCGAACATCTGCGCCGGCTGAAAGCCGAAGGCACCGGCGAACATCACGGCCGGGAATTGCCGGATCGCGCCGTTATATTCTGCCACGGCATTGTTCAGGAAGCGCCGCGCGGCAGCGATCTTGTTTTCAAGGTCCGTCAATTCATCCTGAAGGGCACGGAAATTCTCGTTTGCCTTAAGCTGCGGATAATTTTCCGCAACGGCGAGGAGATTTCCGAGTGCGCCCGAGAGTGCCGCCTCGGCCGCGCTCTTTTCCTGCATGCTCGACGCCCGCATCGCGGTCGCGCGTGCTTCGGTGACCTTGGTGAAAACGCCGCTCTCATGCGCCGCATAGCCTTTCACCGTCTCCACCAGGTTAGGAACGAGATCGTGGCGCTGCTTCAGCTGCACGTCGATATCAGCAAAGGCCTGCTTCCAGGCCTGACGCATGGCGACCAGCCGGTTGTAGGCAAAGACCAGATAGACGGCGAGAACCGCCAGAATGACCAGCGTCAGAATCATGAAACGCCCATAGCCGCGAATCTGCGGAAGCCTAGCCGAACGGCTCACATCCGGCGAGTTTCTGCCTACCCTGTCCTCCTGCAAATCGGCATGAAAGGGCCTTCCGTCAAGCCTCCCCCTCGCGGTCCTGGATCAATGAATCGCGCTGGACCGCGAGACGATCAGGAGCAAGGGTGCGTGCCGGATCGGATATCCCTCGGCATCCGCTTCGAAGACGGCGACATCGCTGATGCCGAGCGGCGCGAGCAAGTTGCGCAAGGCCTCGCAGAGTTCGGCGAGGCGGCCCTCATCGCTCTCGATCTCGCCTGTTCGGTCCGCGATCATGATCGCGACCTTGTGCGGCGCATCCTGCACGTCTCGTGTCGGCAGCCGCGCAGACAGACCGAGCTTTGCCACCCAGGCAGACAGTTCCGGCGGCAAGCGTCCATTGTCGATCGGCGCGGCGATCACCAGCACGTCGGCGACGCGAACTTCCTGCAGCATGAGATCGATACACGCCTTGTCCTTGCCTTTCCCGCGCGCATCGCATCCCTCCGGAACGGCGCCCTCGTACAGATGGCGCTCGCGTAGCGAGTAATTCCGATCGATCCGCCCGATCGTTGCAATCGCATCGCAGGCCGCATGACGAAGCTTCGTACTCGACGTATCCGAATTGCAGGTCACCAGGAGCACATTGCACATGGGACTTCTCCTCCAATGAGGCGAGTCTGCATGCGCGTCGATGCATAGGGCCTGAGCCGGATGCTCATCGGCGGTTCAGGAACGCGGCGCAAAAGCGGCGGACGCACGGCTGGACTCGCGCAAGCCCGACGTCTCGCTTCTGAGTACGACCGCCTGCGCCCGCGACCGAACGTTCAGATGACGCGAATCCCGTAGCGCTTACGCAAGCTGGCAAGCGACGCCGCGAGATGGTCCGCGGGCACATCCCAAGGCCACTTCTCACGCATCCTGAACCCCTCGACCAGCGCTTTGAGGAGCCGCGGAACGGCCACCAATGTGATCCACACGATGCGTCCTATTCCGACTTCGCGGAAGATCGCCTGCGCGTCGGGATTGGTCTTCAGATACCGCATGTAACGCCCGAACCCGACATCGCAGGAGAGCATCGTCCGCGTGTCGGCCACAGCTTCATCGTCGATGGTCGTGCCGAGACCGAAAATGACATGGCAGAGGTCGTGGCTCGCAAACAGCGAACGGCTTTCGTCAGACAGGGAGTCGGGCCTCAGCACCCGTCCCTCGTTAGCGCGGTAATATTCGGATAGACCCTCAGCGAGCGTCTGCGGCGAATCCTGCTCCTGGTAGCGGCAACGCGGAACTGCGGTTTTTGCGCTCCGCTGCAGCAACAGCGCCGTCGATGATCCCTTCATGGGAGCACTCCATAGCCGCCATGATGTCGAACATTTATATCATTGAGGGACTGATATGCCAGCGCTCAGATGAGCCCGAGGCCGCCCTCGACCCGTAGCACCTGGCCGGTCGTGTAACCGCCCCGCATCAAATAAAGATAGGCCTCGGCGATTTCCGCGGGCTCCCCCATGCGCGGAAGCGGAAGACGTTGTGTCATGCGGCGAAGCCGTTCGTCGCGCTGTTCCGCAGGAATGCTGTTCCAGACTTCCGTGCGCACATAACCGGGGCACACGGCGTTGACGCGCACGGGCGCGAGTTCCAGCGCGAGCCCGCGCACGAGATGCTCGACCGCGCCCGCCATGGCGCTCGAGAGCGCGGCGCCGCGGCGCGGCCGCTCGGCGATCATGCCGTCCGTCAACGTGATCGAGCCACCGGCTGAAATCGATTTGTGAGCATGCTTCACGCAGGCGAGCGCGCCCCAGAAGCGGACCGCAAACACTTCGCCCGCGCGCACGAGGTCGAGTTCGGCCAGAGAGCCGCCCGTCATTGCCCCCCAGTCGCCAGCCGTGAAGACGAGATGATCGATCGACCCGAGCCGTTCGAAAAACATGGCGACATCGTCGTCCTTGCGGACGTCGACGGCAAATCCCTTGGCCGCGCCGGCAAGGCGCTTGATGGCAATATCGACGTTCTCCGGCTTGCTCGAGACCACGACCACTTCGGCGTGCTCGCGCAAGGCTGCTTCGGCAACGGCGAAGCCGATGCCGGATGTGCCGCCGACGACGACGGCACGTTTTGCTCTCAAGATCATGGGTCCCTCGTGCGGAGCATATAAGGACGCGCCGGAACGTCCAAGCGAGGAACCGGCCGCGCGGTTTCGAGTTCCGTGCTTGACCCGGAGATTTCGCATGGATTTGAAACGATACGTTCCGATCGCCGTGTTAGCGGCTTTCTTGGCCGGTCAGGCGCGGGCGGCCGATACGGTCTGCCTCGATTCCCGCAACATCACCGACAGCCGCGCCAAGGATTCCCACACGATCATCTTCCGCATGATCGATGGCAGCCGTTGGCGGGGCACGCTGGCCCAGGATTGTCCGGGCCTCAACTACAACGGCTTCACGATGTTTCCGGCGGATTCGGATCGCGTTTGCGCCGGGCAGCAACTGATCCGCGTGCTGCAGAACCATCAGGTCTGCCGGATCGACACCCTGACGCCGATCCCGCCGCGCGCGCCCTAAATCGATCCGTCAGGTTTTCGGCAGTGCCTGGGCTTGCGTCTGCGCCCGGAAGGCCGTCGCCGCATTCTGCGCCGCGGCAAGTCCGTCGGGAGACAGTTCGGACGCAATCGCCGTCATGCGAGTCTTCGATTCCTGGTCGCCCTCGCCGGCTGCGATCGCGTACCATTTGTACGCATCGAGCAGGCTCTGCGGAACGCCATCGCCGCGCTCGTACAGCACCGCGAGATTGAAGGCGGAGTCGACATACCCAAGATTGGCGGCGCGCGAGAACCAGCGCGCGGCTTCGAAATAATTGACGGCGACGCCGCTCCCCTCGGCATAGGCATTGGCGAGATCATGCATCGCCTTGCGATCGCCCTGCTGCGCAGCTTTCTCGAACCAGACGAAAGCTTCCGCCGGATCCTGTCGCACGCCCCTGCCATGGGCGTAGAGCGTTCCCATCCAGCCTTCGGCGGCCGGGTTTCCCTTCTGCGCGGCCTGGGAAATCCATTTCAACGCTTCGGTTTCGTCCTTCGGTATGCCGTCGCCCGAGAGATATTTGAGCCCGACCGCGAGCTCTGCTTCGGCATTGCCGGCGCGGGCCTCCTGCGCCGTCCGGTCAAGCGGCGTGAGCGCACCTGCCGCCGAGGCCACGTGGCGACGCATGTGCGCCACTCCGTCGGCCGACGTACTTGCCTGTGACGCCGCTGCTTGTGTCGAATGCGACGCGGCTTGCCGCAAGGATATGGTGGCTCCGACAAGGAGGAGCGCAAGCACCGCCGTACCGGCGATCATCAGACGGTTGCGGGTTTTTTCTTCGTGGGTGCCCGCCGGATCCGCGAAGTCATTCGCAACCGACGACATGGCAGCGCGGCGCGCGGCCGAGATGTAGTCCTGCATGCGGCGCGGCGGTTCCGGCGCGAGGGCAGCGACGACGCTCGGCTCCTCACGCGCGGGAGCTTCGCCATGCGCTTCGGCCGGCAGGGTCTCATCTTGCGTTGCAGCCTCGGGCGCGGAATGCTCCGGCATCGCCTCCGCAATCGGCGCAACCTCCATGGTGTCGTGTTCGGGGGGCAACATGTCCTTGGCCTCCAGCAAAAGAGTTTCCGAGAAGTCCTCAGTCGGGACTTCGCGCGCGGTTTGGGTTTCGACAGTTTGTGTGTGTTCGGTTTCGGGTGGTGACGCGTCGTTTGCGAACTCTCTCGTCAGGAATTCGTCGGGCTCGTCGGCACGCGCATGGTCCTGGACCATTTTCTCGAGTGCTTCGACCTGCGCCGTCAGCCGGAGCAGCACTTCCTGCTGAACCTTCTCTGCGGTCGAGGTGCGCACATTAAGGCCGCTCGCTTCCATCCGGAGTGACGAGAGCGCCGCGGCGGAGTCGGACTTTTCGCGTTCGGTCCGCGCGTCGACGGCGGCGATGCGCTCCTCGAGGGCCGCAACGCGGCGTTCGAACTGTTCCTGAAATCCGTTTTCGATAGTTGCGATCGAACGCTCGAGATGTTCGATCACCGACGCCTGCGCACTGAGGCCGTTGTTCGTGGGCGACCACAACCGGTCCTCCACCACGTCGCGGGTGAGCTCCGGTCGGTTTTCATCTCCCGCACGAACCGAGGTCTCCGGCAATTCATAGCGTTCGACCCGCGTCGGCGGCGGCGGCGGTGTTTTGCCGGTCTCGGGAAGTCCGCGCGCACGGCGCAGGATCGAGGCCAACGCACCCAGATCGTCGGCGACAACCGATTGCAGCAATTCGAGCCGGTTGGAGAAACAGCCATAGGCCGTCGCACGCGGGATACCGGCTTCGTCGGCCACAGGACCAAGCTTGACCTGGTCGATACCATTGCGCGCGGCGATCTTGCGTGCGGAGTCGATAAGCGCCGCGCGGGCAGCTTCCGACGAGAGCGCTCGCACGCTCGCTGCAATTGCTTCGGCACCCGCTTCCGACATGCTGGCATATTTGACGAAACAGCCTTACGCCTGCGTTAACGAAATCCCGAATGGTGTTCGCCCGGACATGAAAAAAGCCGCCGAATGGGCGCCTTGAGCCGCGAAAGGGCCTTTCCCATTGCCGGCCGGTGCGATCCCGCCTTTGAAGCGGTGGCGCAAGCCTTTCGCGCAAATTTCATGGAGCGCGGCGAGCACGGCGCCGCGGTTGCGATCTCGCTGGCGGGAAAACCCCTAGTCGATCTCTGGGGCGGCTACAGCGACGAAGCCGAGACGCGCGCCTGGGAAGAGAACACGCTCGTCAACATCTTTTCCGTGGGAAAGGCGTTTTGCGCAGCGGTTGCGATGCGCCTTGTCGAACGCAACGGATTTTCGCTGGACCGGCCGGTTGCTGAAGTCTGGCCCGAATTCGCGGCAGAAGGAAAAGACAGGATCACGCTTCGGATGGTGCTTTCCCATCGCGCCGCGCTGCCGGCCTTGCGCGCGCCACTTGAAGACCCGGCGATGCTCGACTGGCCGAGGATGACGGCGGCACTTGCGCGCGAGCGGCCGTGGTGGACGCCGGGGACGGCGCACGGCTACCACGTCAACACCTTCGGATTCCTCGTCGGCGAAATCGTGCGGCGGATCGATGGACGCACGCTCGGACACTACCTGCGCGAGGAAATCGCCGCGCCGCTCGGCGCTGACATCCACATCGGACTGCCGCGCAGCGAACATCATCGTGTTGCCGAATTCGCCTGGCCGAAGACGGCCACACCTGTTCCGCCGCTCGAGACCGAGGCCCAGCGCATGCGCTGGAACACCTATTGGAATCCGCCCGGCTTCTCGGGCGCAGGCTGGGTGAATACGGCCGCGTGGCGCGAAGCCGAACTTCCCTCCACCAATGGCCATGGTAACGCGCGCGGCGTGGCGCGCTTCTATTCCGCTCTGGCGGAAGGCGGTGCGATTGATGGCGTGCGAGTTTTATCGCGGGAGAGTCTCGCAGAGGCGACGCGCGAACACTCTTGCGGCCCGGATCTCATCGTCCAGCGCAACAGCCGCTTCGGGCTTGGATTCCAATTGACGCAGCCCGAGCGTCCGCTCGGGCCCGGCGAACGGGGCTTCGGCCATTTCGGCGCCGGCGGTTCGCTCGGCTTCTGCGATCCCGAGGCGTCCCTGGCCTTCGGCTACGTGACCAACGACATGGGCCCGCGCTGGCAGAATCCTCGCAACCGCGCGTTGATCGATGCGGTCTATGCCTGCCTTTAGGTGCTGCTGCGCTGTGCCTTTTTGAACGCCGGTAGGAACTCGTTAGCCAGCAAAAGCTAGGATGAAGCAAACCAGGATAACGCGTTGAGGGCGAATGTTGGCGAACCGCAAACCGTTTGGCCGTCGGCTCGAAGTGCCGTCGAATGAGCCGCCGCCAAAGCCGCTGCGCGAAGTTCCCGAATTGGACCCCCGCGAGCAAGCGCGCCGCCGCGTGCTCCAAACCGGCAAGATCTGCTTTGGCGAACAGCTCGCCTTCACCATCGATTGCGTGATCCACGACATTTCAAAAGGCGGCATGCGCGTCCAGGTGAGCACCGGAGGAAGCCGCGGCATGCGCGCGGAGGAAGACGTCAGCGCGAGCATTCCCTCGGAGGTCGTGGTCCTCTACTTCAAGGAGCACGCGGCCTATCGGGCAAGCGTCGCCTGGCGCCGGCGCGGGAGCCTGGGCTTGCGCTTCCTGTCGGAAATCGACCTGAAGACTCCAGACACCGCAGAAGCGAAATTCCTGCACCAGCTCTGGAGCGAGCATCAGTTGCGCACCAGCAGCACGGCGCTGTCGGACTAATCAATGTCATCCCGGGCGCGCCTGCCTGCGCGAAACTGAAGCTTCGCTTCGGCCAAGGCAGGCCCAGCGCGACCCGGGAGCGTTGGCGGTTGCCGCCCTTCGCGGTCTAACATCAGTCATGGCCCAATCATCCAAAAAGCCCTCGGCGCGGTCGAAGAGCGGCACGTCGAAAGCGCGATCCCCTTCGAAGCAGATAGACGCGCGGATCCGCGAATTGGCGGACTGGCGCGGCGCGACCCTTGCACGCGTTCGCGCGTTGATCCGCGAAGCCGATCCGGACGTGGTCGAGGAATGGAAATGGCGCGGCGTTCCCGTCTGGGAGCATGGCGGGATCATCTGCACCGGCGAGACCTACAAGGCGGTCGTGAAAACGACCTTTGCAAAAGGAGCGGCGCTGGCCGATCCCTCACATCTTTTCAATTCCAGCCTCGAGGGCAATGTACGGCGCGCGATCGATTTTCGTGAGGGCGACAAGATCAATGAGCGCGCGTTCAAGACGTTGATCCGCGAAGCGGTCGCACTGAACATCTCGAAAAAAAGCAAAAGCGGGCGCTAGCAGCCGCCAATTCTCCTGGCGGTGTCATCCTGGCCAAGCCGCTTTAGCGGCGAGAGCCGGGACCCATCGTGCGAGCGATAGCTCGCGAGTGACTCGTTTCGGCGCGCAGGCGCGCCGGATGGGTCCCAGGTCTCGCTGCGCTCGTCCGGGATCAAACTTAAGAGAGTGCCTACACCCGGCCGCCATGCGCGGTGATCTGTGCGATTACCCGGGCTTCGTCGTCACGCAGACGGATATCGCGGTCGCCCACGGTGATGATCGAATTCTCGCCGGGCGACCGCGTGTCGAACATCGGCATGCGGACGCTCGAGATCGTCAGGCAATCGACGACAAAAGGCGAGCCGTCAAGTTGCGTGAAGATACAATTGGTGTTCATCGCGACATTCTGGACGACAGGCGCAATCGGCTCAGGCGCAAGCAACGGCGCGGCTGTCGTTGACGCAGCCGGGCTCGTGGCTGCTGTGAGCGCCGACAGCGCGTTCTTGTCGCCAAGGGCGATCATGACCGCCTTGACGTAGTTCTGCGTCTCCGCAGGCAGGATCTGCCCCGTGGTAACGCGCTGCTCCAGATGACCCGGTCCGTCGTCATAGGCTTCGAACATCTGCGGGTAGCCATATTTGCCGCGCAGCCAGCGCAGATAGGCCGCACCGGCGTAGATATTGTCGCGCGGATTGAACGGATCGGCGCCCAGCCGGTATTGCGCGCGCATTTCCGCATAGGTGCCGGGCTGGATCTGCATCAGTCCGACAGCGCCTTCACTCGACATGATGCGCATGGTCGGTGCCATCATGGTGCGGCCGCCGCTTTCGATCTGCATCACTTCGCGAATCCAGGTCGCGGGCACGCCGAATTTCTTGGCGGCCTTGCCGATCAGCGGCTCCCAGCGCGCCATCAGCGCATGAAAGCCAAGCCTTTGCTCTAGATTGAAGGCTGCCGCATCGGCCGCATCCTTCGTCCGCGCGAGCGACAGATTGAGCGTCGCGGATTTCGCGAGCGCCGCCTGCACCATGCGCTGAACCACGGTCGAATTCGCGATCTGCGGCGTCTCGAGTGCTGCCAGCTTCAGCAAATGGCTCGTGCGCCCGGCCCGATCCACGCGCGCAAAGCGCATATGGACACGTCCGCCATGCGCAGCAGCCGGCAAGGCCGCCAACAACAGCAGCAGAAGAGCGGCGGACAGGACGGACCAGGGCATGAACCTGTCTCGCGCGGTCTTCAGGAAGGCGTGGGGCATGGGTAACGATTGCAAAAGTTATGGAAGCGCTATGGCTATGCCCGCGGAAAAAGGGCGGCGCAATCCCACAACGTTTCTTAACCCTACTTCGTCCCCGATTGACCACGACGGGCCGCAGATTTGCTGCAGTTCCAGGGAATGCGGGGCGGAGCGCACCGGCTTGCCTCGCGCCCTCATTGGTTTCTAGCATCCCTAAAAATCCATCCGGGGGGACGGGATGCGGGTCGTATCAAGATTGCTTGCAACACTGGCGCTGGCTTTCGCCGGGGCGGTTTCGGTTCCGGCGGCAACCGCCCAGAGCAATCCGCATATCCTGCTTGGAGTCGACTGCGACGCACCGCCCGTATGGCATTGTCCCGACAGCGATTGCGAACCCGCCGTCGTCACCCAGCCCGGTACGGCGGTCGACCTCAAGACGCGCCGGCCTTTCTTTCTCGATTGTCCTTCCGGTTACCGGCCCGGCGAGAAGGTCAACATCCTTCTCAGCCTTCACGGCTTCGGCTCCTACGCCAACTGGCAACGCAACTACTTTCCGGCGATGGACGTGAAGGACAAATATCACCTTGTCGTCATCACGCCCGGCTCGCCCATTCGCTATTGGAGCGAAGCCGATGACGAATATCTGCACGACCTCGTCGATCTCGTCGTCGGCGCCGTCGGAAAGGAAAACGTCGACCACTTTATCCTGGCCGGACACAGCCAGGGCGGCCTCACGTCGCGCCGGCTCGTTTGCACCGATTACTTCAAGGACAAGGTCGACGTGCGCATCAGTCTCTCCGGCGGCCGTGTCGGTGAGGTGACGTGGTCCAACAAGGGCTTTGCCAATGCCGGCCCGCCGGTGTGGAAATCAGGAGGTCCGCCTTCCCCGCCGGCGCCTCCGCCTCACTTCCCTGCAGAGTCCGGTCCGCCGGGCGGCGCGTGCGATTACTCCTTCATCTTCTCGAACGGCGAGAATGAATCCATTCCGGCATCGACGTCGCCGCTCGCCGACAAATTCGGATGCGCGCCACGCAAGCAATTGCCCGATGTCCTCGATCCCAAGCCCGGCTATGTCTGGGATCCAACACGGCAGGATCCCGGAAGCGACGGCTGGGGCCACTATCCGAAGTCAGGGCGCGCGCTTGTTTATGTCTTTCCGCATTGCAGGGACGGACGGGTCGTCGCCGATATCGTGAAGATCGGAAAGGGTCATACCGAAGGCTACGAACCCAACATCACCGACGCGATCATCGGGCTCGCGGTTTCGGCACATGGCGGAAAGATCGCGCATGGCTCATGGAGCCCGCCACCAG
>Ga0209060_10004603_pt1 | contig 10621 bp, 7 predicted proteins | sample Coa_R1_8_FD_187155 | JGI IMG/M metagenome (GOLD analysis project Ga0209060, IMG submission 187155) | Surface soil microbial communities from Centralia Pennsylvania, which are recovering from an underground coalmine fire - Coalmine... | ecosystem: Environmental > Terrestrial > Soil > Unclassified... | reverse complement strand
CGCCCCGGGCGGCACCAGGAGCGCGCCGAGCCCGGGGTCGCCTCCGTGCGCGTAGAGCCCGCCAGCGAAGAAGCCGGCGGGGACAAGGAGCGTGCCCGCGACCAGGCACGCCGACGCCGCCGCCGGGAGGCGCCCGGGCAGGAGCGGCAGCGCCGCCGCCAGCCCGAGGTTGACGAGGCCGAGCCCGATGCCGTGCGCGTGCGCCAGCGTGAAGAGGAAGCGGCGCGTCTCGCCGGCGACGCCGAGGTACCACGGCGCCTTGAACGCGTGCAGCGACTCGAGCACCACGCCGAGCGCGGCGAAGCCGAAGAGCGCCGCGGCGCCGACGCGCAGATGCAGGAGCTGAGCGCGGCGCTCATTGTCGGCCGGCTGGGGGTGCGCGGGTCCGCTCATTCGGCCAGGAACATCTGATCGGTTTCGTCGCGCTGTGCCGCCAGCCGCTCGAACTCCCCGCGCGAATACGGAATCTGGATTCCGTCATCCGGCTGCCGGGCCAGCCGTGCGCGCGCCTCGCGTTGCGCCGCCCAGCGCGACTCCTCGCTGCCGACGTAGTCGTACGCCAGATCGGCGAAGCCGGGGATGGTGCGCAGCGAGCGGATTGCCGTGTAGCGGATGGCGGAGTAGTCGTCGTCGAGGAGCTCGACGAGGAACGGCGCCATCGCAGATTTGCCGGCCGCCGCGTAGGCGGCGATGGCGCGCACGCCCGCCTCGCCGCGCGCGATGTAGAGCGCGCCGGCAGCGGTGCCGCGCTGGTCGGCGTCGAGCGTCGGCGCGGGCGTGCCCCACAGGCGCACGAGCGCGTCGGCCGTCCAGGCGAGCGTGCGATCGAGATGGCAGAGGTTGCACGCATTCGGCCGCCCGGCGCCGACGTCGTCCTGCACGCGCGGAACGGTGATCTGGTGGCTGCGCATCGCGCGCAGAAGGCCCCAGGTCGTCTCCGGCATGTGGCAGTTGTAGCACCTCGAGCCCGTCGAGCCGGGCGCGTGGTGGGTGTGCGCGGCGACGTTCTTGCCGATGGTGGCGTGACACTGCGTGCAGGCGCTGTCGCCGTCCTTGCCACGCGCGAGCTGCCAATTGGGATCGCTGTCGTGCATCGAGTGGCAGGACACGCAGGCGAGCGCGCCGCCAGAGAAGCAGCGCGACTCGACGAGGCCGTTGTACTCGCGCCCCGACACCCGCACCATGCCGTCCTTCCAATAGCGGCTCGGCGCGAACGAGGCGTCGGCGGCGATCTGCGCGCGGCAGTCGCTCGCGCCGAGGCTGGCGAGGCGCAGGATCGGCTTGCCGTCGGCGAGCGCGTCGCCGGGGCGGAAGCCGAGGCCGTGCTGGAGCCAGCCGTCGGGCGGGCAGGCGATGCCGTGGCACTGGCCGCAGACCTCGGCGCTGCGCGGCGGCGGAAGGCGGGCCGGGTTCACGATGGTGGCGTCGGCGGCGCCGCTATCGTGCAGCGACCAGCGGCGGAACGGATTGCGGTTGGCGGCGACGTGCGCGGCCGCCGGCCCGTGGCACGCCTCGCAGGCGATGCCGAGCTCGGCGACGCGACTCTGAGGCACGGTGAGCTTGGCGTCGTAGCCGGGGACGCCGCCGGTGACGTGGCACTCGACGCAGATCCGGTTCCACGTCGACGGCTGCTTCGAGTATTCGGTGCCGACGAGGAAGACGTCGCGGCGCGGCACCCAGCGCGCGTCGTCGAAGAGCCAGGTGAAGGGGAACTCGACGAGCTGGTTGCCGCGCGCGCCGGCGAGCCAGAAGGCCTCCATGTGGTGCGAGCCGGTCATCATCGGCACGCGGCGCGCGCCGACGCCGGAGATGTCGGCCCACAGCGTGTCGCCGTCGCGGCGCAGGCGATAGGTGCGGCCGTCGTCGTCGGAGCGCAGCGTCTCGCCCGCGAAGGGCGCGCGCACCGCCGCGCCGCGCGCCGGCTGCGTCATGGTGCGGTGGAAGCTGCGATGCCACGACGCGTACTCGCTCGGGTGGCAGGCGCGGCACGAGTCGGAGCTGACGTAGCCGCGATCGGCGACGGGCGCGGGCAAGGGAGCGCGCGCGGCGGCGACGGCGGCGCGGCGGGCGTCGTCACGGGCGCGCCAGGCGACGGCGGCGGCGGCGCTGCCGGCGACGAGCGCGGCCGCGAGCGCGACGGCCGCCGCCGCCCGCGCGCCGCGCACCAGCAGCACGGCGGCGCCGCCGACGAGCACGCAGAAGAGGACGAGCTCCATCGCTGCCTCTCATGTTACCCCGACAGGCGGGCGGGTGACGTCGACCCCCTTGGTAGTAACCGGGTAACAAGCGGAGCCGTCCGGCGCGCTTGCGCGCGCGTGGTTGTTGCCGAGGTCGTCATGCTGGAATACCAGCGTGGTGTGAAGCCCTGCGTGGCCACGCGCTACCGGCTGCGCTTCGCAGCCTGGAAGATGGGCCACCCGATTTCCGTTCTCAACTGGGGGTCATTCGGGCTCTTGAACCGATCGACCAGGTAGTACTCGCGCACGGGACCGTCGACGCCGATCTCGTGTTCGGCGACGTGGGTGCCGAGAGCACCGTACGTCCGATCAATATCGGCTTTGTGATCGCCGCAGTGAACGATGAGCGCCAGCTCGGCGGGGGGAACGACGAAGGGTCGCGCGCGGCCAACGGCGCGAACCTCGCGCCCCACTGGCGCGAAGACCGTTGCGTCGCCTTCCTCGTCAGTAAATAGCTCGGTCGGCCAGAGAGCTCCGGTCGGGCCAACGGGCCTCACGTCCTGCGAACGGAGCGCCTCGTAGATCTCCGCGAAAGCGGCGCTCATCCACTCGGAGACGTTCTTCAGGCGGACCCGCTCCGAGATCGCGAGCGCCTGCGCTTGCGGCACCGCGCGGTACTCTACGGTGATCGGCGGCTCGGCGTGCATCAGCACCGCGCGCAGCGAGGCAACCGCGGCGCTGGTTTCCTGGAGTTGCTGCTCGAGCCGGTCCAGGTGAGCCGCGATCAGTGCGCTGCGGGCCGCGGGATCAGGAGTCGACAGGATCGCCCGAACCTCCTCGACCGGCATGCCAAGCGAACGAAACCGGCGGATGACCTGAGCGATCGGCACCTGCGACTTCGCGTAGTAGCGATAGCCCGTCCGGTTGTCGGTCTCGGCCGGGGCCAAGAGGCCGACGTCATGGTAGTGGCGGAGCGTCTTGACGCTCAGGTGCGTCATGCGGGAGAAGTCGCCGATCGATACCGTCCCCTTCATACGAGCGATCAGTCTGCCCATGGCTGGAACGCGTCGCAAGCGAGGGTGCCGGCGCGCTGCCCGGCTCTGGTCGCCCGCCAGAGAATCGTACTCGAGCCGGTTGACTCTCCCCTTACAGGAGGCCTCACGATCCCATTGGACCCAGGGAGAGAGCTCTCAGCTAGAGGAGAACACCATGGACGCGAAGACAGTCAACACGGAACAAGACAAGCAGGCGCTGCTCGCCATCGTCGAGGAGATGTCCAAATCGACGACCGGAGCGCAGAGCACGAAGCATTGGGCACCCGAGGCAGTCTGGTTCGATGTGCCGCCCTTCGCATCCAAGGGCGTCGAGACCGCACGCAAGCAGTTTGATAGGGAGTTCGGAGCCGTCAGCTCCTTCATCCCCGAGATCCTGCGGACTGAAATAGTCGTCAACGGCGATATGGGCATTGTGTGCTCGGTTCAGCGGTGGAGCATCGTTGAGAAGAGCGGCACCGCCCGCCCGCCGATGCTCATTCGCGCTACGGACTGCTTCGAGCGACGCGATGGTCGGTGGAGGGTCATCCACGAACATGTTTCCGTGCCAGCGGGAGGGGGATGGGATGGAACGATACAGACTGGCGACTAGCTCGCTGATCATCGTCCGCGAAGGTAGCGGCCGAGGGGTACGACGGGACGCCGCCTCGGGGCACCCACCTCTTCAGGAGCAGTGAACGCTTCGAGGTCCGCGGGGCGGATCCGAATCGACTCCCCCCGGAGTAGGGCACCAGCCGGCACGCGCGGGTGGTTTCACGACCTTGACGGGGTCAGGGACTCTGATTCAGCGAGCCGGGCCGGACGCACCGGAAGCCGAGGTGATTGGTCGACGTCGAGACCTCGCCTTTTCCGCGAGAGCCCACCAGGTAGCGCGTGCAGTACGTCGACGAGCAGAGGAATGAGCCGCCGCGGTGGACGTGCTTCGGCACGCCCGGCTCCTCCGGATCGTCGCTGGTCGCGGGTCCGCTCGGGTTGCGCGCGACGCCGCCCGCGGCGGCGAGGACGGCGTAGGTGTCGGCGCGGTACCAGTCGCTGCACCACTCCCAGACGTTGCCGGCGATGTCGTAGAGGCCGTAGCCGTTGGGCGGAAAGCTGGCGACCGGGGCCAGCCCGCGCCAGCCGTCGTCGGCCGTGTCGTCGTCTGGGAAATGGCCCTGGAAGGTGTTGGCCATGAAGCGGCCGCGCGGACGGAGCTCGTCTCCCCAGGCGTAGCGCCGTCCGGCGAGGCCGCCCCGGGCGGCGAACTCGAACTCCGCCTCTGTGGGCAGCCGCTTGCCGGCCCAGCGCGCATAAGCCTCGGCGTCCTCGTAAGCGACCTGCACGACGGGGTAACGCTCGTGTCCTGCGGACCGGTCTCCCGCGCCTCGTGGACGGCGCCAGCTGGCCTGCTCGACGTAGGACCACCAACCCGCGCTCGCCTCGAGCGGCACCGGTCGGCTGGGCGGTGTGAAGACGACCGAGCCGGCGACGAGCGTTTCGGCCGGCACGCCGGGGAAGTCTTCCGGTCGCGGCCGCCTCTCGGCGACCGTCCGGTAGCCGGTGGCGCGCACGAACGCGGCGAACTCCGCGTTCGTCACCGTGGTGGCATCCATCCAGAACCCGTCGACGTAGACGCGGTGGACCGGCCGCGCGTCGGGCATGTTCGCCTCGCCGCCCATCGAGAACTCGCCCCCCGGGATCCAGACCATCCCGCGTGGCGCGGGGCCGGGCGGCGTCATCGTGTTGGGGAGCGTCGGCCCGAACGCGGGGTCGCCGGCGGGGTTCGGGGCGCCGGCCGAGTTAGCGGCGGCGACGGCGTCGCGCGGGCCGCGCGGGCGGCATCCCCAGGTGATGAGGGCCAGCAGAATCAGACTCACACGCGCAGGCCAGTCTCCAATCATCGAGCCGTTCAGCTGGGGTCGCCTCGCGTCGGCGTCAACATCCGCAAACCTGAGGCGGACCCCCAAATAGAGCCGACGCCTACTTCTTGTAGCCGTTGAAGATCTCGCCCGGCTTGATGTTCGGGTACTGCTTCACGCTCTTCTCGAAGGCGGCGCCCGCCTCGCCCATCGGCTTGGCCACCCAGCCCATGGTCATCGTGGTGGTCCACAGGTTGTAATCCTCGTGCGGGTCGCTCGAGAGGTCGAAGAACATGGGGAGCTGCGGAGTGATGAATCCTCGGTTGGCGGCCAACGTCCCCGGATCCTCGATGTAGCGCAGGACCATCTTGTAGTAACGCCACTTGATCGACATCAGCTGGGCGTCGGGGCCGAAGAAGAGGTAGCTCTCACGCCCGGTCGTCGGGCTCTTGCCCAGCAGAAAGGCCGAAGCGTCGTGGCCGTCGATCGGCCGGTCCTTCGGCACGCGGTTCGTCGCCCCCGCGAACGCGGCCAGCGTCGGAAGCCAGTCGACGGCGGCGAGCATCTCGTCCGTCACGACCCCGGCCGGGAAATGTCCCGGCCAGCGCACGATCGCCGCCACGCGCATGCTCCCCTCCCACGGCGTCTGGAAGAAGTTCCCGCGCCAGGGCCCGGCGGAACCGCCGCCCGCGGCGACGCCGCCGCCGAGACCGATCTGGCCGTTGTCGCTGCTGAAGACGACGATGGTGTCGTTCTCGACCCCCGCCTGCTTGATGGCATCCAGCACCTGTCCGGTCCGGTAGTCCATCTCGGCGATGCAATCCGAGTAGAGGCCTCCGCGATGGGGGGACTTGCCCACGAACTCGGGATTGCACGCCACCGGCGGGTGCATCTCGGAATAGCCGAGGTAGACGAAGAACGGCTTCTTGCCCGCCGCCTGGCGCTTGATGTAGTCGACGGTCTTCGGGATCAGGTACTGGCCGTCGACGATGGGACGGACCTTCATGTCCAGGTCCATCACCGGCTTGGACGGCTGACCCTTCCGCCCCTCCAGGATGTGCGGGGGGAGGTCCAGCTGCGGCCCCTTCTTCTTCACGACCTCCTTGACGAGCAGATCGAAGAGCGGGTACGAGCCGTAGCCGGCCTCGTCCCAGCTGTTCGGGATCCCCCACCACTCGTCGAACCCTTGATCGTTCGGCAGGCGCCCCTGGATGTCGCCGAGGTGCCACTTGCCGTAGAGCGCGGTGGCGTAGCCGGCTTCGGAGAGCAGCTCGGCGATCGTGTACTCCCACGGGTTGAGGCCTGAAGGACCGGTGGCCGGCGGGACGACGGAGGAGGTCCCGGAGCGGACGGGGTGCCGGCCGGTCATGATCGCCGAGCGGGTCGGCGTGCACTGGGCCTCGACGTTGTAGTTGTTGAAGCGGATTCCCTCGCGGGCCAGCTGGTCGATGCGCGGGGTCGGCGTCGTGCCGCCGTAGACGCTGAAGTCTCCCCAGCCGACGTTGTCGACCAGGATGAAGACGATGTTCGGCTTCCGTTCAGCCGTCTGCGCTCGGCCGGTGCTCACCAGCGCTGACACCAGCAGCGCCACAACAAGAAATCGTCGTCGCATTTGTGGTCGTCCTCCCCCTCGTCAGCGGAGGAAGGTTGGCCTTCCTTCACCGATCGCCAGGAATGACGCTTGGTTTACGGATCGCGATTACGAGAGCCGGCCTCTGCGACGATTGAGCATCTCTGCGACGGCGTCCACATCGCAGTCTCAGCAAGTTCCCCAAACACGTCGCCATCTCTGGCGAGAGTTTGCGAGGCGCCTCACCTTGCGCCGGTCGTGAGGCCAACCATGAACCGTTCGCGCTTCGGGGCTCTCTCACGTCGGCTGGGGGAGCTTCGGCGTGTACGGTGGTCCGATACCCACGCCGCACATCGATGCCCTGGCGCACGAGGGCCCTCGCTTCACCAACGACAATGTGCAAGTTCAGTGCACGCCATCGCGCGCGGCGATCCTCACCGGGCGCCACCCGCTTCGTTCTGGGACCCCGAACATCGAGGTGGGCGAGGACTTCAAAGGGTACAAGAAGTGACCGCGCCCCGCCTCCCGAAGGTCGCCGCCGGTTGCTTCGCGGCCTGCCTGTCCTCCTGTCTCTTCCTGCCGTGTCTTCAAGCGGCGGAGGGGGGCATCGCCGCCTACGCGCCCGGGTCGTTTGCGTCGTTCATGGACGCGCTGCCGCCGCAGCCCGGGTTCGCGGTGTTCAACTACTTCGCCTACTACAACGGCAAGGCGGACGTCAGCCACTCCTTCCCGATTGCCGGGCAGATCGGGGTGAACGTCGAGGCGACCACCTACGTCGACGTGCCCGGCGCCTTCTGGGTCACCCCGCTCCAGCTCGCGTACGGGCACTACGCCGTGGGCGTGTCGATTCCGATCACGTGGAACACGGTCAGCGCGGAAGTGACGGGACCGTCGGGCGGGACCCTCGGGCACGGCGACTCCGCGAACGGCCTCGGCGACATCGAGTTCTGGCCGCTGGCGATCGCCTGGGGCGCCCTGGGCGGCGATCTGCACGTGACCTTCTTCGGCGGCGTCTACGCGCCCACGGGTGACTTCCAGAAGAACCGGCTGGCCAACCAGGGGCTGAACTACTGGACCCTCGAGCCCGGCGTGATCGCCAGCTACCTCAATCAGAAGAACGGGCTCGAGGGCACCACCTACATCGCCTACGACTTCAACACCACGAACAGCGCCACCGACTACCACAGCGGCCAGGTGTTCCACATCGACGCCACCCTGGCCTGGCACTTCATCCCGCTCGGCAAGAAGGGCGGCGTCATCGGGATCGGCGCCAACGGGTTCTATCTGCAACAGACCACCGGCGACAGCGGCAGCGGGGCGCGACTCGGTCCCTTCAAGGAGGCCCAGGCCGGCGTCGGCCCCGTGCTCTCGTGGGCCGCCCAGTTCGGCAAGATCGGCGTGGCCCTCTCGCTGAAGTGGCTGCCGCAGATCGCGACGGACAATACCCTCAAGGGCAACTTCGTCTGGGCCAAGGCGGGCGTGACTTTCTAGACGGAGATCGCATTCCTCGACCCCCGAGGTCAGCCCCCAGCGCTTCGAAAAACGTCATCCGTCTCGTCCTACAAAAGTAGCAGCCGGGTCCGTCAGTGCCGCGCGGCCTCGGCGGCGGCGTGCATCTTCATGACCTCGGCCTGCTCGCCCGGCGTCAGCTTGTCCTCCTCGAGCTTGATCTCGACCTTCTTGATCTTTCCGCCGAACCGGAACGGCGACTTGTAGTCGGGGCTCACGGGCGAGCCGGTGTCGCAACCGACGTCGAAGGTCTCGTCGGCCGAGAAGCGCATCGGATTCGTCCTCTCCACGCGGCCGGTGCCGACCTGCTTGCCGTTGACCAGGAGCGTGACCGTTCCACCCTTCCCGAACCCGCCGCCGTCGTATTCGAACTCCATCCGGATCGTCGAGGGGCCCACCGGCAGGGGCGACGAGCCGGTCACCTTGTAGTGGTCCGCGGTGAAGTAGTTGTACTCGTAGACCGGCTTGCGATCCTTGACGTACAGCGAGAAGCCGCCCACGATGCCCCCCTCCGCGACGAGCACGCCGTCGCCCCCGTCCGCTGGTACCTCCACCTGCGCGGTTATGCTGTGCGAGCGGTTCTTGATGTTGGGGGCGCAGCTCTCGGCCACGCGGCAGGCGCCCGCGTAGTAGGTGAACTCGGTCCGCCCCTCGAGCAAGCTGGGGCGCAGCGCCGGGTTGGCGCGTTCCACGAAGCGATCGTCGAGCGGGAGGACGTCGTACTTGCCCGCCTCCGCCATGAAGAGATCCTGCAGCTGCTTCAGCCTCAGCGGCTCCTTGGCCGCGAGGTCCGTGTACTCGCTGAAGTCCTCGTCGACGTTGTAGAGCTCCCAGGTGTCGTGGTCGAAGTCGACCGTGCCGGCCTTCCACGGCAGGCGCCCGTGAAAGCAGGCCGCCACCCATCCGTCGTGGTAGAGGGCGCGGTTTCCGAACATCTCGAAGTACTGCGTCCGGCGCATCCCCTTCGCGGCCGCGTCGTCGAACGTGTAGAGCAGGCTGACCCCCTCGATCGGCTTCTGCGCGACGCCGTTCACGGAGGTGGGCTCTGGAACTCCCACCGCCTCCAGGATGGTCGGCACGACGTCGATGACGTGGTGGAACTGGGTGCGCAGACCGCCCACGTCCTTGATGCGCGCCGGCCACGAGACGACCATCGGGTTGCGGGTCCCTCCGAAGTGGGAGGCGACCTGCTTGCCCCACTGAAACGGCGTGTTCATCGCCCAGGCCCAGCCGACGGGGTAGTGGTTGTAGGCGTTGGGGCCGCCGATCTCATCGAGCTTCGAGAGCAGCGTGGCCGGGTTCTCCGACAGGCCCCCCAACGTCACCATCTCGTTGAACGCGCCGTGCAGTCCGCCCTCCAGCGACGCGCCGTTATCGCCGATGATCCACATCACCAGCGTGTTGTCCCTCTGGCCGATCTCCTCGAGCGTGTCGAGCAGCCGCCCCACCTCGTGGTCGGTCTGCGCGGTGTACGCCGCGAACGTCTCCATCAGCCGCGCCGCCACCTTCTTCTGGTCCGGCGTCAGCGCGTCGTAGGCAGGAATCTCGTCGGGCCGCGGCGTCAGCCGGGTGTCCTTCGGGATCACGCCCAGCTTCTGCTGCCGGGCGAAGCACTCCTCGCGGTACTTGTCCCAACCCTGATCGAACTGCCCCTTGAACTTGTCGATCCAATCTTTGGGGACGTGGTGGGGCGCGTGGGTCGCGCCAGGTGCGTAATAGACGAAGAACGGCCGGTCGGGCGTCACCGACTTCTGCTGGTGGATGTACTCGATGGCGCGGTCGGCGAGCGCCTCGTTCAACGTGTAGGTCCCCTCGCGGCCGGGCGGGACCTCCAGCTCGACCGGCCGCGTGTCCTCGTACAGGGCCGGCTGCCACTGGTTCGATTCGCCGCCCACGAAGCCGTAGAAGTGGTCGAACCCCTGGCTGGTCGGCCAGCGGTCGAAGGGCCCCGACACGCTGGTCTCCCAGTCGGCGATGTTGTGGTTCTTGCCGAAGAACGCCGTGCTGAAGCCGTTCTGGCGCAGGATCTCCGCGCCCATGGCGCAGCTCTTCGGGATCTGACCGGTGTAGCCGGGAAAGCTGTCGCCGAGCTCGGTGATGTTGCCCGTCGCGCAGCTGTGATGGTTGCGCCCCGTCAGCAGGGCCGCGCGCGTCGGGGAGCAGAGGGCCGTGGTGTGGAACCGGCTGTAGCGCAGGCCCGCCTTGGCCAGCCGGTCGAGGTTCGGCGTCGGGATTTGCCCGCCGAACGTCCCCCACTGGCCGAAGCCGCAGTCGTCGATGACCACCAGCAGCACGTTGGGCGCGCCGTCCGGCGCCTTGGGGACCGGAAACGTCCCCATCTTCGAGTCGGCGTACGTCGTCCCGATGACGCCGTCGAACTTCGGATCGGGCGGCGGCAGCACGACGTGGCCCCGCGGCGCCGCCGCTTCCGGCGACCTCTTGACGACCGGCTGTCCGTCGCCGTTCGGCCTGCCA
>Ga0209060_10004601_pt1 | contig 10624 bp, 8 predicted proteins | sample Coa_R1_8_FD_187155 | JGI IMG/M metagenome (GOLD analysis project Ga0209060, IMG submission 187155) | Surface soil microbial communities from Centralia Pennsylvania, which are recovering from an underground coalmine fire - Coalmine... | ecosystem: Environmental > Terrestrial > Soil > Unclassified... | reverse complement strand
CGGCATACCACAGCGCCCCTTCTGGGAACATCATCCGATCGGCGAACACAGTGCGGCGGTCGAACTGGCCGTTGCCGGCGCTGTCTTCCAGCCGCAAGATGCGGTGCGGTTTCTGTTGTAGCTGCTGGTCGACTTTATCATTGGAGCCGGAGGAATCCGCCACGTAGAGCCGGCCTTGTTCGTCAAGGTCGGCGATGATAGGGCGGTCCACCACGGGCGGCCCGGCAGCGAGTTCAATCTCGAAGCCGCTGGGGAGTGTGAACGTGTGGCCGTTCAGCTGGACCTGGTGCGTGGGGATTGCACTCTCCTCGCCTGGCAGCCAGGAGACCGTGAGCGACAGCAACAGCGTCGGCAAAGCCCAGCGTTTCATGGGATTTCTCCAAAGGGGAATACGAGACTTTCTATCCTATCCCAAATGAAAGGTCAGGTGTATCCCGTAGCCGAGATTGAGAGGGTAAGCAGAAAATCAGAGAATTTGGCGAGCGATCTTGACGATGCCATTTTTGTGGGTATACTAACTCGTGGTAAAAATCTCTTTACGCCGACGCAGGAGCTTGGGTCGGACAACCTGGTCGCTGCGGCGGTTGAGTTGAAACAGCTCAGCTCGAACAGCGGCCGCTTATCGGAATGCCAGCTTAGGAGGTGAGGAACGGCTCGAGATTCTGTGCGTCGGTAAGGAAACCCGTCGCTCGGTTGGATTTCGGCTTCTACGGTCTCCGTTGGCTTGCGGTGCTCCACCACACTAATTGCCCGGAGAAACCTGATAAGTAAGCACCGATCCAACCCCCCGGCGGGTTTCGGTGCTTTTGGCAAGCCCCTTTTCCTCTGCTCACTCTCTTTCCGGTCCTTGGTGGCCGATTCACTTTCCCTTTCCTCATTCTCCCGTCTTTCGAATCGTGCTTACGGCCGAGCTAGCGTTTTCTCTGGTACAAGAATTGCGACGAAACTCAGCAGACATAGTTTGGACAGGTGCTCAACGCTGGAGCAAAATCATGCAAGCGCCCCGCAGCATCCTGGAAGAGATGTCAGAGGAGTGGCTGGGATCTCCTGAAGAGGTCGCTAGGCTTGTCTGCGTGGGCGAAGAGGTGCTCTCCCGAGCGAAACTAGTTGCCCAGCGGATCGATGAACAGTGCCGACAGGCGGTTACTGATGCCCGATTTTCGCGAACAAATGGTAACGGCATGCCCGGCTCCGACTGAACACCGGGCATTATTCCCATCCTTTCATTAGTCCCGCCAAGGGGTCAGGTCGATCGACCCTTGGTGGGACATTTTCTTTTGTCACCCAAAGTTGCAAACGGCCAGGATCGTTGCCTTTTCCGACTCCCGTTCCCGGTGTGATAGAATGAGGGTGTCCACGTTTCTTGAGAAGTTAAGTTCTTCCTGAAGGAACGTCCGATGCCCGAAGCAGTCATTCTCGAAGCCATCCGTACCCCGTTCGCCCGGCGCGGCGGGGCGTTGCGCGAAGTGCTTCCGGATCGCATGCTTGCTCATGCTCTACAGGGGCTTGTCGAGCGGGCGGGAGTGGATGCCGCCAAGATCGACGATGTGGTCAATGGCACCGTTACCCAGGCCGGGGAACAAGGAGCCAACGTAGGCCGACTCGGTGTGCTGTCGGCAGGGTTTCCGGTCCAGGTACCGGCGGTTACGCTGAATCGCATGTGTGGCTCGAGTCAGCAAGCCCTGCATTTCGTGGCGCAGGCGATTGCGGCCGGCGATCTGCAGTATGGAATTGCCAGTGGCGTGGAAAGCATGACTCGGGTGCCGATGTTCAGCGATGTCGGCGGTGGTTACGAGAAACTCGATCCCGAGTTGCGGGCACGGTATGAGCTCATCCACCAGGGCGAGAGTGCCGAACGGATCGCCGAGAAGTGGCACCTCAGCCGTGAGGACGTGGATAGCTTTGCTGCTGAAAGTCATCGCCGCGCCAGCCTGGCCGTACGCTCCGGCTACAACCGTGAGATTCTGCCCACGCTGGCGCTGGCCGCGGAAGGCCAGCCGTTCACTCTCGATCGGGATGACGGTATCCGCGAGGTCATCGATCGGGCCAAGATGGCCAGCTTGCCGACGGTGTTTCGCCCGATGGGCAACGGCGTCGTCACGGCAGCCAATTCCAGCCAGATCTCGGATGGGGCGTCCGCCGCCCTGGTGGCCAACCGGGAAATAGCCGTCGCGGATGGTTTTCGCCCGCGCGCCCGTTTTCGGGCTCGGGTGGTAGTGGGCGACGATCCCACGCTACAGCTCAGCGGAGTAATCCCCGCCACGCGGAAAGCGCTAGAGCGCGCCCACCTGGGCATCCGGGAACTCGACTGGATTGAAATCAACGAAGCATTCGCCGCCGTGGTCCTAGCCTGGGCGCGCGAATTACGGCCGGACATGGAGAAAGTGAATCCCTGGGGCGGTGCTATCGCCCATGGCCATCCCCTGGGTGCGACGGGAACCGGTCTCCTGGCCAAGATGCTTGCGGGCCTCGAAGCGAGCGGCGGTCAGTTCGGTCTGCAAGTGATGTGCATCGGCCACGGCATGGCGACGGCGACGATCGTGGAACGCTTGTGATTGCTACATTTCGACCTTCGGGTTTTGGATCCGGGCACTGGGCGCCAATCTTTTCGCAGCTTTGAAAGGCTCGCCGATGGGAAGGTAGGAACCTTCCCGGAGCGGCCGCACCGACGGGCGCAATCTCCATTGCACCTCAGCCGCCGTCGATGCCGTAAAAGACGGTGTAGGCTTCACTACGGAGGGTGGTATTGCTGCCCCACGGTTCGCCGCTCACGGCATTATTATTCGCCGCCAGCAGAATCTGGAACACGTTGATAGCATCGTTATTGAGTGTGTTGAAGGCTTGTCCGCTGCTCCCGACGTTCCACAAGTAGGCGCCCAGGCCATCGCTGTTGACCGTAAAGCCATAGTTCTGTCCGACCGTACCGCCCAAGGAGGAAGTGGTGGTGAAGACTTCCAGCGCCGTGGCCAAGACCTCCGCATCCAGGCGGATCCCGCCTTGGGGATGCAGGAACAGGCTCTGATAATAGGTGCCGATCTGGGCATTGGTGAACGAACTCAGATTCGCGGCACCGCCGGCTCCCCCGTAGAGATTGGGCAAGGTGGTGGCCAGCCACTGGCCCAAGGTCTGGTTACTGCTCGTCAGGCCAAAGCGGCGGATAAGTTCTTGGCCCTGGAGCCCTTCCCAGAAGCTCGATGGCTTGACCATCCCTGAAGGCACGAATTGATCCAGGTTGGCCACCGTATCCGGGTTTTGCACCGGCACATTGTTCCCTTCGTGGGAGATCGTCACGGTGACCGTGTACGTGGTCGGCTCAGCGTAGGTATGCGTGCCGCTGACGGTAAAGGTGCTGCCGCTGAGGGTGATGCTCCCGGTCGAAGTCCCCGTTCCATCGCCCCAGTTGATGCTGGCCGAGTAGTGCGTGCCGTCATTGGCCTCCGGTCCACCGGCATCGGAAAACGTCGCGACCGCTCCACTGTAAGGCGCCCCGGCGGTAGGGTAGATACTGACGGGGCGCACTGCGAGCGGCGCGTCGTTCACGATCACGGCAAATGTCGCGGTGCTCACGATGTTGTCGCCCGTGTCCAAGACCGTGACGGTAACCGTGTATGTGCCTTCTTCGACGTAGGTGTGCGATGTGTTCCCCAGCGAACTGGGCGCGGACGGGGCAGGAAGCAGCGCGCTCGTGCCATCACCCCAGCTGACGGCTGCCGTCCAGGGGCCGGGGCCCATATCGCTGAAGCTTCCCAGGCTCACGGACTGGGCAGATCCCTCGACCGCAGTCTGGTTCGCCGCCGGCGTCAGGATCGGCGGACCACCTACGCCGATGGCGGAGATCTGGATATCATCGTAATAGTAATTGGTAGTGTAGCGGTCATTCCCGCCGAGCTCAAGGGCGCCGTTGTTGGTCGTACCGAGATTGCCGGTGCCGCTCATCTCGACGTTGCCATTGATACTGACGACCCAGGGTGCATTGGTCCCGGTACCGATCACGGCAGTGATGGTGTAAATCTGGTTGGGCCGCAGCACCGTACGGCCGGTGGCCAACGGATTCCCGTAGATGTCATCGAAAACCAGTTGGTCGGAATTGTTCAGATGCACCGCGGCTTTGTAGCCGCTGGCCGTGTCGTTGAAGTTGACGATGCCGCCATCGCCCGAGCTGGAGGTGTACTCGAATTCGAAGCTGTACGAGGCGGTGGGGAGATTGTAGTAGGTCGTGCCGTTTCCGCGGATCTCCGCATTGGCCACGGTACCGTTGCGCTGGAGCTGGAGCGAGTAGTTGCCATCGAGTGCCGGGCTGCTGACGATGGCGGCGTTGGTCTGCGTGGCCACCTGACTGGAATCGCCGGTTTCGAAATTGACCGCGTTCACGGGCAGCGGGGGATCGTAGACCAGGCACCCCGTAACCAGACCCAGAGAAGCCCCGCTATCGGTACCGGTACTGACCCGCTGCTGCGCGGAGTTCCCATTCCCATCGCGTGGGAAATGGTTCGGATCCTCCGGGAACGCCGTCAGTGTGGGCACGGGCTGTCCAGCTGTCGGATTCAGACAATCAACGAAGATCGTGTTGTGCTCCATGCCGTTGGTTCCTGTGAAATCTTCGGGCCCCATGCCGACGGCGATGCCATTGGTACCAACCAGGTTGCCTGGTGGGGTCGTACTGCCGCTATTCAAGGCAATCTCTGTGAGGGGGTCGGAGGTACTCTCGGGAACCGACACGATTGCCCCGGAAGCCCCACCTGAACCCTCGGTGCACGCAAAGACGGTACCATTGTCGGAATCGACCGTGAGTGCATCCGGCTGAGCGAAAGGGCTCTGGTCCATCGCTGAAGGGAACGGGGGGCCAAACTTTGGAAAACTGCTCATATTGGGACCGGGGCCGGTTATATTGACCTTCAAGACTTGGCCGTGCGTACTCTGATCAATGACATTGCCGCCTTGATCCAGCACATAAAGAACATCGTTGGAACTGTCGAACGCAATCCCGGAGAAGACACTCACCGTATTGCTCAGGTTATCGCTTATGTACAACTGAGCGACACCGTTGAGGCTGACCTGGACGAGGGAGTGCGTGGCGAAGGAGGAGTCCCCCGCGTTGATCTCGTACAAGGACTGGTTAAAATTATCAAAGGCAACCCCGACCGGCCCGTCCAGTTCGTTGCCCCAGGCGAGAAGGCTCGCGCTGCCGTTCCTGGGGTCTACATGGATGATCGCACCCGCCCCGAGGGCAGTTTCATCCGCGACGTACAGATTCTGCTGCTGGTCTTCCGCCACGCCTTGGGGTAAAGAGAAAAGTCCCGGCTGTCGGGTCAGTGTCCCGGTGTTGAGGCTTCCATTGGCGAGCGTATAGGTCACGATGCCGGTGGGAAACTTCGACGAATCACGGTTCTGAGCGGCCGTGGAGAGCGTTTGCGCTTCCGTCAATGTCAGATAGGGAGAGGGACTCGTGGCAATAGAGAGATTGCTGCCATCACAGTACATTCCCTTGGCGTTGCTGAGAACCTGACCCGGCAGGGGGAGGGGGCTGGGAGTATACGTGGTGCCGCCCTGGCCATTGGGGCTGGGCTGGAGCTGCCACACCTGCGCAGGGGCATGTGCCGTCTCGGCTGTGTCGACGTAGATGGTTCCCGGAGCGATACCGCTGGCTGGATTGACGGCAATCCCGGCGACGCCATTGCCCAGGTTGGAGATCAGCCCGGTGGGCCCTTGCAGGGCGCTGACCGTGCCATTTACGGAACCACTGGAGCCAGTCAGGCTCACGCTCACAACGGTGCCTCCGCTTGCCGCCTCGACGACATCGAGATTGCCTGTGGTGGGATCGTAGGCCATGTCCACAGGAGAATTCAAGACACCCTGCCCGGTAACTACGTACGGGCCACCGAGGGCGGTCTGGGTACTCCCCGATGCTGGCAAGGTGAAGTCGAGGATTTCTCCGCTTCCGCCCGCTTTAGCATCCAATACGAAAATATCATTGGGAAAACGTGGTGTCGTGACCATGCCGGTCGGATCGACCAACATATCCTGCGTTGGTTGCTGCGGCGCAGGAAACGGATATTGTGTGGGATCGGGGTAGACTACGGTTTGCTGGTCAGTCAGGTTGTTGGGATTGTTAGCGGGGTCATACTGCACGTTATACGACTTAGAAAGATCGATCATAACGATGTTTGGATTGCGCTGGCTTGGATAGTTGGGTTCAAAGTATGTAAGAACATTCGTACTGTTGCGTAAGTCTTTCTGCTGTCCCCCTCCTGATATTGCAGGGTTTGGAAAACCGTCGCTTCCTGACGAGGCAATGAACAGGAAATCGTGGGACAGACCGTTGACGGTCATCGCTACCTTCGCCAATGCGGTTGGTGCCGTGAGGGTGGGTACCTCGAAGTCTCCATTGTCCCCATTTACATTCGCGAATTGATAGTACGTGGTATCGGTCGCGATGGCCATCTCGTTGTCTGAGGCGGCTTGGGTTGGCGGATTTACTTGGAGGACGGCGCCTTCACCTCTCCCGAATGCTGTCTGGTCCGTGACATAGAATCCTTCAGTGGGATTATTGTTATCAATCGGAACAATGTAGTCGGGCATCGACATGAAGCCGGTGCGATCCCCCGAAATGGCCGACTCGTTGGCCGTGGGGTACTCGAAGTTGTCACTGATACCGCTGTCGACTCGAATCAGACCGGCCTGGGTGGTTGGATCCGGCACGCCGTTGAGCGCGTTGGCCGAGCTGGCGACAAAAACGTCCCCCGCCATGTTAATGCTGGGATGGAGACGGTCCTCCAGCTGTTCCAGGGATGGGCGACGGCAAGGCCTGCGTGTGTGCCCGTTGCTGGTCCGGCGTCGTTTCCAGTCTATCGGTATCATGGGCATGTCCTTTCTTCCTTCGGGGGGCACCAATAAGGGGGAGACGCGTCAGGGCAGCGCGCGGAAGCTGCGCTGGGACAATGCGAAGCCAGTCGGAAACCGGCCCCGCCGGATGTGCCTCGTACACATGGCCGCACAAGGCGTGCTCATTTCGCTTCGTGCAGGGGATGGCGGGGGCATCCAAACGGTCGGGCACGCAGGGGCGTGTAGCTGGATTATCCGCCGAACACCCGCGGGCTGTCTCCTTCAAACTTTCCTTCAAGGGGGAGGGCGCAGACGCTAGCGGTTGCTAGCATGGGAAGAGAGCATCAACCTTCGCAGACGGGGCGAAGGAGAGCTTGGAATGGCCGTCTCGTAACGCCCCAGAGCTATTCCGGAGGGCGTGGTGAGGGGGATGCCGCGCTGTTCCGTGCCGCGTGCATACAGCATTCGTAGCATGGAAGCGGGTGCTAGGCAAATCCCACCCGCGCGGCAGTTGGGTGCGTTCGTGAAAAAACCGGGGGGGAAAAGAAACAGGTGTGAAGTATACCCCATCCATGAACCCCTGCTGATTCGCAAAAATGGCCCGCAAAATCAACAGATGGTGCCCGAAGCAACTTATGCCCCTATTAGGGGCCAGCCGGGGTGAGACTTGAGGAACTGCGGTACGCACCGCGGCCAAAACGTAGGTTATTGCCCAAATAGCATGGAACTTTCTCCGCTGTGGCCCGTTGCTTTTGGCATAACGCTTTCTGGACCCCACTCTAGTCCTGGATTTTCTGCAGCACCCAACAGCACATTCGGACAGCCGGCCATCCGGCTCTCCGTCCGAGACACTTGCGTTGTAAGGCCGTGCGTCACGCCAGACCGGATGCACGGCTGTCCAGGACGACAGCTGCGGTTGCGGTTCGGCTGAGTAGCTTCAGGCAAGTAGTTCCAATGAGTAGATCCGCGCTGTCCGTAAGCCTGGTAGAGAGCGCGAACGGTGAAGATGTGTGCCTGAACCACAACGTGGCCCAGGCAACCCTCCGCTTTATCCTGGTGGGCGCTCGCGTCCCCAGGACCGGCTCGCCGCTTGCGAGTTGCTCTTGCCGTCTTTCATTGCCTCCTGCCTTCTAAGGCAGTATACTGGTAGTTGGTTTCGCCGTATGGACCGATCCCTCCCAGGGTTGCCTCGATGAAACGCCTGCTTTGTGCCCTAGTTGTGCTGAGCTGGGTCTCGAGCGTGGGAGCCCGAGTGCGGGCCGATTACGTGTACACCACCCTTGACGTCCCCGGTGCCACTGCTACCCAACCGGTGGGGATCAACAATGCTATGCAAATCGTGGGGGCATTCAGTGTTGGCGGTGTGCTATTGCCCTCACATGGTTTCTTGCTTAGCGGAGGGGCGTATGCGCAACTCGACGTACCCGGTACGGTCTCCGGCACCATAGCTTCCGGTATCAATGCTTCCGCTCAAATCGTGGGATATAACAGCGGGTCTGGCTTCCTGCTCACTGGCGGAAACTACACGCCGATTAACGTCCCCTCATCGTGGGCTTCGCCCGTTCAAGCTACGATGGCCAACGGCATCAATGATTCCGGCCAAATCGTGGGAGGCTACTCCTTTGTAGGAGGGGGCCGGCCCCCACAGCTTGTCGCTGGTGGCTTCCTGCTGAGCGGAGGAAGCTACACCGACCTCGGTACCGTCGGCGGGAGCGCTGCTCATGCAATAAACAACGTGGGTCAGATTGTTTTTGCGTTTGGCGTGCTCAGCCGAGGGACGTTCATGACGCTTTCTGTGCCCGGTGCTAGTCTGACGGATGCATGGGGCATCAATAATCTCGGACAAGTCGTGGGCGTCTACTCGAACAACCTACAAGGGCTGCCCGATCACGGTTTCTTGTATAACGACGGCACTTACACAACGTTCGATGTCCCCGGCTCCATCTCCACGGAAGCAAGAGGCATCAACGACAATGGGCAGATCGTCGGTTACTACACCGATACAGCCGGCAATGAGCACGGCTTCCTAGCTACCCCCACGCCCGAACCCTCCACCCTGGTGCTCCTCGGCTGCGGCGTGCTCGGAATCATAGCCTGCGGGTGGAGGAAGTGGCGAGTGTTCCGCGGCGTATCCGTGTGAGGAAGCCTCGGCCTGCGCAGGAACCAAGGGAGCCGGCACGCCGTCCCATTCTGCTGGTTGCCTTTCCCCGCACACAGAAGGATACGGGTAACGCGGGTGCGAAGGAATCGCTTGCTGCCTTCTACGACATGCCCGTCCATCTCCTCACGGGTCAATTGCGATTTTCCCGGAAGCGATAACCCAGCCCTCGCACCGTCTCGATCAATTCGCCCGCGGTTCCGAGTTTGCGGCGCAGCGTTTTGATGTGCACGTCGATGGTCCGTTCCAGCACCAACGCTCCCTCACCAATGGCGGCATCCATCAGTTGGGACCTTGCAAAGGCTCGCCCCGGCTGGCGAACCAGGCATTCCAGGAGCCGAAATTCGGTCGGCGTCAACTCGATTTCGCGGCCATCCAGGTACGCCTGATGGCGGTCCCGGTCAATGCGGACGCCCAGGTGTTCGGCTACATTGGATGTCTCGGCGGTGGCCTCATGGCGGCGCTGGAGAGCTTTGATCCGCTGCACCAGAACCTTGACGCTGAAGGGCTTGGTGACGTAATCGTCGGCTCCCAGCGAGAAGCCAACCACCTGATCGGTCTCCTCTGCCTTGGCCGTGAGCATCAAAATCGGGGTAGCGCGGGTCCGCTCCCCTGCCCGCAACTCCCGGCAAACTTCCAACCCGTTGAGGACCGGGAGCATGAGGTCGAGAAGGATCAGGTCGGGGAGCAGCGTTTGCGCTTTCCGCAACCCTTCCTGACCATCGTGGGCCACAAAGGTTTCGTATCCCTCGCGCTGGAGGTTGTACGTCAGTACCTCGGTGAGGGCACGCTCGTCTTCGATGATGAGAATGCGCGGCCGGGTCATGGCTCGGATCCGTATGCTTGGGACTTCTTATTCCGCCACCGCGACGGCCGTCGGCTGATGGCGAATGATGGTGCCCTCAACCAGGTAGACCACCTCCTCGGCGATGTTGGTGGCGTGATCAGCGATGCGTTCCAGATGTCGGGTTGCTGAAAACAGCGAGAGCCCCGGCTCTACCATCGCTGGGGACTCCTGCATCAGGTCGATTAGCTCCTGGATAATTTGGTTGTTGTAGCGATCCACTTCATCGTCCAGCCGGCAGACACGCCGGGCCTGGCGCGAATCGAGATTGACGAACGAGTCCAGGCTTTGCCGCACCATCGTCGTGGTCAGGTCGGTCATGCGCTGGAGCTTTTCCGGAACTGGGGCCGCGGGCAATTGCGCCAGGTACAGCGCCCGCTCGGCAATATCTTCGGCCAGGTCTGCCATTCGCTCCAGCTCGGTGTTGATCTTCAGAGCCGCGGCGATCCGGCGCAGATCCACGGCCACAGGCTGATGCAGAGCCAGGATCTTGAGACACTCTTCCTCAATATGGTTTTCTTCCTGATCGATCTGCGGGTCACCGGCGATGACCTGCCGAGCAGGCTCCGGCTCCCGTTCACGCAACGCCCGGATAGCCATGTGGATCGCTTCCTCGACCGAAGCGGCCAGCGCCAGGAGGTCGCGCTGGAGGTTTTCCAGGTCCCGCTGCAAATGTTTGGCCATAGCACCACCTGTCAACCAAACCGGCCGGTGATATAGTCTTCCGTCTGCTTCACCTGGGGCCGGGTGTAGATTTGGTCTGTGGGACCGGACTCGATGAGTCGGCCCTGGTAGAAGAA
>Ga0209060_10004599_pt1 | contig 10631 bp, 9 predicted proteins | sample Coa_R1_8_FD_187155 | JGI IMG/M metagenome (GOLD analysis project Ga0209060, IMG submission 187155) | Surface soil microbial communities from Centralia Pennsylvania, which are recovering from an underground coalmine fire - Coalmine... | ecosystem: Environmental > Terrestrial > Soil > Unclassified... | reverse complement strand
CCGCGGCCGAGACCTTCTCTGGGGTTGTCAACCTCCAGCATCCCGCCGCTAGATCGACCGGACAAATAGCAAGTTAATTGGACCGGACAATTGACATGTTAACGACACGCGGCAGGGCCGCGTCTTGCGGCCCGCGTAACAATTCGGTAATATCCCTGGCATATAGTCGCTTTGGCGCTGGGGAACAAATGATGCTGGCGTGACGTCCTAATAGCTCAACCGTCAAACCGTCTCTACACCAAAAGGAGGGCTGTCTGTGAAACTGTTCCGGTTTACCTTCCCATTCCTGCTGCTGGCCGCTCTGCTCATGGCTCAAAAGAAAACACCATCTCCTCCAGGCTTGCCGCCGCTCATCGATCGCGACCTCTTCTTCGATAACCCGGAGATCGCGGGGGCACAACTCTCGCCCGATGGCAAGTACATCGCCTTCATGAAGCCCTGGAAGGCCACGATGAACATTTGGGTCAAGAAGGTGGACGAGCCGTTTTCCGCCGCCCGCCTGCTTACTGCCGAAGCCAAGCGTCCCTTGGCCGGCTACTTGTGGAGCCGCGACGGCAAGTATGTCGTCTTCGTCAAGGACAATGATGGCGACGAAAACCTGAATGCCTACGCCGTCGATCCCTCTGCCGCGCCAGCCTCTGGCGCCGAAGCGCCTCTCGCCCGCGATCTCACCGGCGTGAAGGGAGCTCAGATCCGGCTCTATAGCGTTCCAAAGAACGATCCGGACATTGTCTTTATCGGCTTGAATGACCGCGACAAAGCCTGGCACGACCTCTACAAGCTGAAGCTCTCCACTGGCGAAAAGACCCTGGTCCGCCAGAACACGGAAAAAATCGCGAGCTGGATTTTCGATCTCAATGGCCAGCTACGCCTCGCCATGCGCACCGCCGATAACGGGGATACCGAAATCCTGCGCGTGGATCCCACCGGCTTCACCAAGGTCTATTCCTGTTCGGTCTTCGATAGCTGCGCCCCGGTGCGTTTCCATAAAGATGGCAAGCGCATCTACCTCGAAACCAACAAGGATGCCGACTTGGTCGGGCTGGCCCTCTTTGATCCCACTACCGAGAAAGTCGAACCCGTCGAATCCGATCCCCTCAAGCGCGTGGACCTTTCCGGCGCGGCCTTCTCCGAGGTCACCGACGAATTGACTGTGACGGCCTACCGCGAAGATCACATTCGTTTTTACTTCAAGAACAAAGCCGCAGAGGCCGATGCCAAATGGCTGCAAGGTCAACTGCACGGCCAGGATTACGTGATTACCTCCCGCTCGCTCGACGAACGCTATGCACTGGTGAATGCCATCAGCGATACCGAGCCCAGCACGGTGTACCTGTGGGATCACAAGGCGCGTAAGCTCACCTTGCAGTTCAAACTTTGGGAGAATTTGCCGCGCGAAGCCCTCGCGCCCATGCAGCCGATTCGCTACAAATCTTCGGATGGCCTTGAAATTCCGGCCTATCTCGTCCTGCCCAAAGGTGTCCCCGCCAAGGGATTGCCTACGGTAGTCTTTCCGCATGGCGGCCCATGGGCGCGCGACTTCTGGGGTTACAATCCGATTGCGCAGTTTCTGGCCAATCGCGGATATGCCGTTCTGATGCCCAATTTCCGCGGCTCTACCGGATATGGCAAGAAGTTCCTCAATGCCGGTAACGGCGAGTGGGGCCGCAAGATGCAGGACGACATCACTGGGGGTGTGAACTACCTCATCTCCCAGGGCATCGCCGATCCCAAGCGCGTCGGCATCATGGGCGGCTCCTACGGAGGCTACGCCACCCTCGCGGGGGTAGCTTTCACTCCCGACGTCTACCGTGCCGCTGTGGATATTGTCGGCCCGTCCAACCTGATCACTCTGCTGGAAGCCATCCCTCCGTATTGGGAAGCCGAGCGGAAAATCATGTATGCGCGAATGGCGGACCTGAACACGCCCGAGGGCAAGGCTTGGATGCAAGAACGCTCCCCGCTTCACTCTGCCGAGAAGATCAAGACGCCTCTGATGGTGGTGCAAGGCGCGAACGATCCGCGCGTGAATCGCCGGGAAGCGGAGCAGATCGTGGTCGCTCTGCGCGACCGTGGCTTCGCCGTCGAGTATCTGCTTGCGGCCGATGAAGGCCATGGCTTCGCCCGGCCGATCAACAACCTGGCTATGTTTATGGCGATCGAACGCTTCCTCGCGCATCAGCTCGATGGCCGGTACCAGGAAGGCGGAACCGCTGAATCGGTCGCGCGGCTGAAAGAAATCACAGTGGATCCGAAGACGGTCGTGATCACCAAGCCGGCGCTGGCGTCCGCCGCCGGAACGCCACATCCCGTCATTGACCTCCAGCCCGGCACCTACAAGTACAAAGCCAGCATCGCGCTCGGAGCGCAGCAATTGGCCTTGAACCTGTCCACCACCATTAAAGAGGAGAACGGCGCTTGGACGGCCGTGGACACGATCGACACGCCCGCGGGCGCCGCCACCGACACCGCCACTCTGGAGAAGGGCACGTTGGCGTTGCGCAAGCGGACGGTGAGTCAGGGCCCTGCCAAAATCAGCGTGGATTATGGGCCCGATAAAGCCACCGGCTCGATCAATATGGGTGGCAAGGACACGCCCATTTCCGTCGATCTCCCCGGCCCCGTTTTTGGCGACGGCCCCGGCGGCCCGCAGGCCATAGCTGCCCTGCCTTTGACTGAGGGCTACACGGCGAGCTTCCGCCAGGTGGATCTGCAGAAGCAGAAATCCAAACTGACCCAACTCAAAGTCGCTGGCTCGGAAAGCGTCACCGTCCCCGCCGGCACCTTCGATAGCTATCGGGTCGAATTGACTTCGGATGAGGACGGCTCCAAGACCACTGTGTGGATCGCTAAGCAGGAACGCAAGCCCGTAAAGGTCGCCACCATCATGGCTCAGTTAGGCGGCGCCACCATGACCGCCGAACTGGTCCCGTAGCGCCCGCCGGTGTTGGCGGGGGAAAATTACTGGCGACACGATCGCCGGCGGCACCGGCGCGATTCACCCGATCTCGACCGCCCCTTTGCCCCAAACGGTGTGGCGGCCGATGCCTGTCCAATAAGCGGCTTGGAGCAACGGTAGGAATTCGCCGATGTCCCCCCGGTACTGGACCTCTCCCACAAAACCGCTGAGCGCATGTTGCTGGCGGGTGCGGCTGCTGCGCCGCTGAAAGTGCCGCCATTCCAGGCGGCTCTCGACTGTTTCGACCATGGCCGCACGTTCGGCCATTCCTCGGAAGTCCAGCGGCAGCGGATCTCCGGCATACAAGGCCGATAGAGTGGCTATCCGGTCGCGGGCTCGGGCCAGCACCACTGAGAACGGCGCGTCGGGAAGGATCGCGCCGCCGCTTTTGAGCTCGGTGGGGCTCGTAAATCGCAGCGTCAAATCCCGCGGGTCGGCCGTCGGAGGTGCGTCCAGCACGATTTCGACCGGCTCGGAGCATGCGGCCGGCCGGCGTGCTGCATCGAGAGGCACTACCGCTTCGAGTTGGATGCGACCGCGTTCCGCGCCGATCCCTTCGATCGCGAGCTGCCGGAATGTGTTGACGAACGGTTCCAGCGGGGGTGCCTGGGGATCGAAAAGGTGGATATCGATACCGAAAGTCTCCCCGGGCCCGTAGGCTTGTCCATCCAAAGCTGAGGCGCGAATGAGGAAAGGCCGCGGCGCATCGGCCAGACCGCTGGGGCCGTCCAGGCAGACCGGCTCGAAAAGGCGCGCATAGGAGCATTCCTGCCGATGCGGGCAGCTACTCGCTCGCGGACAGTCCGGCTGGCAGACCATGCGTCGAAAGATATGGCCGAAAGCACCGCGAAAAGCGTTGCCGGCCGCACCCGCCGGAAAGAAAACTGATTCAAGCCCGGTAAAGGTGAAACGGAACGCAAAGCAGCGAAAGATCATGGGCGGATGGAGATGCGGAGCCGCCAGTATCAGCCCACATCTTTCACGGTAACCGGAGCATCCGCGCCGCGCAAGACGCGATCCAGTTCCCCGTCCAGCACCGGCTTCGCCATTACGAAGCGGCCGTCGCTTTCGAAATCGTTCGACAGTTCGGTGTCGTGGCGATCGGCAAGGAGCACAAAAGCACTCACCCGCGACTGCAGCCGTTCGGAGAGTTCGACCCAGTTTAGGCCGGGAGCGTGGACCGAGCAGAACGCCACGTCGAAGCGCATACGGTGAGCCAGCTCTAAACCGAGATCGGCATTGCCGACCGGCACCACACGGTAGCCGCGTCCGGAGAGCAAGGCCACCAATTGGCGCTGCACGGTATCTTCAGGATCGATCACTAGCGCGGTTAAACCGCGGTGGTTATCGGCCGAGGCGGACGGAGCCGCTCCCGCTAGCGTGGTCCGCTCCGGTTGGCTGAGCGGTAATTCGACCTCGAAACGGGGTTGAGCGTTGTCTCTTTCCACCAGGCGCACTTCGCCTCCGTGCCCGGCGATAACACTTCGCGTAACTCCCAGGACCATGGCGGTTTCCTGCGGGGCACGAACGTCGGGCGGCGCGGAAAACGAGATTTCAACCAGCACTCGCTTCGCCAAGATGCTGGTGCGGATGAGAATTGCTTTCTCCGCGGATTCGGCCAGAGACTGCTCGGCATGCACGAACAGCGTGAGGAAGGCCTGTTCGAGTTGGCCGCGCGAACCCAGGACGAAGAGGGGCTCGGCCGAAGTCAGATCGCCGACTCGAATACCACTGGCCTTCCAATCGCGCTCTCGGAACTCGATCAAATTGCGTAGCAGAGTTGTGATGCAAATGGGTTGCGCATCGCCTTGTCCAGCGGCGGCAAACGAAACCAGCCGGGAAACGATCGCGGAAGCCTTCCGGGCTTCGGCGCCGATTAATGAGATCTCGAGGTCGTGAGAATTCGAACCAGCCCTGCCAGCCAATTCTTCGATAGACGAGAGTGGTGTCCGCAACTCGTTAACGACGCCCGAAATGAGACGGCCTACGGCGGCCAGTTTCTCGGTGCGAAAGAGCTGCTCTTGCACGGACCGTTGGTCGAGGAGCCGGATGGCCACTCCGATCTGGTTCCCAAGGTGTTGGGCCAGGGTCTGCTCATCCGTAGTAAAGTCGCGGGCGCGATCGTCCTGATCCAGTTCGAGCACCCCCACCATTTCGCCTTGGGCGAGCATCGGCACGAAGAGGAGGGATTTGGGGGGGCTCTGACCAGGCCCGGCGGCGATGGGAAATGGACTCCGGTTGATATCGGGAATCACCAGCAAGGTACGGTAGTGAAAGCAGGCCACGGCCCCGGCTTGCGGGCCTCCCGGAGGCGATGAGAGAGAAATCGACACGGCCGGGTGTCCGGCGGGCACTACGGCGTTGAGGGTCTTGGTGCCGCGATTATAAATGTAAAGCGAAACGCGCGTGATCCCCAGGATTTCGGGTAACGTCTGCGAAATTTCAGCCAGAATAGTCTCGCTCGTGGGCGCGCCCAGAATGCGCTCTCCCAATTGGTAGGTCTTGCGCAGACGCGCGCGCTGCCCCTCCAATCTACCTTCGCGAAGCCAGAGCAGGAAGCCGATTACCAGGATCGCGAGCAGTCCGCCCGCGACTGCCATAGGAGATACCAGCCAGGTCCGCTCGGTACGAACGATTTGGGAAGGATCGGCCACCAGCAGTTCGAACCAGCGGTCGTACGGCGGTGTCGTGCAGTACTGATTGGCAACGCCGGTGGCGGCCACTTTGTCGCCGATGTTGAACCCTGGAAGATTGGCGTTGGGCAGCCCAGGCCCGTGCGGCAAGAAGAAGCGATAGTTCCCCTTACGCGAACCTACCTGCAGGAATGTGCCCGCAGTGGTCTCGCCGATTTCGTTGATGCGGCCTTCGGTTCGCACCAGGCGGCCCAGGTAGCGGAAACCGATGAGTTCGTCAAGAGCTACTTCATCGGCGGACGGAGCCGCCCGGCGGTCCAGGGTCTGGATCTGAGACGGGAAGATGACGACCATGCCAGCCGGCGCCGAGACTGCGCCGGTCACCTCGATCAAGTCGCCGGGCTGGTATCGTTCAAGGTCGGGGTCCTTGCCCATAGTCTCAAGGGCGATGCCGGCGTTGCCATCCTGCAAGCCCAGGATGGTGTGATCTGGGAAGTGAAAGGCTCGCGCCGCTACAACGCCCCGAACGGTGGCGGTCTTGCCGCTGTAGACTGCCGTGAATTCCGGCGGCTTTCGTTGCCCCGCCTGTTCTAAGGTGAGCCGGAGTTGCGCCGGCGCAGGCGCGAGACTTGCTGTCATTGCCAACGCGAAGCAGGCCAGGCGCTTCAGACCGGTTTCTGCCCTTGCAACCATGGTTCTAGATCCGTACTCCAGAAATTATCGATGGCCAAGTCCACCCCCGGCAAGTTCTCATGAGTAGTAAGGACGCCAATGACCCGTGCGCCGGCTGCGCGCGCAGCCTCCACCCCGGCTAAGGAATCCTCGAAAACCAGGCAGTTGGGCGGAGGAACGCCCAGCAGATCCGCGGCGCGCAGGTAAACTTCGGGGTGCGGCTTGGGTTGGCTGACCTGCTCCCCATCCACCACCACGCGGAAATATTCTCGAAGCCCGGCGCGGTCCAGCACGAAGCGGACGTTGGCGCGCTCCGCATTGCTAGCCAACGCCATGGGCGCTTCACGATATTCGTCCAGGAACGATTTCACGCCAGCAACCAGCAGGGAATCGATCCTTTGGCCCGCCATTTCCCGGTAGAGCTCTTCCTTGCGGGCGCCGCGGGCAGTGATCTCCTCGGGCGCGAGCGATGCGCCGAAAAAATCGCGGACAATTTCATCGTTGCGCTTGCCGTACATCCGCTGCAGCATGGCCTCAGTAGTATCGATGCCGTATTGCCGGTTGAACACCGTCCAGGCCTCGCGGTGGAGAGGGTTGGAATCGATGAGCACACCATCCATATCGAACACCAAAGCCAGACCGTTCGCTAATTTCCGGTGCAACTCTGATTTTAGCGAAGCGAGCATTATTGGCCTTCTGCGCGCAAATTGTCGTCCATCCATCGGAGGTAATTCGGCGCCCCATCCAACACCGGCAACGCGAGCACCTCGGGCACTTCGTACGAGTGGGCCTGTTCCAGGGCGGTGCGCAGCAGCGGAAATAGCGCCTCCGACGATTTGATTACCAGCAAGAACTCCTCCGCCGCTTCGAGTTTCCCCTGCCAGCGGTAATGGCTCGTAATACCGCCCAGAACATTCACGCATGCCGCCAGCCGTTGTTCCACGAGGGCCTGGGCCAGTTTTCGGGCTTCTTCCGCGGAGGAGCAGGTGCTGAACACAACAATTTTGCAGGTCATTGTGAAATTTACGGAACGAATCCGCGAGCCCAATGCTAACATTATTTTCCGGGCTCCCTTATGAAATTCTCGTTGGCGCGAATCGGATATTTGGCGGCATTCTTATTAGTCGTCAGTTATGCGTTTATCACGTTGCGCGGACCGAAGGGGATCCCCGGCCTGCTGGCCCGCGAACGCCAGATTCAGAGCCTGGAGCAGCGGAACGCCGCACTCGCCCAGGAGAATGAACGAGTCCGCGAACACATCCAGCGGCTCACGGACGATCCGGCCGGCCAGGAGTTGGAAATCCGGCAACGTTTGAAACTGGTGCGGCCCGGCGAAAAAGTATACATCCTGAATAACAAGTAGCCGGCGCGGTGGAGCACTGCTAATGGGGTTCTCCGGGCTCGGTCTCTCGCCCCTCGCGTGCGTCCAACTTGAGTTTGAGCGGAAGCAACACGCGCAGAGCAATCAGATTCAAGAGTGATAGCGTAATGGCTAAAAAATAGCGCTCCTGCGCCACGGCAGCCCCCAACACGCCGGTATTCCAGATGCTGGCGGCGGTGGCCGTGCCGTGCACGTTCTTTTCCGCCTTCAGGATTGCGCCTCCCCCAATGAACCCTATGCCGGTCACCAGGCCTTGGATCACGCGAGACTGTGCATCGAGGCTCGATTGGAACGTCGGCATGCTCAGTAGCACGTAACCGCAACTGGCCATGGAGACCAGTGGGAACGTCCGCACGCCAACGCTGTGAGCTTCTTTTTCCCGATACCATCCCACCGGCAAAGCCAGAACGTAGGCGATCGCGAGCCGGCTGATATCCCGCAGCACTACGGCCCAATCCATCGGAAGGTTCATATGTGCGTTATACCACTGCCTCACCAACGGGAATCCGGGCCCTAAATGCGGGAGAAGAGACCGGTTCAGGACCGTGCTATCCTGAATCCGCGTCCATGAAGATCTCCAGCCTGCGCGCGTTTCTGCTTTCGTATCCGTTCGCGGAGCCGATGCTGCTGCCGTATCACGGCGGCGAGCGCATGATTCTGAAGCGCGACGCCATGTTTGTTCGCGTTGAGACGGACAACGGGCTCGTAGGTTATGCGCCGGGTCCCGCCAGCGAGCGGTCACACCGAATGATCGAGGAGGTGATCGCGCCCTTCCTCCAGGGTCACGTGTTAGCGGATCCGGACGCCCTGCGCATCAAGTTCCTCGAAGGGCCGGGGGCCAATCCCGACTTGGCGAAGACCTATTGCGCCGTGGAAATTGCCCTGTACGACATTACCGGCAGGGCGCATGGCGTACCCGTTTCGGAGCTCATCGGAGGACGCGTGCGGGATCGCATGCGGCTGTACGGCAGCGCCGGATTATATATGACCCCGGAGGGTTATGCCGCCGAAGCGGCCGCCGTGGCCGGGTTGGGATTCGCGGCTTACAAGATGCGGCCGGCCCAAGGACCGGAGCAGGACCTGGAAACCGTCCGGCTGATCCGGAGTGCCGTGGGCCAGGATTTCGATCTGATGGTGGATGCGCACACCTGGTGGCGTATGGGGAATCGCAACTACACCCCCGAAACGGTGGAACGGCTTGCGGCGCAGATGGCAGCGTATCACGTGGCTTGGCTGGAGGAGCCGCTGCCGCCCGAAGACCACGCTGCCTATTCGCGATTGAAAGAGAAGGATCTCGTTCCACTCGCCACAGGAGAGCACGAGCCCGATGAAGAAGGCTTTCTCGACCTGATTCTGACGTCCGCCGTGGATTACGTACAGATGGATTTGTGCTATCAGGGCGGTTATGCGTTAGGCCGCCGCTTATTCCCAGAGATTGCGCGGCAGGGCCTGAAGTTCGCCTTTCACAACTCGGGAACTGCCCTGGACGCGGTCGCCGCGGCACACCTGGGGATTTGCTGGCCGGAAGTGGTGACGGAATGGCTCGAGTACCCGTGCTATTCCAGCCCGGACCGGCCTGGCATGTATCCCTTTCCGCTGGCGTCCGAGATTCTGAAGGACCCGCTGGAGATCGACCGCGGCGACCTGATCGTGCCGCGCGCGCCCGGGCTGGGTGTAGCCGTGGATGAATCTGTGATCGACCGGTATCCCTGGATTCCGGGGCCGTGGTCGTACTTTCGAACCGAGTCGCCTTCAGAACGGCGGGCAGTGCGCGCCGACCGTTTGAGCAGTTCGGAAGGCCGCACCGCGTAATTCCGGACACGCGGCGGCAGCCGCGTCGCCTACAGTAAGCACATCGTTTCAGAAGCTCGTTAATCCTTGCTGTCTACTCCTCCCGGGCATCTACCACCCCGCAGCCGCCAAGAACCGTGTTCCGCGAACCGGCCAACTCCGCCGCTAGCGCTATCATAGCTGCGTGGACGATTCCGAGGTGTATCCTGCCATCGGCGAAGATGGGTTTGCACGTCTGGTCTCGGCGTTCTACCGTCAAGTACCGCAGGATGAAATCCTCGGCCCGATGTACCCGGCCCACGATCTCGCCGGTGCGGAACAGCGCCTCCGCGACTTCCTGATCTTCCGTTTCGGCGGTCCCCCGCGCTATATCGAGCAACGCGGGCACCCGCGCCTCCGTATGCGCCACGCGCCCTTCGCCATCGGCGATGCCGCGCGGAACCGCTGGTTCGCTCTCATGAGCCAGGCGCTCGAGGAAGCGGCCTTACCACCGGAGGTCGCTGGGCGCCTCCGCGAGTTCTTCGACTCCACCACAAGCTTTCTGATCAATTCCTGACCGCTTTGGTTTATCCACAGCTTCTGCACCGCACCGTACTCGCAAGTGGCTGAATTGACACCAAATAAATCCTGATGAAAACGGGAGCTTCGGCTCTCAAAAGAGGTTGACGAAACAGATCTATGAGCGCATAGTGAGGAAGGTTCCAAGAGGTTTGAGGGACAGCGAGCCTCCGGAAACGTAGCGTACCTGAGCGATGATCCGTTTCCCACACTAGCAATAGAGAGGGAAGCGGGGAGCGAAAGGCATCGGGCGCAACCGGAAGGCGGACCGAGCGGCCCGAATTCGGCAGAACGCTTTGATCTGGAGGGAGTAAAAATCCCGAAGGGGAGTGGAGGCCGGAAGCGGAACCGCGCGAGCGAGGAAGCCAACAGGCAACGGGCCGAAGCGAAGAAGCGGCCGGAACCGAGGCGAACCGGAGCCGGTAGTGGAGCTGAAAGCCGAACGGGCCTGGGAGCGACCGAGCCAGTGAGCGAAGTAGCAGGTCGGGAGCATTGACCCCGGAATGGTGGCCGTGAAAGCGGCCATTGTTGCGGGTGAGCGAAAGGCCGTTACGAGCAACCGGTCCCGTCTAGGAGAGAAACGAAAGGCTGCGGCGCGCCAGGAAGCGTTGATCCGGCCGGTGGGAAAAAAGCACCG
>Ga0209060_10004595_pt1 | contig 10645 bp, 13 predicted proteins | sample Coa_R1_8_FD_187155 | JGI IMG/M metagenome (GOLD analysis project Ga0209060, IMG submission 187155) | Surface soil microbial communities from Centralia Pennsylvania, which are recovering from an underground coalmine fire - Coalmine... | ecosystem: Environmental > Terrestrial > Soil >... | reverse complement strand
GTCGAACAGGCTGGAGACCGACCGCTCCAAGCTGATGCGGCTGATCGCCTCGGCCAGCAGCGGCGCGATGGTCAGCTGGCGCACCGTCTGCGAGACGCGCACCGCCTCCGTCGCCATGATGCTGTCGGTGGTGACCAGCATCTCGATGGGCGAGGCCGAAACCCGCGCCACCGCGCCACCCGACAGCACCCCGTGGGTGACATAGGCGCTGACCGACTTGGCCCCCGCCTCCATCAACGCGACGGCGGCGTTGCAGAGCGTGCCGGCGCTGTCGACGATGTCGTCCACCAGGACGCAAGTCTGGCCCTTCACGTCGCCGATGATGTTCATGACCTCGGAGACGCCGGCCCGTTCGCGGCGCTTATCGATGATGGCGAGGTCGGCGTCAAGGCGCTTGGCCACGGCCCGCGCCCGCACCACCCCGCCCACGTCGGGGGAGACCACGCAGAGGTCCCGGCCGGTCAGGCGCCGCTGGATGTCCTTGGTCAGCACCGGCGCGGCATAGAGGTTGTCGGTCGGGATGTCGAAAAAGCCCTGAATCTGACCGGCATGGAGATCGAGGGTCAGCACCCGGTTTGCGCCGGCGACCGTGATCAGATTGGCCACCAGCTTGGCCGAGATCGGCGTGCGGGAGCCCGATTTCCGGTCCTGGCGGGCATAGCCGTAATAGGGGATGACCGCCGTGATGCGCCGGGCCGAGGCGCGGCGAAGCGCGTCTATCGCGACCAGCAGCTCCATCAGGTTGTCGTTGGCGGGATAGGAGGTGGACTGGACCACGAAAACGTCCTCGCCGCGGACGTTCTCGTTGATCTCGACGAAGACCTCCATGTCGGAGAAACGCCGGATGCTGGCCTGGGTCAGCGGCAGGTTGAGATAGGTCGAGATGGCCTCGGCCAGCGGCCGATTGCTGTTGCCGGCAATGATCTTCATTAGCCAACCCGTCGTCGGATAAGGGAGCGGTCCGGCCCCGCCGCCCGCACCACCCCAGCGCGGCGCGCGGAATATATCGGGGCGTCACGGTTCTGTAAACCGCGCGAGCAGGCGCCGCCGCTTCCAGCTAAACCCTTGTCCGCGCTTTGTTTTTCTTTTCCGGCCCGGGCCTATCTCGCGACCAGCTCGACCCCGCGCCTGGAAAGGCTCTCGCAGCCGCGCTCGTTCACCAGCACCGTGTGGCCGCTGGTCATGGCAAGGCCCCGGTCATGGTCGAAGATGATGATATGGATGAAGAACACCTGGCCCGGCGCCGCCGGCTCGGGATTGCCGTGATAGAACATGGGCCAATCCATCCAGTTGGGCGCGAAGGTGGTGCCCAGGCTGTAGCCGGTGGCATTCATTCGGTAGGCCTGATAGCCGGCCTTGTCGACGACCCTTGCATAGGCGTCGAACACCTCGCCGATGGGGCGACCCGGCAGGAGCGCCGCCTTGCAGGCTTCCAGGGAGTCGACCGCCACCTTGTGCATCTCGCGCTGGCGGGCCGGGACTTCGCCGATCGGGATCGTGCGCATCAGGCAGGCGTGGTAGTGGCGATAGACGCCGGCGAACTCCAAGGTCAGCTGATCCTGGGCCGAGAGCTTCCGCCGGCCGGAGAAATAGCGGCAGAGCAGCGCGTCGGGGCCGGAGCCGATGATGAACTCGTTGGCCGGATCGTCGCCTCCGCCGCGGATGACCGCGCCCTGCATGGCGGCCAGGATCTCGGCTTCGTCCACGCCGGGCGCGGCGAGACGGTGAGCCTCGTCGAGCGCCAGGTCGGCGAGGTCGGCAGCGCGCCGGACATAGGCGATCTCGGCCGGGCTTTTCACCAGGCGCAGGCGGCTGACCAGGTCCGAGGCATCGGCGAGGGTGCAGAACCCGTCAAGCGCCGCATCCAGGCGCTTGCCGTTGCGCGCCGTAAGGCCATAGGCCTCATACTCCACGCCGAGGCGTTTGCCGCGGCAGCCCTGCTCGGAAAGAATCTCCCGCAAGGCCAGCGCCGGATTGGCGTCGGGCAGGTCGACCCAGATGCGGATGTCGTCGATCACCGAGGTGTGCTGGGCCTGAAGCCGGTCCGGCGCCCGGGTCAGCAGCACCATCCGGCCGTCGGCGCCGAGATACAGGCACTGGAAGAACACGTAGCCGAAGGTGTCGTAGCCGGTCAGGTAGTACATGCTCTCCTGACGGAAGATGAGCAGCCCGTCGAGGCCGCGCTTGGCGAGCGCCGTGCAGGCCGCGGCGCGCCGGCCGGCCAGTTCCTCGCGGCTGAAATGCAGCGCCACGTTCAGTCCTCCAGGGCGATGATCGAGAGATTGCGGCCGTAGTCCTTGCCGCCTTCCAGGGTGGAACGGCGATAGCTGAAGAATTCGTCGCGCTGGCCGCAGCTGTCGCCGCCGGTGGCAGCCACGACGCCGACGCCGGCGCGGCTCAGCCGGTCGGCGACATAGCCCGGCAGATCGAAGTGGAAGTGGCCGGGCCGGTTCGCCGAAGGGCGGAAGCATCGCTCGTTCGCCGGCGCCGCGGCGAGGAAGCGCGCCCGGAATTCCGCACCGACCTCATAGGACTCCTGGGCGATGCAGGGGCCGATGGCGGCATGGATCCGCTTGGGCTCGGCGCCGAGGCGAACCATCTCCGCCACCGTCGCCTCGAGCACGCCGTCGAGCGCCCCGCGCCAGCCGGCATGGGCGGCGCCGGCGACGCTAGCCTGCCGGTCGGCGAACAGCACCGGCGCGCAGTCGGCGGTCAGGATGCCGAGCGCGATGCCTCTTGTCGCCGTCACCATGGCGTCCACCTTGGGCGAGTCCTCGCGCCGCCAGGGCCGCTCGACCTTGGCCACGAGAATGCTGTGGGTCTGATAGGCGGTGACAAGCCCGGCCGGATCGAGACCCGCGGCGGCGAGCGCGCGCGTCCGGTTTTCCGCCACCCGTGCCGGATCGTCGCCCGAGCCGAAGCCGCAATTGAGCGACGCGTAGAGCCCGTCGCTGACGCCGCCCCGCCGGCCGAAGAATCCGTGGCGGATGCCGGCGAGTTCGGCAAGAGGCTGGGCTTGGATCATCGTGGCCTCAAGCATGGGCGGCAGCGTGAACGCGGCGTCAGGTGAGCTGGGCGAAGCCGGGCGGCGGCGGAAGGCTCGGCCCGGTCAGCACCAGCGCCTTGAACAGGGTGCCCATTTCCCGGGCATCGAGCAAGCGCCGGCGGGCCGCCTCGATGGCGCGCGCCTGCTCGGGCGTCGCCCGGGCGATCAGGCTTTCGGCCCGCGCCGTGACGCCCAGGCGCAGCAGGAATTCGCCCTGGGGCAGCGGGCCATGGACGGTCGCCCCTGCCTCGCGCGCGGCGCGGGCGAGAGTCTCGAAATCCACATGGGCGGTGAGATCGGCCTCTCCCGGCTCGGCCAGGGGATCAACCGGCCGGTGCCGGCGCACCGCCTGGAGGCTTTCGCCCGGCCGGCTCTGGCTGCTGCCGTAATCGACGATGAGAGCAGCACCGCCATGGGTGGCGAGCCGTCCCGCGATTTCGCCCATCAGGCCGAGGGCCGCTGGCGATACCTCGGCCGCAGGGCCTTCGCGCTGCCGCTGGCTGAGGAGCGCCAGGCTGGGGCCGGGCTGCGCCGTGGCGAAAACCAGACGTTCTCCGTCCAGCGCCACGACTCGCTCGCGCCAGCCTTCGGGGCCGAGGACGAACTGATGCACCGGCAGGGCATCGAAAAACTCGTTGGCGACCAGCAGCAGCGGTCCCGGGGGCAGTTCGGCCAGGCTCTCCAGCCAGACAGGCTTGTAGGCGGAGAGCGCATCGGCCTGGCGCTGGCGCAGGGCCGGGCTCGTCTCCACCAGATGCAGCCGGACGGCTTCGCAGAAGGCGGGGCGAATGCGCGCGGCGCGGAGCGCATCGGCCATGAGCGTGCCGCGGCCGGGGCCGAGCTCCACCAGAAGAACCGGGTTCGGCGCTCCCATCTCGCGCCACACCTCGAGACACCAGAGGCCGATGAGTTCGCCGAACATCTGGCTGATCTCGGGCGCGGTGGTGAAATCGCCCGCCATGCCGAAGGGATCGCGATGCTTGTAGTAGCCGTGGACCGGGTGGCCGAGAGCCTCGGCCATGAATTCGGCCACGGTGAGAGGCCCGGCAAGGGCGATGCGGCGCGCCAGCAGGCGGGCGAGCGGCGTCACTGCCGTTTACGCGAAAGCCAGACGAACCACAGACCGAACGCGATCATGGGCAGAGACAGGAGCTGGCCCATGGTCGCTCCGCCATAAAGAAAGCCCAGCTGCGCATCGGGCTCGCGGAAGAATTCGCTGACGATCCGGCAGAGAGCATAGCCGCAAAGGAAGAGTCCGCTTTCGAGGCCGGGCCGGCGGAGCGCGCGAAATCGCCACGCGGCGATCGCGAGAAAGACGAACAGCAGCAGCCCTTCGAGCCCCGCCTCGTAGAGCTGGCTGGGATGGCGGGGAAGCTGCGCCGGGTCCTTGGGAAAGACCATGGCCCAGGGCACATCCGTCGGCCGGCCGTACAGCTCGCCGTTGACGAAATTGGCGAGGCGGCCGAGGAAGAGGCCGATGGGCGTGGCCGCGGCGATGGCGTCGGTCAGATGGAAGAACCTGATGCCCCTGCGCCGGGCGAAGAGAGCCATGGCGAGAATCATGCCGATGAGCCCGCCATGGAACGACATGCCGCCCTTCCATACGGCAAAGACCTGCAGCGGATCGCTGGCGTAGAAGCCCGGCATGTAGAACAGGATGTAGCCGATGCGCCCGCCCAGGATGATTCCCAGCACCGCCCAGGTGACGAAGTCATCCAGCATCACCTCTGTCAGCGGGCTGTCGCCGCGCCGCGCGAGCCGCCGCGTATAGGTCCATCCGATCAGGATGCCGGCCACATAGGCGAGCGCGTACCAGCGAATGGCGAAGGGGCCGAACTGGACGAGGACGGGATCGATGGCGGGAAAGGTCAGGGTGAAAAGCATTGGCGCGTTATAGGCATCGCGCAATGAGGCGGCAAGGCGAAGAGAAGAAGGTGCGAACCACCGCGGCACAGCGAGGCATGCGCGGCCGCAGACTGAGATTTGATCTCCATTCAGTTCGTCATGCCCGGTCTTGACCGACGGCTGTCCGGCCATGATGCGGAAGTAGGTACGCGGTACGCCTCCCAACGCCGCTTGGCCGTGCTGATTGTCTTGATCTTCTCCGTCCCTCAGTGTCTCTGTGGCTACCCTATCTTTCTTGCGAGCGCCTCGAGGGAGACACCCATGGAGAATCGGATACTCGACGATCTGGCCAAAGTCGCCGCTGGCGCGCTAGGCGGCGTATCCGGGCTGAAGCAAGAGATGGAGGCGCGCATGCGCCAGCAGTTCGAGCGGGTGCTCGCCGGGATGGCGGTGGTCAACCGGGAAGAGTTCGAAGCGGTCAAGGCCATGGCCGCCCTGGCGCGGGTGGAGCAGGAGAAGCTGGCCGCGCGATTGGCCGCCCTGGAGGCCCGACTCGAAGCCGGCGTGAGCGAGCCGACCAGCAAGCCAGCCGACAAGGCCGAGGGCTGATTTCAGGCGGCTTTTTGCGCCTGCGGCAGCAGCGTAACAAAACGATCCACCGGTTTTCACAATTCGCCTATTGCACCCCGACTCCGGATTTGGCACGCTAAATCTGGTGGGTACGATGCATTCCTAATCTAGTATTTGGGCTCGGACGGTGCTTCGTCCGGGCCTTGACGCCGTCTTGGTCCAAGGAGGGCGCGTTCATGGCCGGTCTCACGGTCGACACTACCGAAATTCGCAACAATCCCCTCGATGTCCTGGAAGAACTGGTGGACGCCAACGAGTGGCGCTTCGACAGGAATTCCGCCGAGGAGATGACGGTCGAACTGAGAGGGAGGTGGTCGGACTATCGGTTGTTCTTCATCTGGCAGGAGGATTTGAGCGCCATCTGCTTCTCCTGCGTCATCGATATGCGGGTGCCCGGCCATCGCCGGACCACCTTCCTGGAGCTCCTGGGTGGCGTGAACGAGAAGCTGTGGCTCGGGCACTTCGATCTTTCCCTGGAGGAGCCCCAGCCCATGTTCCGCCACACCGTGCTGCTGCGGGGGGCGGGCGGCGTCGCCGCGGAGCAGCTCGAGGACCTGGTCGACATCGCCGTGGCCGAATGCGAGCGCTTCTATCCCGCCTTCCAGCTCCTGCTCTGGGGCGGCAAGAGCCCGGACGAGGCGGTGGCGGCGGCGATGCTGGAGACGGTCGGGGAAGCCTGAAGCGTAAGACGAGCATCAATCCGAGCCAAATCGGATCGCGTGGAAGCCTTCTCGTACCCCTTCGTCATTCCCGCGAAAGCGGGAATCCATCTGCCCCTGGACCCCCGCTTGCGCGGGGGTGACGATTTAGTGAGTTCCACTGGGAAAAATCGCATCCTGCGTAGGGCCTTCAATGACTGAATTTGCGAATAAGCGACTCCTGCTCGTCGGCTGCGGCAAGATGGGCGGGGCCATGCTGCGCGGCTGGCTCGCCCGAGGATTGGCGCCGGGCCGGGTGGTGGTGATCGAGCCGGCCGGCGCGGCGCTGGGCGATCTGGCGGGGAGCGGCATCACCCATCTCACCCAAAGCGGGGATATGCCGGCGAACTTCCGCCCCGATGCGGTCGTCCTGGCGGTGAAGCCGCAGATGATGGACGACGCCATCAAGCCCTGCGCCGCCCTGGTGCAGCCGCAGCTCCTGTTCCTTTCCATCGCCGCCGGCAAGACCATCGCCTATTTCCAGCGCCATCTTGGCCGGGAGGCGGTCATCGTCCGGGCCATGCCCAATACGCCGGCCGCCATCGGCCGGGGCATCAGCGTCGCGGTCGCCAATGCCAACACCGCGCCGGCCGAACGCGATCTGGCCGACCGCCTGCTCGCCGCCTGCGGCGAGGTCGCCTGGGTGGAGGAGGAAGCCCTGATCGATCCGGTGACGGCGGTATCCGGCGGCGGGCCGGCCTACGTCTTCCTGCTGATGGAGGTCCTGGCCGAGGCGGGACGGAAGGCGGGACTGCCGGCCGATCTCGCCATGCGCCTCGCCCGGGTCACGGTTTCGGGGTCGGGCGAGCTGGCGCGGCTTTCCGGGGAGCCGGCGGCAGAGCTGCGCCGGGCGGTCACCAGCCCGAAGGGCACGACCCTCGAGGCGCTCAACATCCTGATGGCGCCCGACGGGCTTCAGCCGCTCTTCGACCGCGCCATCGCCGCGGCGACCCGGCGCTCGCGCGAGCTCGCCAACTGATGGCGGCGCAATCCACGCTGCGGCCGGCGGCGGCGCGGGTGCAGCGCCTGCTGGCCGAGCGCGGCCTCGAGACCGAGGTGATCGAGTTCGCCGAGACTACCCGCAGTTCGGTGGAAGCCGCGGCCCAGATCGGCTGCGAGGTGGCGCAGATCGCCAAGTCCCTGGTGTTCCGCGCCAAGACTTCGAACCGCCCGGTGCTGGTCATCGCCAGCGGCGCCAACCGGGTGAGCGAGAAGGCGATCGAGGCCCTGCTGGGCGAGAAGATCGGCAAGGCCGACGCGGAATTCGTGCGCGACAAGACGGGCTTTGCCATCGGCGGCGTGGCGCCCATCGGCCACGACACGGAGGCGACGACATTCATCGACGAGGATCTGCTGCGCCTGGAGACGATCTGGGCCGCCGCCGGCACGCCCTTCGCCGTGTTCCGCCTGACGCCGGCCGATCTCCTGCGCATCACCGGCGGGCGGGTGGCAAAGATCGCCGAGGACGGGCGAAAGGGTTAGACTGGCCGCGAGGCCTTTTCCAGGGGGTCGCTGCTGCCTATCTCTGGATCACAGTCTCATGGAGACCCGCCATGGCCAAGAAAGCCGCCCGTAAGTCCGCAGCCGGCGAATCGCGCCGGGATGCCCTCGACGTCGCGCTGTCTCTCGCGGCCGAGAAGGGCTGGCGCGACCTGGCCCTGGCGGACATCGCCGAGGGCGCCGGGCTTTCCCTGGCCGAGCTCTACGCCCTCTACCCGTCCAAGCAGGCGATCCTGAAGGCCTATTCCCGGAAGATCGACATGGCCGTGCTGGCCGAAACCGAAAAGCCGGAAGGCCCGGCCAAGGACCGGCTGTTCGACGTGTTGATGCGCCGGCTCGACAAGCTCGATCCGCACAAGGCCGGGCTCGAGCGCATCGCCGAGGATACCGCCCGGGATCCCCTCGCCATGGCCTGCAGCCTGGCCCGGCTCGACCGTTCCATGGCCGCCATGCTCGAGGCGGCCGGCATCCCGGCGGCCGGGCTCGCGGGCCTGTTGCGGGTCAAGGGCCTGTCGGCCGTCTACCTGCAAGGCTTGCGGGCCTGGTTCCGGGACGACAGCCCGGACAAGGCCAAGACCATGGCCACGCTCGACCGGGCGCTGGGCCGGGCCGACCGCCTGGCCAGCTGGGCACAGCGCCGGGGAAAGCGCGCTGCGGCGTAGAGATTACGGTTATATTTCATAGTCTTAGTGAATCTTATATTGCAGTGCAATATTTTCCTTGACGGCGGCCGGACGGCCTCCTATATCTCCCTCATATTGTGCAGTGCAACATAGCCCTGCGCGAGCAACCCCGAGAGCGGAGGTTCCCATGGCCAAGAACACGAATTTCTTCGATCCCGAGTTCCTCAAGACCCCGGACATCGCCCAGTGGCAGTCCGAGTTCAATCGCATGTTCACCGACTTCAGCAAGTTCTGGACCAACGGCAAGGCCTCGACCCTCGATGCCAACTGGCTGCTGACCTTTCAGCGCAAGAACATCGAGGCGCTGACCGCCGCCAACCAGCGCGCCTTCGAGGGCGTGCAGGCGATCGCCAAGCGCCAGGTCGAGATCGCCCGCGCCGCGGCCGAAGAGCTGACCAAGGCGACCAAGGAGTTCACGGCAGCCGGCAGCACCGAAGACAAGCTGGCGAAGCAGGCTGACGTGGCGAAGGACAGCTTCGAGACGGCCGTCGCCCAGCTGGAAGAGCTGGCCGGCATTGCCCAGAAGTCCCAGGCCGAGGCATTCGAAGTGATCCGCAAGCGCGTCGTCGACAACTTCGACGATGTGCGGGCCGCGTTCGAGCCGAAGCATGTCGCCACGCCGACCAAGAAGGCCGCCTAACTAGAATCAGGCGTCCTTAAGAGACCAGATCAGGCGGCCTCGAGCCCTTCCCCCAAGATCGAGGCTGCCCGACGAAGGCCGTTGCGCTCCCCCCAGCGCGGCGGCCTTTTCTTTTGGCGGTGGCGCCGCTAGCGTCCAGGCATGAGCGACAAGCAAGCGCCCGAGCCGCCGGCTCTCCAAATCACCTACGAGGATTTTCGCCGGGTCGACATTCGCGTCGGCACGATCGTCGCGGCCGAGCCCTTTCCCGAGGCGCGTCGGCCCTCGATCAAGCTCACCGTCGATTTCGGCCCCGAGATCGGGCTGCGCCGCAGCTCCGCCCAGATCGTCAAGCATTACCCCATCGAGCATCTCGTCGGCCGGCAGGTCGCCGCCGTGGTCAACTTCCCGCGCAAGCAGATCGGCAAATTCATGTCCGAAGTGCTGGTGCTGGGATTTCCCGACGGCGAGGGAGAAGTGGTTATGATTGGGCCAGATAAGCCAGTTCCCAATGGCGGACGGTTATTTTGAAGTTCAGCGGTACATTGAGCTTTGCCAAACCGTTGCCAAAGTCCCGTTAGCGGCGTGGCAAGACTATGGCGGCCCACTCCGAGCGAGACAGCGCAGGGCTCGCCGTCGGTTCTCCGAGAGCCATAAAAATGAACGAGCCGGCAAACGACACTTCCCGTGGCGCTAAACGGCATCAAGTTGACGCGCGACCTGAACACGCGACCCCTGACCCCGCCGTTTCAGCCGTTGGTGCGCAAAGAACGACTCGACGAGAGCTGAGGCAGCATCCAGCTGAGAAGCGGTCCCCGTCTAGGTTGCGCAAAATTGAGGAGGTAATTGAAGCCGGAATATTGGATGACCGTCGTCCAATCCGAAGGGACTTAGAGGCCTATCTGCGGTCGCCCGATCTGCAGGGCGTATCTCCGATTATTCGCGATTACCTCCTTGATCAACTCTATCGAAAAACGGAGGTGCGCCGTGGGCGCCCGCGGAGCTCATTTTCGGTAAGGGATACGGAAAACATGCGGGAGGTATATCGACTCCTGGCGAAACGGGTGGAGGCACGCAAACGAGCGGGCGAGAAAGATGCGTACCAACTATCTCTCGCTGATATGGCCAAAGACCGTCGAACGAGCCCCTCGACTCTGGCACGGTTGCTTGCGCTCTATCGGGATCTTCGAATAAGCCGGAGCCTGCTAAAGAAGGTGAAAGTAGGTATCACTTAATCGGTATTTACTGGGTGTGACGAGTCTTTCCAATTCGGGCAGCCTGCTCCCCGAGCACCATTGGAGCAGGAGCGCACTATGGCCAAAGACGCCTCGTCGATATCCCCCGTCGAAAGACAGGCATTCACGATCAAAGAGTTTTGCAGTGCCTATAGGATAAGCAGGTCGAAGCTCTATCAGCTGTGGGCTGAGGGGCGGGGCCCCGAGCGTTACAAGATCGACAAGAGCGTTCGAATACCCGTCGATGCGGCGAGGCGATGGCATGAGGCCTTGAGATCGCCAATCGCCAGTCCGAGGCAATCACCAAATTCGATGCCTCCGGTACTCCCGTCTACCGAGACGGACGGCGAAAAGCCGACATCGCAAAACCGCTGACGCCCGCCAGCGGC
>Ga0209060_10004591_pt1 | contig 10650 bp, 9 predicted proteins | sample Coa_R1_8_FD_187155 | JGI IMG/M metagenome (GOLD analysis project Ga0209060, IMG submission 187155) | Surface soil microbial communities from Centralia Pennsylvania, which are recovering from an underground coalmine fire - Coalmine... | ecosystem: Environmental > Terrestrial > Soil > Unclassified... | reverse complement strand
CGTGGCCGGATTATTACGGCAAACTGCCCGGCTTCCTGCTGGCGCGCGAGCTCTGTTGTGATGGCATTCATGGTTGGTTTCTCGTGAATATTCTACGCCGATGAAAGCCAGTTCTTCCTTACAATGCGGAATAGACCGGACTGTCCATGCTCCAGTCCCGCGCCAGCGGGACGTCTGGTAATAGCCCGCCGTTTCAACGGCGGGAAAGCGTTTAGGGAAACGACAGAGTCCCCTTCAGGGGACGACTGAAAACCTCGCGGGATTTCAATCCCGCGCAACGTCAATCCCACGCACGTTCGATCCCGCGACCGGCAAACGGCCTGATCCCATGCTTCTCTAACATCTTCGCGAATTCCTCATCCCACGTCATCCGCCGATGATGCCTCTCCTGGTTGTTGATATACCGCACGGTGGCTTCGACCTGCGAGATTCCTATCGTGAACGCGCCGTATCCATCCTGCCAGTCGAATGTCCGCCGCGGCAGATGATCGTTAATCCACTTTGACGATCCACCTTTGATTAACTGGATTGCCTTGTAATGCGTCATCGTCGTCGGCAACGAAAGCAGGAGATGCGCATGGTCCGACATTCCGCCGACGGCCAATGCCTTGAATTTATTCATCCGCGCTATGCCCGCCATGTATGGCCATAATCTCTCTTTTAAATCGGGCGGAATAATGCACCGGCGGTTTTTGGTGGAGAAGACGCAATGGTAAAGACGGCTGCAGTAGGTGTGGGACATAGGGGGCACATTGTAATCCACCACACGCTCAATACTATTTTGGTCTTTAATTTCAGCCGTCCCCCTGAAGGGGGACTCTTCTCATGTCTGAACGCTTACGCGCCGTTAAAACGGCGGGCTATTCCCATCCGTGCCTGCGGCACTGGTGCAATTCTGCTTGACGTGGTCTCTATGCCTTAAAAGAACTCAAGGTGTTGCTGCCCGGGGTTTTCGAAAACTGAGCTGGGAGGCGCGCTGATAGGCCAGGCTCTTACACCGCTACCCTTGGAACAAAAACCTGGGCATCAATGCGATCTAAACTCCATTGCGAGACTGCAAAATCCGTATGGCAAAAATGCGGTCGGAACATCGCCCCAGTCCCGCGCTAGCGGGACGTCTGGTAATAGCCCGCCGTTTTAACGGCGGGGAAAGGTGCGAGAATGACGGAAGTCCCCTTTAGGGGACGGCTGAAAACAGCGCGGGATTTCAATCCCCGCGCAACGTCTTGCCCGCACAACCCTTCCGTCCCGTATCCGCCACGCTGGCAATGATCCATTTGCCATCGGCCCGGACCAGATTGAACAAATCCGTTCCGCAGTGGTCCACCTTGCCGTCCACCAGGAATTCGAACGGCGCCCATACCACGGCCAGGTCGTTATCAATCCGCACCAGCGGATCGTGAATGCGCTCCTCAATCTGTGCTTTTCCGGGTTTGCCAACGATGTCGGCAAAAGCGTCAAAGGTCAACTGGGTGGGCTTGCTGTCGCGCATCAGCACCATGCCGCCGCCGGGAAGCAACGGTTTCTTGAATGCCGTCGCGTCATGTTTCGCCATGGCGTCAAACATTGCATGGATGGGAGCCAGGACAGCCTGTTCTTCCTTGGTTTGGGCCTCTACCGAAGGCTGTGACGCGGCGTGAAGCGAGTTGATCAGTAAGCCGGCGGCTGTTGTTGCCGCAAGAAACAAAATCAGGTGTAAGCGACCAAAGATTTTCATGGCTTGAGATTGTAAACCTGCCACGCAGACACTGTGTCACGGAGAAAAGGCAGACCTTGCCACGGATGAACACGGATGACACGGATGAGAAAAAGCCGCTGAGGTCCCGGGCTGGAATCGCTGATAGTAACCGACTATTGATAGTTTGTGGCAACTCTGGCCTGTAACGGAGCTTCAGTGTAAAGTGCTCTTTTAGATCAACAATGAAAGGCGAGTCGACCATGTTTCCACGCAAAATGTTCGCATGTGTTCTGCTTTGCGCTGCGTTATTGGGGCTGGCTGGTTGCGGAGGGACTTCTTCCTCCAATTGCACAGTAACATTGAGAGTGGCGCCAGCGTCCGCGACGGTTGACCATACGGCTGCGGCTCCTGCCAATAGCGCCGCTTTTAGCGCCTCGACTCTTTCCACGGGCAGCCCCCAGTGTATGGCGGCAAACACCGCGGTGCAGGTAAGCTCCAACTGGACAGTGAGCGATCCATCGGTCCATCTCTCGGCTTCGCCAACAACGCAGGTAACGGCTACCTGCACCGCCGCAGTCGTGAGCCCCGTCACCATTCAAGGCACGTCCGCAACCGACCAGACGCTGACCGGAAAAGCTACGCTGACGTGTAACTGAAATAGTTTCGCCGGGGTGGCACATAATCTTTCGGCGACCTTACAAGGTCTGATAACTTTTTATTTTTTCATCCACCTATTGACTCCGATTTTACTTTCGCCTAACATACGCACTGGTTCTCGCCGGGAGCGGCGCCGTCGAACCACGCTAGAGAGGTAGTGAGAAACAAACCTTTTAGCGATCCGGGTATCCCAGATGGAGGCGGGAAACCCAAAAAGGCCTGCAACCACGCGATCATAGCCGGCCCACCGTTTGGGCCACAGATTGTGTCGAGCCACCAAAAATCGGGAAATCGCTCCGGTCGCGCAACAGCGCCGAAACCGGTGATTCCTACCCGATAGATACATCTCTTCCGAAAAAACTATTAGCAGGATGCATGCACAAGTGTGTCTTAGAGCTGCTTAGTCATTAACCGTTCAAAGACACTCCAACTTCAAAAGCCGCCCGCGAGTGGCTTTCTATTCAGGAGAAGATCGCATGACCAGGCAGGAGATCAGGAAAAGCATCATTGCATGCGCAGCCGAACTGAAGCACGTTCCCAGTCTTGAGGAACTTCTGAAAATGACGCCGGTCTCGCACCGGCAGATCATCAAGCATTTTGGCGGCTATATCGCCGCCTTACGCGACACAGGTCTCGAACTGAAGTCAACTGTCGGACGCGGGCATGGCGTGACCCTGGAAAAGCTCTTCACTGACTGGGTGGGCGTGGTTCAGAAGCTTAAGAAACTCCCTAGCATCAATGAATACAATCTGCTCAGCCAGTACTCGCCCGATCCGCTCTTGCGCCGGTTTGGTAAATGGCGTCATGTCCCGCATGGCCTGAAGCAGTTTGCCGAAAAATCCGGACTGGCGGAAAAGTGGAAGGCCGAGCTTGAGCTTGTGCCGTCGCCACCCGCGGCCTCCGCAAATGGGATTGCAAAACCGTGCCTCTTATTGCCTGACAGGCTGGTTTATGGCGCTCCCATGTTTCCGGGGCCGATGGCTTACGCGCCCGTGAATGAAATGGGCGTGGTGTTTTTATTTGGCTGGATGGCGCCGCAGCTGGGATATGTGGTGCATTGGCTGCAAAGCGGGTTTCCCGATTGCGAGCTGATGCGCCGCGTGGGAGAAGACAAGTCCCAGCCGCTGAAAGCCGAGTTTGAATACGAGAGCCGCAACTTCCTGAAGCACATGCACGACGTGAAAGGATGCGACATGATTATCTGCTGGCGGCATAACTGGCCGGAGTGTCCGCTGGAGGTTCTGGAGCTGAAGAGTCTATTGCCAAAATTGCCATGACTGCCACGCGATCCATCAGTCTTATCAGCGGTAAGATTTTTAGTTTCCTCCGTGTCTCAGTGTCTCGGTGGTGGGTTTTTCTCATCTATTGATGTAATCTCGCGGCCATGCGTATTCGGCGTCGTGATTCGACTTGTTTTGTCCGGCGGGAGGATGAGCATGCTCCCGGACCCCGAGATCTCGAAACTCCGGACGCCAAAAAGACAGTCGATGGCGCGCTGGCGCAGCCGGATTTTGCCAACAGTCCATTGCCTGCGGCCATGTTGGCTGTGGCCCATGAAGACTCGCCGCAAAACCGCAAGACGCTTTATCAAAGCATGTTGAATACGTGGTTCGTTGTGCCGACTAAAGAAGCAACTCCTGATAAGCCGGGATTTTCAACCGTTCCCGCCAACGTAGCTGATTCTTTGTCCCTTGAGCATGATTCCAGCGGTCAATCGGTAGCCGTGGCCTTTACTGACGAAGAGGCACTCCGCAATTGGAACACGAGCATTCCCTGGGTCGCGTTGCAGGGGACCGCGTTCTTTCAGGCCGTGGCAAGCACAGAGGCAGAAGAGATCGTGATCAATCCATACGAACCGGAGAATCCCAGCTCAAAGATGATCCGGCCCGGTGGAAGAGTGACGCGCTGGGAATTTGAAGAGCTTGCTCAAGGCCGTATTCCGGAAAAAAATTCGAACCAGCAGGGAATGCAATCGCAAAGTGTGCTGGTGACGATGCCCAGCGAGATGCCGACGCCGGAAATGTTCAACGCGCTTACCGCAGTTGCCGGCACTTTTCCTGAAATTGCGGCCATGTATTTCGGACAGGTCATCTATCCCGACGGAGAACCGCATTGGACGATTGCCGTCGAGTTCTCCGCGGCGCCATCAGACAAACATCTGAATCATATGATGACCGCTCTCGTAAAAGCAGCTCGGCGTGTTTTCCCCCAAAGCGTTGCCGCAGATTTGCTTCTCGCATCAACGGCCCTCGGTCAATCGATTAAGACAACCGGCTGCAAATTCTATTAGCGTTCAAGCACAGCGAACAGCCCTGCCTGCCGAGGCTTAAAGCACGCATGTGTACCAGATTGAACAGCAGCTCTGGCGTCTAACATGCATACTTAAGATAGAGGGCAATTATGGCCATTCCGGAAGCGCCTAGCAATGGATCTGGGGCCGATCGCGCTTTATGCACTCAAGAATTGGAGCTTCCTTTGGTTGCACCTGATAACCGGAACGGCGCAAAAGTGCTTGCAACCGGCATTGGCGGGCTGGACGATATCCTCGGCGGCGGCGTTTCTCATAATCATCTCTACCTGATTGAAGGCGATCCGGGAACGGGCAAGACCACCATTGCCCTGCAGTTCCTGCTGGAAGGCGTCCGTCTGGGACAAAAGTGCCTGTATGTCGCGCTTTCCGAATCAAAAGCGGAGCTTCTGGAGATTGCAGAGTCGCACGGCTGGTCGCTGGCGGCGGTCAACATTTTTGAGATGATTCCGGATGAAAATGAACTGAAGCCAGAAGCGCAGTACACGGTATTTCATCCTTCAGAGGTTGAACTTGCGGACACCACGAGCGCGGTGCTGGCAGAGGTGGAAAGACTTCAGCCTACCCGAGTGGTCTTTGATTCGCTATCCGAACTCCGCATGCTGGCCCGTGATTCTCTGCGTTATCGCCGGCAAGTCCTGGGACTGAAGCGATATTTTACCGGACGCAGCTGCACCGTACTGCTTCTGGATGACCGCACTGGTGAAGGACATGATTTGCAGCTGCAAAGCATTTCTCACGGCGTAATCATGCTGGAAAGCCTGGAGCGGGAGTACGGAATCAAGCGGCGCCGGCTGGAAGTGAGGAAGCTGAGGGGCGCACAGTTCCGCGAGGGTTTCCACGACTACACCATCAAGAGGGGCGGGCTGGAAGTCTACCCGCGGCTGGTGGCTTCAGAACACATTACCGAGTTTGCGTCCCGGCAGATTACCAGCGGCATCGCGGAGCTGGATCAGTTGTTCGGAGGTGGGATTGACAGCGGCACCAGCACGCTCCTCATGGGGCCTGCTGGATGCGGGAAATCCACGCTTGCCATCCGCTATGCGGCATCCGCCGCGGAGCAGGGGATAAGCGCGGCGCTATTTGCGTTCGATGAAACTTTGACCACCCTTACGGGCCGCGCTAAAGGCCTGGGGATGGACCTTGATCGCCACATCAAGTCCGGCAAACTCGTTGTTCGGCAAGTGGATGCGGCGGAACTTTCTCCAGGACAGTTTGTTCACGCCATCAGCGACCTGGTAAATGAGCAAGACGTAAAACTGGTCATCATCGACAGCCTGAATGGCTTTCTGAACGCCATGCCGGGAGAAAAATTTCTTGCGTTGCAGATGCATGAACTGCTGAGCTACCTGGCGAACAAAGGCGTGGCCACGCTTTTAACTCTTGCCCAGCATGGTTTTGTGGGCACCAATATCAGTGCGCCGGTGGATGTGAGCTACCTGGCCGATAGTGTGCTCTTGTTCCGTTATTTTGAAGCTGGCGGAGAGGTAAAACAGGCTTTGTCCGTGATCAAGAAGCGAAGCGGAGAGCATGAGCGCACCATCCGCGAGCTGGTGATGAAGCACGGCACTATCCGCGTGGGGAAGGCCCTGGCGGAATTTGATGGAGTGCTGACCGGCGTTCCCAAATACCACGGCAAACTTGAAGGATTGGAGGAAGCTTCTGAAAAAATACTCAAGCCTGCCGTATGAAGGGCCTGGAGTGGATAAAGACCTTCACGTCCTGGTAGTTGCGCCCACCGGAAGAGACGCGACTCTGATTGCGGACCTCCTGATGAAGGAAGGGATCGACTGCAGTGTTTGCCGCAGCTCGGAGGAGGGCCTCGAGCGGATAGAGGGATCTGGCGCGCTGGTGGTTGCCGAAGAGGTATTTACGCCCTCTAACATCGCCGACTGGGGCAAGAAAATTGCCACGCAATCCTCATGGTCTGACTATCCTTTGATCGTATTGACCGTTGCTGGAGCCGTGGATCCAAACAGCCAGAAGAAAATGCTCTTCCGGGAACCACTGGGTAACGTGGTCCTGCTGGAGCGGCCCATCAGGCCGGAAACTCTTGTAAGCACCGTGCAGGCTTCGCTGCGGAGCCGACGCCGCCAATATTTGATCAGGGACCACTTGGCGCAGCGCCGGCAGACAGAAGAAGCATTGCTTCGATCAGAAAAACTGGCTGTGGCTGGCAGGCTTGCCGCCAGCATTGCCCACGAAATCAATAATCCGCTGGAATCGGTCACCAATTTGCTATATCTCATCGGAACATCCTCGAGCCTTGACGAAGCAAGAATTTATGCCGCAACGGCCACCGATGAGCTTGCACGCGTCTCGGAAATCGCCATTCATACCCTGAAATTCTTCCGGCAGCTGAGCAAACCCACCAGCGTCTATTTGACTGAGCTGGTAGACTCCGCGCTGGTTCTGTATCAAGCCAGGCTGATTTCCGCTTGCGTAACGGTGCAAAAGGATTTCCGGGAATGTCCTCCCATTACCGCGATGGCGGGCGAATTGCGCCAGGTGATCGTAAACATGGTAGGAAATGCGCTGGATGCGATGCGCGGCGGCGGCACTTTGAATATTCGTATTGATCGTGGGAGGGAATACTCAAACGGCGCCCGGCCCGGAATGCGCTTGACCATCGCAGATAGCGGGGCCGGCATTGCTCCTGAAATTAAGAGCAGGTTATTCGAGCCATTCGTCAGCAGCAAGGGTGACACAGGGACGGGCCTGGGGCTCTGGGTAAGCTCTGAGATTATCCGCAAGCATGGCGGGAGTATCAGGTTCAAGAGCAGTTCGTCACCACGATCTAAAGGGACTGTTTTTTCAATTTTCCTTCCCGCTGAACCCCATTTTACGGAACGCGAAAGTTCCGCAGCTCACGAGCAAACCAGCCTCGCATAATCCCAAAGCAGACCTTTATTTATTGATACTCCTCCGGACGTCCTGTGAGTCTCTCAATCCGCTTGGCGATTGGCGGATGCGTGGAGAAAAGATTGCCGATACTCGCGGCCGTGAGCGGCTGAATAATAAAAAGATGCGCCGTGGAAGGCGACGCTATCATTGGGACTCTCTTTGAATAAGCATCGATTTTCTGCAGGGCCCGAGCCAGTGCATATGGATTGTGGGTGATGCCGGCGCCCGTGGCGTCAGCTTCATATTCACGCGTGCGTGAAACCCATAATTGAATGAGCATGGCTGCCACCGGGGCCAGGAGCAACATAAGAATTCCACCGCCACGGTCGCGATCGTTCCGGTCTCCGCCCAGGCCGAACCAGAAGCCCATACGTGCCAGCATGGTGATGGCGCCGGCCAGAGTCGCGGCGATCGAGCTGGTGAGAATATCGCGATTGCGAACATGGCCCAGTTCATGGGCCAGAACGCCTTCCAGTTCGTCATCATCCAGAAGCTGAAGAATTCCCTGCGTAACCGCAACGGACGCATGCGCCGGGTTTCGTCCGGTGGCAAAGGCGTTGGGTGAATCCGTGGGAATTACATAAAGCCTGGGCATCGGAAGGCTCGCCTTTTGCGTGAGCCGTTCCACCACTGCATAGATACGCGGTAACTGTTCGCGGCTGACGGGCTGGGCCCGGTACATGGCCAGTGCAATCTTGTCAGAGAAAAAGTACGAAATAAAATTTGTGATCCCGGCAATGGCGAATCCTAGGACCATTCCGTTTTGTCCGCCGAAGTAATCTCCCACCCCAATGGCCAGCAGGGTAAGCAGCGTCAGCAGAAAAACCGTTTTCAAGTTGTTCATAGCTAAGTAGATGATAAATATCACCGCAGGATTCCAAAAGCGTAGACGGCGGACAACGACAGCTTCAAGAGCCCTCTTCAAGTTCCAGAGGTGCTTTGTTAAGAGTAGTAAAGTTGCATATCAAATTTTCAAGTGATTGAAAGCAAAGGGCAATATCCGAGAATTATTAAGGATTCTAATGATTTTCTAATGGATTGCTAACGCATCATTCGGTACTCTCTGACAGGCCAATATCGTGATTGATAGGCTTCTGCCACTGACAGGGTCACTTTCCACGGTACTTCCGGGCTTTCCCTTCGCAAAGCGTGCCTTCCGCGAAGATGTAGTTTAACGTCTTGAAACTGCAAGTCTGCAACATCTTAAGGAGCGCAGCTATGAGTCATAACGATGAGGGCTTTTTTCTATCAGAAAAAAGTTCAAAAGCAAGACTGCGGGAAGCCGAGAACGCACGCAAAAACCGTGCGGAGATCTTAAAGGCGTTTTCGCAGGGCAAAGTCTCCCGTCGCGAGCTGATGAAATGGGGACTGATTACAACTGGTGGTCTTCTGGCCCCCATTCACGGCTTGAATCCGTTCGTTTCCAGCGCGTATGCCAGCGGCGGTACCGGCAGCGGTATCCCGACAGGCGCACCGCCGAGCCCGACATTTGGTGTCCAGCCCTTCAGTACACCGATGCCGCGATTTGACGTGATCGCGCGTGGCACCAACCCATTGGGTGGCGATCTGACGCCGACACCCACGGCCCAGGCCAACCAGACGCAGCAGCCTCTGGATCCGGCTTTGGTCAACGGACAAACCGGACTTACTGGTCCGATCGAAGGCCGTCCACCGGGACCAATCTGGGCGCACCAGGGTTTCGGCGATCACGCGCCTCAGATCTCCATTGAGATGTCACAGGCCCAGGCGCAGACCAACACGGTCTATAACCCAGCCGTGGCTTCGAACCTGAACTCCGGTATCGATCCGACCACGCCAATTCCGCTGAAGTTCCATCCCGGCTTCCCGACACAGAATCCGAACTCGGTCTGGACCTTCAACGGAACCATTCCGCCGAAGTTGGTCATGGCCCGTTACGGCGAGCCGCTTTTGTTCCGCCATCACAACCGCCTACCCGCGGACGTGACGCAGAACAACGGCTTTGGCCGCAACACCATCTCCACGCACGAACACAACGGTCACCACGGTGCGGAGAATGACGGCTTTACCGGCGCGTTCTTCTTCCCCAACCAGTTCTATGACTATCACTGGCCAATTGTGCTGGCGGGCTTCCGCTCCGTCAACACTGACGCCACTGATCCTCGGGCCGGCAGCCCTGCTGACAACGGCGGAATCAACAAGGTCCCGGGCGATTGGCGCGAGACCATGTCGACCCACTGGTTCCACGATCACATGTTCACGTTCACTTCACAGAACGTGTACAAGGGCAACGCTGCCATGTTCAACATCTACAGCGCGCTCGATCGCGGTGACGAAACAGTGAATGACGGCGTTAATCTGCGCCTGCCCAGCGGTTCTTCGAACGGCAAGGGCTGGGGCAACCTGGATTATGACGTCAACCTGATGTTCAATGAAAAAGCGTTCGACGCCAGCGGCCAGTTGTTCATGGACATCTTCAATTTTGATGGATTCCTGGGCGATCTGATGTGCGTGAACCTCACGTACAAGCCGTTCTTCGAAGTGGAGCGCCGCAAGTATCGCTTCCGCATCCTGAACGCCAGCGTTTCCCGCTTCTTCAAGTATGGTCTGTCTGACGCATCGCCAATGATCCAGATCGCGAATGACGGTAACCTGCTGCCGACACCGGTCGTGCAAACGATCTCTGACGAGCAGGGTATCGCCGAGCGCTATGACTGGGTGATTGACTTCTCCCGTTACAACATCGGCGACAAAGTGTGGATGGTGAACGTTTGCGAGCACAAAGACGGCAAGAAACCTTCTGCCGACCTTACACTCGCCCAGGCGCTCTCCGGCACGTCTTCTGATCCTTGCGTTGGAAAGTTCCTGGAATTCCGCATTGTGCGGGATCCCGCGACTCCTGACGTCAGCCAGGTGCCGAATGTCCTGATCCCGAACCCCGATCTGTCCAACATTCCTGTTTCACGGACACGTACCTTCACCTTTGGTAGCGGCGCTTCGCAGCCTCTCGTGGCCAGCGAAGAAACGTATACCACTGGCGCGGGCAATCAGCCTGGTCCATGGGGTGTGCAGACCGATAACGGCAAGATGCTGAACGCCAGCTGGGGACGTATCTCCGCGGCTC
>Ga0209060_10004589_pt1 | contig 10654 bp, 12 predicted proteins | sample Coa_R1_8_FD_187155 | JGI IMG/M metagenome (GOLD analysis project Ga0209060, IMG submission 187155) | Surface soil microbial communities from Centralia Pennsylvania, which are recovering from an underground coalmine fire - Coalmine... | ecosystem: Environmental > Terrestrial > Soil >... | reverse complement strand
AGCTAGTACAAGGCTGCCAGAGCAGGGGACTCAAACGCCGTCCCCTGCTCCGGACCTCATCCCCGCTGAACCCAAAAATCAACCGAGAACTCGCATTGCGATTGGTACAGCAAACGGGGGCACTTCAACACGACGCGGGAAGCTCCTGTGTTAGATTTGGAACTTCTTTCTATGAAACATGTTGCGGATTGGGCGTTGAATATCGCAGCGCTGCGCGGGGCAAGTTACGCCGACGTGCGAGTCGTGGCGCAACGAAGCCGCGCCCTAAGCACGAAGAACGGCAAAGCTGGCAGCGCGTCGGATGCCGAATCGGTGGGCATGAATGTCCGCGTGATTGCCGACGGAGCATGGGGATTTGCGGCGTCCTCCGAATTGGGACGCGGCGCTGTCGAAATGACTGCGGCAAGGGCTATCGAGATTGCGCAGGCATCGGCTCGGGTCAAAAAGGAAGACATCCGCCTGGCACAGGAAAAACCAGCCATCGCCGAGTGGAGCACACCGTATCAGATCGATCCGTTTACCACTTCAGTGGAACAGAACATCGACCTATTGCTCAAGATAGATGCGGAGTTGCGATCCGTTACGGGAATTACGTTGGCTGAAACAAATCTGAACTTTGACCGCGAAGAGCAGTGGTTTGTTTCGTCAGAAGGGGCGGATATCCACCAGACGAAGCTTTCGACCGGCGCAGGCTATGCCGCGTATGCCTTTGCCGGGAATGAGATTCAGAAACGGTCCTATCCAAATTCTTTTGGCGGACAGTGGCAGAACAAAGGATATGAACTGGTCGAGGAATTGAAGTTAGTCGAGAACGCGCGGCGGATCGCGGAAGAGGCAGTTGCCCTGCATAAGGCAGATCAGTGTCCCGAAGGAACGTTTGACATTATTCTCGACAGCTCGCAACTGGGATTGCAGATCCATGAATCGGTTGGGCATCCTATCGAACTGGATCGCGTGCTAGGGATGGAGGCGAATTTTGCTGGGACATCGTTTCTTACTCTCGACAAGTTACGCAAGCTGCGTTATGGGAGTGAGTTGGTTAACGTAGTTGCTGACGCGCGCCCGGAGCATGGACCCGGGCTTGGGACCTTTGGATTCGACGACGAGGGTGTGGCCGCGCAGTGCACTCCGATCATTACGAACGGACTGTTCACGGGATATCTGAGCTCGAGGGAGACGGCGCACACCATCGGAGAGAGTCGGTCGGGCGGAACGTTGCGAGCCGAGGGATGGAACCGGCTACCGATGATCCGCATGACGAACGTCAGTATTTTGCCGGGAGAAAAGCCCCTGACACTGGAACAACTCGTCGAAAGCACGGATCACGGGATCCTGATGGAAACAAATCGATCATGGTCCATCGACGACAAGCGATACAACTTCCAATTCGGCTGCGAGATTGGCTGGGAAATCAAGAATGGCAAGCGCACGAGGACGCTGAAGAATCCGTCGTACTCTGGGATCACCACTGAGTTCTGGAATGCGATGGAAGCAATTTGCTCTCGCGATGAATGGACGCTGTGGGGAACTCCAAATTGTGGAAAGGGGCAGCCGCAGCAGGTCATCGGAACCGGACATGGCGCGGCGCCGGCGAGATTTCGGGGTGTCAAAGTGGGAAGTGCATTTGGGAATTTGTAGTGATTGTCACTGCACATGTCACCTTCAGCGGATAGCATTTGGCACTTAGCACTTGGCATTTGGCCGAGAATGAGAGGTGTCGAATGAAGGACTTTAGGAATTTGCGAGTGTGGCAAGAAGCTCACAGATTGACCCTTGAGATTTACAGGATCACTACGGATTTTCCGAAATGTGAACTTTATGGCTTAACGAGCCAAATTCGTCGAGGCAGCGCATCCATTGGCGCGAACATCGCAGAAGGCTGCGGAAAACGTGGGAACAATGAGTTCCAGCGCTACTTACAAATCGCGTCCGGATCTGCCAGCGAACTGGACTACCATCTCCTTTTGTCACGCGATCTTGGGTTATTGGAAGGACCTCAATACGGGAATCTCGAGAAGATCCTGACAAAGCTTCGGAAGATGATGACATCGCTGCTGCAGAAAATCGAGTCGGAACGTTTATTAGCTAAATGCTAAGTGCCAATTGCTTCATGCTGACTCGCGATCAAGCCTCCGACATTTTCGACCGCATCCGCAAGCTCTCCACTGCGGACGAGGTCGAAGTCCATTTTTCCGGCGGGAAGTTTGCGCTGACACGATTCGCGAACAACACCATTCACCAGAACGTCGCTGAGGAGAATCATGTTGTATCTGTTCGGACTGTGTTTGGCGGACGGACGGCGCGGGCCTCCACCAATCGGTTGGATGATGAGAGTCTGCGGCAGGTTGTGAAGAGTTCAGAGAATCTCGCCAAGGTCCAGCATCCAGATCTGGATCTGCTGCCTATACCCGACTGGCACGAAGCCAGCACGGCAAGCGAGATGCCCGTCCCCGCGCGTCACTTTGAAGAGACTTCGGGGATCACGCCCGAACGGCGGGCCGAGAGCGTCAAGAAGATTGTTGGCGTGGCCGAACGGCACAGGCTAACGACAGCTGGGGTTTTTTCCAGCGGAGACTCATTCGAAGGAGTCTTCAACTCACGTGGATTGAATCGTTGGCACACGCAGACATCCGCGGAAGTTTCGATCACGATGCTGGCCGAAGACTCGTCCGGGTGGCAAAAGGCGAACTCGCCGGATGTCGCTAATCTCAATCCGTTGCAACTTGCGGAAGTCGCCGCTCAGAAAACGGTGGACTCGGCACATCCCAGGGAGATTCCGGCGGGGAAGTACACGGTGATTCTTGAGCCCGCGGCCGTGCTCGACATTGTGGGTTTCATGTTCTGGGATTATTCGGGGATGGCGATTCTTGATCAGCGGTCGTTTCTGACGGGGCGCATCGGCAAGAAACTCTTCGGGGAGAATATTACGATCATCGACGATGTCTCTCATTCGCTGCAGGCCGGATCTCCGTTCGATGGAGAGGGTGTTTTGCGACACCGAGTTCCGTTGGTGGAGAACGGAATTGTCCGACGTGTCGTGTATGCACGGGGCACTGCCGCCAGAATGAAGAAGTCCGAACACCGTGACTATGTCGGCCCGATCGAAGCAACAGGCCATGGTTTCCCTCTTCCCAACGAGGTGGGAGAGATGCCGCTCAACATCGTTTTTGCACTCGCCGGGAATCCGCAATCGTTGGAGCAGATGATCGCCTCGACCGAGCGCGGCGTGCTGGTGACACGCTTATGGTATATCCGAGAAGTCGAGCCATTTGAAAAGATGATGACGGGAATGACGCGCGACGGAACCTTCCTCGTTCAGAACGGCCGTGTGACGAGCGGAATTCGCAACTTCCGTTTCAACGAGAGTCTGATCCACATGCTATCGAACGTGGAAGCCATGAGTACTCCAATACGCTCTTGCGGCGAAGAGTCATTTGACATGGTAGTTCCAGCGATGAAAATCCGCGATTTCAATTTCACGGAAGTGACCAAGTTTTAGTGCTCCGATCGCTTTTTCTCCCTACAGCTCTGCCGATTTTAGCTTCCGGGAATTAGCCGAAATCAACCGTCATTTTGCCGATTTCTAAGGCTTCCGGCGGTTCATTTCCGGTTGATTTCCGACCTGATAAATCGCTCGTAATTGGTTCAAAGATAAGCAGTTAGCCGCACTTGTTCCATGACTTCGGTAACTTTGTTTGGCTGATCTCGCAGTGTACGCTGCCGTTTAGTTGAGAAGAGGGTCCGGAAGCGCAGAGACGCTGACGACAGAAAGGTTCAGGACGCGTGGCAGGGGAAGGCACAGCACCAAGGACCGAGGCGCCGATGAATACCAGCCAGTATGAAGACTTGCAAGGTGCGCCGCGATTTCCTTTGCATCTTTCGGCTTCGGTGAAGTCGGAAGGTTCGGCCTACTCCGCACTCACAGAAAATATTTCCGCCAACGGCGTGCTGTTTGCAATGGAACGAAACGTTCCCGTTGGGTCGATTGTGGATTTCACCATTATGTTGCCGGCAGAGGCAGTAGGCGCCTGCAACGATGTACAGGTCGATTGCCGGGGACGCGTCGTGCGCGCTTTTGAAGACCGCGGACGTCTCGGCGTTGGCGTGGTGATTGACGAGTACCATTTCGAGCGAGCATAGGCAAGGAACTGAATGGCTACCACTCCAGTTGGAATGGACGAAAATTTCGGAGCAGGCGAGGACGCAGGCCAGGGCCAGTTCGTCCGCGTGATTGTGGCCGATACGCAGGCCATTTTCCGCGCCGGCTTGCGCAAGATTTTCGCGCTCGAAGATGACATCCGCGTTGTGGGTCAGGCGGAAACACTGGCGCAAACGCAATCCGCGGTAACAAAGTTTTCTGCAGACATTCTTATCTTTGAATCGGCGCTGGCGCCGAACCCGGTGGAAGCTGTTTCTGAGTTGATGCGTCAGAATTCGAAACTGCGGGTCGTGGTCGTTACACCCGGAGCCGATGAGGAATTAACGCTGGAACTCTTCCGCCGCGGCGCACACGGCATTGTGTCACGCGAAGTCGAGCCCGAACTGATGGTCGATTGCCTCCGGAAAGTCGTTGCTGGAGAAACCTGGCTCGATCAGCAGGCAATTCACTGGGTCATGGAAGCGTACCGCAATCAGAACAGCCGTTCGTCGGGAGCGCGGCCCAAGGTGCAGCTCACGCCGAAAGAAACATTGATCGTTTCCTGCGTGACGCAGGGCATGAAGAACAAAGAAATTGCACTGCGCGTGGGTACGACAGAACAGGTCGTAAAGAATTACTTGCGCAAAGTGTACGACAAGCTCGGTGTTGCGGATCGTCTTGAACTGGCGCTGTATTGCTTGAACCATCATGTGGTCGACAATACGAAGGTGCCGCCTCTGCCGGCCTCAGCCGCAAATGGGGCTGCGGCGAGCGCGGCCGCGGCGGGAGCTTCTTCCAGCGGAGGGCCCACGAACGGCTCAGCCGTCGCGAATACTCAGAGCTCTCCAGAGAAATCTTCGTAATTCTTCCGCAGTTCCGCCCTTTCCGGTTGCGGTTCTCTAAGGTTCACCCATAGAATTGAAAAGAACGGAATCGCTGCGAGTTATTAATTTCGTCTCGTGCGATACTTCGGACTCCTTTGCAGGAGTCGCTCCTTCCCAAAGCTCTACGCCGGAGAGATGGCCGAGTGGCTGAAGGCGCACGCTTGGAAAGCGTGTTTAGGGGAAACTCTAACGTGGGTTCGAATCCCACTCTCTCCGCCAGTCTCAAACCCGCATGAAATGCGGGTTTTTTGATGCCACTTTGCATTTTGTGCTAGAACTGTGCTAGCCTCTTTTTTGTGGGGTTCGGAAAGGCGTGTATGCCTCTTACCGAACACGAAAAACAAGCCCTGCGCGCGAGACTCAAGGACCTACGTAAGACGCCTGTTCCAGTAATCACAATTTTCGTCCGCCATTCCGCAAGTTGCAAATTCCAAGGGGATGAGTTCTACAAAAGCTGCCGTTGCCGAAAGCACCTCCGATGGAGCTTTGCGGGCAAGCAGTACCGGCGGCAAGCGGGCACACGCAGATGGGCCGAGGCCGAGGATAAAAAGCGCGAACTAGAGGACCAACTCTCCGGGCGAGTCCCCGAGGTGAAACCCGAGCAAGAACGGCGGGACATCCAAGCCTGCATTGACATCTTTCTCCAGGACAAACGGAATCAGGGCATCACGGAAAAAGTAATCGGGAAATACACTCGTGAGTTGGCCCGGCTCAGGACGTTCTGTGAGCAAAAGAACATGTACGCGGTGCAGGGAATCACGCGGGAACTGCTCACAGGGTTTTGTGCCACATGGCCCGATCTGTACCCATCCACATACACCCGCGCCAAGGTGCGGGAGCGCATCCGGTCGTTTCTCCGATACTGTTTCGAGGCACAATGGATTGCCCGGATTCCCGCCCTGCCAAAGATCAAAATTGATGAGCCACCCACGATGCCCCTCACCGCCGACGAATACACGCGGTTGCTGGACGCGGTGTATGGCACGGTGGCAGACACGGAGCAGCGGAACAAAGTACACGCGCTGTTGCAACTGATGCGGTGGTCCGGCCTTGCCATCCGCGATGCACTCACGCTGAAACGTGGGGAGATTCAGCATGACAAGGCGAAGGACCTACACCGCATTGTGACCTCCCGCCAGAAAACGGGCACGCATGTATCAGTGCCCATCCCGCCCGACATTGCAAAAGAACTGCTAACCGTGGCGAATGGAAACCCGGAATATGTTTTCTGGAGCGGAAAAGGTGAGGAAGAGAGCATCACGAAGAATTGGGCGAAGTATTACATTGCCCCTTGTTTCAAAGTAGCCAAAATTCAGAATGACGGCCACATGATGAGTCACCGGCTACGCGATACGTTCGCGGTGGATCTGCTGGAAAAAGGTGTGCCCTTGGAGGAAGTCTCCAAATTGCTCGGGCATGAGAGCATCAAGACCACCGAACGCCACTACAGCAAATGGGTAAAGGGAAGACAGGACCGCTTAGATTCGTTAGTAACTGCATCCTGGAAATTAGCTAACCCGAAAAGCTGAACTTTTGGTAGTGGTGCCATTTGAACTTTTGGTAGTGGTGCCATTTGAAATCCACAGGGGTAGATTTGGTCCTCGACCTGTGGGAGACTTGGGGCATGGCAAAATACATTCCCAAGGTTGATGACGTGGTTTTTTGGGACGGCAATGGCTTTGCTCGATACGTTGTGACCAGCGTCGATCCCTCCAAGAAAACTGCTGACGTGCGAACAGTGAACGGCGCAACCGTTCTAACGCGGAACGTGCCGTGGTCAGTTCTGCACCGTCTTGATGAAAGCCAAAACGCATTGAGGATTGTGAGCGAGGCGACCGAAGGCAAGTAGCATTCAATAAGCCCCAAATAGCAATCCCTCAAGTGCCATTTTTCTTACCTGCCACAATTCCCGCTCGTGCCCTCTGACCTTCAGGCGGCATTCCCCTTCATCATTTATGGTGGTAGTTGCGTCAAATAGAAGAATATCTTTTTCATCCCTGACCTTGATGCTCTGGGATGGCAGGCTCAAGCTGAAGATTACAGAACGATGGATTTTATGTCCCTGCACTAGCGCCGAAAACTCTCTTTCATTTGAGACGAATTGGAAGGCGTAATGCTGATCCTTTGGCATTTCTCTCATCGCTTCACGAGTCTCTATATCATTTTTTACCTGCAATCTGAGTCTCTCGAACACTACCGCTATTGAACATGCAGAGAGTGCAGTGACCCAATCGAAATTTTCTGGCTTATCACTCATTGTTCTTCGCCTTTCAATATTTTTTCTTGCATCGCTAGAAAGTGCTCATATTTCAAGAGCACTGCTAGCGGCTTGTCATTGTCCTGAATCACCAGCGTCTTATCGAGTTCGCGTAGTTGCGTGACGTTCAATGCACGCAAGCGGCTAATTCCCACATGCTGTACGCTCGGATCGAGGTACGGAATATCAACCTGGTTAGCTTTCGCCATAAATCCCCTATGCTGTCTGAGTGAGTGCTTTAAGAACTAGCGCCTTGTCCGTCTTCGCATTCGGTTTCCGCTCAGGTAGCAGAGCGACCAATTCTTCTAGAGTCCAAACATGGTCGGTCAATCCAGCTTCCATTGCAGGAGTGACACGCAGTGTCTTGTGAACGCGACAGAAGTTGTAATGGAAGAAATACAACGCAACCTGATGCCCGTGGTTTTCAAATTTCTTACTGAATCCGTTCGTCAAGCGAGTGAAGCGGCGCATACCCATACGCATCGACAGGTTTTGCCGTTCTACGTAACTCGTAGAGATATGTTTCGGATCGGGATTCCTGCTCAGCACTCCAGTGCGGCACCCGATACACGTTGCTGGACTGTAGCGCGATTCCCCATCACTCGATGCGCCGTAAAGCTTAACCAGCATCGCGTAGTCGATCTCCGAACCAAAGGCAGACTCAACCGCCTCAGCGTAGACGCGATGGCCGTCCGTCGTTAACTGAATCCTGCTGCTGATGCGGGAAGCCATGTCCTGAATGAAAGCCATTGCCGTACCCGCGCCACGATCTCCAAGCATGTAGGTGATCATCAGCTTGGAATCTGCATCGATGGCCGTCCACGTCCATACGCTACCCGCTCCCGCCTTAACCTGCTCCATCGTTAGATTCTTGTCCTTGCCGTACACGAACGACCAGATTTCATCGCACTGGACGCGCTTTAGGTGAAGGTCGCGCACCATAACATCGTGATAAGCTGCACAGGCACATCCAGCATCTTCAAGCAGCCTCAGTACGGTATGTTTCCCTACTCCGAGCATTCGGCACGTCGCGTTAATGGAGTTTCCCTCGACCAGTGCTGCTATGATCTGCGCCCGCTTCGCTGTGTTTAGTTGATTCATTGCCGTTACGCCTAGGCATAATATAGGCAATATAACGGCAAATGTCAAGCTTACAAAAGCCTTTAAAACATTGTTTAATGCTTTTTTTAATGCCTATGCTAAACTCCCAAACACAGATCGCGTAGAAAATGACTCCACTAATTGCCACTACGATTAGCCTTTGGTCTAGGTATTCGCTTGCGCTCTCACTTTCGTCAATTGCAGACCCCGTAAGGGATAAATTAGATGCGCTAGTGCGCCACTTTTCCCATTTAGTTGCAGTGTCAACACTAGCGGTCGCTCTGGGCGTAATAATGGAGGGTATCGAACTTGTCCATGCGTTTGTTGAATGGCGGAAGCGAAAGAGACGAGAGAAGCGCGGGCGAATCCAGCTAGAAGAACTCCGCCAAATTGTTCCTATCAGTGAAGACAAAAGGAAATTACCAAAATCGCATTCCGAGGAACCGCCGTGGGCAAAACTAGTACTTCGAGTCGGCCTCATACTCGTGGTTGTCGGCGTAGTCGGAGAATGGAGATGTGGTGCTGAATTGGAAGATGCACATAATGCTGTCCACGAATACGATCTTGGGAAAATAACGGAGGCAGACAGAAAAGCTGGAGATGCGATTGAGAAAGCCGCGAAGGCGGACTTAGCCCGTGTGCAACTCGAAGCAAGTATGGCTTGGAGGCGGATGTCAGAAGAGCAGGGACGAAAACTCTGCTCCGTGCTTGGACCAAAACGCGCTAGGGCGATTCCTGTAATGACTGGCATCGAGGACTTAGAGGCGTGGTGGTACGCCCAAAGCATCATCGCTGCGCTTGATCGTTGTGCAAAATCGGGGGGCTTGTCCAGAGCCGCGAGCGGATATATGCCCCACTGGTTTGTAAACACACCACCATTTTTCGGTGTATGGACCACATTTGATGCTGCCAACAAGTTCACAGTCAGCGTAGAGCAACGAAAGTTGGACGCGGAAAACCTCCGCCGAAAATTAGTATCGGTTGGCGTTACGGTTGTCGGAACTACTAGTGAAGGAGCTATTGCAATAGGTGGCCCTACCTCCCCCTCCATTTTTGTCGGTCCAAGGAGGCCGCCCGATATGCCGACAACCGTCAGAACTCCATAGACAATCGACCAAACTAACTGTGAATTCCAAACGACACCACTACCGAACTTTTCTAGTCCTTGTAAGAAACTGCTTGGTTTGCGTACACTTTGAGCGCGGGAAGCGCCCCATTTCCTTCTTCCTCCGCTTCTCGACCTTACAACTCATTTTTTGGGAATGTTGAGGACGGCTTTCATGCCTTCTTCAAAGTTTCTCTTGTGCCTTCGATCCTTCGGGGTATTCGTTTTGCTTTATAGCAACATCTCCAAGCGCTTGAATAAACAGAAAACTATATGAGCGGCAGACACGGCCCTAAGCGCAAGACGAAGAAAGCTAAGAATGCGTCAACCTCTCAAGGAGTTAATGCGAGTGCACCCGGTCAAGAACATGCCGATCAGCAAGGAAAGGATCAGATGACAGCACCCGATAACGAACCAAAATCCACGTGGAAAAAATTTAGAGATGACTGGAAACTCGATCTTGTTTTTCTGGTTTCGATAGGCGCTCTCATCGCTTCAGGAGTGCAAGCCTGTTACATGAACAAGGCTATGCAAATCGATCAGCGTGCATGGATGCGGGCCTGGCCAATCCCAGGCGATCCATCTGCGCCCAAAGGGCAACAAACCGCAGGTATCATTTCTGACGGACTTCACGTCGGCCTAAAAATAAAAGTTCAAAATCTCGGAAAGACTCCCGCGAAAAATTTCCATGCCAAAGTCGTGATTTTGCCAATCGCTCCCGGCCAGCTTTTTGATATCGCCTTCGATACCAAAGGACACTTTTCTGACAACCGAGTTACTGGTGTTTTCTATCCCGGCCAGGAAGATAATCTGATGTTCTATTCCATGGATGATAACGACAGGGTCAAAGCATTTAATGAAAACGAATTGGAGGCCATTAAGTCTCACGAAATTACCTTCGCTGTCTATGGGAAACTTTCTTACGAAGATATTTTCGGACACCATCGATGGAGCAACTTTTGTTCATCGATTGGCGAAAAGGATACTTACACGCAAAAAAGTTGCGGGGAGTTCAATGCAGCTAATTAGGCCCCGTCACTGCGGGAGCGCGGATCTTCCAACCGCAGAGAGACTCCAGGAACGCCACCTCCCCCGCGCCTCATCGCCCTGTCGCTCAGCCAATAGGAAATACTGTTGAAGCGGTCCCGCGCAGATCATCCACAAAGCAC
>Ga0209060_10004588_pt1 | contig 10654 bp, 10 predicted proteins | sample Coa_R1_8_FD_187155 | JGI IMG/M metagenome (GOLD analysis project Ga0209060, IMG submission 187155) | Surface soil microbial communities from Centralia Pennsylvania, which are recovering from an underground coalmine fire - Coalmine... | ecosystem: Environmental > Terrestrial > Soil >... | reverse complement strand
TGGGAGCAGACGATGCCAGTACTTCGTGAAGCTGGATTGCTGGCACGTTCTCGATCTCGCGCGGTTTCGCCGGGCGTTTCCGAAGACGCCGTGCATCTTTTTGCATCGCGATTCGGCGGAGGTGCTGGCGTCGCACGCGGCGCAGCCGGGAGAGTGGACGATTCCGGGTTATCTCGACTCCAAACGTTTCGGATTCGACGCTTGCGAGTTGGAGCCGGCCGATTTGGCGGGATATCGGGAGCGCTTGCTAGCTGGGATGCTGCGCAGCGTTGCGGAATCCGGGGAGGAAGTGCGGTGGGTTAACTATTCGGAGCTACCCGCATGGAGTTGGACCGAAATGCCGGCGTTCTTCGGATTGGCCGTGGGCGCAAGCGATTTGGAGCGCATGCGGGAAACGGCGCGGTGGGATTCGAAGCGGCCGGGGATGGCGTTCACTTCCGGCGACAAGAACCGAGCTGGGTGATTTATACGCTCGTGGTAGCGCTCCCTTGCGGTCGCGGTTCGGTTGAGGTTTAGTTGGTTGCGGCTAGGACTTCGCGGGCGCCCATTTTCCGCAGGCAGCGATCGATCCACTGCTTGGTGAGCTTTTCCTGCACGCCGTTTTGCGAAAGGCGGGTGCGGAGGCTGGCGAAATCGACGTGATCCATTTGCTGGTCCTGATTGAAGCAAGAGAAGACCACGGTTTCTTCGCCAGTGATGGGGTCTTTGTGCTGCTGCAGGCATTGCGCGCAGATTTCCTTCATCATGCATTGCATCGGGGAGTTAATGCTGGCAATGGCTTTGTGGCCGTGTTTCAAATACGGCGCGAGGACTCCGTGGCGCGCGCGCTGTACGGCATGCATCATGGCGTCGGAGCCGATGACAACCAGACGGTCCACTAAGCTCAACGGAATTTCTGGCTCATCCAGATCGCCACGCGCGTAGGCAGCGATGGCTTCGACAATGTTGCCGACGAACGCTTTGTCCTGCACGCGATCGGGCGTGAATCCGGGCGCTTCGTCGCAGCACCAGACCACGATGTCGGCCGCTTTTTCGATTTCTTCCACCTTGTAGCGATCGATCAGCTTCTTGTATCCGGCGAAATAAACCGTGCGCGATCCGCTGGCGCGGAGTTGTTGCCCGATGGAGAAGAGCACGGCGTTGCCGAGTCCGCCGCCAACCAATAAAACAGTTTCGCGCGACGGTGTTTCGGTGGGAGTGCCGGTGGGTCCCATGAGGATGACAGGCTCGCCGGGTTTCAAAATACTGCAGAGATCGGATGATCCGCCGACTTCGAGCACGATGGTGGAGAGCAATCCTTTTTCGCGATCGACGGACGCGCCGGTGAGCGCGAGGCCTTCCATGGCGAGCGTGGTTCCGTTAACGCGCGCGGCCAGTGTTTCGTAATTCTGCAAGCGGTAGAATTCGCCGGGCTCAAAGGCGCGGGCGGCCATGGGCGCGCGGACGATTACTTCGACGATGGTGGGTGTGAGGCGAACGACGTCCTTCACCACGGCGCGCAGTTCGTCGTTGAGGCGCGCGGTTAATTCGGATGGCGCGGGATCGGCCGGCGGTTTGGTGGCGAGCAGTCGCGAGACGACAGGGTAGCCTTGCTTGGCGCTGGCCATGGCTTTGACGACATTGCCGGCGAAGGACGGATGCAGGTCGCCGAAGAAGCTGATGCCGCGTCCATCGGGACGCAGCGAAGTCAGCACGCGGACCGCTTTGGGCTTGGCGATTCGTTCCGGATTCACGGGCTGGCCGGTTTCATCCACGGCGCGGAACCAGCGGCCGTCCAACTCAAAATTATCCGGATCTTCACGGCCGAGCACGGTGTTGGGCTGCGTTCCCGCGGCGACCAGAATGGATTTCGCGGGCAAACGCACTTGCTCATCCGTATCGACGAGCTTGCCGGTCGCTTCATCGAACTTACGGCGGATGAGGTGAAGAGCTGCCGCGTGTCCGTGCTTGTCCACTTCTACGGAGTTGGGCGAGAGGCATTCGCTGAAGCGAATTCCTTCCTCGAACGCTTTCCACACTTCTTCGTGATTCAGCGTGTAGCTGGGCGAATCGATCATGCGGCGGCGATAGGCCACCGTGACTCCGCCCCAGGAATTCAGCAGCCCGATGAGATCGGGATCGCGGCCTTCGCGCGCGGCTGCTTCGCGTTCGGCACGGATCGCGATGGCATGCGCGATGAATTCGTCCGAAGTCTCAATCTCTTCCTGGCTCCAATTGACGCGGACTTCGGCTTCGCCTTTTTCATCGACGAGCGTTAGGTAGCGTTGGAGAAACTTCTCCACCTGCACGATGTAGTAAGCCAGCGATTCGGTGGCGGTGTCGATGGCGGTCAATCCGCCGCCGATCACGACGATGGGCATGCGGATTTGCAGATTGGTGACCGAGTCCGTTTTGGCGGCGCCGGTCAATTGCAGCGCCATCAGGAAATCGGAAGCCTGGCGGACGCCGCGCGCGAGGCCATTCTTCATCGGGATGACGGTGGGGCGCCCGGCTCCGGCGCACAGCGCGACATGATCGAAGCCCATTTCGAAAGCGCTGTCGGTGGTCATCGCCCCGCCGAAGCGCACCCCGCCGAACATGTCGAACTCGCGTCGGCGTTCCAGCAGCAGGCGGATTACTTTCAGGAAATTCTTGTCCCAGCGGACGGTAATGCCGTACTCGGCGACGCCACCGAATCCGGCCATCACGCGATTGTCGAGCGATTCGTAGATTTCCTGGATGTCGCGGATGGGGCGGAATGGCTTGCGCTCGCCGAATGTGTCGACTCCGGAAAGATGCTGCGGCAGCGGTTCGATTTTGAGACCGTCGACGCCGACTACGGCATGGCCGTCGTTCATCAGATAGTGCGACAGCGTGAAGCCGGCGGGTCCGAGGCCGACCACCAGAACTTTGTAGCCGCTCGCGGGAAGCGGAAGCGGACGCTCAAAATTCAGCGGATTCCAGCGCGTGAGGAGGCTGTAGATTTCGAAGCCCCAAGGCAGTTCCAGAACATCTTTAAGCGTGCGCGATTCGATTTGCGGGATGTCCACCGGATCCTGCTTCTGATAGATGCAGGCCTTCATGCAGTCATTACAGATGCGATGACCGGTGGCGGCGGCCATCGGATTATCGATGGTGATGACGGCGATGGCGCCCACCGCATTGCCATTCTGCTTGACGACGTTCAGCTCGGAAATTTTTTCATCGAGCGGGCATCCGGCAAGCGTGACGCCGAAAGCGCTCTTCTTGAACTCGCCGGTTTTTTCCTTGAGTCCGGAGGAGCAGCTATCTTTCGCTTGGTGATGGCACTTGATGCAGTAGTGGGCTTGATCCAGCGCTCCGGCGAGATCCGTGCCCGCGTCGGTGAGTTTGAATCCGTGGCGATCGCGCCAACGGTCGTTGGGAAGGCCGAGTGTCGGGACTCCGGCGATCTGCACGAGATCGACGGGAATCAGATGATGCTGGTCCAGCTTGTGCGCGACTTTGAAGAGGACGTCGTGATGATGTTTTCGGATGCCAGCAGGCGAGAGCGCGGCCCAAGCGGCGTAGCGCGCGGCGGTTTGGATGGCCGGTGCGTGATCGGCTTCCGCTTCGAGCCAGCGGCTTACGTGTTGGAAAAAAGACTGCGCGGTGAGAGGCTCACTGAACAGCGATTCCAATTCGGCGGCGAGCGCTGGGCCGTCGATGGCGGCGGCCTGGTCTTTGGTGACGCCCGAGATCGCGCGCTTTTGGATGAATTTTCGTTTGAAGGCGAAGAGCGGCGCGAGCGCGTTGTGGCGGGCCGCGAGAGCGTGAATTTCTTTCGAGATGCCGAAGAGCTCGCCGAGAAAATCTTCAACGTGCGGGGCGAGTTCGATGATGAGTTCGGAGTTATCTTTATCAGCGAGGGTTTTCGGATGTGTGCGGGCGGCCATGAGGCGCGCGTGCAGAGCCGGCGCCGCGGTGGCCAGGTGATGCAGAAAAATGCCGTCGAGGCGGACCAATCCTTCGCGGGCGTAGAGGTCCTCAAAGGGGACGCCAAAGCCTAGCTCGATTTCCGTAGGGACCGCGGACATTCCGTTTTTATGAGATTCCAACAAGATGATGAACGTGACGCCTGGCCGGAATTGCGGGCTCGGGCGGTTAAAGATGTTATGTAACTATTCTAGCAGGCAAGATTCGGAAGAGGCATTTTCAGGGCGTTCACACGAGTGTGAACGCGGCACGCCACGGGCGTGCGCCACACTAGTGGAATTGGATGCCGCGGGCGATGCCCTCCGCTTTCGATTGCGATTCGGCGTAATCAGCGGCGATCTGGGTCGATTGTTGGGGGCCGCAGGTGAATTCGCTGGGGGCGTTGCGCATTTGGACATGGCCGGGATCGGGGATTTCGAGCGTTACAGTGCCATTGTCAGTGGTTACGATGAAGCGGGTGATGGGGCCGCTGCAATCGATCTCGCGCAAGGCGCCTTCCACGTGGCGGATTTTATCACTGGGCTCGATGAACGGATTGAAATCGGCGGTGGCGTGCGGGACACGCGTGGTGGAGAGTTCGGCTCGGCCGTCCTTATTCACGGTGAATTGGACCGCGAGGTCGGTATCGGCGAAGTGCGCGAGTTGAGCGGCGCGGGCGCGCTCGGTTTCCGTGGTGGCATGCGCGGCTGCTTTTTGGGATGCGATGCGAGCTTCAGCGCGGTGATCGGACTGCACTAGCGCATCCGCCATGGCAAGCCAGTAGTTATAGGCGCGCGCGGGCGAGACGTTGCGCATGGCGCGAAGCTGCGCGACCGCAGCGTCGTAGTCCCCGGCGTTTTTTTCGTGTAGAGCGAGTGCGTACCGTGCGTCATCAAAATCCGGCTTCAATTGGATGGCGCGTTCGAGCGCCGGGCGGAGTTCGGCGGCGGGGAGACCGGCGCGATCGCCGAGAATCGCGTACTGGTAGCAGAGCGTGGCGTCTTCGATGCCCAGCGCGATGGCTACTTTCCATTGTTCACGGGCGCGAGCGGCGTCGCCCCGGCGGAGTGCGATGTTGCCGAGCGCAGCGGGTATCGCGGGATCGCGGGGGTTTTCGCGCGCAAGATCGCGGTACATCGATTCGGAGTGATCGAGTTCGCCTGCGGCAAGCAGCATATCCGCCAACATGGCGCGCGATTCGAGTGAGGAAAGCGCGGTGGACGGCTGAACATTCCGGCTGGAGTTTCGGATTCCGTCAAGGGGAACGGGACTGTGTTGAGCCGATGTCCAAGCGCGCAGGTCGCGAGTGATGTTGTCAAGCGATTTTCCGTAGATGCGCGGCAGATCGGCGGGCTCCGCGATGAGTTCCGAGAATTTGGGGGCGTACTCGGGCGAGAGGATCAGCATATCTACCAGGGCCCAGCTTTCTGCGTAGAACATGGCTGCGGCTTCGCGGTTGTCACGGGGCAGGGAAGACGCGAGCACATTTTCCAGGGGAATCCAAGCCCGGCGCTGTAAAGCTTGCTTGCGCGACGGCAAGTCGCCGCCGAGTGAAGATTCGTGCTGGTTGATCCGCACGCTGGAGAAGAACTCGGCTAATCCTTCACTGAGCCAAGGCGGAAATTTCAGTCCGGCGGCATGGAGGATGGCGTGGGCATATTCGTGAGATGCGTTTTGCAGTTGCGCGGCGTCGAGGGTGGAGAGGACGATGTAATCCCGTGAATCCGTACCTACGTATTGCGCGTCGGCGGCGGAGTGCAGTTGATAAGGCTGATAGTCGCGAGCGGAGCGGAAGGCGATCACGCGAACGGGGTGCAGAGTTTCCGCATCCAGGCCTGTTTTTTGAAGATAAAATTCCCGGAGTTGTTCGAACCAAGTGAGGGCGGATTGTGCGGTAGCGTCGGGGGATTGAGAATAGAGATCGAAGTGAGCGCTTCGGGTTAGCTTCCATGCGGCTGGCGGCTGGGCTTGGGCGAAGGCGCAAAGGAGCAGGAGGCAAGCAATCCCGCGAAAACTCATGGAAGGCCTTTGGACTATGGTAGCGGAAAAATGCGGGGACACGTCTGCGATATTCAATGCTGGGATCGAGGTAACGCTAGCCCGGCATGTCCCCGCATTTTATTGGTAGCGCTCCCTGGCGGTCGCGGTTCGGAAAAAGGGAGTTATTGGGCCATTTCCTGGCAGAGGCCAGGGATGCTGCGTTCGAACATTGGGCCGGGTTTCATGCCCAGTTCCTCGAGATTCATGCGCTTGATCGCATCGGCGGCGCCGCCGGCGCAGGCTGCTTTGGCATGGGTGCGCAGCGCCACGATGGTTTCGCGCCACTTGGCGAGATCGGCTTTCTTCGCGACTGGTCCATGGCCGGGAATAACGGTATCGAAGTCGAGTTGTAGTGCGCGCTCGATGGTTTTATCCCATTCAACCAGGCTGGCACCGGCGCTGTAATCGATGAACGGTGCGCCGCCGTTGACGAACAGGTCGCCGGTGTGGAGCACGCGTTCCGAGGGAAAGAGGATCACTGCGTCGCCGTTGGTGTGTCCCCGTCCGACGTGCTTGGCGAGCACTTCCTTGCCGCCAAGAAAAACCTGAGTTTCGTCGGAGAAGGTGATGCGCGGGAGTCCAGGCATTTTTCCGGCCACCATATTGGCGCGCGCGTTCTTGTGGATGATCACTTCCGCCGATGCTGCCATCATGGCTTCGTTGCCGCCCGTGTGATCGCCGTGTTGATGCGTATTCAAGATGTAGCGGATCGGTTTATCGCTGATGCTTTTCACTTTCGCGACGATCTCAGGAGCGTCCTGCGCGAACTTGTCGTCCACCAGCAGGACGCCTTCGCTGGTGGGCAGGGCTGCGACGTTTCCGCCGTTGCCCATAATGACGTAGAGATTGTCGGTGACCTTTTCCATGGTCAGCGGCGGACGCTGCTGCGTCTGCGCCCACACCAGCCAGAGTCCGGCCAGACCGAGCGCGATACCGCTCAGCCGAATCACGATGGCTTTATTCAGAGACATTGCTGGAGTATATCAAGAGCGCTTGCGCGGGTATTCGATCTTTTCCAGAAATAATCCGGAGGCGGGCGCGGTCCAGGCGGCGACGTCGAGACGCGCGTCGCAGCGGCCTTCCAGCAACTGTTCAAAATCGTCGAACGAGATCTCGCCTTTGCCGAGTTTCACCAGCACGCCAACGATGCGGCGGACCATCCGCCACAAGAAATGCGAGCCGGTGATGCGAAAGAGAATCAGGTGGCCGTCCTCTTCGATGGCGGCGTCTTCAATTACGACGATGGTGGATTCGTCGGGGCGCGAAGGGTCCTGCGCGCGGAAGCAGATGAAGTTGTGGCGTCCGGCGAGCATGCGCGCGGCGCGGCTCATCAGCGGGAGATCGAGCGGCTCGCGGATCCACCAAACGTATTTTTTGAAGAACGCGGTGCGGCGGGTGGAGATTTGGTAAAGATAAGTGCGCGAGACGGCGTCGTGGCGGGCGTGGAACTTATCGCTGGTTTCTTCGACGTCGAGAATGCAAACGTCGGACGGAAGGCGTTCGTTCAAGGCGCGCAGAATTTCGCCAGGCGGCGGGAAGGAGCGCTTGCGTGTGGCGCGGACGTGCGCGACCTGCGCGATGGCATGGACGCCGGCATCGGTGCGGCCGGACCCGTGGATTTCGAGGTTCGGGCCCAGGAAATCCTCGGCGGCTTTGCGGAGCTGTCCCTGCACGGTGCGGGCGTTGTTTTGCTCCTGCCAGCCGCTGTATTTGGTTCCGTCGTACTCGAGGGTAAGTTTCCAGGCTTTCAATGTTTCAGTTTACGTGTTTGCACTGATGCTATGATGAGCGTCTCTGGAGGGCTAGCGATGTTCAAAGAGTTCAAAGAGTTCATCATGCGCGGCAACGTCCTGGATCTGGCAGTGGGCGTGATCATCGGCGCTGCGTTCGGGAAGATTGTGTCGTCGCTGGTGGCCGACATCATCATGCCGCCGATCGGCGTCATTCTTGGCAAGGTAGACTTTTCGAGTCTGTTCATCGATCTTTCGGGCAAGGGCTATCCATCGCTGGACGCCGCCAAGAAGGCGGGGGCTGCGACCATCAACTATGGAGTATTCGTCAACAACGTTATCGATTTTCTGATCGTGGCGTTCGTGATTTTTATCGTCGTGAAACAGGCGAACAAGTTGAAGCGGCAACCGGCGGCCGCGCCTCCTTCCACCAAGGAATGCCCGTTCTGCCACACGAACATTCCGATTCCAGCGACGCGGTGTCCGAATTGTACGTCGCAGTTGAGTTAGACGTAAGAAAAATTCGGGGACACGTCTGCGATTTCACGCGTTTGCGGCTTGGTTCGTAGCCAGCCCGAAGTGTCCCCGAATTTTTCCAGATCGTTAGTTGGAGAGCGACGCGACTTTTTGCAGCGCCTCACCAGTCAGGCGGAACAGAGTCCAATCGTCCAGCGGGACGGCACCGAGGCTTTTGTAGAACTCGATGGACGGCGTGTTCCAATCGAGAACGGCCCACTCGAAGCGTCCGCATTTGCGTTCGACGGCGAGCTTTGCGACATAGGCCAGGAGCGCCTTGCCGAGGCCTTTGCCGCGATGCTGTGGTTCTACGAAAAGATCTTCGAGATAGATGCCCGCGCGGCCGACGAAGGTGGAGAAGTTGTGAAAGAACAGCGCGAATCCCACGGGTTCCTCGTTCCAGTAAGCGAGAATGACTTCGGCGACGCGCCGCTCGCCGAATAATCCGGCGCGGAGCAGTTCTTCGGTAGCCACCACCTGATGCGATAGTCTTTCGTACTCGGCCAGTTTGCGGATGAACTCGAGGATCAGCGGGAGATCTTGTTCGACGGCAGGAACGATCCTGATCATTCTGCAATTGTCGCAGTTCGGCCGGGTACGCTACTCTTTCTAAACATGCGAAATTATCTGGATCTTAGTGGCAGAATCGCGCTGATCACCGGTGCGTCGTCGGGCATCGGCGCGGCAGCGGCGGAAGTGATGGCGGATCTCGGCGCGCAGGTGGCCATCGGCTATCACGGCAATCAGAAGGGCGCGGATGAGGTGCGGAACCGAATCGCGAGCGCGGGCGGCAAGGCGATCACGGTGCGCGCGGACGTGCGGAAGACGGGCGAGATCCGCACCATGGTGGAAGCGGTGACCAAGCAGTTGGGACCGATCGATATTTTGATCAACAACGCCGGGTCGCTGATTCAAAGAATGAAGATCCAGGAGCTGACCGAGGAACGCTGGGATGAAATCATGGATCTCAACCTGAAGAGCGCGATGTTGTGTTCGCAGGCCGTGATGCCGGCGATGGTGGAGCGCAAGCGCGGTGCGATCGTGAACATTGTTTCGATCGCCGGACGTAATGGCGGAGGACCCGGGGCGGGAGCTTACGCGACTTCAAAAGGCGCGCTTACGACCTTCACCAAAGCGCTGGCGAAAGAACTCGCGCCGCATGGCGTGCGGGTGAACGCGGTATCACCGGGAGTGATCGACACGCCATTCCACGAGGCTTTTTCAACGCCCGAGATGCTGCGCAATTTCGTGTCGATGATCCCGCTGGGGCGGCTGGGGACGGCGATGGAGTGCGCGACGGTGATCGCGTTTCTCGCGTCCGACGCGGCCAGTTATCTGGTGGGCGAGACGATCGAAGTGAACGGCGGACAGTTGATGCTTTAGGGTTCGCGCGCGAAAATAACTATTTTATTGATTTCGCTGTACGCGCGGGTTTCTTGACCACCACCGGCAATCCGGCCACCAACAGCTCCTCCTTACGGGCGAGCATGCGCTGGCCGAGCTTGACGAAATTCAGATCCAGTTCCTGGGCTTTCGGCAGCATTTCCCGCTCTTCTTCCTTGATGTGATGCAGGACGTTTTCAGCGAGAACGTTGAACTTCGCGTCGAAATGATCGCCGCGGCCATCCATGGCTTCGAGCTCCGCGATCAGGACGTTCGCGATGTGATGCTCCTCGTCCGCCTCGACCATAATCTGTTTTCCCACCCGCTGGCGGACGGCTGGATAGAAGATCTCTTCTTCCAGGGCAGTGTGGATTTTGAGAGCGTTCAATGCCTGAGTGGCGATCTTCGCTTTGGCGCGCCGATCCACCGCTTTTTTGAAACGATCGAACAGATCCTTGATGGAATCGTGATCGTTCTTGAGTAAGTCAATTGCGTCCGGCTGGCTTACCGCGAGGATCGGAGTAGCAGTTGGCGAGAACCAATCGAACATGGACCCACCCATTTAAACCCGGCCCAACAGCACCAGGATCAGAACGATTAGCAGCACTGCTCCCAAGCCGCCTGACGGATAGTAGCCCCAGCCCGAACTGTAGGGCCAGGCCGGTAACACGGCGAGGATCAAAATAATCAGAACGATGAAGAGTAATGGCCGGCTCATGGATTCTCCTAGGCCATGCGATCGAGCATGTATTCGAGGCGCTCGGCGCGCTTCTCGACATCGGACCAGAGCGACAGGAACCGCGCGTCGATATTGGGCTGCGACGCGGAATCCGGCAGGCGTTGATAAAGGCTTTCGAGAACGGATTGATCGCGCTGCAAGCGCATTAACTCGGCCATTACCAGTACGTCCATTCCGCTCGGCGTCATCTGCATCTTTTGCATTTATGTTCTCCTGGTGCCCGACGGCACACACGGGTTGGAAGCAACTCAGCGGCCACAATGGAAAGGGCGGCTAAGTTGTTGCATGGCCGAGCATGAGAGAAGGCGGGGTTGGCGCTTTAGGGCAAAGATTA
>Ga0209060_10004587_pt1 | contig 10655 bp, 10 predicted proteins | sample Coa_R1_8_FD_187155 | JGI IMG/M metagenome (GOLD analysis project Ga0209060, IMG submission 187155) | Surface soil microbial communities from Centralia Pennsylvania, which are recovering from an underground coalmine fire - Coalmine... | ecosystem: Environmental > Terrestrial > Soil >... | reverse complement strand
CTCGACCAGCGTCACGCGCACGCCGAACCGCCCCAGCTCGAGCCGCCAGGCCTCCATCATCCCCTCCAGCGCCCACTTGGAGGCGTGGTACGGCCCGGCGATCGGCAGCGCCACCCGCCCCGACAGCGATCCCACGGTGACGACCGCCCCGCTGCCCCGGGCGCGCATCGCCGGGAGCACGGCGCGGGTCACGCGGTGAACGCCGACCACGTTGGTCTCGAGCTGAGCGCGCAGCTCGTCGGGGGAGGTCTCCTCCAGCGGCCCCGAGGCGTAGTAGCCGGCGTTGTTGACCAGGACGTCGAGCCGCCCGCCGGTCTCGCTCAGGATGGCGCCCACCGCCGCATCGACGGAGTCGTCGCGCGTCACGTCCAGCGCCGGCGTAGAGAGCCGCCAGCCCTTGTGCGCGGCCAGCGCGCGCAGCTCGGCGCCCGCCTCGGGGCGCCGCATGGAGGCGAACACGGTGAACCCACGCGACGCGAACCGCTCGGCCGTGGCCCGCCCGATGCCGGACGAGCTGCCGGTCACGAGGACCGTCCGCGCCCCCTCCTGCCCCGCCGCCGCCATCAGCCGCGCAGAAGAAAGGCCAGCAGCGCCGTCGAGAGCGCCCCCCAGGCGGCGCTCCCCAGCACCCACCAGATCGGCGCCCGCCGGCCCAGGCGCACCAGCATGCGGAGCCCGAACGCCACGTCGGCGGTCGAGAAGACGAGCAGCGCCGCCATCCAGGTGACGCTGGACTGATCGTGGCGATCGGGCGCGCGCGCGTAGGCCAGCGCCCCGATCAGGAAGATCGACCCCAGGAGCACCTGCACGATGGCCCGCCGGCGGGCCTGGCCGCGAAGCCGCGCCGCCCGCACCTGCCGCAGCGTCAAGCGATCCTCGAGCATCGCCCTAGTATGGCATCGTGTAGCCGGTCTGGAGCACGTGGGCGTTTCCGAAGCTCGTGCTCTGGTAGTAGTAGCCGTACGAGATCTCGAACGTCCCGCTGGCGAACCAGCGGAGAAACGGCGTGTCGCGCCACGGCTCGGCGTCCCAGATCAGCTTCACCTCGGGGTACTCGGTGTGCATCGGACCGAGCTTGGGGTCGCTGCTCTGGGGCGTTCCCTGGATGCTGAACGGCACCGACGAGGGGTAGCAGAACGGGTTGGCGAGCGTGTCGCACCAGAACGTCGCGCCGTTGGTCTGGATGTACTGGCGGTAGGTGAAGCGCACCTGCAGCGTCGGGGACAGCTGCTGATAGACGACCGCCATGAGGGTGTGCGACCGCAGCAGCCAGGGGTCGTAGCCGGGCGGATGGATGAACCCCACGCCGGTGGGGGCGGGGATGCCCTCGGTCGGCGCGGTCCCCGGGTAGACATCGAAGTAGAACCGGTAGTGGAACTGGATCCCGGTCTCGGTCGACGGGAAGAAGTACGCGTAGCGAAACGCGATGGCGTTCCGCACCCGCTTCTCCGGGGGGTTCTCGTAGGTGAGCGGCGAGTTCGGAACCGTGCGGTAGAGATTGCCCTGGAAGCCGTCGAGGTAGGCGCTCTCGAGATCGAGCTCGGTGATCATCTTGGGCGACCAGATCTGCGTGTACGACAGCCCCCCGAAGTAGGCGTCGAGCGGACAGTTCGTGCTTGGCGGGGTGGCGCAGAACGGCGTGCGCCCGCGCGCGGTCCCCTGCTCGAGCGACAGCCCCAGCGCCAGCGACAGCGTGGCCGTGTCGCCCCACAGCCCCTGGGACCCGGTGGCCCGCATGGTGTGAGACCAGTAGTCCGATTCGGCGCTGTAGGCGTAGGCGAAGGTGGCGCGCGTCTTGTTCCAGGTCTTGCCGACGCCCAGGAAGACCTCGTCGCGCAGCTCGGTGAAGATCGAGTCCTTGGCGGCCCCGGCGTTGGCCGACGCCGAGGTGATGGCGTCGAGCAGGTAGCTCGTGTGCACGTCGAAGCCGCCCGGCAGGTTCTGGTTGATGGCCACCACCGGCTGGATGACGCGCGTCGAGGCCTCGCGGTAGTAGGCGCCGCGAATGGTGACATCGCCGTCACCGCGGACGAGGCCGCTGGGGAGCGAGACCGCCAGCAGCGCCAGCAGCGCGAACGTGGGGCGCTTCAATTGCAGCCGCACCCGCCGCCGGGCTGTCCGAAGCCGAGATCGGACCCTTCACGCGCGCCCCACCAGTGCTGGCGGAAGTGGTCCTCGAGCAGATCGGCGTCGAACCGGAGCGCACGCTTGGCCAGGTACTCGCGCTGCCATGGCTGAACGGGCGGCGGCGGCGGATGGGCACAGCCTGCGACACCGGCGGCCGCCGTCGCGACGAGCAGCAAAAAGCGAAGGTACGACGACATGCCCGAGCTTTCTAACATCAAATCAGGGGACCCTGGGAGGGTCCCCGCACCCCCCGCGACGGACTCCGCCGGGCTGAGCCCGGCTCCGTCCACGCGATCATTCAGGGGACCCTGGGAGGGTCCCCGCACCCCCCGCGACGGACGCGATCACTCGGGGACCTTGCCGAGCGCAGGCTACAATCGGGCCGTGACGACCGACCTCACCTATCTGGTGCTGGACATCGAGACGATTCCCGACCGGGAGCTCTGGGATCCACCAGAGCCGGCGGGCGTGCCGGGGGCCTCGGACCGTCCGTTCCCGCCGCTCTACGCCTGCCGCCCGGTCGTGCTCGGCGTCATGTGGCTGGACGCCAGCCTGGCGGTCAAGCGGATCGGCACCATCGGCGAGACCAAGGACGAGGCCGGCATGATGACCGACTTCGCCGACTTCATGGCCAAGTGGCGGCCGCAGGTCATCACCTGGAACGGGCGCGGGTTCGATCTGCCCGTGCTGGCGTTGCGCGCGCTGCGGTTCGGGCTCGACTTCCGCTGGTACTACCGCGGCGAGGGGTACCGCTACCGCTTCAGCGAGGAGGGGCACCTCGATCTCTGCGACGTCATCTCGGACCACGGCGCGGCCAAGATGACGTCGCTCGACGGCGCCGCGCGCACCATCGGGCTGCCGGGGAAGGACGGCGTCGACGGCAGCCAGGTCGAGGTCCTGTTTCACGCGGGACAGATCGAGGCGCTGCGGCAGTACTGCCTGTCCGACGTCGCGCAGACGGCGTTCCTGTTCCTGCGCTACCGGCTGGTGGCCGGAGATCTGGACCGCGACGGCTATCGCCACGCGGCGTCCGGCCTGCTGGCGGCGCTGGAGTCCGACGGGCGCTTCGGCAAGCTGCTCGACGGCGTCGACCGGAAGCGACTGCTGCTCGGTGACTGACGCCCTGGCGACACCCGAGGCCTTCGCCCGGCTGGCGCCGCTGCCGCGGGCGTTCTACGCGCGCCCGACCGTCGAGGTGGCGCACGCGCTGCTCGGCAAGCTGCTGGTGCGGACGCCGGCCGCGCCGGGCGCCGCTCCGCGGATCGCCCGCGTCGTCGAGGTGGAGGCCTACCTGGGCGAGCGCGACGCCGCCTCGCACGCACGCCGCGGGCCCACGCCGCGCGCCGCGATCATGTTCGGCCCGCCCGGGTTCCTCTACGTCTATCTCATCTACGGGGTGCACAACTGCATGAACGTCGTCACCGAGACCGACGGCGTGGCCGGCGCGGTCCTGCTGCGCGCGGCGGCGCCGGTGGCGAACGTGCCCGACCTGAAGCGGCCGCTGACCGGCCCGGGGAAGCTGTGCGCCGGGCTCGACATCACCCGCCGAGACAACGGCCTCGATCTGACCACCGATCCCCGATTCCACCTGGCCGACGACGGCACGCCGCCGCCGCGCCGGGCCGCCTCGCGCCGCATCGGCGTCGAGTACGCGGGCGCCTGGGCCGCCCGCAAGCTCCGCTTCTACGTACCGGGCGATCCCTACGTCTGCCGCGGCTGAGCGCTCTGCCGCTTGCGGACCTCGCGCTCGATCGCCGAGAACATGCTGGGGATCGAGGCCGACACCAGGCCGTCGGTCACCTTGCGCAGCACGAACCCCGGGACCGGCGCCTTCACGTCCAGCGAGACGCGGTACTCCATGTCCGTCGCCTCCCCCTCGGACCGAAAACGCCAGCCGCCCACGGAGTTGGTGACGATCTCCCCCTCGACGAACGTCCACTCGACGGTGAGCGCGGTCGGATCGCAGACCAGGTCCAGCACGTAGCGCACGGGCAGCACGACCTGGCCGCGGAACTCGACCCGCGTCACCGTCTTGCCGTGGGGCCCTGGCGCGCTGGAGGTCACCACGCGCGTCCCCTTGATCTCGGGGAACAGGTTCGGGTACGCGGCGAAGTCGGTCACCACGCCGTAGACCTCGGCCGGGGTCGCCCGCGCCAGCAGATACCGCTTCTGCACCGGTTCTCGTCCGCTCATCTCGACCGGATTTCAGCACGTCCCTCGTGCCTCGCCAAGCCGAAGCGCCCCCGGGGAATAGGTGGCCAGGCCAACGGGTTGGGTCTTGCGGAGGCGGCGATGCGAATCTTTCCGACGCGCGCACGGTTGTGGCGGGCCGTCGAGTGGACGGCCGTCGCGCTGGCGTTGAGCTGGTGCTTCGTCTGGGCCTGGGCGGTGATCCTCCAGCGCCCCCGCCGCGAGGGCGTCCACGCGTCGCGGGCCGCCCTCGTCCGTCCGCGCAGCCCCGAGGTTCGTCGCCCCCGGCCGAGTTGACGGCGCCCGACCGCGCCGCTTAACGTGGCGCGCCCATGCCGCCTCGCCCCTTCGCGCCGCCGGGGACGCGCACCAACTTCGTCGGTGACCGTCCCTTCCGCCTCGACCACGCGCGACTCGACTGGGAGGTCGATCTGGCCGCGCACCGGCTGGCCGGGACCGCCACGCTGACCGTCGCCGCGCGCCGGGCGGGGCTCTCCGCCGTCACGTTCGACGCCGTCGAGCTGGACGTGGACAGCGTCTCCATCGCCGGCCGCCCGGCCCCTTTCACGAACGACGGCCAGTCGCTGCGCGTGACGCTGGCCGAGCCGCCCGCCGAGGATCTCCCGTTCGAGGTGGCCGTCCGCTACAGCTGCCGCCCGCGCCGCGGGCTCTACTTCGTCGGCCCCGACGCCGCGCACCCCGAGCGCCCCGCGCAGTGCTGGACGCAGGGACAGGACGACGACGCGCGCTGCTTCTGGCCCTGCCTCGACCAGCCGATCGAGAAGTTCACCACCGAGGTGATCTGCACGGCGCCGGCCGGGCTGTTCGTGCTGTCGAACGGCGACCTGCGCGAGCGGACCGACCTGCCCGGCGGGCTCGCCACCCGCTGGCACTACGCGCTGGCGCTCCCGCAGCCCGCCTACCTGCTGACGCTGGTGGTGGGCCCCTTCGCCGAGCTGCGCGATCGCGCGCCCAAGACCGGCGTCGACGTCTACGCCTTCTGCGCGCCCGGGCGCGAGGCCGACGCGCGCCGCAGCTTCGCGCGCACCGGGGCGATGATCGATCACTTCTCCGAGAAGATCGGCCTGCCCTACCCGCACGCCCGCTACAGCCAGATCTTCGTCCCCGAGTTCATCTTCGGCGGGATGGAGAACACCAGCGCCACCACGCTGACCGAGCTGGCACTGCTCGACGAGCGCGCCGCGCTGGATCACGACATGGACGGCCTGGTGTCGCACGAGCTGGCGCACCAGTGGTGGGGTGATCTGCTCACCTGCCGCGAGTGGTCCGAGGCCTGGCTGAACGAGGGGTTCGCCACCTACTTCGAGTACGTCTGGCGCGAGCAGGCCAAGGGGCGCGACGAGGCCGACCACGAGCTGCTCGCCGACACCGACGGCTACCTGGCCGAGGCGGCAGGGCGCTACCAGCGGCCCGTCGTCTGCCGGCAGTACGACGAGCCGATCCACCTGTTCGACGCGCACCTCTACGAGAAGGGCGGGCGCGTGCTGCACATGCTGCGCGCCGAGCTGGGCGACGGGGCGTTCTGGCGCGCCATCGGGCACTACGCGAAGAAGCACGCCAAGGGCTCGGTCGAGACGCGGGACCTGGCGCGCGCCGTCGAGGAAGTCACCGGCCGCAGCGTCGAGCGGATGTTCGATCGCTGGATCGGCCGCCCCGGCCACCCCGAGCTCGAGGGGCGCTGGAGCTGGGACGACGAGCGCAAGGTCGGGACGCTGGCGCTGGCCCAGAAGCAGGCGGTCACGCCCGAGGCGCCCTTGTTCGAGCTCTCCGCCACCGTGCGGTTCGAGATCGAGGGCCAGACCCGCGACGAGCGGGTGGTCGTGCGCGAGGCGGCGCACAGCTTCGAGATCCCCCTCCCCGGGCGCCCGACCCAGGTGATCTTCGATCCGGGCGACGTCCTCCTGAAGACCATCAAGCTCGACAAGCCGGCCGCGCTCTGGCGGCGCCAGCTGGCGGCGGCCACCCTGGGCATCGACCGCGTCCTGGCGGCGCGGGCCCTGGCCGATCTCCCCGACCCGGCCAACATCAACGCGCTCGTCACGGCGCTCGGCGACGACCCGTTCTGGGGCGTGCGCGGCGCGGCCGCCCGGGCGCTCGGCAAGACCCGCCGCGACGACGCGCGCGACGCCCTGGTGGCGGCCCGGCGCGCGGCCGAGCCGCGCGTGCGGCGCGCCCTCGCCGCCGCCCTGGGTGAGTTCACCGGCGACGAGGCGGCGGCCAGCGCGCTCGCCGACTGGCTGCGCGCGGGGGATCCCAGCGTCTTCGTCGAGGCCGAGCTGGCGCTGGCGCTGGGGCGAACGCGCTCGCCGCTGGCCCTCGAGCTGTTGCCGCCGCTCGTCGACCGCCCGTCGTTCCAGGCGCTGATCGCCAGCCGCGCCATCGACGGCCTGGGCAAGACGGGCGACGAGCGCGCCTTCCCCCTCATCCGCAACGCCTGGCGCCCGGGGGCGCCCTTCCCGGCGCGGCGCGCGGTGGTCGCGGCGCTGGCGGAGCTGGCGCGCGGGACCGGCCTTTCGCGCGCGGCGCGCGAGGCGATCGAGCCGCGGCTGCGCGACGGCGACTTCCGCGTCCGCCTGGAGGCGGCCCTGGCGCTGGGACGGCTCGGGCTCCCCGACGCGGTCCCCGCGCTGCGCGGCGCGCTGGCGGGCGAGCTCGACGGCCGCACCAAGCGGCGGATGAACGAGGCGATCCGCGACATCGAGGACGGCGCCCGCCCCGCCGAGGAGGCGCGCCGCCTGCACGACGAGGTCGAGCGCCTGCGCGGCGAGACCGCCAAGCTGCGCGAGCGGCTCGACCGCCTCGAGACCCGCCTCGGCCCGCCGCCGTCGTCGTCCCCACCGCCCGGCAAGGCCAAGCGCCCCCGCCCCGTGACCCGCCGCTCCCGCAGCGCCCGCCCCGTCAGGCGCTAGCCTCGGTCGCCGTCAGAGATCGTAAGAAACGCGGCCTCGGCCGTTCACTCCCCATCACACCAACAATTCGTCGGTCGCCTTTGGGGACCCACGAACAAGCGTCGGTTTGGCAAAGGGGGAGAGCATGCAGCGTCGAGCACCGTCCGCGTTCAGGAAGAATCCGTCCATTCATCCGTCAGTTTTTGGGCCAGGGGCACCGGCAGCGATGATGTTGCTCGCCGGGCTGATGGGGGCCGGCTGTGGGGAGGCGCCAGACACCACGGCGCCCGTCGAGGTCGCCCAGGCGTCGTCGGTGGTCGCGGCAGACAGCCTCACGGGCGGGACGCCGAGCTCCGCCACGGTCAGCGCGGCCAGCCCGGTCGGCGCCTTCTCGCCGATCGCCGTCGGTCTGAACAGCGCCGCCTGGGACGGCAGCCTGGTCTCGAGCGGAACGTCGAACCTCGTCGAGGCGACCGGCGTGCAGACGCTCCGCTATCCCGGCGGCTCGACGTCCGACAACTACCACTGGGTGACGAATCTGCCCGACGACCCCAGCCAGGGCGGCACGGTCCCGAGCGCGAACTTCGACGCCTTCATGTCGGTCGTCGGCGCCACGGGATCCCAGGCGATGATCACCGTCAACTACGGTTCGGGCACCGCCGAGGAGGCCGCCGACTGGGTCCGCTACGCCAACCGCGGCGGTCCTCGCTATGACGGCCCCGTCCCGACCTACGCGACCGGCTGCGGGAAGGGCCACAACTACGGCATTCGCTACTGGGAGGTGGGCAATGAGCTGTACGGCGACGGGACGTATGGCGCGACCTGGGAGGTCAACCACCAGTCGCACGATCCGACCACCTACGCGGAGGGGGTGGTCAGCTACAGCGCGGCGATGAAGGCGGTGGACCCGTCGATCCACGTCGGCGCCGTGCTCACCGCGCCCAGCAACTGGCCCGACGGCGCGACCAGCGCGTCGTCACCGCTGCCCTGGAACGACACGGTCCTTCCGATCGCCTGCAGCGCGATCGACTTCGTCATCGTCCACTGGTACCCGCAGGGGCCGACCGGCGAGTCGGACGCCGCCCTGCTGGCGTCTCCCCAGAACGGCGAGGCCACCCCGGTGAGCTACACGCAGAGCATCCCCTGGATGGTGGCGACCCTGAAATCCGAGCTGGCCGCGTACTGCGGCCCGCACGCGAGCGCCGTGCAGATCGTGGTCACCGAGACCAACTCGGTCTCCTACAATCCGGGCAAGCAGACCACCAGCCTGGTCAACGCGCTGTTCCTGGCCGATCAGTTGCTGACCTGGTTCGAGAACGGCGTCACCAACGTCGACTGGTGGGCCCTGCACAACAGTCCGTTCGACGGGAACGCCGATCCGGCCCTCTACGGCAGCTACACGTTCGGCGACTACGGCGTCCTGTCCGCGGGCTTCACCACCGCGGGCGGCGCCGTCGAGCCCCCGGTCAACACCCCCTTCCCGGCCTACTACGGCCTGCAGATGCTCTCGCTCCTGGGGCATGACGCCAGGGACGCGATCCTGGGGGCCACCTCGTCGAACGCCCTGGTGGCCGTCCACGCCGTCCGCCAGAAGAACGGCAAGCTCGGCGTGCTCCTGGTCAACAAGGATCCGGCGGTGCGCTACAGCGTGACCGTCTCGCTGGCGGGCGCCTCGAGCGCCGGCACGGCGAACGTCTATCGCTACGGAATCAACAGCGCTGCAATCACCGCCACCCACATGCCGGTGCACGGGTCGACCTTCACCGTGTCGGTGGACCCGTACTCGCTGACGACGGTCAAGCTGCCGTAGCCACGCCAGAGCGACCTCGCGAGCGCGCGAGGGGGGCGCACCCCCTCGCGCCTAGCTCTGCAGCTCGGCCACGATGTCGTGGGCGATCTGGCGGACCTTGGCCAGCTCGGCCCGCGGCATGGAGACGGCGCCCACCACCGGGTGGCCGCCGCCGCCGTAGCGCTCGCAGATCTTGTTGATCTCGTGCGTGCGCGGCACCTTCGACCAGGGGTTCGAGCCCACCGAGATCTTCGCCCGCGACGCCGAGGTCACCGCCACCGAGTAGCGGGCCTCGGGGAAGAGGTAGTACGAGATGAACTTGTTGAAGAGGCCCGTCTCCCGGTCCGCCAGGTCGTAGAAGACGACGCCCTTGTCGAGCTTGGCCACCGCGCGCACCGCCTCGATGTTGCGCTGGTGCTGATCGAGGAGCGTCTTCAGCGGCTCGGCGACGTAGGGCTCGGCGGCGATCTCGGCCAGCGGCCGGCTGATCAGATCGCCGATGAACCGATCGGCCAGCGCCGGATCGCGGTTGTTCTCGATGAAGGTCATGAGGCGCAGCGCCGGCTCTTTCAGCTCGACCGCCATCCTGGCGTCGGGGAACAGCGCGCCGTCGATGATCTCGGCCCAGTGGATCAGGTCGGCCAGCGGCGCCGTGTCGAACCCGAACTTGGCCGCCACCGTGTCGGCCAGGAACTTGGTGCAGCTCTTGGCCTTGGGATCGTAGAACTTTCGGCCCGTCGCGTCGGCCCGGAAGTGGTCCTCGTCGCCCGGCAGCTGGAACGCCGAGGCGTGGTGGTCGAACCACCAGGTGAGCCGCGGGTCCTGCGAGTAGCGGAAGTCGACGCAGGCGTTCTCGTCACCGTCGAAGAAGTCCGAGGCGAAGGGCTGCGCGTCCCCCTTGTGCTCGAGCGGCCGGTAGACGACGTCGACTGGCCCCTTGGCGATCCGCTCGCGGTAGAACCGGGTGAAGACGCCGGCGGAGCTGCACCCGTCGAAACAGTTGCCGTGGTAAAGGACGCGCAGGCGCACGCAAGGAAGCTAACACGAACTCGCGCGCGGAGAAGGGAGCGGCTACATTAGCCCGTCATGTCCGAGTCCCAGTCCGAGTTTTTGGTCGACCTCAAACGCACCCACGACTGCGGCGGTCTGCGCGCCTCCGACGCCGGCTCGCGCGCCATCCTCTTCGGATGGGTGGCCGCCCGCCGCGATCACGGCGGCTGCGTCTTCATCGATCTGCGTGATCGCGGCGGCACGACGCAGGTGGTGTTCGAACCGCAGACCAACGCCGAGGCGCACGGCAAGGCGCAGGTGAGCCTGCGATTCACCGCCGAGACGGCTCTCCGCCAGGTGCTCGGGACGACGACGCACGCCCGCGTGCTCGGCGACACGACGGCGCTCGAGCTCGCCGTCGAGTCGGCGCTCGCGGCCCTCGTGCCCGAGAGGGTCGTCTCGATCCTCGGCGCCCGCATCCGCCGGCGCCGGCTCGTTCGCCGCATGCCGAGGCCGCGCTTCCGCGGCTTCGGCGACCGCGGCCGCGAGGTCGCGATGGCGCTGCGCGACGTCGCGACGCGCCCCCGCGTCTCGGACAGCGCGTCGGGGCGGCGTCACTGATGAAGGAAAACCGTTCAACGCGGAGGAGC
>Ga0209060_10004586_pt1 | contig 10657 bp, 10 predicted proteins | sample Coa_R1_8_FD_187155 | JGI IMG/M metagenome (GOLD analysis project Ga0209060, IMG submission 187155) | Surface soil microbial communities from Centralia Pennsylvania, which are recovering from an underground coalmine fire - Coalmine... | ecosystem: Environmental > Terrestrial > Soil >... | reverse complement strand
CAGCAGCGCGGCATTGCGGCGCACCGTGTGTCCGCTGGTGGCGCTCAAGATCGCGGTCATCGTGTGTGGGTAAAGCAACAGGGCAAACGCCGAGCCCAGGGCCAGCGTCGCGTAGATGCCGTAGGCCCCCGTGGTCTGCCCCTGCGGAACCGCGAGGAGCAGCTTTTCGGGCGGAACCGCCGCGAAGATCGCGCCGAATCCGCCGAGCTTGATCGGAACGATGACGACGGCCGCGAACGCCGTCACGTAGATCAGCAGATCTTTCACGATGGCGATTGCGGCCGGCGCCCGCAGCCCGCTCGAATACGTGAAGGCCGCCAGGATCACGAAGGCGATGATGAGCGGAATATCTCCGCCGAAGCCCTCGCCGGTAACGCCCATGGCTCCGATCACCACCTGCAGGCCGACGAGCTGCAGCGCGATATACGGCATCGTCGCGACGATGCCGGTGATGGTGATTGCGAGTGCCAGCCAGCGATTGCCGAACCGTCCGCGGACGAAATCGGCTGCCGTCACATAGCCGTGCTTGTGGCACACGTACCACAGGCGCGGAAACACGATGAAAAGCAGCGGATAGATGATGATCGTGTAAGGCACCGCGAAGAAAGCGAGCGCACCGGCCCCGAAGGCGAGCGCCGGAACCGCGATGAACGTGTAGGCCGTGTAGATATCGCCGCCCAGCAGGAACCAGGTGATCAGCGTGCCGAAGCGGCGGCCGCCGAGGCCCCATTCGTGCAGCAACTCAAGGTCGCCGCGGCGCCAATGGGCCGCTGCAAAGCCGAGCCAGGTGATGAAGCCGAACAGCAGGATGAAGACGGTGAGCGCGGTCCAGTTCAGGTCCATGGCGCCCCTCCTATTCGGTCGCCCAATAGACCACGGCCGTTACGGCCGCGCTGACGAATACGAGCGCGAGCTGGAACCAGTAAAAGAACGGCATGCCCGCGAAGGTCGGTTCGATCGAATTGTAGAAGGGAACCCACAAGGCCGGGATGAACTGGAGCAGAAGCAGCAGGTACCACCAACTCCAGGCATGATTGCGGTTGGTGTCCATGAACGTCCTCCCTTGCCCGCAGGCTTGGGCCACGGGCTTTTGGCCGGCGATTTGGCATCGCCGGCGGCATAGCTTGCTTATTTTTGAGAGCGGGTTCCGGTGAAGTCGATCCGCCTTCTTTCCTGCTACCTAAGCTTCACGCGCGGAACCTTCAACCGCTCCGCCTGCGGCCGAATAGCTTCTCACCGCCCGGTGCGCATCCGCGCCAGCAGTTCGACCGTGGGATAAGAGTCGGCCGGCAGCCCGAGCTTCATCTGCATCGCGCGCGTTGCCTGCCGGGACGACAGGCCAAGCTTGCCGTCGGCGCCGCCCACATCGTAGCCCGCCTTGATGAGGAGCTGCTGCAATTCGCGCGCCTGTGCAAACGGAAGCGGCGGCGGCGGCGTGCCGTTGCCGCGCCGCATCGCCGGCGCACCCGCGAGACGCGTCGCGTAATAAGCCGCCGTCGTGGAATAGACGAGCGAGCTGTTCCATTTGAGATAGGCCTGGAAGTTGTCGAACACCAGGAAAGACGGACCGAACCGGCCCATGGGCAGCAGCAGCGAGGCCTTGAGATTTTCGTGCTGCAGGGGGCGACCGTCGGGCAGCGTGACACCCCATGCGGCCCACTTTTCCAGCGGGTGCTGGATCGAGAGATCGGCCTGGTCCCACGGCATGCTCTCCGGAACGCGCACTTCCCGCAGCCATGGCTCGCCACGCTTCCAGCCAAGGCTGACGAGATAGTTCGCAGTCGAGCCGATCACGTCCGGCACGCTGCGCAGCAGATTGCGCCGGCCGTCGCCGTCGTAATCGACCGCGTATTTGATGTATTCGGACGGCATCATCTGGGTCTGGCCGAGTTCGCCCGCCCATGAGCCGAGCATCTCGGCCGGGATGAGATCGCCGCGCTCGATCAGCCGAAGCGCATCGAACAGGTGACCGCGAAACATCTCGGCGCGGCGGCAGTCATAGGCGAGCGACACCAGCGAGCGGATCGCCTGGTCCTTGCCCATGTTGGAACCGAAATCGCTTTCAAGCCCCCAGAACGCGGTGATCACGGCAGCCGGCACGCCGTACTGCTTCTCGGCGCGGTCGAAGACCGCTTGGTATTTGCGGATTTCCGCGATGCCCTGTTGAAGACGGTAAGTCGGCAGCATCTTGCTGGAGAACTCCAGAAAGCTCTGGGCGAAGATGCGTTGGCCGCGGTCGATGTTGATGATTCGCTGGTCATAGACCAGGTAAGGCGACGCCGCATCGATCGCGCTTCTGGAGATGCCCTGCGCCGCAGCCTCCGCCTTAAATCGGCTGAGCCAACTTTCGAAGCTGCCCGACGTGCGGCAATCAGTTGCCGCAGAGGCTGCGCTTGTGATGAACAGCGCCGCCGCAAACGCGGCAGCGATGTGTGGATGCTTGCCAAACCGGTTCATGGGCGCCGCCCGAATCATCGCGAGGGGAGTATCGGCGAGCTTATATCATAGAGCGAGCGGGCATTTGTGGGGCGCGGCTCTCTGTGTGGGGTGTAGCCCGGGTTGAGCGTAGCGAAACCCGGGCTACACCCATAGTCCTAATTCGCCGGCGGCCAGTTCGTCGGCGGATACGGCACGTGCAACGTCATAAGGACAATCGGGGCGCCGCCGGTCGGAATGACCTGGTGGGGCGTGTTGGCTGGTACGATAAGCATATCGCCTTTGACGACGGCCTGTGAGCTCCCGCCGGTGATCGACGAGCCGCTCAGGTTATTCGCGTTGGTGCGCTTCTCCTCCGTGAGTTTGCCGCCCGTCACGATGTTGCCCGTGCCTTCGAGGACGACCATCAGCTCCGCATCTTTCTCGTGGACAGCCGCCGGCGATGTGCCGGGTCGGTATTCGAGCTGCGCCCGATAGGGTGCGAGCGACAGGATCGGCTCCGCCACCAGCGGGGCGTCGCCCTTGCGGTCGGCCTTCGCCTTGTCGACCAGGCCCATAATCTCCTTGTTGTTCATGAAGGTCCTTGCCGGGGGCGAAGTGGCCTGCTGAGCGAAGGCGCTCGAAGCCACCGCACTGGCGAGAAACGTGACAGCCAAAATTTGGACGCGCATCAGGGTTCCTCCTGTTATCAGCCGCGGTTTACGGGTAAACAGCCGCCGGCGCCGTTGCAAGACCACGTTTGGCGGCGCCATAAAGGCCGCTCGTACCCCGGGTTGAGGTGTCGGCGAGACCCGGTGCCCCACTCGTAAGGCAGTCCCGTTCCGGGACCTCTTCATCGCAGGGCCAGCCATGAAACCTCTCCGAACCGTGTTTGTCTCGTCCGCGGGCGCGATGCTTTGGCTCACGTTCGCCGGTCCGTTGCATGCCGCCGCACCATGCGGCGGCGATTTCAGCGCGTGGCTCGCGGATTTCAAGCGCGAGGCCGCAAGCCAGGGCATTTCCCAGCGGACGATCGCGGCGGCCCTGGACGGCATAGCGGCCGACCCGGCCGTGCTTTCCCGCGATCGCGGCCAGCGCGTGTTCAGCCAGAGCTTCGAGCAGTTCTCCGGGCGGATGATCTCGGCTGACCGCATGCGCCGAGGCACCGCAATGCTGTCGCGGTATGCCGCAACGTTTGATCGGATCGAGCGGCAGTTCGGCGTGCCGGGGCCGGTGCTGACGGCGATTTGGGGCCTCGAGACCGACTTTGGAGTCAACCAGGGCCGATTTTCGATCATCCGCTCCGTCGCCACGCTCGCCCACGACTGCCGTCGGCCGGACAAGTTTCGCGGCGAACTGCTCGATTCGCTGCGGATCGTCGACCGTGGCGACATGGCGGCAGGCGAACTGCGCGGCGACTGGGCGGGAGAGATCGGGCAAACCCAGTTCCTGCCGTCGTCCTATCTGAAGTTTGCGGTCGATTTCGACGGCAACGGCCGGCGCGACCTCATCCACAGTGCGCCCGACGCGCTCGCCTCGACGGCGAATTATCTCAGAAGCTATGGCTGGCGTCGTGGCGAGGGGTGGGGCGAAGGGTCAGCAAACTTCAATGTCCTGCTAGAATGGAACAAGGCCCGCGTCTACGCCAAGACCATTGCGGCGTTCGCGGAACGCCTTGCCGCGAGTTCGAGATAGCGGACCGGAGCCGCTGTCGGCGTTGAGCGCCAGCAAAACCCGGGAGCGGCCGTCGCCGCATCGAGATGGCAATCCCGGATTTTGCGGAGTTTATCATCCGGCCGGACCCGATGGCTCAATCTGCGGGGCCGAGCACGGCGGACACCTTAAAGACGAAAAGCCTCGCGGCGATGGACGGGTGCGCTTTGGCGCGCCTGCGATCCATTCGTCTTTGCGGATTCTCACATGACCATGTTCGGTTTCGGCCTTGTCCTGGCCGCCGCCTTCTGCCACGCGATCTGGAATTTCTTTGTCAAACGCCTCAACGACGGGCCGGAACTCGTTTGGCTGTTCTCGCTCATATCCGTCGGGCTCTACTTGCCCGTCGCGATCATCATCCTGATCACGACGGCGTCGTCTTTCGGTTTTCGTCAAGTGGCTTTCATCGCCGGAAGCGCGATGCTCCATCTCGGCTATTTTCTCCTGTTGCAACAAGGTTATCGCCGGGGAGACTTGTCGCTCGTCTACCCGACAGCTCGGGCCACTGGCCCATTGCTGTCAACGACGCTCGCGGTCGTACTACTCGGCGAAAAAATGACGTACCAGATCGCTGCCGGCGGTGTGGCCATTATCCTCGGCGTCCTTTTTCTGACCGGCGGCTTCAAGCAGGGTGGCAAAAAAATCGGCACGTCGATCTTATTCGGCCTCGGCGTAGGCATACTCATCAGCAGCTATACGGTTTGGGATGCCTTTTCGGTCTCAGCCTTGATGGTGCCGCCGTTGCTGCTTGACTACGCATCGAGCATCGGTCGCACCATTCTGCTCGCCCCCATTGCCGCGAGGCGGAAGAAACTGGTCTCCGGCTACTGGCAGGAACATCGGCTCGGCGTGATCGCGATCGCGGTGTTCAGTCCGCTCGCATACATCCTCGTGCTCTACGCGCTGACCTTCACGCCTGTCATCTATGTGGCTCCGACGCGCGAGGTGAGCGTCCTGATCACCGTTTTGATGGGCAGCGTCTGGCTGGGCGAAGGCGACCTGAGGCGAAGAATGCTTTGGGCGACCTTGATCGTTTTTGGCGTCGCATTGCTGGCAACGGCCTGAGTACTGCAGCCCCTTGCCGTGCCGCTCTCTTTGCTATCGTCCGCAGATTAGGGCCCGCGTAATCCGCCCTGCGCCTGCCCTAACGCAGCACCTAGCGCTTACGCAGCATGATGCCACCGGCGACGCCGACGCCGAACACATACAGCCAGCCCTGCGTGAAATCGAAGAGATGGGAATTGAAGAGCGAACCGACGAAGTTCTGCGCCACAACGCTGATGCCGATCCATGCCACCTGCCCGGGCGACAGCCACCGTAGCCCGGGTTGAACGCCAGCGAAACCCGGGGCCAGCCGCGCCGTGAGTTTATCATCGGGCCGAGCCGGGGCCGGCCCCGTTGGCTCAATCCGGGTTACAGGTTCCCGCGCCGCAATCGAGGCCCGGTGTCCGAGCGGAAGAAACATGCGGAATTGCATGATCCACATTGCAAGCAACAACACAACGCCGGAGAGCCCGAGCGGAATCGCGGTTGCGAGGATTTGATTATGTGGATTGGTCGCACCCGTCGGCGCCGTTGGATCAATTCCGGCATATTGAGCGAACATCGCTTGAGTTGAGCCAGTGCCATGGCCGATCAGCGGCGCATTGCGGACGATCTCCAGGGATATTTTCCAGAACTGCACGCGGATTCCCGCTGAAGTCTCGTTTTCATTGGGACTGTAAGTGTCCAGCTCTTCGACAACATGTGTTACACGCTCGCGCAAATAGGGTGAGGTCGCCCAGGCGACGCTCCCAAGCCCGACCCCCGCCGCAATGAAGGCCGCGAGCGCGCGGCGCTTGAAGTGCCTGATACCCAACAATGCGAATAGAACCGCGATGACAACGAGTGACGTCCGGCCGAGGGCTACGAACACGATGTTACTGATGAAAATGAGCCCCAAGCCGGCGCAAACTAGCGATTCTGCGCGCGACTTGCCCCACACCGCAATGGCACGATCAAGCAGCGCAAAGAAGCAGAGCGTAAATATGCCGCTCTGGATAATGTAGTCTTTCACCGGCACCCCGGGGCTCTTCACTTGCCACGGCAATTGCGGGACCAGGACCAGCAGCCACGAGAGCGCCAGCAAGGCGCAGGCCGATGCGAAGAATGACGCGAGCGCGAGTTCGGGGCGAGCGGTTCTGCTGAAATGCACGAGCAGCAGTGGAATCGCCAGCAGCTTTAGAAACGGGTCCATGCCGTACAACCGCTCCGGCCAAGGCACGTCGGCCCACAACATGCTGCCAAGAGCCAATATGACCAGCGCGACCGGCAACGCCGCGGCCGGCATCCCGGCCACGCGCCGAAATGATACGCCGTCGAGCGTCGGCGCCAGGGCGATGACCCATAACGCAACCAGAATCGACGTTGCGGACGTGGACCATGGCAGAGAGATGACAACCGCCGCGGCGAGGTAGTCGGCAAGCGCATCGAGCCGAGCGCGATGAAGGGTCATTGGGCTTCAATTGGCTTACGCGTTGCGAGGGGGCACAAACCGAAGCCGGCTTGAAATCGGATTTAAATCGTATACCAAAATCTGAGGCTTTCGTGACCTTGCGCCGACTTCGATCGCTTTACATTCGGGGTGTCTCCGGATCAAGCCCGGACAAGACGAATGCAGAAGATGGATGCCGGGTCAAGCCCGCGAATGACTTCCAGCCTCATCGACCGTGCTCTGATTTTCGCAACCTCACAAGTGGTTTGCCATGACCGAACCCTTTGGCGCGCGGCCCCCCGGTCTGGTCGACAGCGCAGTGATCGCTGCAACGAGTCGCTTGCCCAACAATTGGCTGGGATTGCGAATCGCAATTGGGTTGCGACGGATCGTTACGATGCGGATGGCAGCCAACGGCGGACTGGACGTCGAACGGTGGGGATTGCGGATGCGATTGCACCCGCGGGACAATGGCTGTGAGAAGGGCGCGCTTTTCACGCCTCAGATGTATGAGGCCCCTGAACGGGCGGAACTGGCCGCGGAAATCGACAAAGCCGCGGCCTCCGGACGGACCTTCGTGTTCGTGGATGTGGGAGCCAATGTTGGCCTGTTTTCGCTCTTCGTGGCATCGCGTGCCGGTGCGCGCGCGAAAATTCTTGCAATCGAACCGGAGCCCGAGAACTTAAGGCGCTTGCGCTTCAACGTAGCGGCAAACCCCGGCATTCCCATTCGCGTGATACCGCTCGCCGTCGACGAGAGCGCTGGGAAGGTCGCGTTGGAGACCAATCTTCGCGACAGAGGAGGGACGCGAACACAGCCCTCGCGCCAACATCATCAAACCGGCACCGCTGAAGTGGAATGTCTTCCGTTGCAGGACCTGTTGAAGCGCGAGGGACTATCGTACATCGATGCCCTGAAGATCGATGTCGAGGGAGCAGAGGACAGAATTCTCGCCTCATTTTTTCGCGATACCGCTCAATCCTTGTGGCCGAGGCTGATCTTGATCGAGGACAGCCGTGATTCATGGCGCCTCGATCTTTTTTCTCTGCTTGCCCAGTGCGGCTATGTGGTTTCGGCGAACACGAAGCAGAACGCGATTTTGCGCCTCCCAGCGAAATGAGAATTTGATTTTCATCCACGCCCGAACAATCGCCTGAGGAAGCCCCGCAGCACATTCGCCATCAGGGCGAATCCGGAAATCGGTTTGGCGGCCTGCGGTGCGGGCTTTGGCGCCGGCGCGATCGATTGAGGCGCGGGTGCCGGAGACGGCGATGCAGGCGAAACCGGAGCATCGGCCGGCGCGGGTGGAGCGTGAGCCGCAGCAGCCTCCTGCGCCAACTGCGCCTTCAGATTGTTAGCGAACTGCGTGATGATCTGCGCGGCCGTCATCTGGATGATGCCGACGCCGCGGCCGTATTGAGCAACAGCGCCGGAGAGCGTCAGATTGGTGTGCACGAGTACCTTCGTGCCCTCGCTTGCTGGCTCGAGCCGGAACGAGGCGACAGCACTGGCCGCGCCGCGGCCCTTGGCGTCGCTACCCTGGGCCGCGACGCGCGCGGCGCGATTGGCATCGTCGATCTCCTCGAACTTTACGGTACCCGCGAACGTCAGCGCGACCGGGCCGAGGCGCACCCCGATGCTGCCCTTGTAGGTGCGCGCATCGACCACATCGGTGAGCGTCGCACCCGGCATGCACGGCGCGATGCGCCGGATGTCCATGAGGACTTTCCAGGCGTCGTCGATCGGCAGCGGCACCTCGAATGAATTGTCGAACTCCATGGCCCGCCGTTGTCACTCGGCGGCAGCGGCTGCGATGCCGCCATGGGCCTGCGACCAGCCGGCCGGGTCGTGCATGAACTTTTCCACCTCGGCAAGCATCCGCGGCTCGAATTTGTTCGATGCCTTGGCGACCCGCAGGATGTCCCACCAGGTGGCGAGCCAATGCATGTGGATGCCGAGGTCGGCGAGGATTTTACGGCCGTCCGGATAGATGTCGTAGAAGAAACACACAAAGATGTGGTCGACCTTGGCACCGGCCTGGCGCAGGGCGTTGCAGAAGTTCACCTTGCTGCGGCCGTCGGTGGTGAGGTCCTCAACCAGCAGGATGCGCTGCCCCTCCTGCACATCGCCCTCGATCTGCGCGTTGCGGCCGAATCCTTTGGCCTTCTTGCGCACGTAAAGCATCGGCAGATCAAGTTTATCAGCCATCCACGCGGCGAAGGGAATTCCCGCGGTCTCACCGCCCGCCACCGCATCGAACTGCTCGAAGCCGGCCTCGCGCATCACGACGGACGCGCCAAAGTCCATCAGCGTGCGCCGCACCCGCGGAAACGAGATGAGGCGGCGGCAATCCGTGTAGACCGGGCTCGCCCATCCGGAGGTGAAAATGAACGGCTTGTCGGTCATGAACCGCACCGCCTCAACCTCCAAGAACATCTTGGCGGTGAGATCGGAGATGACCTGGGCGTCGGGGAAGCTCGCTGTCATGGAAGCCTCGTTCTCTGAAGATGTACTGGCGTTCGCGGGTGTTCTTCTGACTCGCTCGATAGTTCATCATGCGATGTCACGCCCCGCGGAAGCGGGGCATCCAGTAACCCCTGCGCTAAGTCGATGACCTGAGGCTGTCCCCAAACCGAAGCCTTGTGTTTACCGGATCGTCCGCTTTCGCAGGCGATGACAGCGACGAGATCACATGCCCGAAACGGAGCACTACACACTAGCTCGCCACCACCTTCCACTCGATCGTTTCGCCGCCGCGATAGACGATTGCGCGTTCGTCGGGACCGTCGACCTTGACCTCCTCAGGGGCAACCCAGGGGGATTTCTCCAGCGTGATGGTCCCCTCGTTCAGCGGCAGCTTGTAGTGCTGGGCGCCGTTGACCGATGCGAAAGCCTCAAGCTTATCGAGCGCGCCTTCCTCTTCGAACACCTTGGCGTAGGTCTCCAGCGCCACCGGCGCGTTGAACATGCCGGGCACGCCGTTGACGTTGACCTTGCGGGCGAACGGGTGAGGCGCCGAGTCCGTTCCCAGGAAGTAGCACGATTCGCCGGAAGTCGCGGCTTTGCGCAGCGCGGCGCGATCCCGCGCCGTCTTGATGACCGGCATCACGTACATGTAGGGCTTCAGCCCCGCGCCGAGCCAGTCGGTGCGCGTCTGCACCAGGTGATAGGGCGTGATGGTGCCGCCGACCTGTGGCTTTGCGCTGTAGACGAAATCGACGCCCTCCTTCGAGGACAGATGCTCAAGGATCATTCGCAGCCCCGGGAACATCCGGGTCAGGGGAATCAGCGTGCGCTCGATGAATACCTTTTCGCGATCGAAAATATCGACGTCGGGATCCGTCACCTCGCCGTGCATCAGGAACGGCATGTCGATCTTCTCCATGCGCTCCAGCACGCGGTAGACCTTCTTGATGTCCGTCACGCCCGCGGCCGAATTGGTGGTCGCATGGGCCGGATAAAGCTTCACCCCGGTGAATACGCCTTCGCGGAAGCCGCGCTCGACATCATCCGGGTCAGTGTCGTCGCGCAGATAGCACGTCATCAGCGGCGTGAACGTCGAGCCCGCTGGCCGCGCCGCGAGCGCCCGCTCACGGTAGGCGGCGGCATCCGCCGTCGTGACCACCGGCGGCACCAGATTCGGCATCAGGATGGCGCGGCCGAAGTGCCGCGCCGTAAACGGCAGGACGGCCTTGAGCATGGCGCCGTCGCGCACATGCAGGTGCCAGTCGTCGGGCTTGCGAATGGTGATGCGGGAGGTCATGCACGGTCTCCCCTGACATGCCCCGCGACGGCCTGGTGTCCTGTAACCAACAGATTCTCCGGGTGGAAATTGATATTGGGCATGCTGGTCCCGAGGGTTATTGGGTCGTCCGCTCTCTCGGACGATGACAACTCTGAATTCCGGATCCGAAGGCTGGACTGAGCTACTTGATCGGCGCTGCTGCCGCCGCAAACGTCTCCATCGGAGGCTCGTCGATCATGGCGCCGGTGAGATCCGCAACCCGCGCGAATCCCCGTTTCCTGCACCACTCCTCAAGACCGTCGATGATCGCC
>Ga0209060_10004585_pt1 | contig 10657 bp, 12 predicted proteins | sample Coa_R1_8_FD_187155 | JGI IMG/M metagenome (GOLD analysis project Ga0209060, IMG submission 187155) | Surface soil microbial communities from Centralia Pennsylvania, which are recovering from an underground coalmine fire - Coalmine... | ecosystem: Environmental > Terrestrial > Soil >... | reverse complement strand
AATCCGGATGTGCCCACGCTCGTGGCCGTCGCGGCGGTCCTCGGCCTCTCCGCGCTTATCGCAAGCTTTCTGCCAGCGCGCCGGGCGGCTTCGGTGAATCCGGTGGATGCGTTGCGCGCGGAATAAAAGCCGTTTCTCGTTCCAATCGTACGATAATGGAAAACGAAAGCAGGGAAGCGCGGACACATGTCTTCGATTTCCAACTCCGGCGCAATTGAATTTGCCAGAAGCGCGATGAACCGGTCCGCCGCCATCGTTCATCGGCAGATGACGCAGGGCCTGACAAGCCTCGCGACCGTTACGTCCGTCGCCCCACTGGTAGGCGTCTTGGGGACCTTGGCCGGCATCGTCAATTCCTTCAGTGGCCTTAGTGGGCCGAGAACGGACATCATGGCACACTACGGCGAAGATTTGTCGGAAGCTTTGGTTCCGACCGCTTTGGGCCTTACCGTAGCACTGGTGTCAAATTACTTCTATCAATACCTGACTGGCCGAGTCGCGCGGTTCGACGGCGAAATGAAAAACGCCTCGCTGGAATTAGCAAATCTGCTCGCACTCTACCCGATGCGTTCCGCATTGGTTGCTGGGCCTTCAGGTCCGGATTTTCCTCTTTTCCGCGACGATCTTGGAGAGAAGTTGCTGGAAGACAACCGGCCCTGGTACCGATCGACGCCGGCTGTCGCCGCACTACTCCTCATGTCCTGGTGTATCCACATTGCCCGCTACTTCAATCACTACGAGCTCGATTTGGCATCCGGAGTGCGAACGGCTGCCACGTACGTTGCTTTTACTTTCGCGGTGTCGTGGTTCGTGTGCTATCCCTTGTGGTTCAAAGTTCTGCGCCGCTCCCCCGGCGGACTCGCAGCCTCGGCCTCTCTAATGTGCCTGAGCTGGTCCGTCGCTGAATTCATCGTTGGCCGACACTTATGGTGAGACGCCACCAAAACGAGAAACGTTTTTACCGTTCCCCGAAGTTGTACCCAACCCAAATCGATCCGCCCGGAACTGAGTTACTTCCAAACTGATTCGTCAATCCCGGGACGTAGTGATAATCGAACTGCGGACGCACGAAGATGTGTTCGGTCAGGAAAATCTGCACGCCAACGCCGGCATTCACCGCGAAGTGGTTCGCAGCGCCGACGGATTGCGTTTGCGTCGAGCACACCGCTGTCCCGATGCATCCGCTCTGCGTCAAAGAAAAGCCCGTTCGCGCTTCGCCTAGGCCGCCCATCAACTGCAGTACAGCTCGCTTGCGGTTAATCGGCGCGTAGATGCCCTTGAAATCGTAGAAAGCCTGGCGATATTGCAGCGGACCGTAATCGTGCTGCGTGGGCTGGATGTTGGCCTGGAATCCGGCGCCCAAATGATGGTTGAACATGACATCGCCTCCGAATCCCAGGAAGAAACCGTGCAAGCTGCTTGTCGCCTGACACAACGTGTCCGTGGATCCGGGCGAGCACGAGCCAAATGCATTCAAGGACGCCGCATTGTCCAATCCGCCGCCGGTGGCGGAATCGTGAAAGCTGCCAAATCCGAGATTGATATCGAAGGCGCTTTGTGCGCCAGCAAATGGAATGCACAATGCGAATAAAGACACTACGGGCAAATAACGTAACGTTCGTTTCACTGGAAAACCCCTTTAATTTTTTGCGCGGTCAACGCGCATGCCGTTGGGACGTGGCGTGCATCGGCGGGGTTTCAGATTGGCCGGACAGTTTACCTGATTTTACTTTAGTGTGGCCAGGTAAGCGGTCACATCGTGGATGTCTTTATCCGTGTAGACGGCCAGCAGATCGCGATGCGGCTTCATCGGATCGTGCACATCCACCTTCGGAACGTCGCCTTCGCGGCGGATGGTGTGCACTGTGCCGTCCGCGAGCATGACCGATACCAGAAAATCGTCGATCCGGACCAATCGGCCTTCCAGCTTCTCTCCGGACGGCTGCGTGATCGTAACTGTCACGGTGCGGCGCGTCGCCGGCCCGCTGGTGCTGGGACCGAATCGCCGCCGTCCGCCCGCCACCCAGACATTTTGCAGCGCTTTGGCATCGCTGAAGCGCTCGGCGAATCCCTTGAGATCGCCGGTGGCGGAATGGCAGCTCGTGCATTTGGCTTCGAAATAGGTTTTTCCAGCGGCCGCATCTCCCACCAGAATGCTGGTCACCGGTTTCCCGATGGATGGCGGCTTACCCTGCACTCCAATGGTTGCAAGCTCCGAGCGGATGTACGATGCCACGGCTTTCGCATCCGCGTTGCTCATCGGAATGGCCGGCATGCCCGAGTTCTGGCGTCCGCCTTCGATGATGGGCACAATCAACTCGCCCGCCTGATCGCTTAACGCCGTTTGCGAGCGCAGCAGATTGGGTCCGCCCAGGTCGCCACCGCGAAGATCCGCGCCATGACAACTGCGGCAGCTGATTTGGTAAATGGTCTTACCGCGCTCCACCACCGCCGCATCTTCCGGGGGTCGCTTTTGGCCGGGAACAAACCCGCCGTTTCGGCGCACTGTCGGCGCCGCGCTAGCCGGTGGCGGAGTGGTCGCCGGTGGATTGCCAGCCGTCGGCGTGCTTTGTCCCGCGGCGCGATCGGCCACGCATATGGTCAGTAATGTTGGTAGGGCTAACAACAGCCAGTTCTTCACCTGCACCATTCACCTCGGAATCAAATTGGACGTTTCCAGGTGGGAAACGTCCCCCTCCCTAGATTAGTTCAGTTTTCTTATGCCATGTGCGCGCGAGTCACGCAGGTCAGCCTTAGACTTTGGCCTCAACCGGCGCATGGCTTCTTCGATGGCGGTCTAGTTGCACCCACGCCTGATTCAGTTCCTTTTCGATCACTTGAATTTTCCGAGTCAATTCCTCACGCCTTGAACGGGAACGCTTGCGTTCTTCAAACAGCAGGCAATATTGCTTGATTCGATCGTAACGAATCGTCTCTAAGAGTTCGCACTGGCTGCAAGGCATAAATTGAAATGATGTTCCGGACCGCGTCACTGGTTACAGCCGGGGAAATTCCACAGGCAGAGTTTGGCTATACTGCACTTTCATGCCGCGCACCCACTCCTACTACGGATCTTTGGACGCGCAGGCGTTGGCTTCGCTTGGATCGATGGAGGGCCTGGACGTCCCGATCGTCGTCACGCGCGCCGCTCCCGGAAAAAGCAAACCCGAGCGCGCGTCCGTTTGGCCTGGCTACGCGGCCGCTCTGGCCGTCGTAGCGGCTGCCTACCTCATCCATTATCTGCCGTTCGCGCCATTTCGCCTGGTAGGCGATTTCGGCGTGCGGCGTCCGGTCAGCCCCGCGATCATCGCGATTCTTCTGGGCGTCGCTTGCCGCAATATCTTCACTCTGCCAAGCGCGGTCCTCGAAGGCTCGAAGGGAATCGTCCGCAAAGTGATTCCTATAACCATCGTCCTGACCGGTTTCAGTCTCAATCTGAAAAGCATTGCCGATGTGGGCGCGCGAGTGCTCGTCATCCTCCTCATTTCCCTCTGCGTAGCCACCGGCTCCGCCTATCTGTTCGGCCGGATGCTCAAACTGTGGAAGAGGACGGCTCTGTTGATCGGCGCGGGCACCGCCATCTGCGGGAACAGCGCCATCGTCGCCTTAGCGCCTCTGATCGACGCCACGGACGAGGACTTGATGCTCTCCATGAGCACCATTAACCTTCTTGGGCTGCCGGTGATGTTTCTATTTCCGATCGCGGGCGCCATGTTGGGATTGGGCGATCAGGCTTATGGCGTGTGGGCCGGGAGCTCTATCCACGCGGTTCCCCAAGTGGTGGCGGCCGCATTCGCGTACAGTCCGGCGGCGGGAAGCATCGCCACCCTGGTGAAGCTGGTGCGCGTAGGGCTGCTCGCCCCATTCGCGTTCCTCGTTGCAATCGCCTATGCGCGGCGCAAGCGCCAAGGCGGTGTTTCGGTGCGGTATTCCAAACTGGTGCCTGCCTTTCTTTGGGGATTCGTGATCGCAGCTCTCGCCAACACACTCGGCCTCATCCCTGCGCTCGAATTTCATCCCGTATGGATGGCCTCGCGCGGCGTCAGTTTTTCGGGCGCAGGCACATTGGTGGAAGCGGGCGGTCTATTGCTCACGCTCGCGATGGCTGCCATGGGCTTGGAGGTCGATATTCATTTTCTCGCACGCGCCGGCGGCCGGGCGGTCTTGACGGGAGTTGTGTCGTGCCTCGCCTTGTGCGCCGCCAGCTTTTTATTGATCCGCCTCTTATTGTAAGAAGCTTCCTGCCAGGGTCACTGCCTAACAATTCGCCTTTTGATCGCTGGCCAAATGGCTATGTCGTGGTTTTCCCAGTAGTTCTCAACTTATGATGGTGATAACATCGCGGAAAAGGTTGTTCTATGGAACTTGCATACCGTCTCACCGAACCCATTACGGTTGTCAGCGGTCAAGTCGGACATGCGCGCCTGACCGAACTCCCCCAAGGCTCTTTAGTGATGTGTCAAGACGCCTCCCCCGATACCATTGGAATGGTCGAGGGCACATGTCAGGGCGGACACGTCTTGATATTTCTGCGCGATTTGGAAGAACGGGCGGTGCCGGTGTCCACGGAACTTCGGCGGATCCATCGATCGCGGCCGCCCTACACCAGATCCGCTTAGGGCTCTCTAAGTCATCTTCGGCTTCGGCCCCTTGTGAGCCGACACCGCGCTAATCATCGCACCCACGAAAAGAATCACGCCGACACAAAGAGAGTTGATCACGCGGTCCGTATTTCCGGAGTACTGAAAGACCCACGGTGAGATCACCACCCAGATTGCCAGCAGGCAATTGACGCCACTGATCCAGCGGGTTTTTCTCTCATCCGTGCTCAACCGAACTATGGCCAGGATGGTAATCAGCAACCCTACGATCCGGTTATTCCAAGCTTCTTCCATTTGGAACGATCCGTAAACCCACGGCGACGCCATGAACCAGAGACCCGCGAGCATTGCGACAATGCTGCCGGATTTGCTCCGGTTCGGATAGCCGCTATCCATCGACGATTCAGTAATCATTGGTTCCATAGTCAAGGCACCTCTAACTTGTTAGATCAGGAAGCGATGGAATTTCTAACCGAGTAACGGTGTGATTTGTCATACCTGTGAAGCCTCCGCCGACCACCACCGCCGCCAGCAGGAGTTGTCGATCCGCATCGTCGGGCTCGCATCGGTGTTTTAAAATATGAGCCAAGTGTAACTATCAGGGACCTTCCAGGAAAGGAGCCACATGTCCACGATCCATCTTCACCAGACAACCAGCTTGACGCCAGAGCAGTACATAGCCGGGCTAACCGACTTCGGGCCTGGACGCTCGAAAGTTTTTGGCAATAGTGCCGACGAGTACCTTAAGGTGCATCAGCGGGGCAGCACGGAGGCTGAGTCACCGAAGGCTCGGGCGGCATCTGGGAACGCCTGCACTATGACTGGTCAAATCCCAACCGCGTTGTCCTCACTACCACAGACTCCAACATATGGGGAGGCGCATCGGGACACACTTACACCTTCACGCGGAAGCCCAACGGCACAACCGACATTGACGTGGTCGTCGTGCGCGACGGTAAGAATCTCAAAGGCCGCCTCCTCGGCTTTGTGCTCGGGACTATAGGCAAAGGGGTTCTCGAGAAAGCATTCCAAAATTCCGTCGAAGCCATCGAGTCCAGAACCAATCCAGCCAGAGCTGCGGGCGCATCATGAGCGGATGGTCCAACTTCGGTGGTGGTCATGACTTAACCTGCCACGGTTCTTGAATCTAAGAAAGAACGTGTCGTTGCCAGACGCGAAGGCTAAAGTTGCAATGCCAAATGACGGATCAATATTGATCACCGGGGCAGCCGGTCAACGGGGTCGGGTCAGACGCAGCGCTGAATCGGGAGACCACGTATTTGGACATCGCCCCGGAGAAGCGGGCACAGGCGTCGAAAATGTACAAGCTACCGGAGCACCTAAGCGGGCATGTCCGACGGCCGACCGGCCTGCAAGCGACGGGCGTGCCGAATTTGTAGCACTTCACGCGGACGAATTCGGCGGACGTCGCAAACTTCGCGCCTTTACTTCCTTTTGAGCGAATCGTCGAACGACACCGAGATCTTTGTAGTCTTTCCCGCCTCAAGCGTTACCTGAGCTGGTTTGCCGGGCTCAGTTGCATAAAAGCCTAAAGACGAGCCAGAAGGCGGTGGGCTGGCCGCGTCCCACTGCCCGCTGGGATCGTAGACCATGCTCACGTACACCGGGTTCGCTTCTACGTTATCGAACTGAACAGAAGCGGATTTTGAAGAGACTCCTTGCAGGCCAATGGGAGGTCCTCCCGCTTCTTCCGTTACAAAATTCGGGTTGTCCCACAGCACGACATATACTTTGTGGGCTTTGTCTACCGAGCCGGAGCCGGTGTAGCTCACTTGAACCTCGAGATTTGCGTTGGAACTCTTGTCCTGTGCACGCATCGCGAAAGCCATTGCGAAGACCGTGCCGGAGCGTAAGAAATTGCGTCTGTCCATGGCCATCCTTTTCATCAAGCGCTTGGTCATTTTCCAAGTCCGGCGCCAACTTGGACCTGGCAATGGTGAGACTGTTATCGGAGCGAATTGTATCCTCGGCAACTTTTGACCTTGGTATGAGTCTCACGTGTGCCGAGTGTGGTTGGGAATCTGGCGGATCGTTGGGGGGACTTGATCGACGCGGGGTACTCCTTGCGACTACAGGCCCAATCGCATTTCGGTTAGTCCGCTAAAAGCGTGTTCTTAGAGTAGGGACAGAAGATTGCACAACATCGAGCAGACAACGCTTTTAGCGCCTCACCTAGTCCCAGATATCGTAGGACGGCAACTTGGCGGATTCAAACCAGAAGTGGATTAACGATTTCAGTTGCTGGACCGTAGTTTCGATGGTCATCGGCTTCACCAAATAGGCGTTCGCGCCGAGAGCATAACTCTGCCGGACATCGCGTGGGTCGGACGACGAACTGTACAAGATGATCGGGGTGGGTTGAATGGGCGTGCCCAATTGGCCTTTGATCTTCTTAAGGAACTCGAAGCCACTCATGGTGGGCAAATTCAAATCGCAGAGAATCATGTGGACTGGTCCCATTCCGGCGAAGCGATTCTCTTGGTTAAGGTATTCGATTGCCTCCGCGGCAGTTGCCACCCAGTACAGGGTGACGCGGGGAGCCGCCTCCCTTAACGCCGCCTCAAACAACTTCGCTTCGGCTTCTGAATCCTCAATGAGGAGGATATGGAATCGAGCCCGCAACCCTATAGGGTACTACGTTTATACAAGTGGGGAAAATGGTCGGCGAACTCGATCCAGCGGCGAAGTAGCCCCGCCACTTATGCGATGCTTGACCTACTTCCCTTGCTTCCTCCGCTTCGCCGCCCAATATGCCTTCATGCGTTCGGATTGCTCTTTGCGCGCGGCGGCAGACATACCACCCTTGCGTTTCTTGGCTGGAGCAGATTGGGGAGCCACTGCGGCCGCGGACAAAGTCTTGCGCGGACCGCCGCGTCTTTTGATTGGTCCCTGGAGAGCTTCAATCGCTCGATTGAGCTTATCGCGCTCTGCGACGAGTAGCGCGAGGATGTTTTCAGTCATAAGGGGTGATCGTAGCACGAATTTCTCACAACCGGAACCAGCCAACGCTTTAGAACCGGTGACTTGTGCCGTTCACCCGCGCATACCCTCGTTGTTGACACTTGACCTGGTCCAATCCTGGGTTTGGGCGCCATCAGCCAAAGCTCTGCTTTTTGAGAAGTTTACCAGCCGGGAGCGCTAATAGCGACTTCCTCCAGGTTTGAAGTCCTCAGCCAAACTCTCTCGAAACTTGCAGGCTTAACCGATAGATTAGGAGCACGTTGCGCATGAGAACGTTCGATGTCAGGCACAGGCATCCCGAGTTCGTCGCATAGTTTGGTCACGAAGGCGATGGCCTTCTCGTCTCTGCTATTTGTGTGCGCCCCGGTAGAATGTGAACCGCCGCTATCTAAAACTGTCACCCGGATCGAAGAAATTCGCGAGTTGTCGCCTGGTCAGGCAGCTCGAGAACTGCCCGTCCACGTCAGAGCTGTCGTAACGTTCTACGATCAAGCAAACGGCCTTTTATTCATTCAGGACAACTCCGCAGGCATCTTTGTCCTTACCAACGGACCCGTGCCGGTAGAGCGCGGTGCGGAGATCGAGTTGACTGGGGTAACGGAGCCGGGTGATTTTGCGCCCCTGATCCGAAAGAGCTCCATTCAGACCATCGGCAAAGGCGTCCTCCCGGCCGCGAAACTCATATCGTTGGACAGCCTGACATCGGCGGCGAGCGACAGCCAGTGGGTGGAAGCAAATGCAATTGTGCATGCTGCAGCTGTAGAAGAAGGCTATCTCAACCTGTACGTTCCAACCTCCTCCGGGCGAGCGGCAAAAATTAGAATCGTTCATTTTCCGAACTTAGATCTGGATCAGTTGGTCGGTGCGCATGTTCGTGTCCGCGGCGCCCTGGGGGTCACGTTTAATAAGATGCGGCAATACACGGGACTTATTGTCCACGTCCAGGATTTCGCCGACCTGTCGGTGGATGTCACCGGTCGTTCCGGGCCCTGGGAATTGCCGATTCGGCGCGCCGCGACGCTTTTGCGCTTTGCTCCCGGAGCCTCCGACGAAGAGCGCGTGCGAACGAAGGGGATCGTCACCTTTCAGCAGCCGAGCCAGGCGGTCTTTATCCGAGATGGCGATCAGGGTCTCATGATCCTCACCCATACTTCAATGCATCTCGAACGCGGCGACGAAATCGAAGCCGTTGGGTTTCCAGTCCTGGGAGGCTACACACCTGCGCTGCAGGATGCGGTCGTCCGGCGCGTGAGAAGCGGTCCGGTTCCACAACCCATCCGAGCCACAGCCGAAACTTTATGGGAGGGCGAACACGACCAGGATCTGATTCAAGTGGATGCTGAGCTCCTGACGCGTTCCAGGTCTCCGGATGGTCAAATCACAATGTCGCTGAGCGCGAACGGACACATATTCGCGGCACAAATCGCCTCAGCTCAGCCCGCCGACGTGGCTCGCTTGGAACCCGGCAGCAAGTTGCGGTTAACCGGTATATCCGTAGTAGAGACGGGCAGCACATGGAATAAGCCAACCTCCTTTCATGTGCTGCTTCAGTCTCCAACCGATGTGGTGGTGCTCGCCAAGCCAACGTGGTGGACGTTCTGGCGTCTCATTTGGTTTTTGGCGGCTCTGGTGGTCGCAATTTTGCTGGCTGCGGCCTTGATCGTCAGCTTACGCAGACGAGTGAACCTCCAAAGTGCGGAGTTGCGGGTCAAGAACCGCGAATTACAGCAAAGTACTGAACAGTACCGCTTGCTCTTTGAAAAAAATCCGAACCCGATGTGGGTGTTCGCGCAGGATACATTGGCATTCGTCGCCGTAAATGAAGCGGCCATGAAACAGTATGGTTACTCGCGGGAGGAGTTTCTCGCCTTGACCATCAAGACAATGCCTTCCGAGGCGGGCGTTCGAAAGCATTGCCGCAAGGATGGAACCTTCCTGGACGTTGAGGTAATCACCAACCCGATTCAGTTTCTTGGTCAGTCATCGTGCCTGGTCCTCGCGAACGACATTACTGAACGTCAGCGAGCACAGAACGATTTGGAGCGCAGAATGCGTTTGGCGGCCGTGGACATCGAGGTGGGAAATGCATTCCTTCGCGATCACTCTCTTCAAGATGTTCTGGGACTCTGTGCCGGCGCAATGGTTCGCCAGCTGGATCTCGCGGCGGCGCGAATCTGGATTTTTGATGGGGATGCCAACGCGCTTGAGTTGCAATGCAGCGCGGGAGCGCCGGTCGAAGCCGACAGCGTTTGCACCCGTGTTCCGGTGAACAACTCCACGATGCTGGGCCGGGCGGCTTCCGACCGCCAGCCGCAGAGATGGGACTTGGATGGCGGGGTGGCCGCCGCCTTTCCTCTGGTGATTGAAGAGCGGTTGCTGGGCGTTGTCGCGGCATACGCAAAGCGTCCCTTCGTGACTACTGAGGTGGAAGGTTTAGGGACCATTGCAGCCGCGATCGCGGCGGGAATAGAGCGTCGCCGGATGCAAGAATCGCTGGAACATGATCGCAGTCTGCTTCAGACATTAATTGATCATGTTCCAGACTATATCTACGTGAAAGATGTTCAACATCGGTTCCTGGTGGCCAATGAAGCGCTGGCGCGGCGCATGGGTGCCCCCACTTCAAAGGCACTGTTGGGCAAAAATGACTTCGACTTCTATCCGCGCGAAGTTGCGGAAAAGTATGCGCGCGATGAGGACGAGATCATGCGTTCTGAAAGTGGAGTCGTAAATCGCGAAGAGTCAACTTTGGATCGGGAGGGGAACCTCATCTGGCATTTAACGACCGAAGTGCCCTTCCGGAACGCTGCGGGCGATGTTCTCGGATTGGTGGGCATCGGCCGAAACATCACAGCCCGAAGAGTCGCCGAGGCGGCGCTGGTGGAAGCAAAAGAGGCTGCAGAGGCGGGCAATCGCGCCAAAAGCGAGTTCCTGGCCAATATGAGCCACGAAATCCGAACCCCGTTGAACGGGGTGATTGGTATGACCGGTGTACTGTTGGATACCGTCTTGACTCCGGAACAGCAGGATTTTGTGGAAACGATCCGTCACTCGGGCGATGTGTTGCTCACCGT
>Ga0209060_10004569_pt1 | contig 10692 bp, 12 predicted proteins | sample Coa_R1_8_FD_187155 | JGI IMG/M metagenome (GOLD analysis project Ga0209060, IMG submission 187155) | Surface soil microbial communities from Centralia Pennsylvania, which are recovering from an underground coalmine fire - Coalmine... | ecosystem: Environmental > Terrestrial > Soil >... | reverse complement strand
AACGCCTGCGGGGGACCGGGCGGGCTCGGGGGGAGCGCGACCTTGAGGCCCCGGAACCGGATCATCTGGTCGGCGACGGCCCGGGCCTGGTCGCTCCCGTGCTCGGGGGCGACGAACTCCAGCGCCTCCTTGGCGACGGGCTCCACCTGGAAGACCCCCAGGTCGTGGATGGCGCCGACGATCCGCTCCCGGTCCTCCTTCAGCCCGACGAGGCTGACCTTGGCCATGGCGACGGGGCGGAGGAACGACACGTTACTTTCCGTCCGAGGAGGTGCCCCGGAACTCTCCGAGGACCGCGGCGACGATCTTCGACTGGGCGGCGGCGACCCCCTTGGAGCCGGCGGCGGCGATCGCCTGGGCCGCGCGCTGGCCCTCGGCGATGATCTTGTCGGCCTCGACCTGGGCCGCGGCCCGGGCCTCGGTGAGGCGGGCCTCCCGGAGCCGGTCCATCTCGGCCCGGGCGGCCTGGATCGCCTTCTCGGCGGCCTCCCGAGCGAGGGCCACCCGGGCCGCGACCTCCGACCGGGTCTGGGCGAGCTTCGTCTCCCAGGCGGTCTCGACCTCTTTCAGCCGCTTCAGGGCCTCCACGTTGGCGGCGGGCACCGCTCCCATCGGTTCGGTCATCTCACTAACCCCACGTACGCGAGCAGCGCGACCAGGCCCAGGAGGCCCACGAGCTTGGCGAGCATCGACGCCCGCATGACCCAGAGGAAGCGGAGCTGGGCCCTATTGAACGGCAACACTGGCCTCCGCCTCCATCTTCTTCTTCACGGTCTTCAGCATGCTGAACGCGTCCCGTTCGAGCTCGTCGAACTGGAACTTGATGTACCGGACGGTGGCCTGGAGCCGGGGGATCAGGACGTTCTCGATGGCGCTGGCGCGCCGCTTCGTCCGCTCGATCTCGTGGAGGAGGCGCCGCAGCGCGTTCTCCTTCTCGGCGATGTCCAGGACGATCTGGTAGATCCCCTGGAACTGGATGATCGACTCGTGGACCGAGGTGGGCAGGTCGAGGAGCGCCGGGACCGAGACGGGCGAGTAGGAGCCCGCGTCCACCCGGGGGGTCCGGACGCCCATGACGTTCTTCGTCTGGACCTTCACCGGCGCGAGGTCGGGGAGGAGCATCGAGATGTTCTCGAGGCGGGTGGGCCCCTCCATCATCTCGGCGACCCGGATCGACTCGTACCCCCGGCCGATCTTCTTCTGGAGGTCCCCCCGGAGCGCCATCGCCTCCTTCGAGAGGGCGAAGAACTCGACGATGAGCGCCGAGCGCTTCAGCTTGAGCAGGTTGAGCCCCTTCTTGGCGAGGACGATCCTCCGGCGCGTACGCAGCAGCTCGAGCCGCGTGGGCCGGATGTTCTCCTGCGCCATGGCCGTCTCCCCCGGGTCGTCTAGGCCGCCCGCTTCGGGCGGTACTTCTGGATCATCTCGGGCTTGATCCGCTTGAGCTCGGAGTCCGGGAGGTCCGCGAGGATGTCCCAGGCGATGGCGAGGCTCTGGTCGATGGACCGGTCCTCGTCCGGGCGCTGGTTGACGAACTCGTTCTCGAACCGCTCGGCGATCTTGAGGTAGATCCGGTCGGTGGCGCTGAGCGCCTCCTCGCCGACGATGGCCGAGAGGGCCCGCTGGTCCTTCCCCGTGGCGTAGCTCGCGTACAGCTGGTCGGCGACCCCCCGGTGGTCCTCCCGCGTGCGGCCCTTGCCGATCCCCTGGTTCATCAGGCGCGAGAGGGAGGTCAGCACGTCGATGGGCGGGTAGACGCCCCGGCGCTGCAGGTCCCGGCTCGCCACGATCTGACCCTCGGTGATGTACCCCGTGAGGTCGGGGATCGGGTGGGTGATGTCGTCGGCCGGCATCGTCAGGATCGGGAGCTGGGTGATGGATCCCTTGCGGCCGTGGATCTTGCCGGCGCGCTCGTAGAGGGTGGCCAGGTCGGTGTAGAGGTACCCCGGATAGCCGCGGCGGCCCGGCACCTCCTCCCGGGCGCTGGCGATCTCCCGGAGGGCCTCGCAGTAGTTCGTCATGTCGGTGAGCACCACGAGGATGTGCATGTCCTTCTCGTAGGCCAGGAACTCGGCGGTGGTCAGAGCCATCCGCGGCGTGATGACCCGTTCCATGGACGGGTCCGACGAGAGGTTCAGGAACACGACGGTCCGCTCGAGGGCCCCGGTCTGCTCGAACTCCCGCAGGAAGAAGTTGGCCTCCTCGCTCGTGATCCCCATGGCGGCGAAGACGACGGCGAACGACTCGGAGGAGTCCCGGAGCTTCGCCTGTCGGACGATCTGGGCGGCGAGCTGGTTGTGGGGAAGCCCCGCGCCGGAGAAGATCGGGAGCTTCTGGCCCCGGACGAGGGTGTTCATCACGTCGATGTTCGAGAGCCCCGTCTGGATGAACTCGCTCGGCTCCTCGCGCGAGTACGGGTTCATGGCGTTCCCCGTGATCTCGAGCCGCTGCTCGCTGATGATCTTCGGGCCACCGTCCCGGGGCTCGCCCAGGCCCGTGAACACGCGCCCCAGCATCTCCTCGGAGACGGGGAACGTGGCGACCTCCCCGAGGAACTTGACGGACGTGGCCGTCAGGTTCATGCTCATGGTCGGTCCGAACACCTGGACGATGGCGAGACCCTTCCGGGAGTCCAGCACCTGCCCCTGGCGGCGGGTGCCGTCGGGGAGCGAGATCTCGACCATCTCGCCGTACGCCGCGTTCGCCACGTCCTTGACGAACAGCAGCGGACCGGTGATCCGGTCGATGGTCCGGTAGTCGACGGGTACGTCCTCCTTGGGCACGCCGCGCCCGCCGGTCTTTGCCTGCGCCATCTACGCGCTCCCGGCCAGCGCCTGAACGGCCTGGCCCATCTCCACGTCGAGGGAATCGAACTGGGTGGCGAGCTCCTTCTCCGGGATCCACTTCATCCGGGAGAGCTTCGTCCGGACCGGCAGCTTCTGGAGGTCGGCGACCCGGTTGCCCCGGCCGATCGCCTCCTGCTCGCGGTCCCCGAAGTTGAGGATCGCCTTCAGCATCCGGTACTGCTTCGCGATGGAGGTGTACGTGTCGACGTCGTCATACGCCGACTGCTGGAGGTAGTCCTCCCGAAGCATCCGGGCCACGTCGAGGATCGCCTTCTCCCGTTCGGGGAGCGCGTCAACGCCGACCAGCTGGACGATCTCCTGGAGCTCGGACTCCTTCTGGAGCACCTCCAGGGCTTTCTGGCGGAGGGCGACCCAGTCCTTCGCTATGCTGGAACGGTACCACGGCTCAAGGTCGCCGACGTACAGTGAGTAGCTCTGGAGCCAGTTGATCGAGGGGAAGTGGCGGCGCGAGGCGAGGGAGGCGTCCAGCGCCCAGAACACCCGGGCGACCCGGAGCGTGTTCTGGCTCACCGGCTCGGAGAAATCCCCTCCGGGCGGCGACACCGCGCCGACGACGGACACGGATCCCGGCCGGCCCTCAGGAGAAAGCGTGACGACCCGTCCCGCCCGTTCGTAGAACTCGGCGACCCGGCGGCCCAGGTACGCGGGGTACCCCTCCTCGCCGGGCATCTCTTCGAGACGGCCGGAAATCTCCCGCATCGCCTCGGCCCACCGGCTCGTGGAGTCGGCCATCAGGGCGACGTCGTAGCCCATGTCGCGGTAGTACTCGGCGATGGTGATCCCCGTGTAGACGCTCGCCTCCCGGGCGGCCACGGGCATGTTGGAGGTGTTGGCGATCAGGATCGTCCGCTCCATGAGCGGGCGGCCGGACTTCGGATCCTGGAGGTTCGGGAAGGTGGCGAGCACCTCGGTCATCTCGTTCCCACGTTCGCCGCAACCGACGTAGACGACGACGTCAGCGTCCGACCACTTGGCGAGCTGCTGCTGACATACGGTCTTCCCACTCCCGAAGGGTCCTGGGATACACGCCGTGCCCCCCTTCGCGATCGGGAAGAACGTATCGATGACCCGCTGCCCCGTGAGGAGCGGGATGTCGGGGGCGAGTTTCTGCTGGACCGGCCGCGGAATCCGAACGACCCACTTGTGGGACAGGTACACCGGGACCTTCCCTGCGGGAGTTCGGATCGAGCCGATGGGGTCGCGGATCGTGTAAGACCCGCTCTTCAGCTCCTCGAGCTTTCCGGCAAGGCCGGGGGGGACCATGATCTTGTGGAGGATGAGAGGCGTCTCCTGGACGGTGCCCAGGATGGCGCCGGCCGTGACGTCGCTCCCGACCTTCGCGGTGGCCGTGAACTCCCAGACCGCCTTCTCGTCGAGCGGCGGGGCGACGAAGCCGCGCGTGATGAAGTCGCCAAGGTTCTTCTTCAGCACGTCGAGCGGGCGCTGGACGCCGTCGTAGATGGACTTGAGGAGGCCCGGTCCCAGCTCCACGGACAGTGCCTGGCCGGTGTTCTCCACGGGGTCGCCCGGGCGGATGCCCGTGGTGTCCTCGTAGACCTGGACCGTGGCGGTCTCGCCGACCAGCCGGATGATCTCCCCCACGAGCCCCAGGCTGCCGACGCGGACGACGTCGAACATCTTGGCGCCCTCGAGGCCTTCGGCGACGACGACCGGACCGCTGACCCGCGCGACAACTCCCATGGAACCTCTCCTTACCCTGGCATCGCCAGGGACACGCCGAGCACCCGCTTCGCGAGGGTGCTGATGCTCTCGATCTCGTACGCCCCGTCCGGGGCCGGCACGAACACCACCAGGGGCTTGAGCGACGACTCCGCGTGGAGACGCTGGGTCTCCGTGAGGGCCTTCGCCACCGACTGGCTCGCCACGACGAGCGAGAACTCTCCGGAGTCCATCACCCGGCGGAACTCCGAGGCCGCCGTCTGGGGGGTCACCTGGACCACGTCCTTGAAGCCGATGAGCCGGAAACCGATGGCGAGCTCTCGCTCGCCCAGCACGATCGTCCGCCCTGCGTCGGCTCCCCCCTCGGGCACGGCGTCCCCGTCGGGGAACTTGCCTATTTAACGCCTGAGGGATGGAATCCCATCCGACGGCCCGAGCGCGGCGCCCGGCCCCCCGCGCGGTGGCGGTCGCCAGGGGATCGCGACCCGGATCGAGCGTCGGGACCCCCGGTCCGGGCGAGGGAGCGGACGTCGACGGCCCCGCCGGCCCGAAGCCGACGAAGCGGACGCGCCGTTCGCCGGGGGCCCTCCCGGGGGACGGAGCGGGTTCGGGGGCCAGGAAGGGGGTCGTTCGGCTCCCCCGCCGCGGGGCGCCGGCGGCCGCTCAGGGTACCGGATAGATCGTCGAACCGGGGATCCCGATGCTCGTGGTCCAGTTCGCCTGGTAGATCGTCAGCGTTCCCCCGATGAGGGCGTTGGCGATCGCCGACGTAAGGACCAGGGTGTCCCCCTCCGAGACGATCACGGTGCCCCCGGAGGCCCACTGCCCGAGGGTGAAGTTGTAGAGCGCCAGGGGCACTCCGCTCCGCTCGAGGACGGCCGAGATCCCGGACGTCATGGGTTCCCCGCTCGAATTGGTGTAGGAGAAGGTCGTGTTCCCGAGGACCCACCCCGACGGCACCAGCAGCACCGACAGGGTCGCCGATCCCTGGGGCTCCGTGATGTTCGCGGGTCCGAAGGTGATCCCCGCCGGGACGGGGGGTCCGAGGCTCGGCTCCCCCGGCTGGGGGCTCCAGCCCCCCGGACCCGCCGCCGCGAGCACCACGGCGTCCACCAGGATCGCGGCCACGATCCCGACGGGGAGGAGGATCGTGATGTACTGCTGCTCCCGGGGGGTTCGCATCGTCCCGGGGAGGGCCCCGCGGCTCATCACTCTGGCGAGCGGGACATCCCACGGCCGGTCGGCCCGCCGAGGGGAACGGAGCGGAGGGAGGGCGGGCCCTACTTGTAGGTCGAGTGGTGGACGTGGCCCTCGTCATCCGTGATGACGATGCACTCGCCCTCGCACTCGAACAGGCACGCCTCGCAGACGATGCATTCGGGGCCGTTGACGGCCACGGACTTCTCGGCCCGGAACTGGAACTTGGCGGCGACCGCGGGGTCGTCGACGACGTCGGGGAACTGGTCGCGCGGCTTGAGCTCGAAGACGTTCACCGGGCAGACGTCCCGGCAGTGGGCGCAGCCCGTGCACTTCTGGATCTCAATGTCGACCTGGACCATCGCTGGATGTCCCCCGAGTACCGTTTCCACGGGGCCATCGTATTTTAGGTTTGTCGCGGTGTGCAAATCCCCGACGCGGCCCGGGGGCTCGGCCCCCGTTTCGCGACCCCCCGGGCGCGCTTCTTACCCCGGGCGCCCCTCGCCGGCCGAGGCGGGCATGGGGGAGGTGGTCCTCGGCACCAGCGGATGGGACTACCCGGAGTGGGTCGGCCGGGTGTACCCGCGGCGCGCGGCCGTCGACCGCCTCCGGCACTACGCCCAACTGTTCCCGATCGTCGAGGTGAACACGAGCTTCTACCGGCTCCCGCCGGTCTCCGTCGCGGAGTCCTGGGCCCGCCGGACCCCCTCGAAGTTCCGGTTCACGGCGAAGTTCCCTCAGACGATCACCCACGAGCGCCGCCTGGTGGACACCGACGACGAGATGCGCGCGTTCCTCCGGGTCCTGGCGCCGCTCCGGGCCGCGGGGAAGTTCGCCGCCGCCCTCCTGCAGCTCCCGCCGTCCCTCCCGTTCGACCCGAAGGTCGTCCGCGCGTTCTACGAGACCCTGCCCCCGGACCTCCCCGTGGCGGTGGAGTTCCGGGAGCCAACGTGGCTCTCGGACGACTCCTTCGCCCTCCTCCGGGAGTTCCGGCTCTCGTACGTCGTCGTCGACGAACCCCTCCTCCCGATCCGCCTCGAGCGGACCGGTCCGTTCGTCTACGTCCGGTGGCACGGTCACGGCGACCCGCTCTGGTACGACTACCCGTACAAGCGCGACGAGCTCACGGCCTGGGTCCCGCGGATCCGGGCCCTCGCCGAGGGGCCGGAGCCGATCTATGGCTTCTTCAACAACCACTTCCGGGGCGACGCCGCCGCCAACGCCCAGACCCTCTCGGAGCTCCTCGAGCTCCCACCGCCCCCCTGGAGCGCCCGCCTGTTCGCCTAGCGACTAGGCCGGAGGGGCCTTGGGATCGGCCGGGTACTGGAGCAGGAGCGTCCGGCAGTCGCGGCACCGGAAGCCGGGGATGTAGACCATCCCGAAGTTGTTCGGCTTCGCGATCTCCTCGCCGCCGAAGGCGAGGCGGGTCCGCTCCAGGAACCACTTCGAGCCGCTGACGAGGCTCTCGGAACCGAGGAACCCCGGGGACATGGGCTTCTGACAGTTGGGACAGGTGGGCAAGCGCGCACCCTCGGAACGTGAGAGGCGGACGGAGCGCGATAAAGGTTCCCTCGGGGACGGTCCCGGACGCCCGCATCCCCGACGGCCGTCCCCGGCCTCCCGGTCGCCCGGAACGCGGGGACCGGGGGACCGGACCCTCCCCAGGGAAACAGCCGCCCCCGAACCGTTTCGCTCTCTCCGGTCGCTCCCTTAAGGTCCGACCACCGCCTCGATGGGCCGGGTCCTCCCGATGGCCGCTCCTGCATCGACCGCCGTCCCATCGAGCGTTTCGGTCCCCCGGTTCCCCCGGACCCTCCGGGCGCGCCGGGTCCGGTCCCGGCCGAAGTTCCGGCCGACGCCGGCGCCCCCGTCCGTCCCGGTCCTTCCGGCCGACGGCGCCGGGCTGTTCGACTGGTTCGGGCGCCGGTTCTCCCCGTCCGAGGCGACGCTCCTGGTGGGACCGTCGCGTTCCGTGGAGCCGCTCCTGGAGACCCTCTACGCGGGGTGCGTCCGGGCCGGAGGGCGGATCTCCCTCCTGGAGGGATCGAACCGGTTCCATCCGTTCCGGGTCGGCGAGAAGGCCCGGGCCCTGGGGCTCGACCCCGGCGAGGCCCTGGAGCGGATCCGGATCGCCCGGGCGTTCACCGGCTACCAGATGGCCGCCCTCGTGGACGGATGGGCCCGGGAGATCCGGCGCTCCCGGCCGACGCTGCTGGTCGCCCACGACGTCCCCGCCATGTTCTTCGAGTCGGAGTTCCCCGAGGCCGAGCGAGAGCCCCTGCTCCGGCACGTGGCCCACGCCCTGGCCGAGGCGGTCCGGACGAGCCGGCTCCCGCTGCTCCTGACGACCCCCAGCGGGCTCTCGGGGTTCCCGGGGCTGAAGGAGTCGGGGCCCCGGCTCTGTGACCTCGTCCGCGCCACCCCCGTCCCCGGAGGCCTCGCCCTCGAGGGGCTCCAGGACGCGGCCCGGCTCACGCTCGTCGCCCGGCCCGATGGCCAGCGGGGGCTCGAGGAGTACGACGGGAACGAGAAGGAGGTGACGCCATGGGACGCACCGTACCGACGTACCGGCAGGCCCTCGAGGAGCGGCTGAAGCGGTGGGAGGAGTTCGGCCGGCTCCTGACGACGCCGGAGGAGCGGGCCGCCTTCGAGACCCTCCGGGCCGGGGCCCGTCGGTACGTCGCCCAGGCCACCAACGTCGGGAGCCCGGACCTCCTCGAGTCGATCCTGCTCTCGGTCCTCCTCGACATGGCGCGCCGGATGGGACCGCCGACGGACGGCGGAGGGAGCGACCCCGTCCGGTCCCGGTGACGGTCCGGGCCCTCCCATGGCCGACGGGTGGCTCCTCGACATCACCGAGGACCGGAACGGGCGCGACGTCCTGCTGTGGCTCAAGGACGGGTCCACCGGGCGGGTAGAGCCCCGGCGGGCCGAGTTCCGGCCGCCGTTCCTGGTGGAGGGCCCCACCGCGGAGCTCCGGACCCTCGCCGAGCGCCTCGATGGCCAGGGGGACATCGCCTCGGTCACCCCCGTGGTCCTCGCGCCGTCGCTGTTCGACCGGCGGCGCCACCGGGTCCTCTCGATCGTCGCGTCCCACAACGCCGGGCGGCGCCGGGTGGCGGAGTCGGTGGACGCCCTGGGGGACCACTACCGGTTCACCCTCTACGACGTGGACCTGTCGGTCCCCCAGCTCTACCACCTCTCCCACGGGCTCTACCCGTTCGCCCCGGTCCGATCGGACGGGACGTCGCTCACCGCCACGGTGCCCGCCGACACCATCGACTACCCGGCGCCCCCGCTCCGGACCGCGGACCTCGAGGTCCACCTCGCCGGTCACGAGCGGGGCCGGATCGCCCCCGAGGACGGGACCATCGCGTCGATCACCCTCGGGGACGCGGTGATCGAGGGGGACGAGCCGGGCGTCCTCCGGGAGCTCCAGCGGGAGCTCGACCGGCAGGACCCGGACCTTCTGCTCACCGACGGGGGGGACGCGTTCGACCTCCCGTGGATCGGGCGGCGGGCCCGGGCCCACCAGATCTCGGAGGCGGCGCTCCACCTGGGGCGCCTCCCGGCGCCGACGTCGCCGGTCCGGCCGGCCCGGACGTACATGTCGTACGGCGTCGTCCACCACCGGGACGCCTCGTTCCTCCTCCCCGGCCGGTTCCACATCGACCGGACGAACTCGTTCCTCTACGAGGACGCGGCCGTGGAGGGGCTGGTGGACGCTTCCCGCCTCTCGCGCCTCTCGCTCCAGTCGGTGGTCCGGCAGTCCCCGGGGACGTGCTTCACCGCCATGGAGATGGCCACGGCGTTCTCGGACGGGGTCCACGTCCCGTTCCACAAGAACCGGCCCGAGGAGTGGAAGTCGGCCCGGGCCCTGGTGGCGGCGGACCGGGGCGGCGTGATCCTCCAGCCGCCGGTCGGCGTCCACGGCGAGGTGGAGGAGTTCGATTTCACGAGCCTCTTCCCGTTCCTGATGGTCCGGCACAACCTGTCCACCGAGACCCTCGACTGCCGGTGCTGTCCGAAGAGCCCCCAGGTGGTCCCCGGCCTCGGGTACCGCTCGTGCACCCGGCGCGTGGGCCTCATCCCCCGGACCCTCGCGCCGCTCCTCGCCCGACGGGTCGCGTACAAGGCGCGCCTGAAGGACCGGAGCCTCCCGGAGGCGGAGCGCCAGCGGTGGAAGCGCCGGGCGAAGATGCTCAAGTGGGTCCTGGTCACCGCCTTCGGCTACCAGGGGTACCGGAACGCCCGGTTCGGCCGGATCGAGTGCCACGAGGCGATCAACGCCTACGCGAGGGCCCTCATCGGGGACCTGATCGCCTTCGCCGAGGCCCGGGGGTACCGGGCCCTCCACAGCCTCGTGGACTCCCTCTGGCTCGTGCCGCGGGACGTCGAGCACCGGCCGGACCCCCAGGGGTTCGCCGACGACGCCTCCCGGCGGTTCGACCTCCCGCTGGGGTACGAGGGGCGGTACCGTTGGATCGTCTTCCTGCCGGCGGTGACCCACGGCTTCGGCGTGCCGAACCGGTACTACGGCCGGTACGAGACCGGGGAGTTCAAGCTCCGGGGGATCGGCTCCCGCCGCCACGACACGCCGATGCTGTTCCGCCGGTTCGAGGCGGAGGTGCTGGAGCTCCTGGGCCGGGCCCGCAGCGCCCCGGAGGTCCGGGCGTCGGTGCCGCGCCTCCTCGCCCGGGCGGACCTGTTCGCCCGGGAGATCTCCAAGGGGACGTGGCCCCGGGAGGAGCTCCTCTACACCCACCGGCTCGCCCAGGCACCGGAGGAGTACACGGTGTTCACCGACTCGGTGGCCGCCCTGCGCCAGCTGGCGAGCGCCGGGGTCCGGCGGGGCGCGGGGGAGTCGGTCCGGTTCCTCGTGCGGGACCGCCGGGCCCGCTCGTGGCGCGACCGGGTCACCGTGGCCGAGATGCTGACCGACGACGGG
>Ga0209060_10004568_pt1 | contig 10694 bp, 11 predicted proteins | sample Coa_R1_8_FD_187155 | JGI IMG/M metagenome (GOLD analysis project Ga0209060, IMG submission 187155) | Surface soil microbial communities from Centralia Pennsylvania, which are recovering from an underground coalmine fire - Coalmine... | ecosystem: Environmental > Terrestrial > Soil >... | reverse complement strand
CGAGAAACCGCTCGCGCACTCGTGGCCGCCGCCGCCAAAACCTTCCGCAATCTGGCAAACATTGATTGCGCCTTTGCTGCGTATACTGACGCGCACTCTCTGGTCCGCAATCTCCCGAAGGAAAAGAGCGACTTCCACGCCGGAGATTCCCAGCGCGTAGTTCACCAGGCCCTCGCAATCTTCATCGCGTGCCTCGCATCGATCCATATCTTCGCGAGTGACCATCATCCAACTCACAGCCCCTTCCCGATGCAGACTGGAGAGAGCGGCGCCCAGAAGGCGCATTTTAGAAGCAGGGCTGGAGAAATAAACGTTCTGTGCAATCTTCGCGGGATCCGCTCCATGCTCCACCAACCTCCTCGCCAGTTCAAACGTCTCTGCATTGGTTGGAGCGTAGCAGAAAGAACCGGTGTCGGTGAGCACCGCCGTGTACAGGCAGGTGGCAACCTCGGGGGTAATGGTTACTCCCGCTGCTTGTGCCAGCTTGTAGATCATCTCCGCTGTGGCTGACGCACTGGGATCGATCCAATTGACATCGGCAAAGGATCGAGAGGTTGAATGGTGGTCAATGCTGATCAGAAAGTGCCGCTCCAAACCCTGAACGCGCGGACGCTGCACGCTTTCGCACTCCAAAATGATGGCTGCATCGTAGTTTCCGTTGACCTGGGATGCCTGAACGATCGTCTCCGAAGACGGCAACGGCTTGTAAATCACCGGCACAGGATCGCTCATGACGATCTGCACACTCTTTCCCATGATCCGCAGAATTCCAGCGAGTGCAAGCGCGGAGCCGATCGAGTCGCCATCCGGACGGGCGTGCGACGTGAGTAGAAAACGACTGCGCCCGGCAATGTGGTGCAAGACCTGTTGGAGCGGATCCATATTCATTGCTTCTTGGTTCACTTCTTACGCTTCTTCACCCTATTCAGCAATTCATCGATTCTGGCTCCGTATTCCTCGGAGCGGTCCAGAACGAAGTTCAATTCGGGAATGTGGCGGACGCCCAGACTCTCCAGTAGTTCACGCCGAATGTACCCTTTGGCGGCGGTGATTGCCGTAAGCGTTTCCTTGGCCTCATTGTCATCGCCCTCGACATGGATAAACACCTTTGCGCTCTTTCCGTCGGGAGCAAGAACCACCTCGGAAACACTGCACAGTCCTATGCGTGGATCGCCCAGTTCGCCTTCAATCATGGCGCCAATTTCTTCCTTCAGGGCTTCTCCGATTCGTTCGCGATGATACTGCTTTCCGCGTTGCTCGGGCATTTTTAGACTTCCAAACAAAAACCAGTGAGAATATCAGAGATTTGGTAGAAAACGAAAGGAAATATAAATCCTGAAATACGGTCCAAAGAAGTCGTTCTTTAAGGCCGAATCTTGCATCTTGCGGATAGTTCATCCGCCGCGCTTGCGGCGGAATTACGCCCGTGCGGCTGACGCAAGCTGGTGCACGATCCGCGGCATTGGAGAAATCGTGAAGCTGAACCCAATATTCCGGAGCTGCACTGGATCGGCCTGGCAAATCTGTATAGCCTCCGCGGCCGCGTCAGATTCGTCCGAAAGCGCGAGAATACCGAGCCCAAATCCTCCATCCGGGTCATCAACGGGTCCGAACAATAAAACCTTTCCCCGATTTAAGAGATCTGTCCAATAGCCGACGTGTTGCCGCATAACATCACGCTCCGGCTCGGACATATCGTTAAGAAACGTCTTGCGAGGTGGAATCAATTTGCACGCAAAATAACGCATTCGAAACCTCCAGCTTGATCGGCAACCAATGTGGCAAATGGAACTAAGACATAGATTCCACCTGCCGAGAGATATGGAGTCCCAAAGCTCTGGCATGCAACGTTCAAGCTTCCAAGTAATCCATGAAAGAATCCACCACCTCAGCGCCCACATTGTTAGCCAGCCGCGCGGCTTCACGCTCTACTTTGAGCATGAGTCCTTCGAGATAATCGCGAGAATCGGAAATGCTGACGATGCCGAGCGTGGCCCGCTGCCACAGATCGGTTACTTCGATTTCCGCCACAGAGATATTGAAGGAATTACGCAGCCGGTCTTTCACGCTGCGCACAACTTGACGCTTGTCCTTAAGGGAGTGCGCACCCTCGATGCGCAGTTCCAGCGAGAGATAAGCTATAGGCATGATGTCTGGGCAATCTACGCTCACCCAACAAAAAAGCTAAAGCGATCGGAGTACAGAAATCACGTGGATCGACTCACGATTTCCGGCCACCGATCGCTCGATCCCTGTTACACGCCGATTTCGGCGGCAACACGCTCGTTAATGAACGCCTCGATAACATCGCCTTTCTTGAGGTCGTTGTAGTTAGCAATTCCGATACCGCACTCCATGCCCGACCGAACTTCGCTCGCATCGTCTTTGAACCGCTTGAGAGAGCCGATCTTCCCTTTGTAGACCTGCACGTTGTCTCGAACCAAGCGAATCTCCGCGTCGCGCTTGATAGTACCATCGAGTACCGCGCATCCCGCAATAACACCAACCTTCGGCACTTTGAAGGTTTCGCGGACCTCCGCCCGGCCGAGGTAAGTCTCCTTGAACACTGGATCAAGCAAGCCTGCCATGGCTTTCCTGATCTCGTCCTGCAGTTCGTAGATGATCGAGTGGAGACGGATATCCACCTTCTCCATCTCAGCCAGTTCCTGGGCTTTGCGCTCCGGGCGCACGTTGAATCCGATAATCACTGCGTTGGAGGCCGAAGCCAACAGGACATCGTTTTCGGTAATGGCGCCTACGCCGCTACGCAGAATAGCGATCTTGACCTTCTCGGTTGAAAGCTTGCTAAGCGTATCAGACAAAACTTCTGCTGAGCCCTGCACGTCCGTCTTAAGGATGATTGGCAGTTCCTTAACGCCCGCATCCTTAATCTGCTCGGAAAGTCCTTCCAAAGAGAGCTTGGAGGTCTTGGCCAAGGCGGCTTCGCGCGCCTTCTGTCCGCGGTATTCGGAGACCTGGCGGGCCTTCTCGCGTTCCGGCACCACCAGCAACTGATCGCCTGCCTGAGGCAAGCCTTCGAGACCCAATACTTCGACTGGGGTGGAAGGCGGCGCTGCTTCGACGACATGACCGCGATCGTCGAACATCGCACGGACCTTGCCGAAGGTATTGCCAAGAATGAAGTTGTCGCCGATACGCAATGTTCCGTTCTGCACCAGAATGGTCGCGACCGAGCCTCGACCGCGATCGATCTTGGCTTCCACCACCGCACCCGATGCCGGACGCTCCGGATTGGCCTTCAGTTCCTGGAGATCGGCAACCAGGCAGATCATTTCCATCAACAAGTTGAGGTTGGTGTGCTGCTTGGCCGACACCTCTACGAAAACAGTAGTGCCGCCCCATTCTTCCGGCATAAGTCCGCGATCGGCAAGCTGCTTTTTGACCCTCTCGGGCAATGCACCGGGCTTATCGATCTTGTTAACGGCTACGATGATCGGAACCTTCGCGGCCTTGGCGTGATCCATGGCCTCCAACGTCTGAGGCATAACGCCATCGTCCGCAGCCACCACCAACACCACGATGTCGGTTACTTTGGCGCCGCGGGCACGCATACGGGTAAATGCTTCGTGACCGGGCGTATCGAGGAAGACGATGTCACGGCCAAACGCCGGGGAGTCAGGCTTGGTGACCTTAACTTTGTATGCCCCTATGTGCTGGGTGATTCCCCCTGCCTCGCCACCGGCTACATCGGTTTCGCGAATGGCATCAAGCAGCGAGGTCTTACCGTGATCTACATGGCCCATGATCGTCACCACGGGAGGACGGTTCACAGCTGCCGCGGCGGCGGCTTCCTCAGAGACTCCTGCAATCTGCGCCATCTCTTGGGCCGCTTGATCTTCGAAGCTGATGACTTGTGAGTCTGCGCCGAAATGCCGGGCAAGCTCCTTGGCCAATTCGTAATCCAGGGTCTGGTTCACGGTGGCCAATACGCCTCTCATAATGAGGCGGGCAATTACATCCTTGGCGCGTACTCCAAGTTTTTCCGCCAAGTCTTTTACGCTAATCCCCTCGGCAATCGTGATGCTCCGAGTGATCGGCATCGGCTCATTGGTGCTGACGAGCCGAGGAGGCGGAACAAAGCCCTTCATTGGGCCTTCTTTCGGCCCATGCGTGTAACGCTGTCCTGGCCGGCGTCCCGGTGCACCTGCGCGTCCCGCAGGCTTTGCGGGAGCGCCTGGAGGAGGCAACCCTGCTCCTACGCCCATTCCTGGGCGCGGAGGAAATCCCGGACGGCCACTACTCGTAGGGTGTGGCCCACGGCGAGACTCGCCGGGCCTCGCTCCATACGGAGGACGACCTTGCCCAGGCCCACCCTGGCCTTGCTGGCCGGGCCGTGGCCGCTGGAATATCGGCTGTCCAGGAACTACCCGACCACCTTGCGGACGACCTCCTGGCCCTCCCTGCATCGGACGGCCACCGGGTCCACCCTGCATGGGCGGCCGAGACGGTGGAGGCGGCGCGGGGCGGGGAGCAGCTGGGGGAGGCGCTGTATACACCGGGCGGGGCCCCGTCTGGGGCGTAATCATGCGGCGCTGGGGCACGATTGGCTGCTGTGAAGGCGGCTTTACCACCACGGAAGGCGGTCCCGCCGCTGGTGGCGCAGGCACCCCCGGTTTAGTAGCTGTGGATTCCGGCTCGACCGGAGGTTTCGGCGGCACAACAACAGGCGCCGTAGCCACGGGAGCAGGAGGAGGCTGGACGGGCGGCGCGACTACCACAGCAGGCGCTGGCGGTGCTGGAGGCGCAGGAGGTGCTGGTTTTTCATGAAATTTCCTAACAGGTGTCTCCGGCACGATAAGCCTTGGGACGCGCGGAGGCGGGGCAACGGGTTTTTCCGGAGGAGCGGGGGCTGGAGGCGCCGAGACAGAAACAGGCACTGGAGGTCTCTCCTCAACAGGCGGGGGAGCGACTGCAATCGGCGGAGACACAACAGCTGAAGCAGGCGGAGGGGGAACGGGCGCAGCCACCCTTGGTAGCATAGGTGGTTGAGGCTGATGTTGCTGCTGCTCTTTCTCCCTAAGCAGCTTCATCACGTCGCCAGGCTTGGAGATCTTGGAGAGATCGATTTTCGGACGGACCTCAGGCGCAGAGAATCGCTCCCTTTGCGCCGACGAACCGGACTTCGATGTGAAATGCTTTCTAATCTTTTCCGCTTCGTCATCCTCGATAGAACTCGAGTGGGTTTTTTTCTCTGTTATGCCTAGCTCCAGCAAGACATCCAGAATGGCTTTGCTCTTTACCTCAAGCTCTCTGGCCAGATCGTTGATTCGAATCTTCATCCGTTCCGTGTTTCCTCCAAACGCCCGTTAAGCGATCATAATGACCTCACGGTTCCAAATATCCATTTGCCAACAAACAACAGTCTTCACGGCGCTACTCTGCTCCCGGCTCGGGTTCATGCTCGTGTCCGGGCTGGCGATGTTGCGCTTCAGCATCGCCTTTGACATATTCCTCGGAAGAGGAGTGTTCAGTATGCGCTGCTTCCATGGGCAGAGCTTCATTCGCCGAATCTTCTTTGCCTTCTCCGGCAGACTCCAATGCCTCCGCATCGGCAGTCACAACAGGCTCCGTAGCCGCGGGTCCTTCAGCAGCAGGTGCGCCTTCCAAGCCAGAAAAGTAATTATTCACTGCGATACTAATTTTCTCCACAGTTTTCGGCCCGACTCCAGGCAATTCTTCAAGCTGCTCGGGAGTCATATCCGCCAGAGCCTCCACCGTGGTCACGCCGGCCTCATGCAGCTTTTGAATCAACTGCTCGCCAAGATCGGATACGCGATCCAGCGGAGTCGCCGACTGCGATACCAGAGAGGCCATTTGCTGCTCGACCTCCTGGCGTTTTTCTTCTTCGCTCTTAATATCGATCTTCCAGCCCAACAGCTTGGCGGCCAAGCGGACATTCTGGCCCTTCTTGCCGATGGCCAGAGAAAGCTGGCTGTCGTCTACAACGACCTCCAAATGCTTGTCTCCGCTCTCCAAAGTCGTTACGCGGCTTACCTTGGCCGGCTGCAACGCCTTTTCCGCAAAAGTCACAGCGTCTTCGTGGTATTCGATGATGTCGATTTTTTCGCCGCGCAGTTCGCGGATAATTGACTGCACCCGCATCCCTTTCATGCCAACGCATGCGCCTACGGCGTCAACGTCCTTATCTTTCGACATCACTGCGATCTTTGTGCGCTCACCCGCCTCGCGGGCGATGGCGCGAATCTGCACGGTTCCGTCGTAAATCTCCGGGACCTCGGTCTGGAACAGATTCTGCACAAGCTCCGGAGCGGCGCGGGACACGATCACCGCAGGCCCCTTGGAATTCTTGTCCACGCGCACGAGCACAACTCTCACTCGTTCGCCCATCGCGAACGATTCAAGACGCGACTGCTCCTTTTTTGGCATCCGCGCTTCGGCTTTGCCAATATCGAAGATCACTTCCGGGCCTTCGATGCGCTTTACCGTGGCATTCAGGATCTCTCCGACCCTGCCAATATATTCGTTGTAGACCGTGTCGCGCTCGGCCTCGCGCACCTTTTGAAAGATAATCTGCTTGGCAATCTGCGCGGAAATGCGGCCCAGGCCCTCTGTGGACTTGAGGAATCGTACTTCGCCGCCGACTTCGGCATTCCCGTCGATGGTTCTGGCTTCCTCCAGCGAGATCTCAATCTGGGGATCCTCTATATCGTCTTCAGACGCGACAATGGACTTGACCGCGTAAACGCGAATCATTCCGCTGTCCTTGTCCAACTCACCCCGCAAATTCTCCTGACTCTTTTCCTTCTTGCGGGTGGCTGCAACAATGGCGTCTTCCACCGCACTTACAACAATGCGCGGGTCGATGCCTTTTTCGCGGCTCAACGCGTCAATGACGTTATAAATCTCGCTTGCCATAAACTTTATCCCTTAAATACCCGACCCTAAAACTCAGGCACCAGATGGGCTTTTTCCACGTTGCCCAACTCAATCTCAACATTCTGCCCAGCTTGCGCGTGCCCTGGCTTCAGCCTTTTACCGCTTACAATCTCCAGGGACAACCTACCATCGTGAAAGCTTTGTAACCGTCCTTCAAAATGACGATTGCCATTTACGGGTTCGCGAGTCATCAACTTGATCCTGCTGCCGATAAACCTTGCATAATCCTGGGCGCTCAATAGCTTGCGATCAAGCCCCGGAGATGAAACCTCAAGCGTGTACGAACCGCCGCTCACCGCGTCTTCCACATCAAAGATCGCCGAAACTTCTCGGCTTACGTTGGCGCAATCTTCGTGCGTAACGCCTTCTGGTTTATCGATGGTGATTTTCAGGACACGCGCCTTGCCACCGCCGCGCATCTCCGCTTCCACCAACTCAACTCCATGAGTCGCGGCCACCCGGCCAATAATTTCGCGAATTTTGACGAGATCCGCCGCCATTTTGAAATCCCTGCCGAGCTATCCATCGTCCCGGCAAAAGCGAAGTCTCGCGCCGAAAAACAAGAGAACGCGCCATCCCACGCGATCATGGCGTGCAAAAAGAAAGTGGGCGTTCTGCCCACTGGTACGTTCGCCACGGATTTGGTACTACAAACCCGCCCAGACCCGTGTCTTACCCGACCTGGGCCGAAACCAGTTACTCAAATAGGATGATACGCGCATTTGCAACAAAAGACAACGAACCCGCGTAGGCGCATTCGCTTCCCCGTACCTTTTGATGCTTGCAGGGTACCTGAAGCTTCGATCGCTCTTAGTTCCCTAGACTCCCAAGAGGTATTCTGGTTGAGCTCTCCATTGTTAAAAAATCGTTGCACTTTCATCTCGGATTGATTTTCAGGCGCAAATTGAAGAAGATCAAACCAATGAAGTATTGCCATGCTGGTCTACAAGGCGCCACCACGAAAGGAGTTCTGGAGCTGGCCGGTATCAGCAAACTTCTTACTCACCCCCTGCCCTTTCCAAATAAAGTATCGGCGGCCCTTTGAGTTACGGCGTCTTAATCTGCCAAACACTTCGCAAACGAAATCAATCGCCCAGCAAGGCAAATATAATCGTTTTCTAATTATCTCGCTTATCAAAAGAACTTGCATTTCATGGGGGCGGCGAGAATCGCGTACTCCGCAATCATCGCCTATTCGACAATCTCCGATATCCGCCGTTCCCGGTCTGATATGAAAATTCAATGAAACTCCTTCGATTGCCACAACATAGGAGCAAATTTGGGGACTTTTCCAAAAACCGAAATCCAACCCTACAAAGTGACTACGCAAAACCCTGCACAAAGCGACAAAAGAAGGACTAAAGCCCCGTTTGTTCCAAAAACGGAACATTAATATTTTCTATTGGCAATCGAAACATTTTCATCTTAAAGTTTCTTTCGCAGCACGGTTCTTGGTTTAAAGGCTTTCGCCCGAACGACGGCTCAGGCTGGCCAGACTCGAAAATAAGAACCAAGACTCAAAAAACGTGAGCCGTTCACAAGTTACTGCGCAACGAAGGAGCAAGAAGTATGTCTGTAGTGACACCGCTTCAGCGGGCACCTTATGTTGTAATCTCTCCGGAAGGCAACCAGATCGAGATTCCCAAAGAACTGTTCGGAGCACTGTGGGATTTCCTACAAGGAAATAAACCTAGCGGTTCAGTTACCATTCAATTCCGAAACGGGGGCGTTGCCGGATTGGAAGCGTTGATCAAGAAGACGTACAAATAGCGGATTGCAGCTTGCATGATGCGATGAACAAAAACGACAAAGATACGCGTTGGCTTCCTAAGCCTTGTCTACAAATGTCATCGGCTGCCCGTTCGTTCATCATATTCCGGCTTTGAAAGGAACCATCGGATTTCGGTTCCGCAAATTGATCGCTTTTCCGACGAAAGCTTAGGGCTTGGAGCGGAAGGGGTTTCTTTTTGTCTGATCCAGCATTTTCCGGAAGCGAAAGAAGAGATTTTCATGGAGTTTACGTTGATCTCTAACAGCAGGATCTTTTTAATAGCGGGAACAGACGATTCGCATGAAGCCGAGCGTCTGGGAGTTTCTATAGAATCTGGGTGGAAGCAAAGATTTCAGGGCAGTCATAGCAAGCCCTTCTGAATGGGGCCACAGTCTGAATTTACAACGTTATCGAAAGAAGAATTGCAGGCTTTTATGGCGGATACCAGAATTCACATCGCAAATCTAACCTCGCAAAAACCCGGCAGCGCTCTAGACGAGCAGCTTGCGGCCGATAAACAAGCGGTCAACGATCTTAAGGGGAAATGCCTGGCTGTTTCCCCAGAAGGACTGCAGTTGACCATTCCTAAAGAGCTATTCACCGCTCTCACGGACTTCATGCAAACCCGCAAATCTCCGGGCTCTATTACAATTCAGTTCCGCAGCGGCGAGATCATTTGCGTAGAAGCCGTAGCGAAAAAGACATATCGTAATCCGTAAGCCGATAAGGAACGTCGTCGGTCGATCATTGCAATATCATTTGTTTAAGCCATTTTAAAGACCGGGAATCATTCAAACCGGTCGTCATATAGAACCACAGGCACTGATTTCCGTTCCCGAATGAAGTGTATTCGGGCCGACGATAAATTTGGCTTGGAGAAGATTTCTCCGAGCCTTTTTGTTTTGCGGTGAAGGATGAATGCAACCGAAAGGAAAACCAGCCCGGCTGCCCGATACGGGGCGCAAACCAGCGTCTCGCCTTCACCTGCAAGACGATTATCCACTGGAGATTCCGAAGAAGGAGATGAATCGATGTCTGTATCCGGGCATGGCCTCTTCCTAAAAAAGGTTCCCGAGGAAAGAACGAAAAACATTAAGGTATGGTTTGTGGCGTGCATCTCAGCAGCTGTGCATGGCTGCCTGGGAGTCCTTTTTGCCCCACTGTTTTCCATCGCTTTTCTCGCCGCAGGACTGAGTGAATCCTTCCTGCCAGGCAATGGAATGCTTTTGGCGATTGCTTTCCCCCTTGGCTACGCGGCCATCGGATTTGTGGTGGGAGCGGGGGCAGCGCACTTTTACAATCTGATGGCAAGGCACTTGTACCATCACGATGGCACTGAGCAGGAAGCTCTTGAAAGAGCAGCGTAGGGGCTGAAAAGCGCGGTGACCTCGCCTACCGCACGAGGGCAAAGCACCGCGTTCTTGGGTTCAGCCACCCCCGACTTAGCCCCGCTCTTCAATTTTTGTTCGGAATAAAAAGCGGGGATAGCTCTTCATTCCGGGAGTAAATCGGGCCGCGTGGATCCCCAAAATAAAGCGGCCCGAACGTTCCAAACCTCTAAGATCTGAGCGGCTTAAGGCTTTGAGCTTTCCGAAAAATCCAATGACTTGACTCCTTCGACCGCCACGCACGGTTGCTCCCGTCAAGTTTGAATCACCATTCAGACCCTCTCCAGGCCTGCCACATTGGAGCGCTCTGGGCCCGCATCTAAACTCTTGCTGGAAAAGAAAACGAAGCGTTCACGCCGCCCAGCAACCCCCAACAAAGATGAACGATCGGTTAAAAAATTGCTAATCTTGCCGGCACGCAAGAATTTTTTCAGTCCTAGGATATTTTTATCCCTTAAAATCACGTGCTTGTTTTTTGCGGCTGAGCGGACGGAGTATCGACCATACAGAAACAAGCCAACGATGGAACCAACCAAAGGAAACGTCCATGAGCAAGTTCTTCGCGATCATCGTGGAAGACCTGGGAGACGAAAATGGCCGGATGTTCACGGATGCGG
>Ga0209060_10004563_pt1 | contig 10699 bp, 8 predicted proteins | sample Coa_R1_8_FD_187155 | JGI IMG/M metagenome (GOLD analysis project Ga0209060, IMG submission 187155) | Surface soil microbial communities from Centralia Pennsylvania, which are recovering from an underground coalmine fire - Coalmine... | ecosystem: Environmental > Terrestrial > Soil > Unclassified... | reverse complement strand
CATCCCGGGTGGCGAGCAGCTCGGCTTCGCGGAGCTGATGCTGGAAACTGCGGATCTGAGCGCGCAGCATTCCCAGCGCATCGCGCGTGTCGAGCTCGATGGATTCAGCGAACTGGCGCAGTTCGCGGGCTTGCCCGTCGAGCTGGGAGAGATCCCTTTCCTGGACGGCAGCGTCCATCTTCTCCACGAAGTCGATCAATCGCTCCACATATACGACGTGGCGCGCCGACTGGCTGTCTTCGTTGCGCGCGACCAGATCGAGAGCGCCGGCCAGTTCATCCGACAGAGCGCGGGTATAGTGGCCGGCCTGTGCGGCGAAGGTCTGCAGAGTCTGGCGCAGGGTCTGGCGGCTTTCTTCCAGCGTTTTGGGATTCGCGTCGAACGCGAGCCGCGCTTCCAGGCGCTTGAGCTGTTCCCGGTAGACAGCGCCGAATTGCGGATAGATCGCCACCAGCATGGTCGCAATCTCCGAGATGGCGGCCAGATAGCATTCGAGCGCGATTTCAAACGCGCCGCGATCGTTACGAGCCGGTGGATGTTGACCGCCATCCATGGATGTCGCCTCGCGGAAGCTACTGGCGCGCCGGGGACGGTTCCGGGGCCTTGCGCGTATAGCCGTCCTGATATGCTTCCACGCCCTGCGCGGGCGCGGCGGCCTTGATGACCTTGCGGTTGTCGTCGACCCAGAACTCGAGCGTTATGGGCTGGCCCTGTGGAGTGGAGCCGGTGATGGTGAGATGGCTCAGTTCTGCCTGCTTGCCCCCTCCGAATTCCACCTTTTCGCGGCTCTGGAACACAACGGTCGCGGGCACTTGTCCCTGTCCGAGAACGTAAACCTGAAACTGCTGGGGCGTTGAGTCCTTCAAGGACGCTCGCAGGGCGAGGATGCTCCAGGGATAAATCGGCAGATTCGCGTTGACCACGATCGCGTCCGCGTCGGCCGGATCCTCCTTGGTGGTGGGATCGCCGGTACCGCTGTCTATTTTGTTTTTTGCTTTGCCGTCGGCGAAGGCGGTATCGAGGTTCATGCGCATAGAGCCCATGCTCTGTTTGGAAATTGCCTGGAGCGGCCGGAATTTCTCATCGGTGACCACGCGGAACTGTTCTATGTCTATGCGCATGGGGCCGATGGAGGCGCTCCCGGATCCGTTGAGTTCAATCCTCCCGTTGGCGCGTGAGACCGTGTACTTTTCAGACGCCACCTGGTTGCCGCCCATGTAGATGGTCAGCGCGCCGGAGTCGTCGCCGGCGGGCATCGGCGCAGGAGCTGCCGGCTTGGCCACTGGAGCAGAAGCCTTCTTCAACAGGGCCTGGATCTCGGCGGGCGGGTCGAAGATTCCCGGCGGCAGTTTGGCGTTTAGTTCCACGGTCTGAAATTGCACCTGAAATTCCTGGCTGGCGAAGCGTTCGGTTAGTTTGTGCGCCGTCAGCACATCGCCTTCCTTGCGGTAGTCGTCGTACAGGATTTCGCCTGCAATCTCGCCCATCGAGGAGACGCGCGTACCTTGGGATTTGATTAACAAACCCGAAGTCTTGTCGTAATACTCGGTCGTCGGGTGGCCCGTTTGGGGCGTGAGCAGGAGTTTATAGCAGTCGTGCCCCTCCACCGTTTCCGCGCCCACCACCTCCACTTTGGAGTAAAGCCTCTGCCAATAGAGCGGCGAGTTGAACGTGCTGTCACGCAGGGCCTCTTCGCGCTCCGGGCCCTCTTTCACGCGGGCACCCTGCAGTACGGAATTCTCCCAGGCCACGTCGCCGCTGGTGCCTGCCTCCAGTTTTCCCACGCCGGGAATCTCGATCACCTGGCGTCCATTCGTGGGAGCGGCTTCGTAAACGGTCATGGTGCCTTTGATGCCCTGGGCGGGAAACGAGACCGTGCCCTTTTGTACCTGGTTCGTTAGCTTTTCGAAGGCGGCCCGGCCACCCGATGCCTCAATGAAATGGTTCATGACTTTTTCAGCCGGAGGCAGCGGCTGATCGGCGGCAAACAGCGCCAAAGGCGCGAACAGGGTTAAGGCTAAGACCTTCTTCATGGGTGATGACCGCTCTCTTACTGTACCGCTGCGCGAGGGCGGTCTATTAGCGGGCTTCGGCCGACACCGGCGGCTTCTTCGGCTGGCGCGCGATCACATCGTGGGCCTTGTCGAGCAGCGCTTTGGAGGCCGGTAACGACTCGACCGCCTTGATTACTTCCCGATCGTTCTGGAAGACCAGGCGGTCCGATTCTTCCTTGCTGAATGCGGTGATGAAAAGCTCTTCGCGCAGGCGGTCGCGAATCCAGTTTCGCTCGCGCTCGAAGTCGGCGCCGACGAAATCCACGCCGCGCTTGATCATGAACTGCTCGAAGGCTTCCATGGTCTCTTCGTCGGGCTGGTAGTCCTTGGCAAGCTTGCCGGGATGCTTGGCGAAGAATTCCGGAGCATAGAAGAAGAACACGAGCTGATCGGTGAGCTGGGCCTCCAGCCTGGTGATCTTGGGCGGCTCGTATTTTTCGTCCGGAGAGATGCCGTCGCCGCCGAACACAACGCGGCCGCTGTCGGTCTTCTTCATGTCTTTCAAATTATTCTGACCCTCGGCGCGGTTCAGGTATTCATACAGGCCCTGATGCGAGTAATCGCGCTGGATGAGGCGGCCGCTGGGCGTGTAGTACTTGGCGATCGTGAGCAGCAGCGCGCTATTGCCGGACAGCGGGAAGGGCGCCTGCACCAGGCCTTTGCCGAAGGTGCTTTCACCGAAAATCCAGGCACGGTCGTGATCCTGCAGCGCTCCGGTGAGGATTTCCGCGGCCGACGCGGTGCCGCGATTCACGAGAACGACGATAGGATATTCGCGGCCGCGCTCGCCATGTTTGGCAACAAACTTCGTTTCGGCCGAAGCCCGGCCGTGGTGCGAGACGATTAACTGTCCTTTTCTCAGAAAGCGGTCGGCGACGTTGACGGCCTCCTGCACCAGGCCGCCGCCATTGTCACGCAGATCGAGGATCAAACCTTCGATGGAGCTTTCCGGGAAACGGGCCAGAGCCTGATCCACTTCATGACCGGTTGTTTCGTTGAACGCCTCAATCCGCATGTAGGCGATCCCGGGACGCAGCCAGAACGCGTAATTGACGCTGCCGCGCGGAACGTTGTCACGCAAGAGATTGAAATGCAGCGGCGAAGGGCTGCCTTCGCGCCGGGCCGTGATGGTCACCGGCGTTCCCTTGGGGCCTTTGAGCATGCCGGAAACCTGATTGACCGTGGAGCGTTCCGTGCTGGTGTCATTGACGGCGATGATCTGGTCGCCAGGATGCAAGCCGGCGCGAAACGCAGGCGACCCCTCAAACGGATACATCACGATCACTTTCCCCTCTGGGGAGCCGACATACATCCCGACCCCGTAATAGTGGCCGGCCTGACCTTCGCGCATCAGCGCATAGGCCTTCGGATCGAAGAAATTGGAATGGGGATCGAGCGTGCGCAGCATCGAGGGGATGGCGCCGCGAAAGACGATATTGTCCGCGTCGATCTTGTCGGAGAAATTCGCCTCGACGGTCTCATAAACCTTGGTGAACGTCTTCAAGCTTTCGTTCATTTCGGCGTCGGTTTGAGCCGGAAGCGAGAAGGGGAGGACGGCGCAGAAAACGGCCACAAAGACAAAAGCACTGGGCCGTCGAGGGGTGGTCATTAGTAAACCTCGGGTACTTTAATGATAACAGCAATCCTGCGTTTGGGAATGGTACGGCTCAGAAATCAGGTACTGAACCAGGGTACCGATTGTGCGATGCTTCCGAGCCCTGAAAAGTTTCTATCGAAAGGGTTTTTCCGTCGGTGCGGATCGTGATCAGGCCTTGGACATCGGTGCGGTAGACGCCGACGCGGTCCGCCTGGAGTCGAGACAACACCTGCGGATGGGGGTGATGGAACGAGTTGGCATAGCCGTCCGAGATGACCGCAAACGTTGGCGAGACGGCGCTCAGGAATGAGGCCGTAGAGGAGGTGTTGCTGCCGTGGTGGCCCACCTTGAGGACATCGGCGCGCAGGTCCAGGCCGGAGTCGAGGAGGCGCGCCTCCATGGGCTTTTCCATGTCTCCAGTGAGCAGAAAGGACCGCTGCCGGTAAGTCAGACGGAGGGCGAGCGAGTCGTTGTTGGCAGGTCCGTCACCGGGCGGGTAGTCCGGGGGCGGGGAAAGCACGTCGATTTGAGCGCCGCCAAAGGAAAAGTGCCGGCCGGATCGCATGGGGACAACCTGAACCCCCTGTTCATGGGCCTTCGCCGCGACGGCGGACCAGGCGGGACAAGGGGGCGCCACGCCGGTCCAGAGCTGGGCCGGATGGAAATTCTCGAGAACCGCGGGAAGGCCGCGGGCGTGGTCGTCGTGCGCGTGCGTCAGCACCACAACGTCCAGTTTGCGGATGGAGCGCGTCCAAAGGTAAGGCGATACGACGTCCTCGCCGATGTCGAAGCGCGACGGCACGCGGCCGCCGAACGAAAGCAAGCCGCCGGCATCCACCAGCATCAACTTGCCGTCGGGGAACGCCACCAGCAGGCTATCGCCCTGGCCGACGTCGATGGTTGTGAGCTCGAGCTGGCCGCGCCGGACGTCGGCCGGGAACGGATGCACGAATACCAGCGCGAATAACGTCAAGACCAGTGCCCCGCCGGCCCACAATAAAACCCCGCGCCGCCGGAGCGCCCAGACAAGCAAGAGCAACGATGCGGTGAAGGCGATCGTCAGCCAGGAAGGTGGATCGACGACGCGCCAAGCCGGCTCAAAACGGGTGTGCCATTCGGCGACCTTCTGGCCGGCGGCGAGGAGCCATGCCGCTAATTGCGCCGGGGCATGCCAGCCTGTAAACACAGCGACGAATCCTGCCGGGACCACGAGGCCGAGTAGAGGAACAGCCAGAATATTCGCCGACAGTCCGGTAAGCGAGATGCGATGGAAGTAAATCGCCATGGGTAGTGCAACCGCGATCTGGATGGTAGTGGACACCACCGCGATTTCGAACGCATAAAACGCGACACCGGTTGAGAGTGCGAGAAAACGAAGGATCCACGTCTCCGGGATTCGCGCGTAGTAATGCAGAGTCTCGGCAAGCAGGCGCAGCTCCACGCGAAATTGCGCGGTGAGCGGGGCCAGCCGCGGATCCCGCGAGGTTTCGGCGACGCCCCGCAGCGCGGCCGAATAGGGCGCGGTAGTGGATTCCAGAATGGGAACCGCAAAGGCTCCTATCGCGGCGACGGCAAGGAACGAGAGCTGGAATCCCGGTTCCAAGAGCTGCCCGGGGTCGAAGGCCAGGTAGACGATGGCCGCGGCAGCGAGCAGGTTGAGAAAGCGTCCGCGGCGGTAAAAGTAGCGCGCCATCACATAAAGAGCGAAGCCGCCTGCAGCCCGTAACGCCGGTGCATTCCAGCCGGAGACCGCGGCGTAGAGCCAGGCCCCCGACGCGGTGATCGCCAGGGCGGTGATCTCGGGCACGAAGCAGAGCCGCAGCAGGAAGAGCAGGAACGCAGCGAGGATGGTGATGTGCAGACCGTCGATGACGAGCATGTGATAGGTGCCGGTGCGGCGGAAATTCTCGGTCCAGATGCGGTCGAGTTTGCCGGTTTCGCCGATGAGCGTGGCTTCCATCATTCCCGTTGCGTACTGGTTTCCGGCGTAGAGCCGCTCGATGCGATCGAGCGCAGCGCCGCGAATCGCGAAGATTGCCGCGGTAAGAGGCGAACCGCAGCGGCCCGGCAGGATGGAAAGCGCGCCGCCCGCGGGGATGGAAGCGGTCCAGTAGATGTCCGTGCGGGCTAGGTAGCCCTGATAATCGAACGCGCCGGGATTTTGGAAATTGCGTGCGGCCCGGATGCGGGCCTCGAACTCGATGCGTTGGCCGTAGTGCAGCGCTAAGGGCGTCTCGCCGTCCCGCACAGTCATCGTGACGCGCGTCCGGGCGTGCGGGGCGAGTTCCACGATGAATTGATCTCTTCCTTCCGAGAAAATCGTCGGGTTCACAACGCAGCCGCTCAGGATCACCAATTCCCGAGCGCCGGCGTCAATCTCGGGGGCGGGCCGTGGCCGGTGCAGGGTTTGCAGCAGTGCACCGGCGAAGGTGGCGGCTGCAAGAGCGGAGCCCAAAAGCAATCGCGGTGCGAACCGGGAGGCCAGGACTGCCAGCGCAATCAGCGCGGAAAGCGCCAGGAACAACGATCGCGAATCGAGCCCGAGTAGCCGCGCGGCCGTGATTCCCATTGCGAACGCGACTAGCGGAGCGATGAGCGGGAGCTTCACGGTTCGACGACGTAGTGGTTCGCGTGCCGCGGAAATCTCGCGCTGCCTCGACAAAAACGTGTAAAACAGTAGGGGAGAAAGATCGGAAATCATGCAAACGAGACAGCTCGGAGCGAGCGATTTGAAAATCACGACGCTGGGCGTGGGCGCCTGGGCCATGGGAGGCGGCGGCTGGATGTTCGGCTGGGGCCCGCAGGACGATCAAGAATCGATCGAAGCCATCCATGCCGCTCTGGACGCCGGAATCAACTGGATTGATACGGCGGCCGTCTACGGGTTCGGGCATTCTGAGGAAGTGGTGGCGCGAGCCCTTCAGGGCCGGTCGCAGAAGCCCTACATCTTCACCAAGTGCTCGCGGGTTTGGAACGAGCGCGGCGAGATTCGCGGAGTCCTGCAGCCGGATTCGATTCGCAGGGAAGTGGAGGACAGCCTGCGCCGGTTGAAGATCGATACGATTGATCTTTACCAGGTCCACCGCAACGAACCCGATGAAGACATCGAAAAGGCCTGGCGAACGATGGAAGAGTTAAGGCGCTCCGGTAAGGTGCGCTACATCGGCGTATCCAACTTCACGGTGAACCAGATGGAACGTTCGCGAGCGATCGCGCCGATCACGTCGCTGCAGCCGCCGTATTCGATGATCTCGCCCGAGATCGAACAGGACATCCTGCCGTACACGGCGCGGCACAATATCGGCGTGATCGTATACTCGCCCATGAAAAACGGGCTGCTCAGCGGCACCATGACGCGCGAGCGCGCCGCCGCGTTTCCCGCAGACGATTTTCGCAGCCGCAACCCTGCTTTCCAGGAGCCCATGCTGTCTCGCAACCTGGAGCTCGCCGAGTTTTTGCGGACCATCGGAGCGCGCCACGGACGGACGCCGGGAGAGGTCGCGATCGCATGGACGTTACGTCATCCGGCGGTGACTGCGGCGATCGTGGGCATACGGTCGGCGCGGCAGCTTCAGGGAGTGATCGGCGCGGCCGAGTTCCGGCTCAGCGCTACGGAGATCGCCGAGATCGACGAGTTTCGCAGGCGGCAAGCCGCGGCAGCGGCGGCGCAATAGCTAAAAAGCGGCCGAGTCTGGAACGTATTACACTCGGTCACTATGACGCCTCGTACTCCGGCTCTGCCGACCTTGCTGGCTGCTTGCGGGCTCGTGTTCGGGTTCCCTCTTTGTGCCCAGGAGAAAATCGTTGTTCTTAAGGCCGCGCGTATGTTCGACGGCCAGCGTATCAGCGCTCCCGGAGTGGTGGTGATCAGCGGAGCGAACATTCTCGGTTCGGGCACGGCGGCGCCCATACCGGCCGGCGCCCAGATTGTCGACCTGGGAGACGGGACGCTATCGCCCGGATTTATCGATGCGCACACGCATTTGTCGATGATGTACTCCACCGACTCGCGCGGATCCCTGCTCGACACCTTGCAAATGACCATCCCGGAGCAAACCTTGCGCGCGACGGACAATCTGCGCAAGACACTGATGGCCGGCGTCACCACGGTGCGCGACGTGGGATCGAACAATTTTATGGACATCGGCCTGCGAAACGCTGTGCGTTCGGGCGTGATCCTGGGGCCGCGGATGCTGGTAGCCGTTCGCTCCCTCGGCGCTACGGGCGGCCATTGCGACGGCCAGGACGGGTTCCGTGCGGGCCTTTTCGGGCACGAGACGGGTCCCGATGAAGGAGTGATCAACGGCCCGATTGAGGCCCGCAAGGCGGTGCGCATGAACGTCAAGTACGGCGCGGACGTAATCAAGACCTGCGCCACCGGCGGGGTTCTCTCGCCGACCGATGATATCGACACGCCGCAGCTCACGCAGGAAGAGCTCAACGCGATTGTCGACGAGGCGCACGCGCTGCGCAGGAAGACGGCGGCGCACGCGCATGGGGCGGAAGGCGCCAAGCGCGCGATTCGGGCCGGCATCGATTCCATCGAGCACGGCACTTTTCTCGACGACGAGGCGCTCGACATGATGAAGGCGCGGGGCACCGTTTTCATCCCGACGTTGATGGCGACGCAGGGCGGCCGCGAGAAGCTGGGGCGCGGCATGTACACGCCGGCGGTGGAGGCGAAGATGCGCGCCGCCATCGAGGCCATCAATGGGACGGTGAAGAAGGCACTGGCTAAGGGCGTGCGGATCGGCATGGGAACCGATGCCGCGGTGTATCCGCATGGCCGCAACACCGAGGAGTTCCGCATGCTCGTCAACCTGGGGATGAGTCCCCTGGACGCGCTGCGGGCCGGTACGACGGTGGATGCCGAGCTATTGGGGCTGCAGAACCGGGTCGGAACGCTGGAGGCGGGCAAGGCCGCCGATATCATCGCCATGCCGGGTGATCCTACGGCCGACATCCGCGCCTGCGAGAAGGTCTTTTTTGTGATGAAAGATGGCGTCATCTATCGCAACGACACGGGCCATTAATCGACGAATAGAACTGTACGAGACGACGCTCTGGTTCTAGAATCAAATGGGATGAGTGCCGAGTCACCCCGCGTCTTTGTGGTCCAGGCCGGGCCGGTCGAACGCTTTTGGGCAACATTCCGGCAGGCCTGCGTTTGCGCTTACGAAGACAACTGCTTCGGCATCGCGAAAGGCGCGGCCTACTCCTCGTTGTTGGCCTTTTTCCCCGTGCTGGCCTCAATTGCTGCGCTGCTCGAGCGCGCCAATGCCGAGTCGGTGGCGCGCGTGCTTTCGCGGCTGTTGTTCCAGGTTGTGCCACCGGGCTCTCAAGACCTGGTGCGGCGACAGTTCATGATCAAGGGGTCGCAGTCCGCCTGGCTGATTCTGGGGGCCGCGGTACTGGCCGCGTGGGCGGCGTCGGGGACCATGATGAGCTTCATGGAGGGGTTTCAGGCTGCGTATCGGCTCCCCTCGGGACGGCCGTTTCTGAAGCAGCGCGGCGTGGCGCTCCTACTGGTGTTCAGCGCTGCCGTCCCGGCGATCGGTTCTTCGGCGCTCATCGTGTTCGGTGGGAGGATCGAGCAGGCGACGCTGCTCGGGCTGGGGCTGCCGCCTGAAGACGAACTGCGGCTCGGCGTCGTCATTCTTTTTGGGCTGCTGCGTTATGTCGTGGCGCTGGGCGCGACGGTGCTGGTGACTGCGATGCTTTATTGTGTGGGGCCGAACCGGCCGCTCAAGCTCCGCGCAGTTTGGCCCGGTACGTTCCTGGCCACGTTTCTTTGGCTGGCGGCGACGTCGGGCTTTGCCTGGTACGTGCGCCACGTGGCGAATTACAGCGTGCTTTACGGCAGCATCGGCGCGGTAATCGCGCTGCTCGTGTGGATGTATCTGTTGGCGGTAATTTCGCTCTTTGGCTGCGAGTACAACGCGGTGCTGGAGCGCCTGGCCGTCCAGTCGGCTGCCTGTTCATTCCAAGGGTTTCCGGCCAGCGAGAGGATCGCGAGATGAAGGCGGGTTGGATCGGCGCCAGCGCCGCAGTCGGCGCCGCGAGTGCACTGGCGTACGCCATTCGGGCGCCCGGCTCGTCACTGTTGGCGCCCTCTGTTGATCGGGGATCGACGATGCGGCGCTCCATCGCGCTCACCTTCGACGACGGCCCGAGCGAGTCGACGCCGGAACTGCTGGACCTGCTTTCGAGCCACCGCGCGCCCGCAACGTTCTTTCAATGCGGGGCGAATGTCCGCCGCCTTCCGGAAGTAGCGCGCCAGGTCGCCGCGGCCGGACACGAAGCCGGCAATCACTCCGATACCCATCCAGCGCTGTACTTTAAATCAAGCCGGTTCATCTTCGACGAGTTGGCACGGGCCCAGGACGCCATCTTTGAGGTGACGGGCGTGCGTCCGAGATATTTTCGAGCGCCCTACGGTGTTCGGTGGTTCGGGTTGCGGGAGGCGCAGCGCAGGCTCGACCTCATGGGCGTGATGTGGACGAGCATCGCTCTCGATTGGAAATGGCCGGCCGAGCAGATCGTGCCCCGACTGCTCGCGGGAGCCAAGAACGGCGCCATTTTTTGCCTGCACGACGGGCGTGGGCTTGAAAAAAGGCCGCAAATCGGGGCCACGCTCGAAACTGTCCGCCAACTTCTGCCAAAATTGAGGGAGGCGGGCTTTCACTTCGAAAAGGTGAGCGAGATCCTATGTCCAACCAAGAGCTGACCGAGCGGATCAGACGCATTATTGCTTCCACACAGCATATATCCGAGGAAAAAGTGACGGCCGACAGCACTTTCGCCGAGCTCGGCATCGACTCTTTGGACGGGATCAACATTCTTTTCGCGGTGGAGAGCGAGTTCAATATCAACATTCCGGACGACGCCGCGCAGAACATCCGCTCCGTTCGAGACGTGGTGGAAGGGATCGCCAAGCTGCTCGAGCAGGGGCAAGGGGGTCCGGCGGCCATTTCGGCCTAGGTCCGCGATCCGATGCCGAGCCGCGTGGCAGTGACCGGCGTGGGCGCGATCTCGGCGCTCGGCGCGA
>Ga0209060_10004560_pt1 | contig 10703 bp, 6 predicted proteins | sample Coa_R1_8_FD_187155 | JGI IMG/M metagenome (GOLD analysis project Ga0209060, IMG submission 187155) | Surface soil microbial communities from Centralia Pennsylvania, which are recovering from an underground coalmine fire - Coalmine... | ecosystem: Environmental > Terrestrial > Soil > Unclassified... | reverse complement strand
CCTCTTTATTACAGAAGATTCCAATCGCTTTCGCACGGGGCCATGCCATGAGCAGTGCACAGGTCGGTGCCGTTCTACGACACATCCGGAAGTTGGCCACGGCCTTGAAGGACCATGAGCTGCCAGATGAGCGCCTCCTCGAACGCTTCGCCCAGAATCGGGATGAAGCCGCCTTCGCTGCCTTGTTGCGGCGGCATGGACCAATGGTGCTGAGCGTCTGCCGCAATGTCCTGCACGACCTGCACGATGCTGAGGATGCCTTTCAAGCTGTCTTCCTGCTCTTGTCGCAGAAGGCCGGCTCTCTGCACCGGCGCGAAGCCGTCAGCGGCTGGCTCTATCGGGTGGCGTACCGCCTGGCGGTGCGGGCACGGGCCAAGGCGGCACGGCGGAAGATTCTCGAAAAAAGGGTACTCGCCATGCCGTCTGCGGATCCGGTGCTCGATATGCGTTTGCGCGAAGTGCGAACCATCCTGTTCGAAGAGCTGGATGGTTTGCCGGAACAGTACCGGGCCCCCTTGGTGCTCTGTAGCCTGGAAGAAAAATCGCTGGAAGAGGCTGCCCGGCTGCTCGGCTGGACCAAGGGGACCACCAAGGGACGATTGCAGCGTGGCCGGGAACTGTTGCGTCTCCGCCTGCGCCGCCGCGGCCTCGAACTCCCCGCCGCGCTCTCCGCTACGGCACTGGCGCTCAACTCCGCATCGAGTCCGGTTTCTGCCACACTGGCCAGCTCGACCCTGCAAGCCGCTGTGAAATTGGCCGCCGGTCACGCTCTGGCGGCTGGCGTGGTTTCGGCGAATGTGGCTGCCCTTATCCAAGGAGCCAGCAAAACCATGTTCCTTACCAAAGCCAAAATGGCGATCGCCTTGTTGGTAGCCGGCGGCATTGCCGCGAGCGCGGTTGGGATGGCACGGCTCCAGGCTCCGGCGGCCGATGAACCGACAGCCCAAACGAGCCAGGCGGAGAAGCCGAATCTCCAAGCCACCCCGCCGCTGCCGGGTACACAAACAATGCCAGCGTCCGAGGCGACCATCACCGTCCGAGGCCAAGTGCTGGATCCCGATGGCAGACCCGTGGCCGGGGCCAAGCTCTACCTGCGCCGGTCAACGGCAGACGGGCCAGTTCTGTCCCAGCAGGCCACCAGTGGGATGGACGGCCGATTTCGGGTCGTCGTTTCCAAACCGGAGTTGGATCGGCACTCCGCGCGCGGTTCGCCCATGCAGATCATGGCGGCCGCTCAAGACTACGGCTGCGATTGGGAACAGATCGGTCAAACGGAGGCGGAAATGACACTCCACCTGGTCAAGGACGTTCCCATCAACGGCCACATCCTCGACCCAGAGGGAAGACCCGTCGCTGCGGCCAAGATTACGGTGGCGGCGGTGCTTACTGTCAAGGGCGATGATCTCGCAGCTTACTTGGAGCAGGTCCGCTTGAACCTCGGAAACGCGATTGCCAAGCGCTGGACTGGACCGCTGGCCGGACGGCCCGATGCGGTGATGACGGACAGAGATGGCCGCTTCTGTCTGACGGGTGTTGGCCGAGATCGCCTCGTCCAGTTGCGGGTCGAAGGACCGGCCATTGTCTCGATGAACTTGGGAATCGTAATGACTCGCGCAACCGAAACGATCAGCCGCCCGGGGGGGATACCGATTTACGGTGCCTCATTCGATTACGTAGCGTTCGCCTCCCGGTCGATCCGCGGCGTGGTGCGTGATCAGGCAACCGGCAAGCCGCTGGCGGGCGTATCTGTGGGGAATGCGCACGGCCCCAATTGGCCCAAACCGACCATCACGGACAACGATGGACGCTACGAGATACTCGGCCTGCCCAAGTCGCCGCGTTACTGGCTACTGGCGAAGCCGGCGGACGGGCTCCACTTCCAGCGCGAGGTGGAGGTGCAGGAGACGCCGGGGCTCGGCGCGCTGCCTTGCGACATCGAGCTGGTGAACGGGCTCATGGTGCATGGCCGAGTTACGGACAAGGAAACGGGGCAACCAATCGCGGCAGCGCGTGTGGATTATCATCCGCTGGGCGGCAACCCCCATGTCGGCAAGCTGCCGGGCGCATGGAACCCGGGTGCGGAGACCATCACGGGACCGGACGGCGGGTACACCCTGACGGTGCTGCCGGGCCCTGGTGCCATGGGAGTGACCGCTTCCCGGCCGGACGCTTACATGCCGGCGTGCGTGACCGTCCAGGAGCGTAAAGATTTCTTCAAGGCTCCCCTGGCCAACAATGATAACGAGGACCACCTGACCAGGGCTGTGGGGAGCAACCACTTCAGCGGTATCTCCCTGGGCCACTACAACGCCATTGTGCTCCTTGAACCGGGCGAGAACGAGGAAGCGCTCGTGAAGGACATCGCGCTAGGACGGCCACAGGAGCGAAAGGGCCGGGTGCTCGGCCCGGATGGCAAACCGCTTACCGGAGTGACGGCCACAGGCCTGGCTCCCTTCGGCCTGGGCCTGCACGGAATCGAAACACTGAAGGAAGCGGAATTCACGGTGCGCGGCATCAATCCTCGGGCCCGACGGCCCCTGGTCTTTTACCACAAGGACAAAAACCTCGGTTGCTTCTTGAATGAGCTGCCCCGCGACTCCTCGGTGCCACTGACGGTCCAGCTTCAGCCATGCGGTTCCACCTCCGGCCGGATCGTGGACCCGGACGGCCAGCCCGTGGCCGGATTACACCTTGGCATCCAGAGTTGTGCGCTGCGCGTCACGGGCGAACAGGGCGGCGGATACCACGATGTCACCACAGACAAGGATGGTCGCTTCCATGTTGGGGGGCTGGTGCCCGGGCAGGAATATCGGGTGTCGGAGGCACATACGCCCGATGGGTACTTGCGCATTTACGCCCTGGTGCGGGTAGAGCCGGGGAAGCAGCACGACATGGGCGAAATCAAGATGAAGCAACGGAGCAAATAAGGAGGCTTCCCATGTCCTTGCCAGCGACCCACTGGGACCCCTATACGCCCAGCGACGAGGCGCCCTGGAACCTACGCCGTGTGGTTCATCTCCACCGCCGCGCCGGATTCGCCGCCACGTGGAGCGAACTCCAGCGCGACCTCCGCGAAGGGCCGGACAGGAGCATCGACCGCTTGCTGCACGGCCAAACGCGCGAACGGATCCCGGAGAACTTCCACAGCGTCGCTCAGCAGCTGGCAGAGAGCGCACAGTCGCCGGGACGGCTAAAGGCCTGGTGGGTCTACCGCATGGTCCAGGGTCCCGACCCGCTCGGCGAACGCCTCACGTTGCTTTGGCACAACCACTTCGCCACCAGCAACGACAAGGTCAACAACCCGCTAGCGATGCGCCGCCAAAACGAGATTTTCCGCACGCTTGGCCAGGGGCCGTTCGGCGAGCTTCTCCAGGCAGTGGTTCATGATCCCGCCTTGCTCATCTGGCTCGACGCCCCGGCCAACCGCAAGGAGAATCCCAACGAGAATCTGGCCCGCGAGCTGATGGAGCTGTTTACGCTTGGTGTGGGCCACTACACCGAGACCGACGTCAAGGAAGCCGCCCGCGCCCTGACGGGATGGAAAATCGCACAGGGGGAATTTCGCGACTGGACTCCCGGCCACGACAACGGCGAGAAGACCATTCTGGGGCATCGGGGACGTTGGCGCGGCGATGACTTGGTGCGTTTTCTCCTGGAACATCCAGCGACGGCCGAACGCCTGGCCTGGCGATTGTGCGACTGGCTGATGGGCGAGAGGGCCGTCGATGCCGCAGCCCGCGCCGCCCTGGCTGCTGGCTTGCGTCAACACGATCTCCACATCGGCTGGGCTCTTGAGACGGTGCTCCGTTCCCGTGCCTTCTTCGCCGATGCCAACCTGGGCAGCCGTGTGCTGGGACCGGTAGAGTTCCTCGTTGGCACGGCCCGAGCACTGGAACGCTTCGACCCGCCGCCCAGCAGCCTGGTGCTGGCCGAGTGGGCCGCACGGCTGGGGCAGGATCTCTTCTACCCGCCGAACGTGGGCGGTTGGCCGGGCGGCCGTGCCTGGCTCACGAGCCAGGCGATCATTGGCCGCGCCAACTACGCCTTGGCGCTCGTCGCGGGCCAGCTCTCGGCCCGGCCCGTTCCTCTGGATGGCATTGCGTTGGCCCAGCGACACGGACGGGGCCAGAACCTCGAAGACATCCTGACGTTTTGCGCCGAGCTGTTGACGGGAATGCCGCCGGACGCTGTCTGGCGCCAACGACTCCTCGCAGCCGTTGGCCCGAAGGCGAAGCCGGAGCTGGACACCGTTCGCGCCGGCATCGCCCTGATCCTGGCGTCCCCGGAAGTCCAGATGGCCTAGTTGTTTTCGCGGCAGTTCGTAGAACCGCGCGAGGCACAACACCGCGCGGTTCTACGAACTGCCGCGAAACTTGACCCTCATCTCGCGAGGACCAACCATGTTCTCCCGACGCACCTTCCTGCGAACCAGCCTGCGGGCATCCTCCTTGATTGCGTTGGCCCCGACGGTTCCGGCGTTCCTGTCCCAGGCGGCTCGAACCGCCGAACCGGCGCACGACGGCCGAATCTTGGTCGTGATTCAGCTCGACGGCGGCAACGATGGCATCAACACCGTCGTGCCGTTCAATGATGAGGGCTATGCCAAGTACCGCACAGCGCTCCGTCTGCCCGCCGACCGGTTGTACACAATCGCCACGGAAGTTGGCTTGCATCCGGCGATGGCCGACGCCGCGAAGCTCCTGGAAAGCGGCCGGCTGGCCATCGTACAAGGGGTCGGCTACCCGAACCCGTCGCGTTCTCACTTCCGGTCCATGACGATTTGGCACAGCGCGAAGGTCGATCTTCCCCGCTTCAAGGAGGACATTGCCGTCGTGGAAGATAAAGCGGTCTATGGCTGGATCGGCCAGGCGCTGGACGAAAGCCCCAAGCCGGCGGACGGCGCAGCGGGGGCGTTCTTCGTCGGTAGCGGAGCGGTGCCGGTGGCGCTGCGGAGCCGGCGCTCGGTCGCCTCGGCCATCACCCGCCCGGAGGATTCTGTTCTCACACTCCCAGGTGGTGTCCGTGCGACCAGTATGGGGGAGTCGCCGGGTGGGGAGCTGGCCCGTTTTGTGCACCGCAGTACCCTGGATGCGTATGCGACGGCGGAGCGGATGGCGGAAGTGCTCCGTGCCGAGGATAGGGGTGTCCGTTATCCCGTGTCCGGCTTAGCGGAACGGTTGCGGGTCATCGCCCGGCTCATCAAGGGTGGCGGCAGCACACGCTTTTTCTACACATCCCAGGGAAGCTACGATACACACTATGTGCAGCGGGAGCAGCACGCCAATTTGCTGAGCGAGTTATCCGGCGCCCTGAGAGCGTTCCTGGATGACTTGGCGGCGGCAAAGTTGGCGGATCGAGTCGTGGTGCTCTGCTTCAGCGAGTTCGGACGGCGGGTGCAGGAAAACGGCTCGCAGGGGACCGACCACGGCACCGCTGGCCCGGTCTTCTTGGCCGGCCCCAGGGTACGGGCGGGGCTCGTCGGCGAAACCCCGCGGTTGCTCGACTTGCAAGACGGCGATCTCAAGATGACGACCGATTTCCGCCGCGTCTATGCCAGCGTTCTCGAAGACTGGCTTGGTCTCCCGAGCCAATCGGTGCTGGGCGGAGTGTTCGCCAAGATGCCGCTGTTCCGGAGTTAGCACCTGTTGGAGCGGTGCTGTTGGCCGATCCAGGGCTCATTTTTTGCCCAGCTGGAGCGCGTAGTCGCACTGGTTGACCTTCCCGGGCTCGATCTTGGCGCGCAGCTCGGTCCGGTCGTTGTAGCGCACCGGCAGATACGAGGCGATCTGGTCAACCATGTTCTTCTGGCCGGCAGGGGCCCGGTCATCGCCCATGCCGTCCCAGACTTTCTTGCCAGTGGGGCGAACGGCCCGGATCTGCACCTCGTATGCTCCCGGAAGGGGCCCCTGTTCCGCGGCAATCTCGTATTCTCCCTGAACGATTTTCGCACCGGCCGTCTGCCCCGAAGTTCGATCTACGGGAATAAAGATGATGCTCCCCTCCGGCAACGGCGCACCGTCGATCGTGACCTTGCCCAGGACGGCCGCACGTGGAGAACCGCCGCACCCAATCACCATCCAGCCGAGGCAACTCCCGAGCAGGATGGACCCCACAGCCGACCTGCGCTTCCCGCGTGGCGTGGACATCAATAATCTCCCACCAGATCGCCAAGAGCAGGAGAGCCGAGCGCCTGCCAGGTGGCAAGGGCAATACTGTTGGTGATGAAATGGGCACTGCCATCGGCCAGGAGGACCTGCACGCCGCCCGGGTGCAGGCTGCGTGGCGTGACCATCATGTTGCGATTGTTGTAAGCCGTGAACATCGCAATGCACGGCGCCTGGGGCGTCGATGTGCACAAAACGTCCCGCAGCCAGTCCGGTGTCGCTGAGTTGGGCGTGTTGTTCCAGTTGAACAGGCAATTCTCGGGATACGTCAAGTTGCCCCGCCAATCTTCGGTCCCCTTGGCGGGATCGCCCAGGTTGTTCAGGCACTCGCTCACCAGCATCGTGTTGCTGGTGCCGTCGGTGATATCGGTGATGCGGACCTTGCTGTTGACCATGAAGACCCCCGGACTCTTCACGGAAGTCTTGGGATCGGCCGTGGCGAGACTGACGGCGGGGCCGAGGCCGTTGTTGGCCAGGTAGTTCCCGACCGCGAAGGGAGCAATGCCCGGCGGCGCCGGCGGCGGCAGCGGCGGATAAATCTTCGGAGGCCGCTCGGGAGCGGACGGACATTGCATCAGCGCGAGTTGCTGCTGGTTGAGCTGAAAATTCGTGGCCCCGCCGCCGGTCGAAGATTTCGGATCGTACAAGCGGTACACATTATCCTGTTCGACATAGGGTAACATCAGCGTGATCCAGTTGGCACGATCGGTCAGCGGAACGAGCTCGATGTACGCCGGCGGGAAGGTTCCTTGGGCATCGTGATAAGCGGCCAGCGCAATCCCCATCTGCTTGAGATTGTTGGAACATTTCATGCGGTTGGCGGCCTCGCGCACCTTCTGCACCGCCGGCAGGAGCAAGCCAATCAAGACGGCGATGATGGCAATCACCACCAGCAGCTCAATCAGCGTGAAGCCCCGCACTCGTGTGGATCGCTTTGCGGTAGACATGGCAAACCCTCCCGGGTTGAATCGACCCCGCATCTCAGTCTCTTAACGCATGCGGTGGCAGTGGTCAAGGAATATCCGCTTTCGGAGTCCATTTGGTCCATTTGGCTGTGTAGCTATAACTTGGGTCGAAATCCTTCGGTCAGGAGGTAGCCTGGAGATAGGAATGAAAATCCACGTCCAGATCCCCAACCAAGGAATTGCGCCCGGTCCGTGCGTGCCTTTTCATTCGCCGCTCGCGCCACCTGACGGGTCGATTCCGGTCGCATGTCGTTGGGGCATTAGCCGCCGTTGATTCCGGAGAAAACGGCGTAGGCTTCACTCCGGAGGGTGGTATCGGTACCCCACGGTTCGCCGCTCACGGCATTACTATTGGCGGCGAGCAGAATCTGGAACACGTTGATCGCATCGTTATTGGGTATGTTGAAGGCCTGTCCGCTGCTACCGACGTTCCACCAGTAGGCGCCCAGGCCATTACTATTGACCGTAAAGCCATAGTTCTGTCCCAACGTGCCGCCCAAGGAGGAAGTTGTGGTGAAGACTTCCAGGGCCGTGGCGAGGACCTCCGCATCCAAGCGGTTCCCCCCTTGCGGGTGTAGGAACAGGCTCTGGTAATACGTACCGATCTGGGCATTGGTAAAGGAACTCAGATTCGCACCACCGCCCGCGCCCCCGTAGAGGTTGGGCAACGTGGTGGACAGCCACTGGCCCAAAGTCTGGTTACTGCTCGTGAACCCGAATTGGCGGATCAGCTCCTGCCCCTGGAGCCCTTCCCAGAAGCTGCTCGGCTTGACCATGCCAGCGGGCACGAATTGACCGAGACTGGCCACCGTGGCCTGGCTTTGCACCGAAACGATCCATCCTTCATGCAGGACCTGGGCGGTGATCGTGTACGTGGTGGGCTGGCCATAGGTGTGGGTGCCATTGACCGTGAACACGCCATTGCTGAAGGTGATCGTGGCGGCCGATGCCGCGGTGTTATCGCCCCAGTTGATGCTGGCCGAGTAATGCGTGCCATCATTGGGCTCCGCTCCACCGGGATCCGTAAAGGTCGCGACCGGCCCGCTATAGGGCGCCCCCGCCGTAGTGCTGACACTGGCAGGCGTGGCTGTCAGCGCCGCGTCCAGCACGGTGATCGCAAAGGTTACGGAACCCGTGGCATTGTCGCCCGTATCAGCAACCAGGACGGTCACGGTGTACGTGCCTTCTTCGGTGTACGTGTGGGAATAGTTTCCGAGCGAGCCCGGCGCTGACGGGGCTGGCAACGTGGCACCCGTGCCATCGCCCCAGTTGACCGTTGCCGTCCATGGACCGGGGCCCATATCGCGGAAGGCTCCGACGTTGAAGGAATGCGCCGCCCCCTCGTTCACGGTTTGGTTCAACGCCGGCGCCACCATCGGCGGACCGCCCACGCCGATTGCGGAGATCTGGACATCGTCGTAATAGTAAGTGCTTGTGTAGGCGCGATTCCCGCCGAGTTCAAGGGCGCCGTTGTTGTTCGTGCCGAGGTTGCCGGTGCCGCTCATTTCGACGTTGCCGTTGATGCTGACGACCCAGGGCGCATTGGTTCCGGTCCCGATCACGGCGCTGATCGTATAGATCCAGTTGGGCTGCAGCACCGTGCTGCCGGTCGCCACCGGGTTCCCGTTGATGTCATCGAAAACCAGCTGGTCGGAGCTGTTCAAATGCAGGGCGGCTTTGTAGCCGCTGGCCGTATCGTTGAAGTTCACGACGGCGCTGTCGCCTGAGTTCAAGGTATACCCGAATTCGAAGCTGTAGGAGGCAGTGGGCAGATTGTAGTAGGTCGTGCCGTTTCCGCGGATCTCCGCGTTGGCAACCGTACCGCTCCGCTGGAGCTGGAGGGAGTAATTGCCATCCAGCACCGGGCTGCTCACGATCGTCGCGTTGGTGTGCGTGGCTACCTGACTGAAATCACCGGTTTCGAAATTGACCGAGTTCACCAGGAGGGGAGGATCGTAGACCAGGCACCCGGTAACGAGACCCATCGAAGCACCACTGTCGGTACCGTCGCTGACACGCTGCTGCGCTGAATTGTGATTCTGATCTAGTGCAAAATGGTGCGGATCTTCCGGGAACGCCGTCAGCGTGGGCGCGGGCTGATTCGTCTGCGGATTAAGACAATCGACGAAGATCGTGTTGTGTTTGACGCCGTTTGTTTCCGTGAAATCATAGGGTCCCATGCCTACAGCGATGCCGTTTGTGCCATTCAGGTTGTGTGCTGGCGTCGTACTGTAGCTATCCAAGGCGATGGGGTTAAGGAGTTGGCCGGTACCGGCGGGAACCGACACAATCGCTCCGGCACTCCCACCCGAACCCTCGGTGCAGGCAAAGACGGTGCCATTATCGGAATCGACCGTGAGGGCATCCGGCTGGGCATACGGGCTCATGTCGCCCGCTGATGGGAAGGTGGGGCCATACAGGTTGAAACTGCCATTGTTGGGACCGGGGCCGGTTATCTGGACCTGGTAGACTTGGCCGTGCGTAGTCTGATCAATGACATTGCCACCTTGATCCAACGCATAAAGAAAATCCCTCGAACTATCGAACGCGATTCCGGAGGGAACGTTCAGCTGACTGTTCAGGCTATCGCTCACGTAGTAGCGGTGTCCAGCTGAGTAGTGCCAAGCGTATACTTCACGATGCCGGTGGGAAACGTCGACGAATCACGGGGCTGAGCGGCCGTGGCCGTGGAGAGCGCTTGCGCCTCACTGGGGGTCAGATAGGGAGAGGGGCTCGTGGCGATGTAAAGGTTACTACCATCACAGTACATCCCCTTGGCGTTGCTAAGAACCTGCCCCGGTAATGAGAGCGTGCTGGATGTGTACGTGAACCCACCCTGGCCATCGGGGCCGGGCTGGAGTTGCCAAACCTGGGCAGGAGCGGTCGGTGTCTCGGCTGTATCGACGTAGATAGTTCCAAGAGCACTCCCGCTCGCTGGATTGACAGCGATGCCGGCCACGCCACTACCCAGATTCGTAATGGGCCCAGCGGATCCTCGGACCGAACTGACACTGCCATTGACGGAACCACTGGAGCCACTCAGGCTGACGCTGACAACGGTGCCTCCACCTGCCGCCTCGACGACATCGAGACTTCCCGTGTTGGGGTCGTAGGCCATATCAACAGGAGAGTTCAGGATTCCAGGCCCGGTAACGGCGTAGGGGCCACCAAGCGTCGTGCTGGTGCTGCCCGCTCTTGGCAACGTGAAGTCGAGGATTTCCCCGGTCCCGCCCGCGCGCCCATCGAGCACGAAGAGGTCGGTCGTGGCCCCGTTCCCATCTTTGAAATTTGGGCTGACTGCCATGCCGATCGGATCGACCAGGGCGTCCTGGGAGGGACTAGGGAAGGCTGTCCCTGCGTCTGTGGGGTTGGGGTAAGCAACAATTTGTTGGTTGGGTCCTGGACCCGCGATGGGATCGAAGTGCTGGTTGTACGCCCGGGAAGGATCGATCATCACAATATTGGGTGCGAACCGACAGCTGATCGTTCCGTTTTTTCCGACAGCTGATCGTTCCGTTTTTGTTGAATCGAACCGACTGCTGATCGTTCCGCTCGCTGTCGGTTACGTCTGCTT
>Ga0209060_10004559_pt1 | contig 10704 bp, 7 predicted proteins | sample Coa_R1_8_FD_187155 | JGI IMG/M metagenome (GOLD analysis project Ga0209060, IMG submission 187155) | Surface soil microbial communities from Centralia Pennsylvania, which are recovering from an underground coalmine fire - Coalmine... | ecosystem: Environmental > Terrestrial > Soil > Unclassified... | reverse complement strand
CGCTCCCCCGTCGAGCGTACCCGTCGGCGGCAGCGCCGCGCCGGGGATCGGGGGGACGCCCCCCAAACCGACGCCTGCTCCCGATACATCGAAACCGGCGCCCTCCGGAGCCTCTTCCACAGGTTCTCCCGCCGGGGCGACGAACAAACCGGGGGCAACATCCTCCGGGGCGACCACACCCGGATCGACCGGCAAACCGTAGTAACGATCCATCGGTGAACCACGCTCTATCGAGGGGCAGGCCCATGGTCTGCCCCTCCTTGGTGACTGTCAATGTGCGGAATTCTCTATATCGTCTCCACTCCGATTGGCAATCCGGAAGACATCAGCCTCCGGGCGCTTCAGGTGCTAAGGACGGTCGCGCTGATCGCCGCCGAAGATGTGCATGTCAGTCGCAAGCTCTTGAGCCATTACGCCATCGAGACGGAGATTATCTCCTACCGCCCGCGTCGGAAATCCGTTTCCGTGGAGAGGGAGCGGACTCCGGAAGAGCGCGCAGGGCAGACGGCAATCGCATCTTCCGCTGAAAGGGAGGCGGAGAGCATCGGGCCGATACGCGCCGTGCTCACGGCAGGGCAATCCGTCGCCCTGGTGTGTGATGCGGGAACGCCCACGCTTGCCGACCCTGGCGTCCGGCTGGTAAATGCCGCCCTCGCGTGGGGCGCTCAGGTGACGCCGGTCCCCGGCCCCAGCGCTGCGTTGGCCGCTCTCGTCGTCTCGGGCCTGCCCGCAGGCCGATTTGCCTTCGATGGGTTCCCTCCGCGTGCACGGGCGGACAGACAAGCGTTCTTTGCCGCGTTGCCGGGCGAGACACGGACGCTGATCCTGTACGAAACGCGCCGGTATCTGCGCTCGACCCTCCAGGCGTTGGTGGCCGTCCTGGGGCCGGAACGCCGGATCGTCATTGCTCGCAACCTCACTCTGCCCGGAGAAACCCTCTTTCGCGGCGCACTTGCCGAGGCGCTGAACGCGCTTCTTCCCGACCCTCCTCGGGGAGAGTATGTCCTCATCCTCGCCGGGAGAACACATCCCGTTCCCTAAAGTGCCTGCTTAACCTCATAGACAAATCCCTTAAACATGGCTCCATATTGAGTTCGGGCACACAACGAAATCTGCGGGGGAATAGCAGATTTGGACTGCACCGCAGGTGCGACCTTGTACCCGCCTCATCTGGCCTTCGGCCGAGCGTCCTCCGGACGCGGGAATGTGCAATGTATAACTGTTGTCACTATCAGATCCTCCAGCCGGGAAGCTGGCTTGGAATCCCTGCAAAAAATACGGGTTTTTCCTCCTCGCAACCCTGCGGGGGACCGCTCTTCCCTGTCGAAAGCCTCCGGAACATCCTACAATGTACCCGCGCCTCATGGCGGGCGTTTACGGTGAGATGGGGTAGGGGGCAGAGCGCAGCGGCACGTTTTCCCGAGCGTATAGACCGCCCCGCAGAACTGGGGGAATATCCATGTTTGTGCTTATAGGTCTGGTAGTGGTCATCGGCAGCATCCTGCTTGGTTTTATTATGGAGGGCGGTAAGGTGGGTGCGCTGATGCAGTTCACCGAATTTCTCATTATTGGCGGCGCGGGGTTCGGCAGCGTCCTCATCGCCAATCCGCTCAAAGAGGTGATCCGCACGTTCAAATGTACGCTCGCCCTGCTCAAAGGCAATCCCTTTACCAAGGAACGGTATATGGAGCTGTTGCAGATGCTGTACGATCTGTTTATGATGGCGCGGCGCGAAGGGCTGGTATCGCTGGATCAGCATGTGGAGAGACCCCATGAGAGCAAGTTCTTTCCGAACTATCCCGGCTTCTTTAACAATCATCATGCGCTGGCCTTCCTCGCCGACACCATGAAGGTGGTAGTCACCGGTTCTGTCAGCAACTACGACCTGGCGGAGATGATGGATATCGACCTGGAAGCCACCCACGAAGAGATCCAGCATCCGGCGCACATCGTCGCGACACTGGGCGATTCCATGCCGGGATTTGGAATTGTAGCTGCGGTTCTCGGCGTTGTCATCACCATGAGCGCGATTGGCGGCCCGCCGGAGCAGATCGGCCACAAAGTCGGTGCGGCCCTGGTCGGTACGTTCATCGGCATCCTGCTCGCCTATGGCGTGTTCAATCCCATTGCCAACTAGCTCAAAGCGCTTGCCTCTGCGGAAGAGAAGTATCTCGCCTGTATCAAGTGCGCCGTACTCTCCTTCGCTCGGGGGGATGCGCCTCTGACCGCAGTGGAATTTGCGCGTCGCAACATCGATCCGGAAGCGCGTCCCAGCTTTGCTGAAATGGAATCCACGGTCAAGAACACGGGCGCTCCGCGTGAGATGGCGCAGGCCGCTTAATTCGGCGATGCTCAGGAGGATAACACATGGATAATGGAAATGCGCCGGTCATACGCGTCGTGCGGAAAAAGCGTTCGGACAGCGGTCACCATGGCGGGGCGTGGAAGGTTGCTTATGCCGACTTTGTGACGGCGATGATGGCCTTCTTCCTCGTCATGTGGATCATCGGGCTCAACAAGCCGGTCCGTGAGGCGATTGCTGCCTACTTCCGCGATCCCTCGGGCTTCATGAAAGACACCAAGGGAGGGAAGAGCCCGTTAAGCTCCAATGATGACAATAAAACCGGTAAAACGGCCCCTATCCTCCCACAAGACGGAGGCAAAGGTCCCACCGAGCAGATGAAGGCGCAGTTTAAGCAGGTGGAAGATGCCATCCTCAAGCAGTTGAGCCACTCGCCAGAGTTCGACGATCTGAAAGACAGCGTTCAGGTGCATATGACGGATGAAGGCCTGCGCGTGGAGCTTATCGAGAAGAAGTCGTCTCTCTTCTTCGATTCCGGCAAGGCGCAACTTAAGCCCCGAACCGTACGCCTGCTCACTCTCATCGCGCACGAACTCAGCACCTTGAAAAACCCGGTCGTTGTAGAGGGACACACCGATAGCCATCCGCTCAATGGCGCCAACGGGTATACCAACTGGGAGCTCTCTGCGGATCGCGCCAACAGCGCCCGTAGAGCCATGGAGGCCAATGGCTTGCGGCAGGGGCAGGTGATCGCCGTACGCGGCTATGCGGATCGCAAGCTGCTCAAGCCCGAGGACCCTTACCACTTCTCCAACCGGCGGGTCAGCATCCTGGTGCCCTACGACGACAACATCAAACATCAGTAAACCTCCCCATTCGAAATGAGAAAAAGAAATCCTCCATGAGCGAAACGCTCATGGAGGATTTCTTGGTTGTTAAAAGGGTAGAGGGCTTCGCATTCTCGGTTGTTTATCCTTTTGGCGCTGTCAGAGTGGTCTGATCGCCGTGCTCTTCGGTTGCAGGAACCGGGCGCTTCTCCCGCTTCAGGGAGGTGATGAAGGGACGTTCGCAGGGCAGAGAGAAGAGATAGGAGGCCAGGAGGATGAGCAGAGTTCCCACCGTCAACAGCAGCCAGAACGAGATTACCGGCTTCGGATGCAAGGGACGAATTCCGTATTGCCACACCACTTGAAGCAAGGGCGCGTGAATCAGATAGAGACTATAGGAAAAACCGCCTACGAAGACAAGAGGCTTCCACTGCATCAGCGATTTCAGCAGATTTTGCCTTGGGGGCGCGAGAGCCACCAGCAGTGCGGCGGTGCTGACGCCGATGAGAGGATCCACATAGATCGTGATGCCATGAACATGCCGCCAAACCACTCCGCAGCCCAGAGCGAGCAGAAGCGAACCCAGGGCGATGATGCCCCAGGGCCAATGTTCGCGCTGATCCTTCCAGGCTTGCAGCGGAGAGAAAGCGAACGTCGCGCCCAACATTCCCAACGCGAAAAGGCCGATATACTGGAAGTGCATTCCTTCCAGAAGCGCATACCGTACCGCAGCCACACCGGCAAGATAGGAGAGCAGCGTCGTCACTATCGCCACGCGTGCGCCCCCAAAACGCTGCCAGAGCGAAACCAGCAGCGGAAACAAAAAATAAATTTGCCACTCCACCGCTACCGACCAGAGCGGATGATTGATCTTTGCCCCGTCGACCAAGGGCAGAGCATCCTGCACCAGCAGCAGGTGCGCCAGGATATCTCTGCCGCTCACCGGAAGACTGACATCCCAGTGCGTTCCTGTTGGCGTGCCGATCAGCGTCCAGATCAGCAGCAGTGAGAGGGCGACCGCTGCGTAGTAGGGGGGCAGAATACGCCGGGCACGGCGCGCTAGAAAGCCCTTCATGCCGCCACGGAGGGTCCCGTCTCCCCGCGCGACCGGCAGCATCAGACAAAAGCCGGAGAGAACGATGAACACGTCTACCGCGAAATGCCCAAATTGAAGCCAGAAGGTCAGCCGACTTGTCCAGCCCGACGGCAATACCAGATGTATCCGGGCATGGTCCGCTACCACATAGAGCGCCGCCAGCGCGCGCACTCCGTCCAGATAGTCGAAATGTTCACGAGGTGGGTAGCTCTTCGCATGGATCACTGCGGATTCCACCTCGGTTTGGGAAGTTAGCAGATTGTCTACGGTCATTTGTTTCCGTTGCCACGGTGAGGCTGGGCGAAATAGGGATCAGGCGCTTCGCCTGGTTAGCTCTCCGATCATTCCGATGAATTTGCCCTGGTATTCAAATACTCTCCACTCCGAAATATGGTTACGTTGAATATTGTCATGAAAAAAGGAGTTACCCTCAACGTCATCTATGAGAATAATCCCTGTTTTACTCATTTTGCCTTCGAGAGTTTGTATTGCATATTTCATACCGGAATAACTCTTATCGGAATCATAGTGGAAAATATCTATGGTGGAAATGCGAGCGAGTATCTTGGGAAGATTGGTTTCATCGCCATCGATATATAATTCCCAATTTGCCTTCAGCGCTTCCTCTACAACGATACCAATCAGCCTGTCCGGATTCGGGAGCCTGAAGTAGGGAAAATCACTGCTATACAGCCTGCCCTTCGCATTGGCTCTGATTGCCGTAAGAAAGACGGAGGAAGAAAATCCCGCTGCGACTCCCGTCTCTACGATGCAATCTGGCTCTAGAAATCGAGTAATGAAATAGAGGAAAGGATAGATGGCTGGCCCCCAAAAATCATATCCCAGGGGATCGAGGACCTCTTTCGCATGTTGCTTCAGTTGCTCGGAAACGCTTTCCGATTCTTCCCAAAGTTTGGGATCGAGCGCGCTTGCAAGCGTTGAAAAATCAGAACAGTGTGCTTTCAGCCAGGTCAGGTTTGCTTCGTTTGACAGCATTCCGGAATCTTTGATAAGGCGTTTTTTGAGCTTTTTGAGCATGACAAAAAGCCTATTGGGCTTCAATGATTGTATTAATAGATTTTTTACATTGGTTCGTTGCATGCGAGTATCAACCTCTAACTAAATACCGTCAGTTGCGTGAATCCCAGTATAGTCGAAAGTCCTCTCTTTTGTCAATCGTAAAGGAGGACTGCTGCTTGCCCGCGCCTCCGTTGTTGAGATCGGTGATCGCTTGTTTCGAGGCCGTTTGAAAAAACGTCGTTTGCGCTCCGAACGGAGTAGGGTACAATGGAAGAAGGAAGGAATTTGCTTGTATGAGGGCAGGTATGATCTTGCAGAGGTGGGTAAAGCGGAGTGGGCGTCTGGGAGTTCGGCTCCTACTGGCATTGGCGATGCTGATCGCGACGGGAATGGGACTATCGGCGCAGCCCGGTAAGGGCGTCGGAACGGCGACGCCCTCCGAAAAGCGGTCAGGAAGCCCGACATCGGAGCAGGGAGCGGAGTTTTTCGAGAAGAGTATCCGGCCCCTGCTCTCCGAACACTGCTATCAGTGCCACGCCAGGGCCAACAACATGGCGATGGGCGGGCTGCAACTGGATAGCAGAGCCGCCTTCGATAAGGGCGGCAAGCATGGCCCCCTCGTCCAGCGGGCTCAGTCGGAGAAGAGCCTGCTGCTGACGGCGGTGAGCTATCAGGACAAATCCCTGCAGATGCCGCCGAAAGGCAAGCTGCCGGATGCACAACTTGCGCTCTTGCGCAAATGGGTGATGATGGGAGCGCCCTGGGGCAGCAATTCCAGCGCGCTGCCTTCGCCTGCCGCCCCCTTCGACATCGCCTCCCGCAAACAGCACTGGGCCTGGCAGCCGTTAAAGCCTGCAACCCCGCCACATGTGAAGAACAGTGCCTGGGTGAAGACGCCTGTAGATGCCTTCGTGCTGGCGAAATTGGAAGCGAACCATCTCATGCCCACACCCCCCGCCGACAAACGCACACTGCTGCGGCGTGTCACCTACGATCTGATCGGCCTGCCCCCGACCCCTGCCGAGATGGACGCTTTTCTTGCCGATAACTCTCCCAACGCCTATGAGAAGGTCGTAGAACGGCTGCTGGCGTCGCCCCACTATGGCGAACGCTGGGCGCGGCACTGGCTCGACCTGGTCCGTTATGCCGAAACCGATGGTCATGAGTTCGATTTCGACAAGCCGTCGCCGTGGGAGTATCGCGACTATGTCATTCGGGCGTTCAATGCCGACATCCCGTACAATCAGTTTGTCGCGGAGCAGGTCGCCGGGGATCTGCTCTCTACACCGCGTCTCAACCCGACGGATGGCGGGAACGAATCCGCGATAGGGACCGGGTTCTGGTGGCTGGGCGAGGGCACGCACTCCCCGGTAGACCTGCAGGCCGATGAAGCCACGCGGGTGGACAATCAGATCGACGTATTCAGCAAGGCGTTTTTGGGGCTATCGCTCGGCTGTGCTCGCTGTCACAACCACAAGTTCGACGCGATCTCCACCCGGGATTATTATGCGTTATGGGGGTTTCTGAAGAGTTCGCGCTATGAACTCACGGATGTGGCCGCCCCGGTGAAGCGCGAGCCGACCGTGCGCGCGCTGCGCGAACTGCAGACGCAGATGGAGCCGCTCTGGATAAAGAGTACGGCGGGAAACCTGTCGCAAGCATTGCTGGGCTTCCGTGAGACGCTGTTGGCGCAGCGTACGGAGCGGGGGACACGAACGGTGAATCTTAAGGCGTCGTCCGTCCCGGAGGCATGGGCCAAGTACGTTCACGAAGTCGCAGCGAAGGACCTCAATGATCCGCTCTATGGTTGGGCGACCCTGGGGGAGGAGAAGCCGGACTCGCTGCCGGGGAAGCGGGATGCGCTGATACGGACGTTACAGGCAGCCGCCGATAAGGCGAAACAGGATGCGAAGTCCATCGAAGTCTTCGAGGATTTCCGCCATCCGGACTATACCGGCTGGTTTACGACGGGCGAGGCGTTCGGCGCGGCCCCGAGCCGGACTGCCCTGCTGGTGGATAGCGCGAAAAATAGGCTCACCGGAGTGATGGGGCCGGGCGTCGCCGATAGCGGAGGCGTCTCCGGCAGGTTCCAGGGTACGCTCCGGTCCCGGACATTTACCCTCGCGAAGGGGCGGATCTGGCTCCATATGGCGGGCAAAGATGCACAGGTGAACCTGATCGTAGATGGGTTCCAGCGCATCCGCGCGCCCATCTATGGCGGACTCAACCTCCATTTAGATAACCCGACGACGCCAACCTGGATGTCCATCGATGTCACCAAGTGGATCGGGCAGAGGGCTTATCTCGAATTCCTGGATCGGGGCAGCGGTAGCCTGGCAGTGGATCGGATCGTCTTCTCGGATGGCGGCCCGCTGCCAGAAGCGCCCAACCCGTTGGTGATCGCCCTGCTGAAAGACCCTGCCGTGAACTCCGCCGAGGCGCTGGCAGGCAAGCTGCAGGCTCTGTTTCAGGAGACGGACCGGCTCTGGGCGACCGGAAAGCTGGCGCAAGATCCGGATGCGGAGGCGCGGTTGGCGCTGTTGAACTGGATGCTGCGCAACCCGGCCCTGGCTCCCGCAACGGCTTCGGAGATGCCGCTGGCGCTGAGGACCCTGGTGGAGAAGCGGAAGGTCCTGGAGGCGGCTCTGCCGGAGCCGCGCCGGGTGATGGCGATGGTGGACGGCTCGCCGGAGGACGAGCCGGTGCACATTCGCGGCAACTATAAGACGCTCGGCGAGAACGTTCCGCGCCGGTTTCTGGAGGCGATTGCCGGGGCGCATCAACCGGTCCCGCCTGTCGGCAGCGGGCGGTTGTTGCTTGCGCAGCGTCTCACGGATGGCTCCGACCCGCTGCTGCCCCGTGTCGCTGTCAATCGGATCTGGCAGCACCACTTCGGGGAGGGGATCGTGCGCTCGCCCGATGACTTCGGCGTCATGGGGGAGCGGCCTACCCATCCCGAACTGCTGGACTACCTGGCGACGGAGTTTGTGCGGCAGCACTGGTCCTTCAAGGCGATGCATCGGATGATGGTCCTCTCCAACACTTACCGGATGTCCAGCCTGCCCACATCCAAGGCCGATGAGGCGGATCCCCAGAACCGGCTGCTGCATCGGATGCCGGTACGCCGGCTGGAGGCCGAGTGCATACGCGACGCCATCCTCACCGTGTCGGGCCGCCTGGATCCCACGCTCTATGGACCCAGTGTGATGCCCTACCTGACGGACTTCATGCAGGGACGCGGACGCCCCGGCGCTTCCGGCCCACTGGATGGCGCAGGGCGACGCAGCCTATACATCGGCGTGCGGCGGAACTTCCTATCGCCGCTGTTCCTGGCCTTCGACTATCCGGTCCCGTTCACGACTATCGGCAAGCGCACGGTGTCTTATGTTCCTGCGCAGGCCCTGGCCCTGATGAACAATCCGTTTGTGGTCCAGCAGGCGGAGACCTGGGCGAAGCGTGCGCTCGCCGAGCCGAACAAGACCTCACGAGAGCGCATTGACGGCCTCTATCTGGCAGCCTTCGGGCGTCCGGCTACCGAGGCGGAAGCGAACGCCGCGCTCGCCTTTCTGACGGACCAGGAGGGAGCGAATGGGAAAACGGAGGACCTCCGCGCCTGGACCAACCTCTGCCATGTGCTGTTCAATGTGAAGGAATTTATCTTCGTCAACTGATCCGATATGGGGAGTTTGCTGCATGCACTGTAAGCGATTTCGAGAGAACCCTCTCACCCGGCGGGAGATGCTGGCGCAGTGCGCCAACGGCTTCGGCCTGACCGCTCTGACCGCCCTGCTGGCGGAGGAGGCGCGGGCGGAGCCGAAGCCTGCCGCGCTGAACCCGATGGCGCCGAAGCCGAGCCACTTCCCGGCCAGGGCGAAGAGCGTCATCTTTCTGTTTATGGACGGCGGGCCATCGCAGGTGGACACCTTCGACCCGAAGCCGCGCCTGGCGAAAGAGAACGGCGAGGCCATCAAGATGCAGGTGCCGCCAACGCAGTTCGACAACGTGGGGAAGGTGCTGAAATCGCCCTGGGAGTTCAAGCCCTATGGTCAGAGCGGTATCCCGGTCAGCGACCTGTTTCCGCATGTCGCGACCTGTGTGGACGATCTGGCGATCCTCCGTTCGATGACCTCCGAGTTTTCGGAGCATACCAACGCCAACTACTTCATCCATACCGGCTTTGGAATGCAGGGCCGGCCCTGCATGGGGGCGTGGACGACCTACGGCCTAGGCAGTGTGTGCCAGAACCTGCCCGGCTTTGTCGTGCTCAACAGCGGCTTGATCCCGCCGGGAGGCATGGACTGCTTCACCAGCGGCTTCCTGCCCGCCTCGTATCAGGGATCGGTGTTTCGCAACGGCGGCAGCCCGGTGGCCGATCTGGATCGTACGGAGCCGAGCGAGAAACTCCAGCAGGATAAGTTCGCCCTGATGCATCGGCTCGACCAGAGTGTGTTGGAGCGGATGGGCGGCCACAATGACCGCGTGGAGGCGGCTATCGCCAACTACGAGCTCGCCTACCGGATGCAGACCGCCGTGCCCGACCTGATGGATGTGAAGGGGGAGACCGAGGCGACCCGGAAGCTATACGGCCTGGATGATCCGTACCCGCAGACCCAGCTCTATGGGCAGCAGTGCCTGATCGCCCGCCGGCTGATAGAGCGTGGGGTGCGCTTTGTGGAAGTCCTCTGCCCCAGCGTTGGCGCGGATCGGTGGGACCAGCATGGCGACCTGCGCACCGGGCACACCAACAACGCCCGCGCCGTGGACAAGCCTATTGCCGGGCTGCTGAAGGACCTGAAATCGCGGGGTCTGCTGGATTCGACCCTGATCCTCTGGGGCGGAGAGTTCGGTCGCACCCCCATGGCGCAGGGCACGGATGGGCGCGACCACAACCCGTTCGGGTATACGGTCTGGCTGGCCGGAGGGGGCGTCAAGGGCGGGACCATCTATGGCGCGACCGACGACTACGGCTACTACGCGGTCGAGAACAAAGCCAGCATGCACGACCTCCACGCTACCATGCTCCACCTGTTGGGAATGGATCATAAGAGGCTGACCTATCGGTTCAGCGGGCGCGATATGCGCCTCACGGACGTCTACGGAGAAGTCATCCGCGATATCCTCGCCTGACCCTAGCCGGCCTGTATGACATCCGGGCGGCTGCCGACGCTGGGAGGCGCCAGCAGGCGCTTCTGCTGCTCTGAGAGGTCTTCAAACTCGTCCAGGCGGTAGTAGTTCTGCGACCAGGCGGAGTAACCCGGACTGTATTTGTAGAGTAGGGCGCGGCGTTCGTGATCTGCCGTCCAGGTCTTGGTCCCATGTACCAGGGCTTCGGTGAAGAAGAGAGCGTCGCCCGCTTCGACTTCCGGCTGGACGACATAGGGCGCTTCACGCTGCCATGTCATCACTTCGCGGGGAATGCCATTCAGGAAGTGGCTCTTGTGGGTGCCGGGAATGCAGGC
>Ga0209060_10004558_pt1 | contig 10705 bp, 8 predicted proteins | sample Coa_R1_8_FD_187155 | JGI IMG/M metagenome (GOLD analysis project Ga0209060, IMG submission 187155) | Surface soil microbial communities from Centralia Pennsylvania, which are recovering from an underground coalmine fire - Coalmine... | ecosystem: Environmental > Terrestrial > Soil > Unclassified... | reverse complement strand
AAGCGGCTTAAACTGCTGCCATCACCGCCTTGGCGATATCGGCGGTGCCGTTCTTGCCGCCGAGCTCGAACGGCTTGATACCATCCGCATAGGCCTTGTCGACGGCCTGCTCGATCCGCTCGCCCGCCTCCGCCGCGTTCTCCAGCCCGTGCTTGTCGGCGAGCCAGTCCAGCATCATTGCCACGGAGAGAATCATCGCGGTCGGGTTAGCCTTGCCTTGTCCCATGATATCGGGCGCCGTGCCGTGGCAGGGCTGGAACACCGCATAGCGGTCGCCGATATCGGCCGACGGCGCCATGCCCATGCCGCCGATCAAGCCGGCCGCCAGGTCGGAAAGGATGTCGCCGAACATGTTCTCCATCACCATGACGTCGAAATCCCAGGGGCGCTTGACCAACATGAGTGAACAGGCATCCACATAAAGATGATCGGCTTTCACGGTGGGATGATGTCGAGCCGCTTCATCGAACATCTTGCGAAAGAAAGCGAACGCCCTGAACACGTTGGCTTTATCGACGCAGGTCAACTGGCCGGGCCGGCCTCGCGCCTTGCGCCGTTCGGCAAGCTTGAAAGAAAACTCGAACAGCCGCTCCGAGGTCTTGCGCGTGATGACGAGCGTCTCGCGCGCATCCTCGTCCGTCACGACGCCCTTCCCCATCGATGCGAACAGGCCTTCGGTGGATTCCCGGATCACCACCATGTCGATGCCGCACTGATCGGCGCCCACGATCGGGCTCGGCACACCGGGGATCAGCCGCGCCGGGCGCACGCCGGCATAGAGGTCGAAAAGAAAGCGCAGTTCGACCTGCGGCGCGATCTCGGTGTTGTCGGGATAACGCACCGACGGCAGCCCGCAGGCGCCCAACAGGATGGCGTCCGCCTCCTCGCACAACCGCACCGTGGACTCCGGCATCGACTTGCCGGTCTCGCGATAGTGGTTGGCGCCGGCCGGCGCCTCGGTGAAGCGAAATCGGAGGTCGGAGTTCACCTCGACCTTGCGCAGGATGTCCAGCGCCGGCGCCATCACCTCAGGACCGATGCCGTCACCGGCAAGAACTGCGATGTGAAGCGCGTTATTTGCGGACATGATTTACTAAGGCGTCAATATGGCGCGGCCGACCAGTTTGCCCTTCTGCAGGTCGACCAGCGCGTCGTTGGCTTTCGCAAGCGGCATCGGCGTCACCGGGATCGGCGGAATCTTTTTGGCGCGCACGAGGTCGAGCAATTCCTGCGTCTCGCGCAGATTTCCGACATAGCTTCCCTGGATCGTCACCGCCTTGATCGGAATCAGCGGCAGCGCAAAGGTGGCACCGCCGCCGAACAGACCGACGATGACGAGCTTGCCGCCTTTGGTCAGGCAGTCGAAGCCGAGCTGGGTCGACTGCGAGTTGCCCACGAGATCGATCACGGCGCGGATCGGCTCGCCCGCTTTCCTGGCGAGTTGCTCGAGCGCGTCCGGCGCCTTGCCGTCGACAGTTGCGAGCGCGCCGGCTTTTCCCGCGGCTTCGCGCTTCTTGGCATCGATATCGACCACGATCGCGCCCTTGCCGCCCATCGCCTTCAAGAGCGACAGCGCCATCAGGCCAAGCCCGCCGGCGCCGATGATCACGATCGGTGTACCGAGATCCTTTTCGACCTTCTTCAACGCCGAATAGGTGGTAACGCCCGAACAGGCGTAAGGCGCGGCGGTGACCGGATCGAGCCCCTTGAGATCGAGCAGATATTTCGGATGCGGCACCGTCATGTGGTCGGCATAGCCGCCGTCGCAGAACACCCCGAGCGCGTTTGGCTTGACCGCACACATGTTCTCGTCGCCGCCGAGGCAGGTCGGGCATTTGCCGCAGCCGAGCCAGGGATAGGCCAGCACGATGTCGCCTTTCTTCAGACCGCCTTTGTCGCTGTCCTTCACGTCGGGCCCGAACGCCACGATCTCGCCGACGGTCTCGTGGCCCATCGTGCGCGGCAGCGACACGCCACGGTCCTTCAGCGACAGCGGCTTGCGGCCATGGCCGAGCTCATAGCCGCCTTCCCAGATGTGCAGATCGCTGTGACAGACGCCGGCCGCCCTGACGCGGATCAAGACCTGCGTGCCGGAAGGTCCAGGCGTCGGCTCCTCGATTTCCTTCAAGGGCGCATTGAAATCGACAACCTTGTAGCTCTTCATGGCGTTACTCCCTTGGGCTGTTCTCTCTTCTCCGTTGTTTAGGTGGCGCGTACCTTGTCGGCAAGCTTTCGCGGCGCCGATGTCGGCTCCAAAAGCCCCGCCTCCTTCAAAAGCGCGCGCGTATGCTCGCCGAGAGTGGCCGCCCGCTTGCCTGCCGCGACCTTGGCGCCGGACATCCGGAACGGCAGGTTCATCACCTTGAAGGTTCCCGCGCCATCCTCGACTTCGGCAAGTGCTCGGCGATGGACGAGCTGAGGATCGGCCAACGCCTCTTTCACCGTGCGATAGGCCGAGGACGGCACGCCCGCTTTGTTCAATCCAGCCAGACATTGCTCCGTGGTGAGTGTGCGCGACCAGGTTTCGACCGTGTCCATCAACAGCCCCCAATTGGTGCGGCGGTCGGTGTAGCTGGCAAAGCGGGGATCGGCCATCCACTCAGGATGTCCGATGAGATTGACGAGACCCTGAAACGTCTTCTCGCTGGCAATCGCAACCATGACATAGCCGTCGGCCGTTTCGATCGGGCCGTACATCGGCCGCGGCGGCGGCGGAACCTTGAATTGCGACCACTGCACCTCGTTCAAGGTCAGACACAACATGGATTCCAGCATCGAGACGTCGATGTGCTGGCCGACCTTGGTGATGGAGCGGTGATATAGCGCCGCCGAGATCGCGCCGAAGGCGTAAGTGCCGGCGAAGACATCGGCATGATAGATGCCGCAATAGTCGGGCCGCTCGCGGCCGGGCTGATAGGCCAGATGCGCCATTTCGTAACCGGAGGCGGCGTGGATGACCGGCGCATAGGCCGGCAGCTCCGCGGACGGACCGGTCTGGCCATATCCGGAGATCGAGCAATAGATCAGCTTCGGATTGAGTGCGTGGAGCGTCTCATAATCCAGCTTTAACCGGCGCATCACGCCCGGGCGGAAGTTCTCCAGCAGAATGTCGGCGCTCGCGACCAGCCGCCGGATCGATTCAACCCCGTCAGGCGATTTCAAGTCGAGCACGAGGCTCTTCTTGCCGGCATTGAGCTGGCCGAAGGTGGTCGAGCAGCCATTGCGCACCGGCGGACGGGTCCGCATCGTCTCGCCCTCCTCGGTCTCGACCTTGATGACCTCGGCGCCCATGTCGGCGAGCATGCGCGTGCAGTAGGGCCCCGCGATCGTTGTCGAAAAATCGAGCACCCGAAGGCCGGCGAAGCAGCCCGTCAAATGGCTCTCATTGTTATCAGTTACGGTCATCACCATGGCTCCCTGCCGCTTCCGCTTCTTGTCCGTTGTTTCGGCGAGCGACCCTAACGGGCGGCGGCGAACCAGGGAAGCGCCTCGAAAATCTGACCCGTGCCCTGAACTTAAAGTGAGGTAATTTGGACCCATTCTTGCATAGCAGCATTGTCGGCTCCCGCGAGGGCGTTTTTTGAAAGTTCTTTTTGTCACGACGGAAATGGACGACTTCGTCCGGGTGGGCGGCTTGGCCGCCGTTTCCGCCGCCCTTCCTCGGGCGCTCCGCCCCTGGACCGACATCCGTATCCTGCTGCCGGGCTACAGCGACGTCGTCGAACAACTCACGCATATTCAAATCGTTGGCCATTGCCCGTCGCTTGCGGAGATGCCGCCCTGCACGCTTGGTCGCGCCTCGACCCGGGACGGATTGCCGGTCTACGTCCTGCTCTGCCCGCAGCTCTATGACCGGCCGGGCAACCCCTATGGCGACGAACAGGGGCGCGACTGGCCAGACAACGACATCCGTTTTGCAAGGCTTGCGTCCGCGGGCGCCGAACTTGCAGCCGGCAGTCTGGACAAGAATTGGGCAGCCGACCTCGTTCACGCCAACGATTGGCAGGCCGCTTTGGTGCCGGCCTATCTCGCCTGGCGCGGCTCGCGAATCCCCTCGATCCTGACCATCCATAATCTCGCCTATCAGGGTCTGTTTCCCAAGGAGTCGTTGCGCCGGATCGGTGCGCCCGAAACCTCTTTCCATATCGACGGCGTCGAATTCTACGACAAGCTCTCCTTTCTCAAGGGCGGTCTGGTCTACGCCTCGCATCTGACCACGGTCAGCGCGACCTATGCCAAGGAGATCACCACGGCGGAGTTCGGCTGCGGGCTCGAGGGCCTTCTGCGCATCCGCTCCGAAGCCTCGCAGCTCACCGGAATCCTGAACGGCATTGACGAAAGCTGGGATCCGCAGTTCTGCGCTCAACTCGCCCAACCGTTCGGCGCCGGCGATTGGGAAGGCAAGCAGGCCAATGCCGCCTACGTCCGCAAGCAGTTCGGCCTTGCCGTCTCGCGCGGACCGATGTTCGCACTCGTCGCGCGGCTCGTGCATCAGAAGGGCATCGACTTGGTGCTGTCGGCCGCCGACGAGATCATCGAGGCCGGCGGTCAGATCGTCGTCACCGGCTCGGGCGAGCCGGCGCTCGAACAGGCCGTCGTCGATGCGCATCGCAGGCGCCCGGACGCAATCGGAGTGACGATCGGCTTCAATGACGGCCAGGCGCGGCGCATTTTCGCCGGCAGCGATTTCACGTTGATGCCGTCGCGCTTCGAGCCGTGCGGGTTGAGCCAGATGTACGCGCAACGGTTCGGCTCGCTGCCGATCGGTCATCAGACCGGGGGACTGGCGGAGACCATCACCGACGGCGAGACCGGATTTCTGTTCTCGCAGCCCTCGATCGAATCCTTCCTCGGCGGCGTGCGCCGCGCGTTCTCGACCTTCGTGTCGAAGGACCGACTCGACTGCATGCGCCGCAGCGCGATGGCGCGCACCTTCAGCTGGGACCTGTCAGCGGCGTTGTATAACGCGCTTTATCGCAAGACGGCAGCGCCGTAGATCGATTTCGCTCTACTGTCGTCCCAGCGAACGCCGGGCCCATCACCACAAGCCGTAGTCGTTTCCCGAATGGGTCGCTTGGATCTGTGCTCAGTCGCCACGAACAGACTTCCAATGTTGATGCTCATTCAGGAGTCCAAGCCGCCTTGCCAAATTATTCGCAAAGACCGCGGGCGGATTTCGATTCCGCTCTGATTTTTTTGCATTTTGGGTGTGCACATATGAAAGCAGCGTCAGCTCCTGTACGCGGAAGCTAATCTTATATTGGCTTTGCAGGCCCGCCGCCCTAGAATTGCGGCGATGGTAGGACGGCGAAATGCAGTATGTTTGTGACGCGCCGAAAGGTAAGACTTGGTTCCGTATCGAGACGGAAGGTGAGGCGGCCCATGAGTCGCGCCTGATGAGCCACACCGTTGAGAAATATTTCCGCCGCGAGCGGGAGAAGGCGGTCCAATCCTGGCGTCCGGAGCGGCCTAACTCGATCGAGCGAGATATCGGCCTCGAGGCCCATGTACAGCGAGAGATGCCGCTTTTCCTCACGTTGCGCGACAGGGAGGGCAATGCGCTGACTACAGCGATGTTGCCACCGGGTGGCAAGGATCGCGGCGGGTTCCGGATCATCATCGTTGCCGCATCCAATGCCGATCCTTATCCTGAGCACGACGCGGCCATCGCTGCGCTGGGAGCGCATTTCGGTCTCACACTCGATCGCCAGCGCTGCTTCCCTTACGGCCGCTAAGGAACCTGACAAGTATCGCCGCTTGATGGGTGATGTCAGCTCATGGCCCGGGCTGTGTGAAAAGGCTCTGTTTGTAGAGACACTGGCTGTGTGAAAGCGCAAAAAATCGAAAGCAACGAAACGTGGACGTGGGTGCGCCGGGCCTATTCAACCTTGATGCCGGCGAACTTGATCACTCTTGCCCACTTTTCGATAGCTTCCGAGAGGATCGTCTCGAATTCCGCAGGGGAACCGCCCATTACTGTGCCGCCGAGCTCGACGATCCGGGTTTTGATATTGGTATCGGCGAGACCGGCATTGAGCTCCCTGTTCAACATGTCGATGATGTCCGTCGGAGTATTCCTGGGCGCGCCTATGCCTGCAAAACCGCTGGCCTCGTAGCCAGGAACGGACTCCGCCACCGTTGGAACGTCCGGCAACACGTCCAGTCGGGTCGCGGTCGTTACCGCGAGGACGCGCAGCTGACCGCCCTTGACGTATTGGATCGACTCCGACACCGGACTGAAAATCACCTGCAAGTGGCCGCCGATCAGGTCCGTGGTCGCAGGTGCGCCGCCCCGGTACGGAACGTGGACCAAATCCACTCCGGTCATCATCTTGAACAGTTCGCAGGCAATGTTCTGCGGGGTGCCGCTGCCGGCCGACCCGTAGTTGATCTTGCCCGGGTTCGCCTTGGCATATGCGATGAACTCAGGGATCGTCGTGGCAGGGACCGACGGATGCACCACGACTTCGTACGCCAGCCGCGCCGAGCAGATAACCGGCGTGATATCCCGGATGAAATCGAAATTGAGATGGCTGTAGAGCGCGGCATTGATCGCGTTGGGAGTTACAATTTGCAGCAGTGTGTAGCCGTCCGCCGGTGCTTTCGCGACCGCCTCGGTTCCGATGTTGCCGCTCGCGCCCGAGCGGTTCTCGATGATGAATTGCTGGCCGAAGCGATCCGACAACCATTGGCCCATGAGGCGCGCCTGGATGTCGGTAGCCCCGCCGGGCGCGAAGCCGACGATAATGCGCACCGGCCGCGACGGATAAGTTTGCGCTCGTGCAATGCGAGGCGCCGCGGGCAATGCAGCAGCTGCCGCGGCCAGATGCAAGAATGTGCGACGGGGAAATTTCATGGTGCTCCCTCCACAGCCTGCGCAGCAGCGCGGACAAGCAATCCAGCTGAACGCGCTGCGGGAACAGACTACACTCGTCTCGCGAACGGGTGGAAGGACCGATGTCTCCTCTTGGCGCTTAGGCGACCTCCGGCGATGTCCGCTTTTGTGCCGCTGTTGAGGGATAAGCGGACGCCTGGAACGCCGCTCTGCTCCTGATGCGCGACGGCTTTAGGGCGAACCGCCATCGCGCCCTCAATTCTTGATCGAGCATCATCTCCGCCCAAACGCGTCCCGCGTTTGTCGCAAGCGAAAACCGCTTCACACCCCCGCTAGCCAGGTGCGAGGCATGCTTTTCGGATGCAGGCTCTAATGGACTGGATCCAGCACGACCACCGGTATCTCGCGGTCGGTCTTGAGCTGATAGTCGGCGTAGGGCGGCCAAAATTCGAGCGCCTTTTTCCAAAGCCGGAGGCGTTCCTCGCCCGCCGTCGTCCTGGCCCGCGCGCTCATCTTCTTGGTCCCGACTTGGACTTCGACGTCGGGGTTTGCGAGAATATTGCGATACCAGCCGGGGTGTTCGGGCGCGCCTCCCTTTGAGGCGACCACGAAGTAACTGCCGCCTTCCGTTCCGTAAAACAGCGGGAATATGAACTTGTCGCCAGACTTGCGACCGGTCGTGGTCAACAGCAGCGCCGGCGCCGTGATCTCACCTCGCTGGGGCACGTTTACCTTGAACATGTGCCCGTCGGTTCCGCCGCTAGAAAGATAGCGGTTCGCATGTTCGAGCATCCAGCCCGGCAGGTTCGGAGCGAGTTTCGCTTCAGCCATCGTGACCTCCTTGAAAGCGGCAGGCAACATACCATCGCCCGGCGGATCGGCCAATTCCGGATTCAAGAGCAAGCCGAGACGAGCCTCCCTTTCCGAGCGCTGCCGACATGGTGCATGACCTCGCGCGGCCTCAAGCCGCCGATGTTGCAGAACACATCGAAAGCAATGATCTCGCCAGCGGGTCATGGGGAAATGCCGCCAGGATCTCCTCGTAGCGCCGTGCTGCTTGGTGCAGGTCGCCTCGCTCGAAATAGTCGGAGGCCGTCCGCGTCATCTCACATAGCTTTTCGAACCCGTCCGGCGGCGCCAGCTCCACGTCCTCGCTGGTCCTCATTCCCAGCAGCTCGTAAATCATGAACTCGTGTTTCCGCCCCTTGACTTGAACCTTCCTGATGGGTCTTGCCACGATGTCGGCTCCGCCGGCCTCGGCCACGCTGTCGCTGATGCAAAGCGCCGTACCGAAGGTTTTGTTGATACCTTCGAGGCGCGCTGCGACGTTGACCCCGTCGCCCATCACCGTATAGCTCAGCCGCTCGCTCGAGCCGACATTACCGACCAGTACGTCCGCGCAATGCAGCCCAATACGAAGATGCAGCGGGGGCCGGTCTTGCGCGCGCCAGTCCGCGTTGATCCGTTGCATGCGCCGGGCGGCTCGCAAGGCCCCGCAGCAGGCGCGCAAAACGTGATCGTCGCGATGGGCAGGCGCGCCCCAGAATGCCATGATGCCGTCGCCGATGAATTTGTCGACCGTGCCGTGCTCATCTGCGACCGCTCGTGAGACGGCTTCGAAATAGACCGACAGTTGCGTGAGCAAATCGTTCGGAGCCATCTGTTCGGCGAGGCTGGAAAAGTCCTGCAGATCCGCAAACAGCACCGTCATAAAGCGGGACTCCACGCCGAGGGCCAGCGGGATCCCGGTCTTGATCAGTTCTCGGACCACACCCAATGGCACGAACGAGGAGAACGAGCGCAGCGAGGTTTCGAACAGCGACAATGCCGTTTGCAGCTCCTTGATCTCCTTGATCCTCGACGATGGCGGCGCCGCGTGCGAGAAGGTCAGGTCCTCAACCGACCGGAGTTCCCGCGAAATCTTCTCGATCGGCCGAGACAGGCGTCGCGCGAAGAAATAGATCAAGAGCAACTCACCGCCGGTCAATGCTGCGATCAGCACGATCATCTGCCGGTTGGTCCGCTGGAGGGTGCCGACGAAGTCAGCGGTAGGTGTCAGGATGATGATCTCCCAGGGCTGTCCGAAACTGCCAGGCATGCGGGTGAACGACGCGTTGATCTCTTCGCCGTTCTGCGGCGAGGAGAACAGGAAATCGTCACTGTTCGTCTGACTATGCAGCCGACTGGCTTGGCGCACATCGTCGTCGGCGATGGTGTCAAGCTTGGCCACTTCAAGCTGATCGTTCTCTCGTCGCACCATTTTCTTGGGATCGGGATACGCAATGACCGTGCCCTTCGTCGAGTCGGCGATGATCGTGGTGCTGTGAGGACTCGCCCGATGGGTGGTGAGAAAGCGGGACAGTACGTCGAGCGTGATATTGGCCGAGGCGCAGCCGATGAAGGTCCCGTCCTTGATAATCGGGTACCTGAGGGTGATGACGGGGTAGCCGGTGTCCGGATTGGGCCAAGGTCCCTCAACGACCAGAGACCTGGTCGCTTTCGCCTCTTGGTAGCCGGCAAGAGTTCTGATGTCCTCGATTGTCCCGACGTCATAAGCCCCCACGACATGCGGCCAGGTATCGTAGAACGTGCGATGCCGGACCCGTCGCGGTTGTCCCGCGAAGGCGTCGATGTAGCTGGAATGCCAATTGGCCGACACCGGGATTTTTGGATCGGAGCGCCTGCGGTCGTCGTCCATCCGTGTCACGACTCGATGGAAGCCGTCCTCGAAGCTGACAAAGGCCGCGTCGATCTGCGGCGCCGAGATGAGCGCCTGATAGAGCATATCCCGGCTCGCCTCGTCCCGAAATCCCGCCGGATCCTTTGCCGCGGCTGCCGCGAGCAGCCTCAACGTAGCCGCGACCGGATTGATCAGGTTGCCTGCCTCCTCGATGCTGACTTGTCTGGTCTTGGCGACCACGTCGTTCAAGGTCGTATTGATCGCAGCGGCGTTCTGCCGATAATTGTACACCAGGATGAAGACCAGCACGGGAATGCTGAGAAGAACGAAAAGGCCTGACATCACGGCACTGAGCCGAATCGCGCCGAACGCGCGGGCCTTCCGGCAGGCGGCCAACAGAGGTCTGGTCAGCGCCGCGAACGCAGCGAACACGCCGGAATCACGCATGCCGAACCTCCGCCGGTTACAGGTTTCGCCGGTTGATCGCCTGCGACCGCGTTTCGCATTGAGCAGGATCAAAGGGCCGCGCCTTTGTTATCTGGCGATACCGTCCGCCATACTATCTATGCTGGGATGTTCCACGCGCGGCCGTCACTTCGTCAATAGCGACCCTGCCGCGTTTCCGGCATCAATAGCGCGATCGTCGCAAAGCCGAGCATGGCGACAGCGGCAAGTCCGACAAAAGCGGTGCTGCTGCCGAATTTGTCGGTGGCGAAACCGGCGAGAACTGTCGAGAGCGAGGCACCGATGCCGGTTGCGGTTCCGACAATGCCCTGCGCGAGATTGAAATGGCCGCTGCCGAAGGTGACGTCGGCGACGATCAGCGGTATCATGACGGCAAAGACACTCGCGGTGATGCCGTCGAACACCTGCACCAGTACAATCAAATAAGGATCGTGCACCATTGCGAACAGCAGGCCGCGAGCGGCAAGCGCGGCAAAGCCGATCAAGAGCAGCGGCCGCCTTCCCCAAATTTGCGCCTTGGCGCCGACCGACGGTGCTATCAGCGCGACAATTGCCTGCGGGACAATGATGCAGGCGCCGATCAAAGCCGGCGCCCAGTTGCTCGACCGGGTGGTCACGACGCCGGCCATGATCGGCAGCATCGCGGCATTGGCAAGCTGCAACAGCAGCACGCTGGCGGCGAAGATCAACAGCGGGCGTGTACACAACAGCTGAACGACGCTGGT
>Ga0209060_10004556_pt1 | contig 10709 bp, 6 predicted proteins | sample Coa_R1_8_FD_187155 | JGI IMG/M metagenome (GOLD analysis project Ga0209060, IMG submission 187155) | Surface soil microbial communities from Centralia Pennsylvania, which are recovering from an underground coalmine fire - Coalmine... | ecosystem: Environmental > Terrestrial > Soil > Unclassified... | reverse complement strand
GGTTCGCTCATCTACAACTACGGTCGCAACGAGGTGCGCGCTTTCCTGCTCTCGAGCGCGCTGTTCTGGCTCGATCACTACCACATCGATGGCCTGCGTGTTGACGCCGTCGCTTCCATGCTGTATCTCGATTACTCGCGCAAGGAAGGAGAATGGATTCCCAACGAGTTCGGCGGCCGCGAGAACCTGGAAGCCGTGTCATTCTTGAAGCGGTTCAACGAGCTGACCCACCATGAGTATCCCGACGTGCTCACCTTCGCCGAGGAATCCACCGCGTGGCCCATGGTTTCGCGGCCGACTTATCTTGGCGGCCTCGGCTTCGATCTCAAGTGGAACATGGGCTGGATGAATGACACGCTCGAATATATTTCCAAGAACCCCATCCATCGCCGCTACCACCAGAACAACCTGACATTTTCGCTGCTCTACGCGTTTAGCGAAAATTTCGTGCTGCCGCTCTCGCACGATGAAGTGGTCCACGGCAAGGGCGCGCTGCTCGCGAAAATGCCGGGCGATTACTGGCAGCAGTTCGCCAACCTGCGCCTGCTCTACGGCTACATGTACGCCCATCCCGGCAAGAAGCTGCTGTTCATGGGGGGCGAGATCGGCCAATGGAACGAGTGGAACGCGCACAATGAAATTGAGTGGCAGCTGCTCAATTTCGACTCCCACCGCCGCATCCAGCATTTCGTCAAGGAATTGAACCGGCTCTACATTGCCGAACCGGCTCTCCATCAGGTGGATTTCAGCTGGGAAGGGTTTCAATGGATCGACATTCACGATGTCGATAACAGCATCCTCACGTTCCTGCGCCGCGCCCGCGACCCCCAGGATCAAATCATCGTGATCGCCAATTTCACGCCGGTCCCCCGCGAAGGCTACCGCGTCGGCGTTCCCAAGGCAGGTTTCTACCGCGAGATCCTCAACAGCGACGCCGCGTGCTTCGGAGGCAGCAACATGGGCAATGCCGGCGGCCTGCCCTCGGATGAAATCCCCTGGCAGAGCCAGCCGCACTCGATTCTGGTGACAGTACCGCCGCTGGCGGTCGTCTACTTCAAGCCCGAGTGAGCCGTTCCTCCTGCGCCTGTTACGATAAAGGCACTCATGCCCACCAATCGCCTCGCCCAGGAGAAGAGTCCTTACCTTCTGCAGCATGCGCACAATCCGGTTGACTGGTATCCGTGGGGCCCCGAGGCCTTCGAGAAAGCCCGCTCCGAAGACAAGCCAATCTTCCTTTCCATCGGGTATTCGACTTGTCACTGGTGCCACGTCATGGAGCGCGAGTCGTTCGAAAATGATCAAATCGCGGCGCTGTTGAATCGCGAGTTCGTCCCCATCAAAGTCGACCGCGAAGAGCGCCCTGACGTCGATCGCATTTACATGACGTTTGTGCAGGCGACCACCGGGGGCGGCGGCTGGCCCATGTCCGTATGGCTGACTCCCGATCTGAAGCCGTTCTTCGGCGGAACTTATTTCCCGCCGGAGAATCGCTGGGGCCACCCGGGTTTTGGCTCGGTCCTGACCCAGCTGGCTTCCGCCTGGAAATCGCAGCGCGAACAGATCAGCGATTCCGCGCGGGAAATCATCGAACAGCTTCAGAAAACGGTGACGGTCGCGCCGGCCCACGCCGGCGGCAGTCTCATCGATGCCGCCATGCTCGATAGTGGCTTCTATTATTTTCGCCGCATCTTCGACACACGGCTGGGCGGATTTGGAGAAGCCCCCAAATTTCCGCGGCCGTCGGTGCACAATTTTCTCGTCCGATATTATGCGCGCACCAGCAACCGCGAGGCGCTCGACATGGTATTGCTCACACTCCGTGAGATGGCCAAAGGCGGCATGCATGATCAGCTCGGCGGCGGCTTCCATCGCTACTCGGTCGACGAGCGCTGGTTCGTTCCCCATTTTGAAAAAATGCTGTACGATCAGGCGCAGCTGGCCCTCTCATACCTCGAAGCGTTCCAGATCACCGGAGAAGCCCAGTACGCCGGGACTGCCCGCCGCATTTTCGATTACGTCCTGCGCGATATGACCGATGCCGACGGCGCCTTCTACTCCGCCGAGGACGCCGACAGTGTCATCGATCCCGCGCAGCCCTCCGTCAAAGGCGAAGGCGCGTTTTATATCTGGACCGCCGCCGAGATACGGTCCATCGCCGGTGAGCCCGCCGCATCTTGGTTCGCTTTTCGTTACGGCGTGGAGACCGAAGGCAACGTCCGCCACGATCCGCACAACGAGTTCACGGGCAGGAATATTCTGTACCAGGCGCACACGATTGAAGAAACTGCGGCGCATTTCGGCGCTCCGCTCGACGAGGTCGGCGCTGGCATCTACAACACGGCGCGGCTCCTGTTCGAAGCGCGCAGACACCGGGTCCGGCCGCACCTGGACGATAAGATTCTCACCGCCTGGAACGGTCTTATGATTTCGGCCCTGGCGCTCGGCGGGGCAGTGCTCGAGGACCCCGTCTATGCCGGTGCCGCCCGCCGCGCCGCCGAGTTTGTGATCGCCCGCATGTATGATCCCTCCACTGGTGTTCTGTTGCGCCGTTTTCGCCAGGGCGAGGCGCGGATTCCCGGCTTTCTCGATGATTACGCTCTGTTCGCGCAAGCCTTGCTCGACCTGTACGAGGCGCAATTCGATCGCCGCCATTTGGAGTTGGCCGTGCGGCTCACCGAGAAGCAGCGCGAGCTTTTAGAAGATCGCATCGACGGCGCCTTCTTCAGTTCCCCCGCCGGCGACACGAGCCTTGTTCTTCGCGTGAAAGAGGATTACGACGGCGCCGAGCCATCCGGAAATTCCATTACCGCCGGCAATCTGCTCCGTCTAGCTCAGATTACAGGCCGGGCGGAATTCCGCGAATCGGCCGAGAAATTGTTCGCTGCCTTCCGCTCCCGTCTCTCCACAACGCCGATGGCCGTTCCGCAGATGCTGGCGGCCTGCGAGTTCCAGCTCAGTCAGCCGCGTCAAATCATTATCGCCGGCGATCGAAACGCGCCCGATACGCAGGAGTTGCTCCGCGCCATCTATACCCGGTTCTTGCCCGCGCGCGTGTTGCTCCTGGTCGATTCCGAAGATACCCGCCGCGCCTTTGCCGCCGTGGCGCCCCCCATCGCTTCCATGCACCCGCTGAACGGCCGTGCGGCAGCATACGTGTGCCGGAATTTTACCTGCCAATTGCCGGTTTCTGAAAGTCGTGCGCTGAGCGAATTGCTACAATAGGCAATTCACCAGAGAGCCACACAAGACACCGCGACCGCGAGGAAGCGGCCCAGGAGGAATCATGGAAAGACCAGGCGCTACGACGATGCGGGGCAACCCCCTGACGCTGATCGGACCCGAGCTGAAAGTCGGCGACACCGCTCCCGATTTTACGCTCGTCGACAATGGGCTCAAAGCCGTGTCTTTGAAGGATACGGGCAACCACGTACGCATCATCAGCGTGGTGCCTTCGCTCGATACGCCCGTGTGCGACGCGCAGACCAAACGGTTCAACGAGGAAGCCGCCAAATTGCCCGATGTCGATATCCTCACTGTCAGCATGGATCTCCCGTTTGCCCAGAAGCGCTGGTGCGGCGCATTCGGCGTCGACAAAGTCAAAATGCTCTCCGATCACCGCGAGGGATCCTTCGGAGCCGCCTACGGCACCCTCATCAAGGACATGCGCATCGAAAGCCGCGCCATCTTCGTCCTCGACAAAAACAATAAGATCAAGCACGTCGAGTACGTCAAAGAGGTCGCCGATTTTCCGAATTACGAAGCCGCTCTGTCGGCTGCCAAAAGCGCGGCGGCCGCGCGGGCCTGACACGCAATAAACCGAAGCGGATTGCGCCGCGCCATTGAGGTACGCCTGAGTTCTACGCCATCAACCCCGGCGCTCACCCTGGAGAACGCTTTTAACCGGGCGGTCGAGAACCCTCTCGTCCGCGGCGGCCTGACGCTTGCCGGGGGCATCCTGGTTGGCAACGTTGTCGGTTTCTTGCGGGTGGCGCTGACCGCGTACCTGCTGGGCACGCACAGCCGCGCCGATTCGCTGGCCGTGGCGCTGGGCCCGGTCGACACCGTGAACTCCGTGCTTACCAACAGCATGCTGTTCGCGTTTGTTCCCATGCTTACGGCCCGCGCCGGCGCTGAGCGCGCGGCCTTGTTGATTAAATTGCGCCACGCCTTCGTCTGGGTGTTTGCTTTGATCGCTGTCGCCGTAGTTTCGGCCGCGCCCGCGATCATGCGTTTGCTGGCTCCCGGCCTCGATGCTGCGGCCCTCCGAGCCGCTGTCAACATTCTCCGTATCCTTTCGATTTCCACCGCCGCTGCTGGAATCGCCGCCCTCTATTCGGCCTTGCTCTACGCCGACCGCCGCTTTGCCCCGACCGCCTTCTATCAAGCATCCCTCAACGTGTTCACGGTTTTGGCGGCCCTGAGCCTCTGGCGCGTGGCCGGGGTTTATGCCTTTGCCATCGGCTACAGCGCCGGCGCGTGCGCCCAACTGGCGATCGTGTCCTACGTCGGGCGCTCTCAACTCAAGGCGCCGGCCTTGCCCGCCTGCCACCTGCCCTGGTCCGAGATCCTCGCCAAGCCTGCGTTCTTCCTGATCTATGCCACCGGCCTCGGTTTGAATATCACGTTTACGCGCGCCTATGCTACCCATTCCGGTTCCGGAATGGCTGCCGCGCTGGAATATTGCATTCGCTGCGTGGGCGTGCCCCTGGCGTTGTTGGTGCAGCCTTTTTCAAATTCGCTGCTACCGGAAATCGCGCGCTTGAAAAACATGTTCCGGCTCAACGAGGCTGTCCGTCTCATCGGCCGCACCGTTGCCCTTGCCGCTTTGGCCGCGGTCGCCATATGCAGCCTGGCTCTCATTTTCCGCGTTATCGGCATCGCCCTCATGTTCCAGCGCGGCAGCTTCACTGCCGAATCCACCGAGCTGGTCTCCGCCGTGTTCCTCGGTTTGGGGCCAAGCTTGGTGGGATGGAGCCTGATGGAGATCCTCGCGCGGTCGTTATTTGCCCTCGACCATCGCTGGCCGCCTGTGATCGCCGCCTTCATCCCCGTGCTCGTCAATGTGACTCTCAGCCTTCGTCTGGGCTTCTCTCAGCCGCATTGGATCGGCGTGGGCGCGTCGCTTGGGACTTTCGCCGGATTTGCGGCCTTGCTCCTGATGACGTTCGCGAACCGGAAACGCTGGCTCGTTTCCGCGTGAATCCACGCGTTCCCCGCGCTTCGTGAGCTTTCAAGGTAATCTCAAATTTGGCACACCTCCTGATCGTCGACGATGATGCCAGCACGCTGGCCTCGCTGGCCCGGGCTTTCCGGATGTCCGGCCATGAAGCGACGGTCTGCGATAATGCGGCGCGTGCGCTCGAACTCGTCAAAACGCAGACTTTCGACATGATGCTGTCGGACGTCGTGATGCCCGGCAAGGACGGGCTCGCGCTGCTGGAGGACCTGCGCCGGCTGGAAATCGCGCTTCCCGTAGTCATGATTTCGGGGCAGGCCAATATCGAGATGGCGGTGCGGGCCACCCGGCTCGGCGCGGCCGATTTCCTGGAAAAGCCGCTCTCCACCGATAAGTTGCTGCTGACGGTCGACAACGTCCTCAAGCTGAAGCGGCTGGAAGAAGAGAACCGGGAGCTCCGTCGGCGCGTCGGCAAGCACGAGATTGTTCACACCGGTGACGCCATGCAGCGCGTGATGGCGCAGGTCGCGAGAGTCGCTGCCAGCGAGACGCGCGTCTGCATCCTTGGCGAAACCGGAACGGGCAAGGAACTGATCGCGCGGGCGCTCCACGACCGCAGCCCGCGGCACGCAGGGCCGTTTGTCACCCTCAATTGCGCGGCAGTGCCGGGCGAGCTCATCGAATCCGAACTTTTCGGCCACGAAAAGGGCTCCTTCACGGGAGCGGCCTCGCGGCACATCGGGAAATTCGAGCAGGCGCACCACGGCACCCTGTTTCTGGACGAAGTCGGTGATATGCCGATGGTCATGCAAGCCAAGCTCCTCCGCGTCCTGGAAGAGAACCAGGTGGAGCGCGTCGGCGCCGACCGCACGATTCCCGTGGATGTTCGCGTGATCGTGGCCACGCACCGCAACCTGGAAGAGTTGGTGAAGAAAGGAAATTTCCGGCAGGACCTGTATCACCGGATTTACGTTTATCCCCTGCTATTGCCCCCGCTGCGCGAGCGGACCGACGACATCCCGGCTCTCGTGAATTTTTTTGCCGCTCAAGTAGCCGCGCAAAACGGATGGAAACCGCGGGCGTTCCAGCCCGACGCGATCCGTGATCTTCAGCGGTATCCGTGGCCCGGAAACGTCCGCGAGTTGAGCAACGTCGTGGAGCGGCTTCTGCTGCTGGCCGACGGAACTGTGGACGCGGCCACCGTCGCGCTGGCGCTGCCGGGCGCGGTTGCGTCCGAAACCGGTGCCGCCGCCGCACCCGTCCATGGCACCCTGGCCGAGCGCGTCGAAGGCTTCGAACGCCAAACCATCCTGGCGGAACTGCGCCGCCATGAGCGCATGACCGATACCGCGAAGGCGCTGGGCTTGGAACGCAGCCATCTTTACAAGAAGTGTCAGGCGCTTGGCATCGACTTGCGCGCGCTCAAAAAAGGCGAAGATGCCTGAGGCGCTCGAAGTCGTACGTTCCCTCTTTTGCGATTTCTTTGAGCGCGGGGTGCGCTATTTCTTTCGTGAATCTGATCTTACCGTGACGGGCCTTGCCGCGGAGTTCCGTCCGGTGCTCGAATTTCTGCACCGGACCGACGGCGCGCTCGACCTGGAATGGATGGGAACTCGCTACCATCTGCGGCGATCGGGCCGCTCATTTACCGAGGACCAGATCCGCCTGCTGGCCGCCATCGGCGGCGTGCTTGCGACACGCTACCGCAGTATTTTCTTTTCCGGGGCCCGGGCCGCCAACCCCCAGTTGTTCGAGGGTCTGGCGGAAGATCGCTACGTCTCGGCGTTTCTGGACCCCGCCCACTATGTCGGCGGTGCCAAAACCTCGGCGAAGCGGGATGTCGTCGCCGACGCTATCGAGGTGTTGCGCCAAAGCTCGCTCATCACTTACGAAAACCGCCGCATCTCAACCGGCGTGATCCTGGCGGGACCAGAATCGCCTATCGGGCACACTCCGGCGGTGTTGCCGGCCGGCTCCGTTCCTTACAACAGCGCGCTGGTCTCGATCAAGGGTTTTCATCGGCTCTGTGACGGGCTCCGCACGGTTTTCCTGGTGAACTCCGAGGGCATGCTGGTGGACTTGGTGGATGTGGACCGGTTTGCGCGTGCCTTTGGAGACCTGGCATTGCCGGCCCCCAGCCCGGAACGCTACCGCGCCCATTGCCTGGCGACCGCATCGGGGGGAAACCGCTGTCTGGTGCTGACGCCGAATGGAGAAATCAAAGTTTTTTCCGGCGGTGTTCAGATCTTCCATTTTCTGGAAGGCCGCTGGCACGTTACGGATCTGCGCGAGAAATATTATGAATTCCATCAGGCCATCGGCGAGACGGTTTTGGCCCAGCGGTTGTTCACGGTGGCGCTCAACCTGGCCGAACATCGCCGCGGCGGTTTGTTCGTGGTTCTCGACCGGGAGGATGCCGCCGCCGGGCTGGTGGCGCCGGAAGATCTGCTCGAGAATCAGCCGGCCGGCTTTTCCAGGCAAGTCCATTATCTGTTGCGGCGCAAAAACGTCATCGAACTGGAAGTGACGGTTTTGCAGAGTATCGCCCATGTCGACGGTGGCATTGTGATCGACCGGCTCGGCCGGTTGCTGGCTTTCGGCGCGATTTTGCGGACCACCGGCGAACCGATCGCCGCGCAGGACGGCGGCCGCACCACGGCGGCGGTTTATGCCTCGCGCTTCGGCCTGGCGCTGAAGATCAGCGAAGACGGAACCGTGTCGTTTTATCGCGGTGGAGCGAGGGTCTGGGAAATCTAGCGGACGCTCCCGGCTCTTAGAGGCCGAGCAGCTTGGCAGGATTCGTCTTCGCCATACGATCGATCTCATTCACCGAGAAGCCATGGCCGTGAAGAAATTGATAGAGCTGTAGCAGGCCGTCCGGATGCAGCGGATTGCCGGGCTGGCCGAGATCGCTTGAAAGCACGCAGAATTCCGGGCCGACTTCGCGAATCGCCTTTACGTAAGCCTGCGCCAGGTCCGAATCGAGCTTCACCCACTTGAACTCCAGATAGGCGCCCATCTTGGCCGCTTCCTTCATTTGCGGAACTGACATAGCGACCAGAGGGTCCATGGCGTGGGTCACCAGGATGTTTTGAACGCCCTGCCGCCGGGCCTCGCGGATGATGAGTAGCGCCTCGGTCGGCGAGGAATGGCCGGTCTCCAGCACCAGATTGTGCTTCGCGACGATTGAGATCACCTGAATCACTTCGGGCACGAGCTGGCCGTCTTTGGCGACGCGAGCGAACGGACGTTTCTGGCCGGAGGAGGTCACCTGGTGCTCGGAATCGAACGTCGGCATCCAGACTACCTTGCCGTAGCCTCCCTTCACCTTCGTCATCCATTCCACCGCGGCCGGATTCACGCCGCCGACCGTGAGATCGAGCGAAATGCCGCCGAAAATTTCGATGCCGGGCACTTCCTTCCTAACGATGTAGGCCAGCGAGGCGGTGGGATGGTAGTGGTTCTTGAGAACCAGTCCGCGCATGCCGCGGCTCTTCGCGAGTTTGGCGAGATCGATGGCATCGATGGAGCGGGGCACGCCGTCAGGATCGGAGTGCGCGTGCATGTCGATGGCGCCAGTGAGCGTTTGCGCGGGTGCGGCCACCGTCAACAACGCAGCGGCCGCAACCCAGGAAAACTTCATCGCAGTCAGAACGTGTACTTCAAGCCGAGCTGGATTTGGCGCATGGGAATTCCTGTTGCCAGGGTGTTGATGACGCCGAAACCCAGGTGGGGAGCGGTTGCCGGGTTTGGCGCATTCGGATCCGGGGCGCCCGCGAACATGTTACCGCTGGGCCCCCCGAAATTCGGGTGGTTCAGAAGATTGAACGCTTCTGCCCGGAACTGAAACTGGTGAGTTTCCTTGATGCGGAAGTTTTTGTGGACTTCGGCGTTGACCGCAAAAATTCCCGGAGCAATAGCGGTATCGCGGCCGACATTGCCGAAAAATCCCTGCGGGGCTTCGACGAAGGCGGCCCGATTGTACCATCCGTTTGGCGTCGGATTGGAGAGGCTGGAGCTGATGCCGGTGGAGTTCGGTCGATCGTATCCGAGATTTTGCGTGAGGGAGTTGTCCACGCCGGGGATGAGAATAGTCTGCGGCACGCCGCTTTGCAATGTGAAGATCCCGCCGACCTGCCAGCCGCCGATGACGGCGTTCGCCACCGAATTATTGATGTTCAGTGGCTTGCCCTTGCCAATCGGCAGCTCATACAGCGGGGAGACCACCAGGCGGTTGCGGGCGTCGAATGACGAGGGACCTCGTTCGCACCGGATGCAATAGCTGTTCTGGGGAAACAGCGTGTCATAACCCTGGATGCGAATACCACTCGTGTCGTCGATCGAGACGCCATGCGTAAAGGCGGTGAGCAGGCTCATACCGGCGCTGAACCGTTTACTGATTTTTAAGCTGAACGAGTTGTATTCGCCGTTACCCATATCCTCGACGGACTGAATGAAAGTAAAGTCGCCGAAGGGAAGATGCGACGCAGAGGTACCGATCGGCGAGGGGATTCCCTCGTTTTGATTCCAGAAGCCATACAAGTGGTGGCTGACCGATCCCAGATATCCGGCTTCCACCGACCAGGTTGCCCCGAACTGGCGCTGGATGTTGAAGAGGTATTGCATGCTGTACGGCGTGTGGTGGAGAGGATTATCCGAATAAGCGTAGGGCGCCCCGACCGGAACCGTCGCGCCGCTCGTGGAAGGAAAGGCGGTGTTATAGGTAACATCCCCTAGCCCCGTGGTTGCGATGTTTGAGTTGCGCACAGCCAGATTGCGGGCCAGATCGAAATAGACGGAATTGGAGTTGTCCTGGCTGAAGAAGATTCCGATGCCTGTGCGAATCACAGTCTTGGCATCGGGTGACCAGGCGATTCCGAAGCGGGGAGCGAAATCGGTGTGCCGCGTAGCCATGAGCTGGTTGGGCAGAAGCCCGTTGCTGCACACCACGGGCGTCTTGGTCCAGCGGACGGCGATGGGGGGATTGGCAGTATACGGATCGGTGCAGTTGCCTTGGCGGACAAAGTAGGGCCAAGCGGATTGGGGTGCGCCGGGAGTCGTGTAAATCTGCGGTACGTGGACAATAAAAAGATTGTTTTGCGTATCGGTAAAGGGCGGCGTCAACTCATAGCGCAAGCCGAGCGACAAGGTGAGCTTGGGGGTAACCTTCCAGGTATCGTCGACGAAGGCGGCCTCTGTATTCCGCTGGAACGTGGCATAGGCCGCAGCAACCGCTACCGTCGATTGGAAGGGGTATCCCAGCAGGAAATCGGCGAAGGCATAACCGCCGGTACGTTTATTGGTGACAGGGTCCAGAGCGCTCTCGGTCGCATTGGCCTGGAAACTATACTGGCCACGAGAATACTGGTTGCCGAGCTGGTTGAAATTCTGGCGATCGTATTCGAAGCCGAATTTCAGGCTGTGCTTGCCCTTGTTCCAGGAGAGGTTGTCGAGGAACTGCGTGGTGTTATTACTGTTCTGGTAAGGGCCGTCGGAATTATCGCCGAAGCCACTGAAACCGTCTGAAATGAAG
>Ga0209060_10004553_pt1 | contig 10716 bp, 9 predicted proteins | sample Coa_R1_8_FD_187155 | JGI IMG/M metagenome (GOLD analysis project Ga0209060, IMG submission 187155) | Surface soil microbial communities from Centralia Pennsylvania, which are recovering from an underground coalmine fire - Coalmine... | ecosystem: Environmental > Terrestrial > Soil > Unclassified... | reverse complement strand
TTCAAGTTCGTCTAGCCGCGCTTGTTCCGGCCGGCTGATCGCAATCTGGATCTCTTGGGCAATTGCCTGTGCAATCTCCGCCTGCACTGCCAAAATGTCCCGCAGATTTCGCTCGTAAGTCTCTGCCCAAAGCTGCGTCTGGTCTTCCAGGGAAACAAGCTGTGCGGTAATGCGCACGCGGTCCTCGGCCCGTCGCACGCGGCCCTGTAACAGGAAATCGATGCCCAACTCTTCTTTGATCTGCGTAAGCGGCTTGTTGCTGGACTTGTAGTCCATGGCCGTTGAAAGCGCGATAACCGCCAGGCTCTTGGGCTGAAGCCGCGTGATCTGCGTAATCATCTCTTCGGTAAGGCCGTCACTGAAATAATCCTGCTCCGGATCGGCGTTCAGGTTGCCGAAAGGTAGAACGGCAATCTTGATCTTTTCAGACGGTGCCGGAGTTCCCGAAGCTTGCTGCAAATTTTCCGAACTCTGTTGCCGGGTATTGAACCAAGTATCCAGCTCTGATTTGTAAGAGTAGACCGAGCCTAGCTTGTCGTGCTGGTGTCGATACACCGGCAGGCCCTCTTTCTTCTCCCACCGTTGGACAGTGCGGACATCGCGCCGCAGATAGGAGGCGATCTCCTTCCAGGAATCAAGTCGGTCCGCGGGGCTCAATTGAGCAGGGGCATGGCCAGTCATGAAAATTCTTTGAAGTGCGTTTTGGCGACCGTCCTGACGATCGTTTGTAGCGTTCTCGAGAGCAGGGTTGGCCTTATTTTTAGGTGCGGCCGCCCCCGATAGTCCGGATTCTATCGTTCCGGACGAGAGCTTTCAATCGGGGAAACGGGCAATTCCATGGAGGATCACTCGCAAAAATCAGTGGATTGGAGCTTCGGCGTTATGGAGCGGCACCGTCAAGCACGAATCGTATAGGCCGCCTGTGAAGATTTTGTGCCATCCACGATTCACGAGGTCGGTGTGCCGAAAGGCCGGGTACCTCGCCGCATCCTGCCCTTGAATTGTCAGGAGTAAGCTGCTTCCAGATTCGAAGAGCGTCGCCGATGGCCAGATTTCGATGTCTACGGGGACAATCTCGCCGGGAGCAAGTTTTTGAATGCGACGATGAGTATGCCATGGACGCAGCTGCGTGCTCCGCGAAGTGTCCAGTTCTCGATGCGATGCTCTGAGCCATCCCTTAGCAACGCTGTCCCGCTCGAAGCCATTAAATCCGGAGAAGAAGACTTCTTTGCCAGTGCAATCGAGTTTTCGAATGACGACGAACAGGTCCAAATCGTCTCCTTCCGAAGTACTGATCCAAAGCTTCAACCCCATACCGCCGATTAATTCCGTCTGGTTTTGAAACCTCAATGAGAAAATCGCCTTTTGATTGCGACGCGTCGACAAATATTGCACCATGCCTTCTGCGGCAACAGGCTCCTTCTCTAAGCTTCCTGTATTGGCGCAAAGATAGAGGGGAGTGGGCCGTATCGATTGCAGCGGCCAGGCCTCCTCAGCCCGAACCTCCTGTTGGTAGAAGCCCATGCGAAGTTCCAGCCGCACCCTGGGCACGGCGCACATTCCATTGCTGGCGCCTTTCAAGAAATGATCGAGGAATCGTCTCTGATAACTCAAGGCTTCCTCGCTGTAAAAAGTCTCCCACTTTTTCCGTCCATGAGTGAATAACCATTTTTGCTTCGATGAAATCTGCTGATAACCTTCCAGTGACCCCCGCGTATGCAGTCCGTGATCGGACCAGCTCGCGCACACCAATGCCGGCACGTCAATATCTTCGAGGATCGGTCGTTTAGCCGCCCAGTAATCGTCCGCGAGAGGATGAGAGTCTCGCTCACTGAGGAAGTGTTCTGCCATCGGGAATTTACGATTGTGTCCAGCCCTAAGCCGCCGTTTATCCCACAACGATACAAACATGGTTTCCGGAATCCCGCCGTGAAATGCGAGTTCGCGGTACAAATCAGTCACCCCCTCCCACGGGACAATGGCACATAAGTGAGGAGGCCTGAGCGCCGCGGCCCGCCATTGCGACATGCACAGATAGGAGACTCCCATAAGTGCAACTCGTCCCGTGCACCACGGCTGCGATGCCGCCCACTCAATAAGGTCATAGTAGTCCTCTGCGTCCTGCTGTCGAAGGACACCCGCATGTCCTTCCGATTTGCGCATCCCGCGAACATCTGCCTGAAGGACCGCATAGCCTTGCTCAACCCAATAGACCGGATCGGGCGATTCGAATCCTGTCAGTCGAGAGCAGTGAACCTTGCCAAACTTTACGCCAGAGAGACGCATGAAGAAGTTTGCGATTCGTTCAGGAAGCCCGCTGTCCTTTCCGTACGGTGTTACGGACATGATGACCGGGTGCGGTCCTTCCTCCTTGGGTTTGTACAGGTTGGCAGACAGACGGATGCCGTCTCGCATGGGCGCGATGAGATCACGCTCAACAGAGATAGATGGAATTGGCATATTGTTCCCTCGAACTCATACAGTGAGAACTTTCAAACCAATAATTGCAAGAGGTCCACTCTCATGACGACGAGCTGCTCGTTCTCCGCAGTCCAAGAGTCTGTAAAAATACGCGTTTGGCCTGGCTTCATCAAAGCGGCCTGTATGGGTGACACAAAGGCCAAAACTACGATTTCTACGGGAAATTACCTATGATGTGCAAAGGTAGCACCGATCTACTTTGGACCAACGAGAACGTCTCTTGAAACACTCCCTGAAAAAGAGACTATCAAGAATTTTCATGCGATTGCCCTGCAGTCGAGGAAACGGCAAACAGCGGCGCGGCTTGCATGCCGCGCCTTGCCGCTTGTGGCGAAGGTAAGGTATCGCTAGAGTTCATAGCAGCAGAGGTACGAGAGCGGGAACATCGCCGGTCTGCGAGTGTCTAGCTGTGGCAAAACATTGATCAAGTTTTGTTAAGCAGTGGTAACTCGGCAGAACCGGCGATGAATTTTTTCTTCGAAATTTTCGCGCAAAAAAAATCAGCCCCGGCGTTCTTTGGGTAATTGGACACGATCTCACTGTTTGAAGTGAGGACGGCAACGACAAGAATTTTCCAGGGTGCCCCGCAACATTTTCCTGTTGCTGCCGTCAAAACAAAATCAAGGAGGTGATTGTCCACAAACCCATGTAGTTGGTGATTCATCGATTCCGTTTATCCTCTATGCTGAAAGAAGAAAGGCTGCGCTTGAGCCGCGCAGCCTTTTTAATTTCAAGCGTCTTTGGGAACTTTGCTCTTGGTTCGTACCCCTGATTTAGAACCTCATTGTTGATGTTTCCGCCTTTCCTAGGTAAGGAAGAGGAAAATTCATCGCATCTCTCCGCGGTGAGATCGCCAGTTCCAACTCCGGTTGTAAATTATTACCTGATGACATCCACGGCACAGGCGGCTCAAGCCACAGAGACGGATCGACTCCCCAAGCTGTACGTTGGGCTCATTGCGCTCATGGGCGCGATCAAGCTCCTTCTTCATCTGCTCACCAATAGCCAGTATGGATATTTTCGCGACGAGCTTTATTACCTCGACTGCGCGCGCCATCTCGATTGGGGCTACGCCGATCACGCTCCCGGTGTAGCGCTCTACGCCAAGATAGGCCTTCTTTTCGGAGGTTCCTTGCAAGCAATTCGTTTCTTGCCCACGCTGGCGGGTGTCGGCGTGGTGATCACAGCGATGCTGATCGCCCGGGAGCTTGGCGGCAAGATGTTCGCGCAATTTCTTGCCGGTTTTTGCACGCTCCTGGCCATGGCTTATCTGCTCATCGACTCATTTCTTAGTATGAATGCCTTTGAGCCGTTGTTCTGGATGGCCTGCATCCTCGTGTTGCTCAAGATCATGCGCACCGGGAACTCTCGCCTCTGGCTGTGGTTTGGGCTTTTTGCCGGGCTGGGATTGGAAAACAAGCATTCAACGGCGTTCTTTTGCCTCGCGGTTTTGATTGCGCTCGTTCTTACGCCGTTGCGTCGGGAATTGACCCGGCCTTGGATATGGCTTGGCGTGTCGGTTGCTGTGCTGATTTTTCTTCCGAACATCGTCTGGCAGATCCGCCATAACTTCGCCACGCTGGAACTCCTGCGCAACGTGCAGAAGATCGGCAAAAACGTGGTGCTGGGCCCTGGCGAATACTTCCTACATCAGGTTTTGTTCATGAGCCCCCTGTCGATCTTGGTGTGGGGCGCGGCGCTGGTGTGGTTGTTCCTCCCAGTGGGTAGACGGTTTCGCGTCTTGGGCTGGATATATCTGGCTTTGCTCGCGCTGTTCATTGCCATGAAGGGCAAAGACTACTATCTCTATCCGATTTATCCTATGCTCTTTGCGGCTGGAGCTGTGGCCTGGGAGCAGTGGACGCAACAGCGCGACTGGCTGCGGCCTCCCCTCGTGATTCTCCTGAGCACGGCGGCACTGCTTGTGCCTTTGGGATTGCCGATTCTTCCACCCGGTCGGCTCCTTACTTACATGCAGCGTATTCATCTGATGCCTCCCAAATCCGAAGTTGGGCACCGCGGATCTTTGCCCCAGTATTTTGGCGATCGATTTGGTTGGGAAGAATTGGTAGACCAGGTGGCCCACGACTACAATACGCTTCCTCCCGACGTGCGCGCCAAGACAGCGATCTTTGCTAACAATTATGGCGAGGCGGGAGCGATTGACCTGTTTGGTCCAAAATTGGGCCTGCCTACAGCCATCAGTACCCATCAGAACTATTTCTTCTGGGGGCCGCCACCGCCTGATCAAGGTGCGCAAGGATCGAACCTTTTAGTCTTGGGGGACAATCCCAAAAGCCTGGCTCGCCTTTGCGATTCCGTTCAGATGCTGAGCTTCCACTACCATGCCTGGGGAATGGGTGAAGAAAATGGCCCCATCCTGCTTTGCACCGGGCTCAAGAGTTCGCTCCAGCAGGAGTGGCCGAGGCTCAAAAAATGGAACTGATTGCGGCGCATGAATTTTCTTGCAAGAAATCTCAGGCGCCGCGTTCTCTGGTCAGGGAAGCTCCTTGGAAGGTTAGGCGTAACGACGCGATGCAAGGCAACATCGGAAGACGCAAGTGGGACCAGAAACACGGAAGCACTGGGTAAGAATCTGAAGCAAAGAAGCCGAAGCAGCAGGGAACAACAGCGAAGTAGGGAACAAGGGAACAATGAGACGGCGGACTTAGCGTTTTCTGGCATTGGCTGGAAACAGCGGAGTCCGCCGTTCCTCTTTATTTCTTTCTTATGAATCAATTTCGATTTCGCCTTCCTTTCTCAACATCGTTTTCCAGAATATTTGGCCAGTTCTCCTGATGAAGCTGACGCACAAGGTCTGCTCCTTTGGAATGGCTCACCCGCATGGGCTAGGGCGAATATTTGTTAATCCATTGTCAAAATTTCGTTAAGATTGCTTAATGTTCACGATCCGTACTCTTACCGGAGGATTCATGCTCAAGAAGAAGACGACGAAGAAAGATTGTTGTTGTCGTCCCGGAGATCTGGTGGAGAAGAACAAGTCGGAAGCCGATTATCTGCAGGCGGAAGGCATGGGAACGATAAGAAGATGGCTGCAGCTCGCCGACCACCTCCTCGACTCCCAGGACGATGAACTCGCGGCTGCCGAATAGCTCACCCCACTGCCAAAGAAGTCTTCCAGAGTTCCCTCCGATCACCCCGAAATCCTTCCAACCGTTCAACATAGCCGGAATCACGGCTGGCTGTTTTCATCACTCACGAATGTGAGGGATTCCCCATCTTTTTTTGAACGGCGTGCACTTGATTCTTGCGCTCGGGGCAAAGGGTGGGTCTCCGTCCAGCATGTTCTCCCGAAAAAAATCTCCCAACGCACAAGATTTTCCTTGACTCAATGTACTAGTGTTATAGTACACTAGTTTTATAAGGCAACCATCAACGAACCAATGAAACAAGCCCTGTCGAATACGAAAGCGCCGTTTCAGTTCCGGCTGGATCTGCACAGCGGAGTGCCGGTGTACCGCCAGTTGATCGACCAGGTGCGTTCCGGCCTGGCGTCAGGAAGGTTGGTGGCGGGAGATCAGCTTCCTACAGTGCGGCAGCTTGCGGTGGATCTGGCGATTAATCCCAATACCGTGCTCCGCGCCTATCGGGAGCTGGAGCTTGGCGGCCTGCTTGAGACACAGCAAGGCACAGGGACTTTTGTGAGGCACAAGAAAGTGCAAAGCAGTGAAGGCGATGAGGAACGTCAGCGGCAGTTGAGTCAACTGGTGGATGAGTTTCTTGCGCGGGCCGGAGCCGCTGGATTCAGGGTGGAAGAATTATTGGAACGATTGAGCGAGCGAATGGAGGGAAGGTAAATATATGACAAAGGTTGAAACAATACCGATCAGTGGTGTAGCGATCGCCGCCTGTGTGATCAGTGTCTTGGTTGGTTTTGGCGTCAGTGCCCTCACCAGGAATCCGATAGCTTTGATTGCAGGTGTTCTTGTGGGTGTCTACCTGCTGCTTGCCATCAAGGTAGTGCGCCAATGGGAAAAGGTTGCGCTTCTGCGGCTGGGCCGCTACGTGGGCCTGCGTGGTCCTGGATTGTTCTTTATTATTCCGGTGATTGAGACGCTCAGCTCCTATGTGGATCAGCGTATCCGCGTCGCAAGTGTCACGGCTGAATCTGCCCTGAGTAAAGACACTGTACCTGTGAACGTAGACGCCATCGTTTTCTGGCTGGTATGGAACGCCGAAAAGGCGATCCTGGAAGTTGAGAGCTTCAACGAGGCCATCACCCGGAGCGCCCAAACGGCCCTCCGTGAATCGATCGGGCGGCATGAACTGGCCCAGATGATTACCGAGCGCGAAGTGTTGGGCCACGAACTACAGCGCATTCTCGATGCTAAAACTACCTCCTGGGGCATCACGGTCCAGTCCGTGGAGATCCGCGATGTAAAGATTCCGCAGGCGCTGGAAGACGCGATGTCTCGCCAGGCGCAAGCTGAGCGCGAACGCCAGGCCCGCATCATTCTTGGTCAGGCGGAGACTGAAATTTCCGATAACTTTGTCCGCGCAGCTGCCGCCTACGAACAAAATCCGGTGGCGTTGCATCTGCGCGCTATGAACATGCTCTATGAGGCCATCAAAGAACGCGGCTCCATGGTGATCGTGCCGTCTTCCGCCGTGGAGACCATGGGGCTCGGCGGAAACTTGGCGACTATCGCCGTAGCCAAGGGACAATAGGGGAATCGGCCTGGGCCGTCTCATCGGGCGGTGATCGGGCTGATGCCGGTCCGTGAAATGCTGGTTGACGAAGGCCGACTGCACTATACAATTGCGGTCGGCCTTCCTAGTTCAGCATGAGAGGAATCAACGCATGAAATCCTTTTGCGGATTCAGGCTGTTTTTGTTTGCGATAGTTTTGACTGTAGTTCCTGCGTGGGCGCAATTCCCTAAAATTCCTAAACCTAGCGTGCCCAGTGTTCCTAGCGTCCCCAGTACGGTCAGCACTCCCAAAGTTCCCTCCGAGACGGATCGAGTGATCAAGGGCGCGATCGCCTCTGCTCTGGAACGCACTTTGAAGGAAGAAGCTCCCATACAATACGACGCGGTGCCATATCCCTCCCTAGGGCAGCTCCCGGGAACCCCATTCAGCGCAACCGGTGATAGCAGCATCGTGCTGCGCCAGATGGCCAAATCCACGGATGGTACCGTGCAGCTTCCCCAAGGGGACTACCGGATCCCCGTTAGCACCTACTCGATGCGGATGTCCGGCGCCAGTCCCAATGCCGATGTCTTTGCCCTCGCTCCGCTGCGCGGCAAACGCGCCGACATGATTTGGGCATTGAATGCCCGTTCCGTGGATGCCCCTCTCACGCAGCCCCAGGTTCAGGCCGCTTCCTGGGCAGTGCAATCCGGCATGAAGTACGATGAGATGCCGCATGACATTCAGACGGTGATTGACCGGCTCATTCCCGAGTTCAAGCCGCGTTTGGCAACCAGCTACTACGAGCAAATCAAAGCCACCTGGGATGGATTTTCCACCAAAGTTTCCGGCCTGCCGCTGCTGGATGACGCTTTGGATAGACTCGGCGATGTGGGCAAAACCATCCGCAAGATCCATCAGAACAGCGACGAAATAAAGGCCGATGCCCAGAACTTCCAGGCCATGGCCCATCTGTTTGCTCCCCCTGGCCCCAAAGCGCCTGCGGGTGGCGCCACCCAATGGAGCGTAACTGCCCCCGGCGTCTACCAGCGCCTGCTCAATCCGTCATCGTACGACGGGCCGGGTTCTTTGGAGATTCGCGTAACCGCCAAGGGTGCGGTCGCGGTGACCAGCCTGATCGCCAGTCCTTTTTCTCAGGCGCAGCCGCTCTCCATGGCTCCCATGAAACTGAAAAAGTAGAGAGAAGAAACGGACCAACCTTCCGATGAAAAAGTGCATTGAGTCGCAAGCTATCGAAGGTTGGTTCGTTCTCCAGGCATGAATGCTCTTTTGTCTGCTACCTTTGCAGTAGTCCTCGGCCCACTCTTGGGTAGCGTCATTGCCCAGCCCACCGATGTCTCGAAAGACGAAAATGACAAAGTGGCTTTGACTAGCCTCTCGCAGCCTGTCTATCCGCCGATGGCGCGCATTGCTCATGTGATAGGTACCGTAAAGCTGAACCTACAGGTTCGAAAGGATGGCAGCCTTGCGAACGTCGTTGTAGTCAGCGGCCATCCCATGTTGGCTCAGGCGGCTCTGGACAGCGCGCAGCAGTCCCGATTTGAATGCCGGGAGTGTCCGGAAGATACGACCCCGTTTTCGCTCACATATACATTCCGATTTGCTGAAGGAACTGAGATCTTGCTAGGTAGCGGCCAGCAACATGTGGTGCAAGTGAAACAAGTGGGAAGCGACGTTACCGTGATAGCTCAATCCGCCCTTATCTCGGGCGGCTATCCCGTGAGCGTTCGGGTTCGGTCTGCAAAATGCCTCTATCTCTGGCGTTGCGGACTGCAATGGGGTGGAGAAGACCACTATGATGATCGAGTGCGCTCGCCGAAGTGCCTATATCTTTGGAAATGCGGAAGATCCGTCCAGGTCTCAATGTGATGGACAATTTCGTACAATGAATAGCCTTCGACCACTGTTGTACGCAACTTTCCTGTTTGTTCTTACGGCGCACGTCGCGCATGCCGGAGATGATGCCAGCGGGCGGACGCCGTACAGCCTCAATTTGGCCCTGCCCTTCACAACCTCTTCGATGGAGGCCAAGGACACGCTTTGGAGCGAATCTCTTGTCAGGCTGGCGATGAAGCTGGCGCAGCTGTGGAAGAGTGGCCATTTATGGCCACGTCAAGCACACCCCAACAAATTCCGCCTTGGAGCACAAATGAGAACTTCTGTTCTCATTTGTGCTCCAAGGCATCTCCTTTCTGAAATAGAAGAAGTGAGCAAGAAATAAAAATGGGCGGGAAATCACGGCGTTGTTGCCGCTCTTCCCCGCCCGAGCCCTCTAGGGTTAAGGAGATTAGTGAGCTTTGTCCGGAACTCTTGTCTGGTCGGTGATCCAGTTCACCTCCCAGGTTTTACCGCCATCCTCGGAGTAGGATTGCTCAAAGTGGGCTGAGTTGGCAGTAATGTCCGACCACACGTATCGAATCAAAACCATTCTGCCTTCATAGGTGTCCTGGCAATAGAACTCGCCGCGTCCGTTTTTGAACTCGCCCACGTTGGGCGGTCCGCTCATGATGCCGTCTTTGCTGTTGGCCCAATAGAGGCTCCACTGGTGCGTTTGTGCGTTGTAGAGGCGCAGCGTGAGTCCTTGGATATGGCCCGTGGGGCTGTCTACCTCGAACTCTTCAAGATCCGCCCGTCCATCCCACACTTTGCGGGTCACGGAAGTGCCATCGAACTCCACCCACGATGTGGAACCTGTAAGAGGATGCAGCAGCCGCTTCAAGTGGATTTTGAAACTGCCAACCTCGAAATCGAAGTCGTGTTGTCCGTCGCGCCTCTGGATCGCGGTTTTAGCTGCTCCCGTATCCGTCTGGGCCGCCGCCTGGAAACACGAAATCTGGAAACATGAAATAAGGATGAGAGCGCCTAGGGTGAAAACAAAAGTGCTCGCCGGGAAAAACCTCGGAACGCGCCGCCATCTCTGCATCTCTTTATTTCCTCCAGGGAAAAATGTTTGGAATCCGGTGTCGCTCTCGGTGTTTTGATCTGCGGGCCCGGAGACAACTGCTGTAAGGAGCATGCGGCAGCATGTGGTATTTTTGAAGGTCCACTTTCTGTGCCAATCGAGATACCACTTTCGGGCAAGCGCGCCGGCAAAAACAAAACCGACAAAACCGGGATTAATAAAATTGGGGTTGGCAAAACCGGAATTAGCAAAACCAGCTTTGGCAAAAAGACGATTAGCAAAACGGCCGCTAAAGGCAGCCCCACCCGCAAAGACCACAGTCACAAAGCTCTAAGTCACAAAGATCTAAAACAAAAAGACAAAAGCGCCGACGAGCCTCTCTTCCGTCAGGTATATCTCAGCCTGCGCCAGGCGATCCTTTCCGGCGCACTGCACAGTGGCGAAAAGCTCCCCTCGACGCGTGACGTAGCCGAGCAACTCAAAGTTTCAAGAACGGTTGCCGTCATGGCCTTCGATCAGCTGCTCTCCGAGGGCTTTGCCGTAGGCCGCTCTGGTTCAGGCACCTACGTGGCTGAAAATATTCCTGCTCTGGAAGCCGTGACCGATTCTGACGGGAATCGATTGCTTGGTGACTCAGCCAAGCTCGGTCTCTCACGCTTTG
>Ga0209060_10004549_pt1 | contig 10721 bp, 6 predicted proteins | sample Coa_R1_8_FD_187155 | JGI IMG/M metagenome (GOLD analysis project Ga0209060, IMG submission 187155) | Surface soil microbial communities from Centralia Pennsylvania, which are recovering from an underground coalmine fire - Coalmine... | ecosystem: Environmental > Terrestrial > Soil > Unclassified... | reverse complement strand
TGACCATCGGTGTGCAGAATCATCATGACGTCGCCTGCGACTACGAAAGCCTCTATGAAATTATCCAGGAAGTGAACGCGCCGAACTGCCGTGCGATGTTCGACGCCTGGGCCCCCGCCTTGCAAGGCGTGGATCTGGAAGCGGCCACGGCAAAGATGGCGAAGATCACCGTCTTCACTACCGCCGCGAATTATGCGCTACGGCCTCGCTTCCGCTACCATCCTACGCTCGTCAATTACGAAAAATTGCTGCCGACCGTGCAGGCGGTTCCGATGGACGAAGGCTTCATCAACTACCGCAGTTTTCTCGCAAATCTCGAAGCCGGCGGTTTTGAAGGGCCGGTTGCGTACGAGATGTGTTCTCCACTGCGCGGAGGTGGAAGCATCCAGAATCTGGATCTGTATGCCAGCAAGTTTTTGAACTACATGCACGCCCAGCGCGACGCGCGTGTGCTCGAGGCTGTAGAATGAGGCTCGGCATGCACAACATCAGCAGACGGCAGTTCGCCGGCGCTCTGGCGGGCGCGGGCATTCTGGCGAACGCCAAAATTTCATCCGCCACCATCTCCAACGATTCCGCCGGTTTCAAACTGGGCGTCGCCAGTTACTCGCTGCGAAAGCTTTCGCGCCCGAAAGCGATCGAGGTGATGAAGCAGTTGAAGACGCCTTACATATCGATCAAGGAGTTCCATCTTCTGAGCACGGCGCCACTCGAAGAAACGGCGCGCGGCCGGAAAGAGTTCGATGACGCTGGGCTGATTGTTCTTAGCGGCGGCGTGATTTCGTTTCCCAAAGACGACGAAGCCGAAATCCGGCGCAAGTTCGAATACGCCAAAGCCGCCCGCTTCCCGATGATCACCTGCATGCCCACGGCGAAGAGTTTGCCGGCGGTGGAGAAAATGGTGAAGGAGTTCGATATCCGGATGGCCCTTCACAATCACGGCAAGAGCGACAAGAATTATCCGTCGCCCATGGACGCGTTGAAAGCCGTACAAAATCTGGATCCACGCTGCGGGCTCTGCATCGACGTTGGCCACACTGCCGAGATCGGCGTGGACCCGGTGGAATGCATCCGCGCCGCCGGCTCACGTCTTTTCGACATTCATATCAAAGACACCAGCAACCTCTCCAGCGAAGAAGATCAGGTCCCCGTGGGCGAAGGAAAGATGCCCATTCCGGCCATCTTCCGCGAGTTGAAAAAAGTGAACTATCGCGGCGGTGTCATGCTGGAATATGAGGTCGAGGAAAACGACCCCTACCCGGGAATGGCCAAAAGCTTTGCCTACATGCGCGGCGTATTGGCCGGGATGGGCGCTTAACTTACTTGCAGCGCGGGATCTTTCTCTTTTCGAACGATGGGCTTTCGATGCCTTTCGGTAAGTTTCTCTTGACTACGTTTGCTTAGTTGGGCATACTACACTCAATCCGACACGCACGGGGTGTTGATCCTAGTTCGAACTGTGCCACAAAGGCCGGAGCCTCACGCTCCCGCGGGAAGATAACCATGTCGAAAAACAACATCGCTAAAATTCTTCAAGCCACTCTGGTGGCTGCGCTTTTTGCCGTGAACACGTTTGCGCAAATCGGGACCGGCAGCGTAACCGGAATCGTGTACGACAAATCCGGGGCGGTGGTCCCGAACGCGGAAGTGACCGTCACCAACGTCGACCGCAATACGCCGCACGCTACAACGAGCAGCAGTTCCGGCGACTATACGGTTACCGCGCTCGAACCCGGTCACTACACCGTACGCGCCACTCATCCGAGTTTTCGCACGACAAGCGTTCCGGCCTTCACGCTGGAAGTGGACCAAAAAGCCCGCGTCGATGTGACCCTTGAAGTTGGACAGGTATCTGAGACTGTGGAAGCTACAGCTTCTGCGCCGATTCTCGAAACCGAATCGAGCACGGTTGGACAAGTCATCGACACCAAGCGTGTTGCCGAGTTGCCGCTCAATGGCCGCAACTTTTTGGATCTAGCGACGCTTGGGCCGGGAGTGACCTTCACCAAGGATGGCAGCACCGCGTTTCAGGACGCGCGCAGCATCGGACGCCGGTCCGACAATCAATACTCTCTCGGCGGCTCCCGCTCGCAGGATGTCAACTATCTTTTGGATGGCGGCGTGAATACTTCGCCGGATTCGAACACCATCGCGGCCATTCCGTCCGTTGACGAAATCCAGGAGTTCAAGGTCCAGACCAATTCCTATACGGCTGAATACGGACGCGGCGCCGCGCAGATCAATGCGGTCACTAAAGGCGGCACCAATCAATTTCATGGGACCGCCTACGACTTCCTGCGTAACGACGCGCTGGATGCCAAGGATTATTTCAACGACATCAACAGCTATCCGGGCGCTCCCAAGCCGCCGTTCCGACGCAATCAATTCGGCGCCACCGCGGGCGGCAAGATTCTCAAGGACAAACTGTTTTACTTCGGAACTTACGAAGGTTTGAGAGACCGCACCAATGGTGCGCAGAGCGCGACCGTTCCGACGGCGAACGCCAAGACCGGCAACTTCTCCGATTACGGCGTGCCGATCTACATGCCGCACATCACCAACCCGGACGGTTCGTCCACGTTTCGCGCTGGCAACACGCTCCCTGCCGGATGCTACAACCCGAATCCGAATACGGACGTGCCATTTCCGAACATGACGATTCCTCAGAATTGCTGGAATTCGTCGATCGCGAAGTTTTTGGCGAGCGATTTCGTGCCCGCTCCCAATCGCGGAGGGTTGCGCAACAACTATGTCGGCGTCGTTGGCATCCCGACCAACTGGGATCAGGTGGCGGGACGCGTCGACTATTTGATGGGTTCGAATATGAATTTGTGGGGCCGGTATTCCTGGGCCCGTGAGGATGAGAACGCGAACGGTTTGCTGCCCGCGACCGACGTCACCAACGCGGTGAAGACCCAAACGGTTGGCCTGCATCACTCCTGGACTATCAACGCTCACATGGTGAACGAGCTCAAGGCGAATTATGTCCGCGCGAACGCCAGCAGCTTGGGCGCGCTCAACAACAGTTCGCAAAATGTCGCGGGCGCGATCCTCGGAATTCCCGGCGTGTCCGGAGCGCCCATCGACTTTGGACCGCCTCAGTTCAACGGCGCCGGCGACAATTTCCTCTCGCTCGGCGTAAACGCGTTCGGCACGCCGTTACAAAAGATTCAAAACACCTACGAATATGGTGACGACTTCTCGTGGATCAAGGGGCGGCACGTCATCAAATTTGGCGTGGATTTCCGCCATGAGTACCTGAACATTCTTTCGCACAACCTGTCGCGCGGTTCCTTCACTTCTCCGGCGGTAGCAACGGCCGCGCTGGACGGCAGCGGTGGGCTTTCGCTCGCGTCCTTCATTCTCGGAATCAGCAACGATTCGGAAGTCGCCACGGGCGACGCGCACGATCATCTGTTCCGCTGGACGCAAGCCTATTACGTGCAGGACGATTTCAAAGTGGCGCATAACTTCACGCTGAATCTGGGCCTGCGTTACGAGATTTCACCCTACTGGTACGACAACCGGAATCAGATCACGAACTTAGACATCATCAACGGCGTGCCGACCATCATCCGGCCTGGTTCGGGCGATCCGTATGCGGGTTTTTCGCCGGCGCGCTTTGTTTCCGATCCGAACTCTCCGCAGTATCTGCCATTCATCCGCAGCAACATTCTGGGTAGGAGCTTGGCGTTCACCGATTTTTCGAACTGGTCGCCCCGGCTCGGCTTCGCCTACTCTCCGGGATGGGGCCACAACAAAACAGTATTCCGCGGCGGCGCCGGCATCTTCTATTCGCCCATGAACGCCAATCCGTGGTTCGATTTCGCGCGCAGCGCTCCCATCTCCGCGAAATTTATCCGCAAGGGATCGTACTCCATCGTCAATCAGATTTTCGACAACACTTCGCAGACCATCGCCGCGCCTTCGCAATTCACGGTCGATCCCCACTTAAAGACGCCGCGCATCCAGCAGTGGAGCTTCGGCATTCAACAGGAACTTCGGCCGAATTTGGTGTTGGAAGTGGCGTACGTCGCGTCCGCTTCCACGCATCTGCCGCACTTAACGGATCAAAATCAGGCGCTGCCGGTGTTGAACGGCGATCAAGTGGTGCAGCCCGTGGTTTACACCGCCCCGAAGTATGCGTCGCTTTCTTCTTACTACAACCAAATCCAAAGCGTGACGTCGGCGAATTTCGAATCCATGCAGACCAAGCTTGAAAAGCGCTTTTCATCCGGATTCACGTTCCTCAGCTCCTTCACCTGGGGCCGCTCGATGGACACCGCGTCGGCGACGCGCGACGGCGGCAACGGTCCATCCACGCCGCACGTGTACGATTACAAACTGGACTACGGCCCTTCCGCGTTCGATGCGAAGTTGAATTGGGTGACCAGCTCGCTGTATGAGTTGCCCTTCGGTAAAGGCCGCCGTTTCGGATCCGATTGGAACCGCGGAGTGGATGCATTACTCGGCGGATGGCAAATCGGCGGCATCTTCGTGGCACGTTCGGGATTCCCCGCATCCTGTCTGAATGGCAGCGACGCGGCGGTGAACAACGTCAATTTCGAACAGGACAACTGCGACATCATCGCCAATCCAAACAACGGGCCGAAAAAGATCCTCGACTTCTGGAATCTCGCCGCTTTCGCTACCCCGACCGACGCCGAAGTGTTCGGCAACGGTGGCCGCGGCGTCCTCCGCGGACCCAACTATGTCAGCGTCGACTTCACCACCCAAAAGACCTTCACGCTGGTCGAGCGCCTGAAGCTGCAATTCCGCTTCGAGGCGTTCAATTTGTTCAACCACCCGATCTTCTCGATGCCGAATCAGTATGAGGATAGCTACCCGAACTACGATGCGAGCGGGCATCCGACTGGTCCGGTGACGCTGGGTCAGATCGGTTCTTTCAACACCATCAGCAGCACTGCGGCTTCGAATCGGCAACTCCAGTTCGCGTTAAAATTGATCTGGTAATGCGTGGCGCACGCACTCCTGCGTGCCGCGTTCACACTCGTGTGAACGCCTTGAGTGTGGTTCTTCCTTATTTTGGTGTTCGCAGGAGTACGAACACGGCACGCAAAGTGCGTGCGCACGAAAGAGAGGCATCGAATGCAACGGAGACACTTCCTACTCGGATCCGCCGCGGCCGCTATGGCGACCCGTAAGACGCTGGCCAGCCCAAACGATACCGTGCGCGTTGCGTGCGTCGGCGTGCGCTCGCAAGGGCGCGCGCACATCAGTCATTACGCCAAGATGGACAACGTCCAAATTGCAGCCGTCTGCGATGTCGATGAGTCCATCCTCAACTCGCGTCTCGACGACATCGAAAAGCTCGGCAAAAAGCGCCCCACCGGCTACACCGATTTCCGCAAGCTGCTCGAAGACAAAAGCATCGACGCGGTTTCCATCGCAACTCCGAACCATCACCACACGCTGCAAACCATTTGGGCTTGTCAAGCGGGCAAAGATGTCTATGTCGAAAAGCCCTGCTCGCACGACATGTTCGAAGCGCGGCAGATCGCTACCGTGATGGACAAATACAATCGCATCGTCCAGCACGGCACCAATAGCCGTTCCGGAATCGCCCGCGAGGCCGTGCAGAAAGTACACGAAGGCCTGGTCGGCGATCTCTACATGGCGCGCGGATTATGTTTCAAGTGGCGCGACACCATCGGCCGGACGCCCGTTTCGCCGGTTCCCGAAGGCGTGCACTACGATCTGTGGCTGGGCGGCGCGCCGCAGCACGAATTCACCAAGAATCGTTTCCACTACAACTGGCACTGGTTCTGGGATTATGGCAACGGCGACCTGGGCAATCAAGGCATCCATCAGATGGACGTAGCGCGTTGGGCGCTCGGCGTGAAGTATCCCACCAAAGTCAGCGCCATCGGCGGACACGTGATGTTCGACGACGATCAGGAGACGCCCAATCTTCTCACCGCGACGTTTGAGTTCGATGAAGGCGGCAAGAAGAAAATTCTGGTGTTCGAGGTTCGCCACTGGATGACGAATCACGAAGCCGGCATGGGCGAAAATGGCAAATCGCCGAACACTGTTGGAACGATTCTCTACGGGCCCAAGGGCTACGTCTCGATCTGGGATGAAGACAACGGCCGCTACGCGAGTTTCCTCGGCAAAGAGCAGCAGCCGGGTCCATCGGGCCACGATCAAGGCAACAACTGGGCGAACTTTATCTCGGCGGTGCGGAGCCGCAAGCAGTCCGATCTGAACGCGCCCATCACCGAGGGCGCCATCTCCACCATGCTGGTGCACCTCGCGAACATTTCCTATCGTGTCGGCCGGACACTTTACTTCGATCCTGAGACCTACTCATGCAAGGGCGATGACGAAGCGAACGCGCTCTTCCGGCGGAAATATCGTGCCCCGTTTGAAGTCCCGCAACTGGTGGGCTGATGCCGATTGGGGTGCAGCCAGCGTCACTGAAGTACGGAACCGCGCAAGTTCGGATATATCCGTCCCGCGAAGCCTTAGGTGCGGCGGCCGCGGCCGATGCCGCGCGAATCATCACCGAAGCGGTGCGAGAGCGAGGCCGGGCGCGCATCATCGTCGCCACCGGAAACTCGCAGCTCGACATGATCCACGCGCTCGTTGAAATCCCGAACGTGCCATGGAAATCCGTCGAGGTATTTCATCTCGACGAATATGTCGGCATGCCGGACACGCATCCATCCAGCTTTCGGCTTTGGCTCAAGAATCGCATTGAGGACAAAGTTCATCCAGGCGCCATGCAGTACATGCGTGGCGATGCGCCGGACATCCACACGGAAATTGAACGCTACACCAAACTCCTCAACGAAGCCACGAACGATCTGGCATTCGTCGGATTCGGCGAAAACGGACACATCGCCTTCAACGATCCGCACGTCGCGGACTTCGCCGATCCCGCGACGGTCAAACAGGTCGTCATGGACGATGCCTCGCGCCGCCAGCAATCCGGAGAAGGGCACTTCAAGACTCCGGGCGATGTTCCGCACTCATCGCTGACCGTGACATGTTCCGCTCTGATGCGAGCCCGCGCTTGGATCTGCTCGGTGCCCGAGCTTCGTAAAGCGGAAGCGGTGCGCGACGCGCTGGAAGGCCCCATCGCCACAACGTGCCCATCGTCGATCGTGCGCACGCATCCTAACGCTACCGTTTATTTGGACACGGAATCCGCGTCACTGTTGAGACATAATTGCTGAAGAGGGACATTTATGGATCATTCGAACCCCACACGCCGTAGCTTCGTCGGCCAGGCGTCTTCGTTAGTCGGATTAGGCGCGGCCATTCATTCGACAGCGCTTTCTTACAGCCGGATCATCGGCGCCAACGATCGGATTTCTGTCGGCCATATCGGAATTGGTAACCGTGGTTCGGAACTCGCCGGCATGGCGGCAAAGCTAAAGGACAAACATAATTTCGAGCTGACCGCTGTGTGCGATCTGTGGAGCGTCAATCGCGACCGCGCGGCCGAACGCGGTGAGAAGAATTACGGGCGCAAGCCGCGAACGTTCCAATACATGGAGAAGATGCTGGAACTGCCGGACGTGGACGCGGTTTTCGTGTCCACAGCGGATTTCCAGCACGCGCCGCATCTCAAAACGGTTCTCGAAGCCGGCAAGGACGTGTATTGCGAAAAGCCGATGGCGACGGATCTGGCTGACGCCAAAGCAGCGCGCGATGCCTTCTTGAAAACCAACCGAATCGTCCAGATCGGATCGCAGCATCGCAGTGAGGCCTATTCGCGCGAGACCAAGAAAGTGATCGACAGCGGCGCGCTGGGTGAAATTTCAAAAATCGAAATCGTCTGGAACTACCATGGTCCGCGCTGGCGCGGACGTCCGGAAGTATCCAAAATTCGCGAGCAGGACACGGATTGGAAGCGCTGGCTGCTGAATAAGCCGCACCGTCCCTTCGATCCGCGCGCGTATTTCGAATTTCGCTTGTACCGTGATTTTTCATCCGGCATTGCGAGCCAGTGGATGGTTCACGCGCTCGATCTGATGAACTATTTCCACGAAGACAAGTTCCCGGCATCGGTGGTCGCACATGGCGGAGTTTACGCCTGGAAAGATGGGCGCGAAAATCCCGATACGTTCCAAGCGCTGCTCGAATATCCGAAAGGATTCCTACTCAGCTACTCCACCAGTTTCGGAAACGATTGCGATAGCTTCTCGCGCATCATGGGCAAGAAAGCCACGCTGGTCAATGAAGGCGGCGAAGGCAGTCCGCGCTGGCTGCTCGTGGAAGAGAAGGGCAATCACGAAGATAATCCTTTCATCAAGCGAGCGCAGAAATACGTCACGCTGCCTGGCAGCGACAAACCTGGACCACCGTTCATCGGCGACGAGGATCTCTCGCACCAGGACAACTGGTTCTCCTGCATCCGTTCGCGCCAGCAGCCCAACTGCACCGTGCATGATGGGTTCGCTTCCGCGGTTGGCGTCATTATGGCCGCGCGCGCCCAACAGGAAGGCAAGAAGTTCTACTGGCATCCGAAGACGGAAGAAATTTTGGACCACCCGGCGAAAGCCTAACGAATGCAGGCACGCCGCGGCATTCGTTGGCGCATCGTCTGGATCCTGTTTTTTTCGACGACGATCAATTACATCAATCGCCAGACCTTCTCGCTGCTTTCGCCCACCATCTCGAATGAGCTGCATTTCAGCCACGAAGATCTAGCCCGGATTATCAGTTCGTTTCAAATCGCATATGCCGGGACGTGGCTGCTGGGCGGCGTGCTGCTCGATTTCATCGGCGTGCGCTGGGGTCTCAGTCTCGCGGTCGTTTGGTGGTCCATCGCGAGCATCTTCACTGGCTTTGCCAACTCCGTGGCATCGTTCAGTTTTTTCCGATTCCTCTTGGGCATCGGAGAAGGATTGAACTGGCCCGGCGCGAGCAAAGTTGTGGCCGAGTGGTTTCCCGCCCGCGAGCGTGGCATCGCGGTTGCGATTTTCGATAGCGGATCCAGCATCGGCGCCGCCGTCGCTGCCGTATGCATTCCTTTCCTATCGCTTGCGCTCGGCTGGCGCACCACCTTCGCCGTATCCGGCGTCCTGGGCGTGGTCTGGCTCGCATTCTGGTGGACGCAGTATCGCCCGCGTGACGGGCATCCCAATTTGACGGCGGAGGAAGCCGCCATTATCGACGAGGGCATCGATCTTACAACTCCCAAGGAACCGTTTTTAACGGCGCTTGGGAAACTTTGGAAGAATCGGAACGCCTGGGGAATCCTGCTGGGCCGTTCGCTGACCGATCCCATGTGGTGGTTCTACGTATTCTGGCTGCCTCAGTATCTGAGCGACGCCCGCGGATTCAGCCTGAAACAAATCGCCGCGTTTGCGTGGATCCCTTTCGTCGCGGCCGACATCGGAAATTTCACCGGCGGCTGGGTCTCCGGCCTGCTGATCAAGCGCGGCATGCCGGTGCTTCGTGCTCGAAAATGGATCTGCGTCGTGACCTGCCTGCCGATGTTCGCGGGAATTCCGGCCGTGTTGGTGCACAGTCCGTTCTGGGCGGTTTTTCTGATCTGCGTCGCGCTGTGGGGCTACGCGGCGTGGTCCACCATGGGCTTGACGTTCCCGTCCGATTTGTTCGATCAACGCGTCGTCGGCACCGTCACCGGACTCAGCGGCTTTGGGGCAGGCATGGCGGGCACAGGAGTGACTCTGGCTGTCGGCTACATTGTAGACAAGTTCTCCTACATGCCTGCGTTTATCTTCGTATCCTTCTTGCCCCTGGCAGCGACGGCGAGCGTTCTGCTCCTGATCCGCCAAAGATCCGCGAACGCTCGGGCATAAGCACGGAAAGCAGTGCGCCTGCGTTACAATTTCCTCTTATGCGCTTTCTCTTAGCCGCCCTAGCTCTGCCGCTTTTTGGCCAGCCCAGCGCGAACATTTTGCTGAAGCCCGGCCATGAGGCAAACCAGCCCATCGACGACGAGTACACGAAAAAAATCCGCGAATACACGACCGAGCCCTTCTTTAACTCGCCGCTGACCGATTATCTGCCGGCCTCGAAAACCGTTCCCACGCCGAAGGCCGTGCTGGGCGACGTGGCGGGCGCACCCGGCATTCTGCCGTACTCAAAAGATGTCTACCGCTACATGCGGATGCTCGAGAAGGCCAGCCCGCGCGTAAAAGTTTACAGCATTGGGACCACCGAAGAAGGCCGCGAGATGATCGCCGTAGCCGTCGCGTCCGAGAAATTGATCTCTTCGCTCGACGAAAATCGCGCGCGCCTCGCGAAGCTGGCCGATCCTCGAACCATCAACATGGACGACGCCGAGGCGGACAAACTGGTCGCCGCATCCACTCCCATTTACTACATCACCGGAACCATCCATTCGCCTGAAACCGGCGCGCCTACCGCGCTCATGGAGCTAGCGTATCGGCTCGCCGTGGACGAAAGCGCCTACATTCGTTCTATCCGCGACAACGTAATTACTCTGATCACTCCTATCGTCGAGGTGGATGGCCGCGACCGCATGGTCGACATTTATAAGTGGCACCTGGCGAATCCAGGCAAGCAGTGGCCGCCGCTTGTGTATTGGGGGCACTATGTCGCGCACGACAACAATCGCGACGCGATGGGCTTAACGCTGCAGCTCACGCGAAACGTTCTGAAGACCTTTGTCGGATGGAAAGCGCAGGTCCTCCACGATCTGCACGAATCGGTTCCCTATCTTTACGACAACACCGTCGGCGATGGACCTTACAATG
>Ga0209060_10004548_pt1 | contig 10724 bp, 8 predicted proteins | sample Coa_R1_8_FD_187155 | JGI IMG/M metagenome (GOLD analysis project Ga0209060, IMG submission 187155) | Surface soil microbial communities from Centralia Pennsylvania, which are recovering from an underground coalmine fire - Coalmine... | ecosystem: Environmental > Terrestrial > Soil > Unclassified... | reverse complement strand
CGGCTCGCCGCGTGGACCGACGTGTCGTAGCGCAGGAATTCGGTCACCGCCTTCGGCATCAGCGACGGCTCTTCGCGCAAGAGGCGGAGCTGGTCGGGATGACGGTCGAGCGCTAGAAGCGCGTTGCCGATCAGATTAGTCGTAGTCTCATGGCCGGCGACGAAGACGAGCACCAGGTTTCCAATCATCTCTTCGATCGACAGCCGCTCCTGCTCGGCTGCGGCGACGATCTGGGAAACGAGATCATGGCCGGGCTGGCGGCGGCGCTCCGCGATGAGCCGCTCGAAATAGTCGGCGACCATGCCAAAATCCTGGTCGACGCGCTCGATCTCATCGGGATCGAAAGGAACCGGATCGCTGAGCCGCCCCACGAAGCGGGAGACGCGGAACATCAGGTCCCGATCCTCCTGAGGGACGCCCAGGATATCGGTGATGGAGATCAGGGGAATGGCGAGAGCGAACTCCGCGACAGCGTCCATTTGTCCGCGCGGACGAACGTCCTCGACGATTTTTTCCGCGATCGATTCGATATGCGCACGCATGGCATCGACGCGCCGCGCCGTGAAAGCCTGGGAGAAGCAGCTGCGCAAGCGGGTGTGATCGGGCGGGTCGCGCTTGAGCATCCATTGCGCGATGCTGCGGAAGATCGGTTTCTGCAAGAGCTTCGGATCGGCATTGTTGAGCTTCGGCCCGATCCAGTTCTGGCCGAAGCGCCTATCGCGCATCACGAAGTTGACGTCCTCGAATCGGCTCACGACGTAGAAACCCAATGGCGACAGGTGCCACGGCTCCGCCTCCCTGAGGCGTGCATAAAATGGATAGGGGTCCTCCAGAAAGCCCGGAGCGGTCGGATCGAAAAGCGGACGTTGCAGCATTACGCATTCCTTGAAATCAATTGTCGAAACCAGTGATGTCCGGGCACGCATCTGCTCCGTCGCACCATCGAACGAAGTTTACGTGAGGGCCCAATGCGCGGCAAGGTAGAACGATTGGGGCGCAAATTGCATAAAATGATTCCTATTTTTGATCGGGCGTCCGTTGCGTATGGCAGCCGTCACGACCGCCGTTCACACCGATAATGTGACAAGCGTTGCTCATCGCGCAATCAACAAAGAACTCAACGAAATACGAAACGGTGACGATGAAGGCGACTCATCCCAATGCATCTCGCCTGGCGCGTTGGTCGATCGATCCATCTGCTTAACCGATATGTGACCTTTGTCATACATCTCGCCTACGGCGTGATGTCGGTCATACACGAGCGTGGCCTCCAAACATAGGTTCAAACGTAGATACCTGCTCCGCGGGACCCGACATGTGGAAGAACATCGCTACAAAATGGCCTTTGCCCTTTCGGGGGAAAGCGCATCCCTCTTCGCTGAAGGATCGCTTGACCCTGCTCTATAGCCATGTCTGCCGGTCCGCGCGGCAGCGGGGCGAGGCGGCTCCCGACCTGGCCGCAGTCGCGCAGGAGCCGCGTTCACCGACCGACTACATCACCCGCGGCAACGTTCACCTCGATGCAGCCAGCCTCGATCGGGCGATCGCCGACTACTCCAAGGCCATCGAACTCGATCCGCAATCCTCGATAGCTTACAACAACCGCGGCGTTGCTCATGCGCTGGCCGGCGAGCCAGAGAGCGCGATCGGCGACTACGACCAGGCCGCAGCCATCGATCCGAACAACGCCTGCGCGCATCTCAACCGCGGCGATGCCTACCGCGAGCGCGGCGACCGCGAGCGTGCGATTGCCGACTACAGCAAGGCCATCGAGCTCGACCCAGACTGTGCGCAGGCTTATTGCGAGCGCGCCGAGGCTTATCAGAGCCGCGGCAATCTCGAGCTTGCCATGACCGATTTCGACAAGGCGATCGAGCTCGACGCAAGCGACGCCGTCTCCCATCTCGGCCGCGGCCGCATTCACGCAAAGCGCGGCGCCTTCAATCTGGCGGTGGCGAGCTTCACCCGCGCAATCGAGAACGCGCCGGACCTGGCTGTCGCCTATAACGAGCGCGGACATGCCTATCTTGGCGCGCAAAATTTCGTGCTCGCGGCTAATGACTACAGCAACGCGACGAAACTCGATCCGACGATCGCGCAAGACTTTCGCGCGGCAGAGGCTTCTCTCGAACTCCGCCCGGGCCGACCGGCGCAAGCGCCGAAGCCGAAGGCCGCCGCAAAGCACGACGGGCTCGCCCCCGCGTTCTACGACTTCTTCCACAAGCCGACGGGCTTCTACTTCTGGCAGGTCCCGTTCAATCCGGCGGACTTCGCGAGCCGGCCGCCGGAGGTTGCGACAGCGCTGACGGCGGCACTCGATGCCTATCGCAACCGCTATTGCGACAATATCCTCGAAGCGCTCGACAAGGTCGAACAGATCGATCCCCTGGTCGAGTTGTTCCGGGGAATTGCGAGAATCGTCAAATCCAACAACAGCGACTGTGCTGAAAACGAGGCGCAGGCGGAGCGGCATCTCCGCGCCGCCATCGGCGCCGGCGAGCCCAAGGCTGCGGCCATCCTCAGCGTTCTCATGACCTCGAAGCGGGAGGGCATCGCCCAGGACATCCCGCAGGCACGCGAGCTTGCGGAAGACGCCGCACGCTCGAACGACCCCTTCACCATCCGTCAGCTCGCGATCCAGGTGCTCAACGGAACACTCGCACCCGCGGACGGCGAGCGCGCGGCCGATCTGATGTGGACCGCAGCCGAGCTCGGCGACGCGATCGCCAATGCCATGCTCGGCGCATTCTTCAGTGCCGGCACGGGGCTGGAAAAGGACCAGGCCAAGTCCGAACTCTATCTTCGCCGCGCCGCCGATCTCGGCATGACGGACGCACAAAACATTTTTGCCGAACTGCAGTGCCGCCGCTACTTCAGGAAGATGATCGAGACGCCGGAAGTGGGCGTGCGCTATTACGAGCGCGCGCTCAAGCATGGTAATTCCGTCTGGGCGGCGAGCCGGCTCGCCGGGCTCTATGGCTGCGACGGCCGCGGAGCGCCATGGCGCAGCTACGAAAAGGCGCGAGCCTATATCGAAAAATGCGCGCCTTATTCCGACAGCAGCATGCACTTCACGCTTGGCGCGGTCTATCGCGCCAACTGCGATTTCGTCTCGTCCTGGGCCCATTACAATATCTCGCGACATCTCGGGTCAAAGGATGCGGTCGAGCGCATGACCTCGATCGAGGAGCTTCTGACCAAGAAGGAAGCCCAGCGAGCGCTGGAGCAGTCGCAGAAGATCGAAGCCAACCTGAAACCGACGCTTTGCAATATCGCGCTGCAGGGCCCCGAAAAGGCGTGAGCGCACGCGCTCCCGATGTTGATGGTGGGGTTGGGACCATACCGTTACCGCATTGAGCCAGGTTCAAGGAGATTTCGAGCAACTGGATCCGCATGGCGTCGGGAAGCGGATAAATTCTTGCCAGGACGGCATCGCGCCGCCGGCGAGAAAAATATGCGAGGCAACACGCACGGTACGACCCGGCCCAACAAGGCGCGGAGTCACCGAATTGCTTCGCTCTCCACAGCAGCGGAGGGGCCAAGCGGATTTCGGAACTAGTTCAACCGGATTTTGGGGTCGTTGCCGTAATCTCTTTCGGGCTGTTGCCTGATCGCCACAACGTGGCTCATACCATCGACGCGGAGCCGGATAGCTGACACGTCAAATCGGCGGAATGGCAGACGATCTGCGGCACGCTTGGCGAGCGACCAGGAGCGGGTAATGTGACCCACCGCACGCTGCAAAGCAACGAACCGATCGCCATCGAGCTCACGGCAGCGCTCAAGCAGGGCGAGATCGACCGACTGGGCCGGCTGCTTGCAGCCGAACCGGACCTTGCCCGTTGCGTGGTGCGCGATGTAACGGGCGGCGGACGGACGCCCTTGCATCTGTTCGCGGATTGGCCGGGGCATATTCCGAACGCCGCCGCCATCGTCCAGATGTTAGCCGCGCGCGGCGCCGATCTAAACGCGCCCGCGCTCGACATGTGGCACCAGGAGACGCCGCTGCATTGGGCGGCCAGCAATGACGACGTGGCGCTGATCGATGCGCTGCTCGATGCCGGCGCCGACATCGCGCACGGCGGCTCGTCGATCGACGGCGGCCCTCCCCTCTCCTCGGCCGTCGGTTATGGACAGTGGTCGGGCGCGCGGCGTCTGGTCGCGCGCGGCGCCAAGACCCAGCTCTGGCATGAAGCCGCGCTCGGGATGATGGAAGAGGTCGCGCGCCGGGTTAACGCCGCACCGTCGCTGCGCGGCGACCAGCTCTCTGCTCCGTTCTGGCACGCCTGTCATGGCGGGCAACTGGCAATGGCGAAGTTCCTGCACACGCGCGGCGCCGACGTGAACTGGCCTGCGCCCTGGTCGCACGAAACGTCGCTCGACATTGCAGAGAAGGCAGGACATAGCGATGTCGTCGCCTGGCTTGTGGCAAATGGCGCCCGTTACGGCACGAACAGCGCCTGATTTTCGGCCTCGCAGCCCGCGCAATCTCACGTATAGTAGGTGAGGGCCCTCCCAATGGGAGGGAACGGGATTCATCTTCAACCAACGAAATGATAGGGAGCACGTCATGATCAAGGTCAGCGTCATGTATCCGAACACGCCAGGCGCCCGGTTCGACCACGCCTATTACAAGGATAAACACATGCCGCTGGTGAAGGCGCGGCTCGGTGACGCCTGCAAGTTCTATACAGTCGACAAGGGCGTTGCCGGCGGAGCGCCGGGAGCGCCTGCGACCTATGTCGCCATGTGTCATATCTTTTGTGACTCGGTCGAATCGTTCCAGGCCGGCTTTGGCCCGCATGCCAAGGAGATCATGGGAGATATTCCGAACTACACCGATCTGGCGCCGGTTATCCAGATCAGCGATGTCGTGGTCGGACGGTCGTAAGTCGGGAGAAACGTGAATGCGGATAGCGGTAGTCGGCGCCGGCGGCGTCGGGGGTGCGTTCGGTGTCGCGCTGGCGAAAGCCGGCGCAGACGTCACGTTCATCGCCCGAGGCAACCACCTGGCCGCGATGAAGAAGGACGGCCTCAAGGTTCAGGGCGGCCGCGGCGAGACGCAGCTGGTGCCGACCAAGGCCACTGATAATCCCGGCGAGGTCGGTCCTGTCGACATCGTGCTGTTCTGCGTCAAACTGTGGGACGTCGAAAGCGCGGGCGAGCGGATCAAGCCGCTGATCGGTCGTGCAACCGCCGTGATCCCGCTGCAGAACGGCATCGACGCGCATGAACGGCTGCTCCCGATCGTCGGGCGCGAGGCGCTCATGTGCGGCGTGGCGCAGATCTCCGCGTCGATCACCGCGCCCGGCGTGATCACGCAGGTCGGCACCTTCATGCGCATGATCTTCGGCGAGCTCGACGGAAAGCGCTCTCAACGCGCGCAGGATCTTCTCGCGCTGTGCCAGAAGGCCGGCTTTGACGTAACGTTGAGCGAAACGATCCTCACCGAGCTCTGGATGAAGTTCATCCTGCTTGCGACCAACGCCAGCATCACGGCCGCGACGCGCCAACCGATCGGCAAGCTCAGGGATGATCCCGATATCCGCCCGGTCTTGATCGCGGCATTCCGCGAGGCGTTCGAGGTCGGCCGTGCCAAGGGGATCGCGCTGCCCGATGACGCGGTGAACCGCGTTCTCGAATTCGTCCGCAACGCCCCGCCCGCGATGAAGGCGTCGATGGCGCTCGATCTCGAGCGCGGCAACCGCCTCGAGCTGCCCTGGCTCGGCGGCAAGGTGGTGGCCCTCGGCCGCGAGCTTAAAGTGCCGACGCCGACGCACAACGTGCTCTATGCCCTGCTCAAGCCGTACACCATGGGCACGCCGGGCTAGAGTGCGATGGAATGAGGATGAATCGCCCTCGCTCTCTAGATTCCTGATTGAGCATGATCCCTCGGATCGAGCCCGAGGGCATGCTTTTCGGAAGACCGCTTCACACCCGTCGGGTCGTAGCCCGAGGGCATGCTTTTCCGGACCATGCTCTAGCAGGCGCGCCTGCCTCTTGGTTAACCCCCGGCTAACCACACGTTTGCAATCCCCGCGATCAAGCTAACGGCGCAGCAAAATCGCTGGTTTATGCTCCCTGCCAACTCGCATTCCAGACGGCAGGAGGAAATCATGCGCAGTGTGTGGCTGGCCACGGCGGTTGTTGCGATCGCGCTTGGCGCAAATCCGGCCAATGCCGGGTCGCGCGTGATCCAGATCGATCCGGCGAAGGACGCCTCGCAACCGGAAACGGAAGCGGACTTCCAGAAATATCGCGGATTCATGTACGATCTGTCCGAATATGCCGGGCGCAAGGATGCGGCCGCTATTGAGGAGAATCTGAAGCAGCAGCTCGACATGGTGGCGGACGCGGGTTTCAGCCCAAGGGTGCTGGAGTTCTTCCACTCCATCCCGATCATGGCGAGCGAGACGGACTGCCTGGAACTCGGAGCCGGACTTGCCTGCTACGGCCCAATCGCACCGAGCCGGCGCTATCATAAATCGCTCGGCCTTACCGTATGGGACCACGATAAGCAGGAATGGACCAATCCCGATATCGTCGACCTCGCGGCCGATTCCGGGCGCGGTGTCATCATGGTGCGGCCGAACATGATGCAGCACACGGACGATCCGATCCTGCTGCACGAGTTCCTGCATGCCTTTAACGGCCATATGATGTCGCTCGGCTTCGACAATCTGGGCATCAAGGCCTTCTACGCCGAAGCCAAGAGCAAGGACGTGTTCGGCGACAAGAAAGCCTACACGCTATTCAACGCTCACGAGTTCTTCGCCGTCACCGCGAGCATCTTCCTTGCCGGCAAGGAGTCGATGCACGTGCCGAAGACGCGGGCCGTGCTCAAGGAGAAGATGCCGGACTATTACAAATATCTCGTCGGCGTGTTCGGCTTCGACCCCGATCCGTCGCTTCCGAACCCGCCGGAGAAGGACGACAAGGACAAAGACAAGGCCGGCGTGCCGGTCGCGTCGGCGAACTAGGGCATTATGAGATTGGATTGAATTGCAGCCACGACGGAAGTGCGCCCCCTCTCCCTTTGGGAGAGGGCTGGGGTGAGGGGTTACGGTCTCTCGTTAGCCGCCCCCTCACCCGGATTGCACTGGACGATGCTTCGCATCTCCAGGAGCAATCCGACCTCTCCCCACCGGGGAGAGGTGAACAGAGACTACAGACAAACCGACTCAACCAAATTTCGCGCTAATTCCTACGCGAGCGTGTGCACGATCACCGGACCCGCGATCGCCGTCGCAGGTCCCGCCAATAAGGGGCCGAGATTCTCGTCGATCCAGGCGAGCGCCCGTTTGTTGGCCTCCTCGGCCTGCTCGTACTTGTTGAAGACGCTAATCGCGGTCACCGTGTCGTCGGGCGCATAAACCACGTAGTAGGCCATAAAGCCCTCGACATCGCTGATGATCGGAATGGCGCCTTCCTTGATCCGGCTGGCAAGCTTTTCCGCCGTACCGGTCTTTGCCTTCGCCTGACGGATCGCTGCGTACATGAGATCCTCCTTGCGGCTGCCTAAAGGGGCGCTGCGCGCCCTGCGCATCGTACGCCAAGTGCTGCGATCGGACCACTTAAACTCAGCAAGTAGCCCGCATGAGCGCAGCGACATGCGGGACCATGCGAAAAAAGCCCCTGCGCTCATCCGGGCTACGTTCTCGTTCCGCCGCCGGCAGAACTTTCGTGAAATCGTAACAGGGGCGCCCTAGGATGCAGCGGATGAAACATCTGCTTTGTCCGATCCTGGCCGTGCTCGCGCTCATGGCGACAGTCGCCTTCCCGGCTTTTGCTGAGACCGCCGCGCTCACCCCCGTGGAATTGCGCGTTCTCGCGATCAACGATTTTCACGGCTATCTGCGGCCCCCGCCGGGCGGGATCAGGATCGCCGATCCAAACGACAAGACCAAGAAGATCATGGTGTCGGCCGGCGGCTCGGAAACCATGGCGAGCGTGGTCAAGTCTTTGCGTGAAGGCCACAAGAACACCATCTTTGTCGCCGCCGGCGATTTGATCGGCGCGAGCCCGTTCCTGTCGTCCATGTTCCACGACGAGCCGACGATCGAATCCTTGTCGATGATGGGTCTGGAAATCTCGTCCGTCGGCAATCATGAATTCGATGAGGGCAAGGATGAACTCCTGCGCATGCAGAACGGCGGCTGCCATCCGATCGACCATTGCCAGGGCCCGCATCCCTTTGCCGGCGCAAAATTTCATTATCTTTCCGCCTCCACCTTCGTGAAGGATACCGGCAAGACACTGTTTCCGCCTTACGAGATCCGCCAGTTCGACGGCATCCCCGTTGGCTTCATCGGGCTCACGCTGAAGGGGACGCCCGAGATCATTTCGCCTGCGAGTTCGGCCGGCCTCGATTTCCGCGATGAGGCCGAAACCGTCAACGCACTCGTGGGCGAGCTGAAGGCGAAAGGCGTGGAAGCGATCGTGGTCTTGATCCACGAAGGCGGTTTTCCGGCCGGCGACTACAACGAATGCCCGGGCATCTCCGGGCCGATCGTCGACATCGTGAAGAAATTCGATAAAGCGGTCGATGTCGTGATCAGCGGCCACACCCATCAGGCCTATGTCTGCCAGATCGACGGGCGCCTCGTCACCAGCGGCGACAAGTTCGGCACGCTGGTGACCGCAATCGATCTGACGCTTGATCCGAAGACCCGTGACGTGATCAGCGCCAGGGCCGATAACACCATCGTCCGGATCGGCGCATTCCCCAGGGACAGCGAGCAGAGCGCGCTGCTCGAATCCTACGACAGGGTCGCCGCTCCGATCGCCAATCGCCGCGCGGGCACCGTCACCGACACACTCTCGCGCGCGCCGAACGAGGCCGGCGAGAGCGTGCTCGGCAATGTCATTGCCGATGCGCAGCTCGCCGCCACGCGCAGCGACGCCAACGGCGGCGCGGTCATCGCCGTCACCAATCCCGGGGGCATTCGCATCGACATCACAAAGAAAGCCGACGGCGCGGTCAGCTATGCGGATATTTTTGCAAGCCAGCCGTTCCGCAACCAGCTGGTGACGCTGACGCTGACCGGCGCGCAGATCAAGGCCATGCTGGAACAGCAATGGCTCGATCCGAAGCGGCCACGCATCCTGCAGGTGTCCAAAGGCTTTGCATACAGCTGGGACGCGTCGAAGCCTTATGGCGATCGTGTCAACGCCGCATCGATGTCGCTCAATGGCGAGGTGGTCGATCCGGCAAAAGGCTACCGTGTCACCGTGAACAACTATCTCGCGCTTGGCGGCGATGGCTTTGCCGCGATCACGGGCGGCACTGCGCAGCAGTTCGGCGTCTACGATTCCGATGCCCTGTTTGCTTATTTCCAGGCGAGCAGCCCGATCGCCCCCGGCGTCGCCGATCGCATCAAGCGAACGAACTAACGTCATTTCGGCGCCAAAACCCTTTCCGACCAGGCCGGGACACCCTACACTTACGCGATTAGGCAAGCGCGAGCGCGCGCTATTCAAGGGAACGCATGACGACGCTGCTGCTCACCCATCCGGCATGCCTCGATCACCTCACACCCGAAGGCCACCCCGAGCGGCCCGACCGATTGCGCGCGATCAATCAGGTGCTCGCAGAAGCGCGCTTCGATGCGCTGGTGCGTGATGAGGCGCCGGAAGGGAACCTCGAGGCGGTGATGCTCTGCCACAACGAGCATTACGTCACCGAGCTTCGCCACGTCGCGCCCAAGAGCGGCCTGGTCTATATCGACGGCGACACCTCGATGTCGCCTGGAACCTGGGAAGCCGTGATGCGCGGCGTCGGCGGCGCGGTCGCCGCCACCGATGCCGTCATGTCGGGCGCTCATCACAATGCGTTTGTCGCGGTGCGCCCGCCCGGCCATCATGCCGAAAAGTCAACACCGATGGGTTTTTGCTTCTTCGACAATGCCGCAATCGCGGCGCGCCACGCCCAGCGCAAGCATGGCGTCGCACGCGCCGCGGTGATCGATTTCGACGTGCACCACGGCAACGGCACGCAGGATATCTTCTGGGCCGACAAGAGCGTGATGTACTGCTCGACCCATCAGATGCCGCTGTTTCCCGGCACCGGCGCACGCGGCGAACGCGGCGAGCACGACACCATCGTGAACGCGCCGCTCAAGCCCGAGGACGGCAGTGCGCAGTTCCGCGCCGCCTTCGAGAACGTCATCCTGCCGCAGCTCACGAAATTCAGTCCTGAGCTTGTCATTATCTCGGCCGGCTTCGACGCCCACTATCGCGATCCGCTTGCCTCGATCAATCTCCGCGCGGAGGATTTTGGCTGGGTGACGAAGAAGCTGATGGACCTTGCGGATGCGAGCGCGGGCGGGCGCGTTGTGTCCATGCTCGAAGGCGGCTATGACCTGCAGGGCCTGAAGGAATCGGTCGCAGCCCATGTCAGTGCGCTGATGGGGGCCTGATTTTTTGCCCAAAGACGCCACATTCCGCCACCATTGGTGTCCTTCACTTTGCTGCCAGCGAAACACGCAGGAAGACAAGTATGGCTGAAAACACGCAAGCCGACGTCAAAAAGCTCTCTTTCGAACGCGCGATCGAGGAACTCGAATTGATCGTGAAGCGGCTCGAAGAAGGCCGCGTGCCGCTGGAGGAATCGATTGCGATCTACGAGCGCGGCGAAGCCTTGAAGCGGCGCTGCGAGGAGCTTCTGCGTCAGGCGGAAGCGCGCGTCGAGAAGATCACGACCGATGCGTCCGGCCTGGCGAGCG
>Ga0209060_10004546_pt1 | contig 10726 bp, 11 predicted proteins | sample Coa_R1_8_FD_187155 | JGI IMG/M metagenome (GOLD analysis project Ga0209060, IMG submission 187155) | Surface soil microbial communities from Centralia Pennsylvania, which are recovering from an underground coalmine fire - Coalmine... | ecosystem: Environmental > Terrestrial > Soil >... | reverse complement strand
GCCAGGGGCCCTGAACGTGCAGAGCGTATGCGCCGACAGTTCCCTTTCCCGATGAGTGCGCTCGAATGTCACCAAAATGAAGGACAAGCATCTGCGCCGCTCTGCGAACGATCGAGAGCCGAAGACCAATCAGCACATCGAGTGCGTTTAAGTGCATATATCTATTGAACATCCGTGGCACCTGGCATCGTTCTATAGATTCGGGACGAGTTCGAATTTCTTCGGGCGCACCGCGTGTGCCGGAGCACGCCGCTGTTGCCTGTACGCAGGCATTCTCGCTATGACGCCAGCCATACTGTCAATTCGGCCCGCCACACCTGAGTCTTTACTGTTCGTGGATCGGACCGGCCGCATCACTAATCCGCGAGGCCCAAAACGAACGCCAGAGCGGCTCCAAGCCGAGCCATGTCCTGATCGCCAAGGCGCCCGATCTTCTGTCTGATCCGCTCGCGCCGCACGGTAACCGGCTTGTCGGCCATCACCTGCGATTTGAGCCGCAATCCATTTTCCGGTTTTGGCTCGATGGTAATGCGAAAGTCCGGAGCGTCCGCGAGCTCGGAAGTCAACTGGCAGATCACGACAGAAGCATGCTCTTGCGGAAGGGCATCGGTCTGTACGACGACGGCCGGACGGGGCTTACCATAGTCGCCGGCCGCCTCAACCGCCACCACATCACCGCGTCGCATCAGCATCAAACTCGGAGACCGACTCGATCCATTGCAGCGCTTCGCGCTCGCGATCGAGGTCAAGACCTGAGACTTGCTTTGCCACCCGACGCCGCACCGCCCGCGAACGAGCATCGGCAACCACGAGACGCAGTTCGCGCAGACCCCGTACTCGCCGCCGCTGCCGCATCATCCTCATCCTTTCGGCTGGGTCCGGCATTTCGATTTTTCTCCGTAACGCGTTACAATGTAACGCGTTACAGATCGGAAGGCAAGTGTCGGGAACTTGCTCTCAATCGGCCGCGAAAAGGGGCCGTTCCAGAAACGTCATCGCGCTCCCTAAAGCTACATGCTCATACTATACTCTTGCCAGACAACCCGGTCCCGCCGGGGACGCGCTGGAGGAAGGCCATGTCGGTTCGACTGCTATCGCTTGCATTCCTGTTCATCGTCGCCCCAATGTGGGCCGCGGCGCAATCGAACCGGGCGGACGACAAGGCTGCGGTCTACTACCCGGATGCGGTGTGGCAGCATAGGACGCCTATGGAATCCGGGCTCGATCCGGCGCGGCTCAAGGATGCCATCGAATTTGCAATCGCGAACGAGACCAAGAACCCGCGCGATCTCGTCCTGAACCATTACCAGACGTTTGGCCGTGAACCATTCGGCTACGCGATCGGCCCGATCAAGGACCGCGGCGACCCGACCGGGCTCATCATCCATCACGGCTATATCGTGGCCGAATGGGGCGAGCCGCTGCGCGTTGACATGGCCCACAGCGTCACCAAGAGCATGCTCTCCAGTATCATCGGGGTCGCGTATGACCGCGGCATGATCCGCAACATCAACGACACCGTGCGCGACTATGTGGCTCCGATCCAGGTCTTCAACCCGGTCGTGTCCGGCAACAAGTCCGATCGCCTCGGCGCCCCCGATCTGCTGTTCCCGTTCGACTCGCCGCACAATCGCACGATCACGTGGGATCATATGCTGCGCCAGACCAGCGATTGGGAAGGCACGCTGTGGGGCAAGCCTGACTGGGCGGATCGGCCGGAGCCGAACGTTGCCCAATGGACCACGCGGCCGCGCCACCAGCCGGGCAGCGTCTACAAATACAACGACACCCGCGTAAACGCGCTCGCGCTGGCGGCGCTCAACGTGTGGCGGCGGCCGCTGCCGCAGGTGCTCAAGGAAACCGTCATGGACCCGATCGGCGCCTCGAATACCTGGCGCTGGTTCGGCTATGAGAATTCCTGGGTCGTGCTCGACGGCAACATCGTGCAGTCGGTGTCCGGCGGTGGCCATTGGGGCGGCGGCATGTTCATCAATGCCTACGACATGGGACGGTTCGGCTATCTCACGTTGCGCCACGGAAAATGGAAGGACCGGCAGCTCATCTCCGACCAATGGGTCGACTGGGCCCTCACCCCGACGCCTGCCCAGCCCACCTACGGGTTCATGAACTGGTTTCTCAACACCAACCGGCAGCTGCTGCCGAGCGCTCCGGCGAGCGCCTTCGTGCACATCGGCAACGGCACCAATATGATCTTCGTAGATCCGGAGCACGATCTCGTCGCCGTCGCGCGCTGGATCGACGGCGCTGCCATGGACGGCTTTGTGAAGCGGCTACTGGCTTCCGCGAACGTGATGTGAGAAGCGTAGGGCGCAATGAGTGGAACGTATTGCGCCGCCTCACCCGAGGCGTCGCCCACGTTTCGCACCGGAACGGCGCAATACGCTCCGCTTATTGCGCCCCACTGCCCCTGTGATTTGGAAGCGGCGCTGCGATGACGTCCGAACTAAAGGTCTCCTTGTGGCGCGGGGGAAAATCCGGCCGCTACCAGGCGTTTTCCGTGCCGCGTCGCGAGAACCAGACTGTGCTGGACGTCGTGACGTATGTGCAGCGCCACCTCGATCCGTCCTTGTCTTATCGGTTTGCCTGCCGGGTCGGGGTGTGCGGCTCGTGCGCCATGATGGTCAATGGACGGCCGCGCTGGACCTGTCGCACCCATGTGTCGCGGGTGGCGCAAAGCGGCAGCCTTGAGATCGGGCCGCTCGAAAATTTTCCCGTCATCAAGGATCTCGCAACTGACATGGCGGGCTTTTTCGAGAAATGGCGGGACGCCGGCGGGGGATTTGTCCCGACCAAGACGCGCCACGACGAAATCGAGGCAATCCTGCCGGACAGTCCGGCGCGTCTTGCTGCTGCCGCCGCGATCGAGTGCATCAATTGTGGCGTGTGCCATGCTGCCTGCGATACGGTGCGCTGGAACGAGAACTATCTTGGGCCGGCAGCGCTCAATCGCGCCTGGACGCTGGTCAACGACGTTCGGGACGGCGGCAATCGCGAACGGCTCACAGTGATTGCGGCGAATGGCGGATGCCACGCCTGCCACTCGCACGAGTCCTGCCGTGAGCACTGCCCGCTGGCGCTGAATCCGACCGCATCGATCGCGGGTTTGAAGCGCCGCACCGTGCAAGCGTGGCTCAAGGGCGAGATTCGATCGCGCGATCGCGAGGGCAGCGCATGAACGTCTCACTCTACGTCTGGCAGCGCGCTACGGCCGCCATCATGGCGCCGATGATCTTCATGCACGTTGCAGTCATCTTCTACGCGACCCGGCATGGCCTGACGGCCGCGGACATCCTGGCGCGCACCCGCGGGAACATCGGCTGGGGCGCTTTCTATACGCTGTTCGTTATCGCGGCATCGGTTCACGCGTCCATCGGCATCCGTAACATCTTGGCCGAATGGTCACAGCTCGATGATCGCGGTGCCGGCATAGCGGCGCTCGTCTTCGGCGTTGCGGTGTTCGGGCTCGGATTGCGTGCCGTGGCGGCGGTGACGCTGCCATGATCGCCCGCACCGCCAGTCGTCTCGACCATCGCACCAATCTGCTGTGGCGCGCGGCGCTGCTGCATCGACTCTCGGGGCTTGGGCTTGCGGTGTTCCTGCCTTTGCATTTCCTCACACTCGGCCTCGCGATTGATGGTGAGGTGCGTCTTGAGAGCTTCTTGCGCTGGAGCGACGCGCCGATGGTGAAGATCGGCGAAGCCGTGCTGATGTTCCTCCTTGTGGTCCATGCATTGGGCGGCTTGAGGCTTTTCGTGGTCGAAAACCTCGCTTGGCAGGAAGGGCAGAAGCGAAACGCTGCGCTTGCGGCCCTTATTGCGTTGGCCGCCGCCGTCGTGTTCCTGGCCTGGTTGTTGTAGCCGGCGCCATGCTGATCGAGCGCGCGACGACCGATATCCTGATCCTCGGCTCCGGCGGGGCCGGGCTGTTTGCGGCGCTGCATGCCCACCGCGCCGCCCCGGACCTCGCCATCACGATCGCCACCAAGGGACTGCTCGGCAAGTGCGGCTGCACCCGCATGGTCCAGGGCGGCTACAACGTGGCGCTGCACAAGGGCGACTCGGTCGAGCGTCATTTCATGGACACCATCGAGGGCGGCAAATGGCTGCCGCACCAGGAACTCGCCTGGACGCTGGTGACGCGCGCGGTCGAGCGGGTGCGTGAACTCGAGAACGAGATCGGCTGCTTCTTCGACCGCAATCCGGACGGCACGCTGCACGGCAAGGCTTTCGCAGGCCAGACCTTCGACCGCACCGTCCACAAGGGCGATCTCACCGGCATCGAGATCATCAACCGGCTGATGGAGCAGGTGTGGGCGCGTCCCGGCATCGCCCGGCTGGAAGAGCACCGGGCGCTCGCGCTGATCCCGGCCCGTGATGGCGCCTCGCTCGCCGGCGTATTGTTCGCGGACATTCGCAGCGGCGTGCTGCGCTTCATCGCGGCCGGCGTCGTGCTGCTCGCCACTGGCGCCGGCCCCACCATGTACCGCTATCACACGCCCTCGGGCGACAAGAGCATGGACGGCATTGCGATGGCGCTGCGGCTCGGCCTGCCGCTGCGCGACATGGAGATGGTGCAGTTCCATCCGACCGGCCTCCTGGCCGGTCCCGACACCCGCATGACAGGGACTGTGCTGGAAGAAGGGCTGCGCGGATCGGGCGGCCATCTCCTCAACGGCGCGAAGCGGCGTTTCATGGGCGACTACGATTCGGACCTCGAACGTGCGACCCGAGACGTCGTCAGCCGCGCCATCTACTCGGAAATGAAGGCTGGTCGCACGTCGCCACATGGCGGCGTCTATATTAAGATGAGCCATCTCGGGCCGGAGCACGTCGCCAGGGAGTTCAAGGGTATGGTGGACCGCTGCCGCGACTGCGGCTTCGATCTCGCCGGTGGCCTGGTCGAGGTGGTCCCGACCGCGCACTACCTGATGGGCGGCCTTGTGTGCAACGCGGACACTTCGACCGAACTGCCCGGCCTGTTCGTGGCCGGAGAGGATGCGAGCGGCATGCATGGCGCCAACCGGCTCGGCGGCAACGGCGTCGCGAACTCCACCGTTTTCGGCGGCATTGCCGGCGACGTGATGCCGGCGTGGCTGCGCGGGAGCGGGCCGCGGCCAGAGCCGGACGAGGAGGTGTTGCAGGCCGAGGCTGCGCGGGCGATGCATCCCTTCGGGCAGAAACCCGGAGACCTGAACCGTCTGCGCGAACGGCTGTTCGATACCATGTGGGATGATGTCGGTGTGATCCGCGATGCCGCCGGTCTTGAGCGCGCGACTGCGGCGCTCGATGAGATCGAGGCAGAGTTGCTGGCGACCGGGGTTGCGGACGGCGAGCGCCGGTTCAATCTGACGTGGCACGACTGGCTCAACCTGCGTGCGCTTGTCGAGACGAGCCGCGTGATCACAGTCGCCGCTACGTGGCGCGAGAACTCGCGCGGCGCCCATTTCCGTGCCGATTTTCCGGCGCCTGGCGATTTTGCGGCGTCGCGTTTCTCGATCGTGCGGCAGACGGCCGGCAAGCTTGTTATCACGGATGCGCCCGTGGTGTTCTCGCACGTGAGGCCGGGCGAGACTTGGGTGAAGGAAAGTTCTCGATGATCCCTCTGTCAGCGCTGCAACGCACGGCCGAAGAGCTGATGGCGAAGGCGGCTATCGAAATCCCGGATGACTATCTCGCCGGGCTGCGCCGCGCCGCCGACACCGAGAAAGGCGATCTCTCGGCGTTCGTCCTTCAGGCGATGCTGGAAAACTACGAGGCCGCGAAGCAGGATCGACGCGCCATGTGCGGCGACACCGGGGTGCCGCGCTGGTATGTGAAATACGGCAATGACGCTCGCGTCGAGGGCGGGCCTGTGGCGGTCGAGGCGGCGCTGCGGCGGGCTACCGCGAACGCCACCACGAATGTGCCGCTGCGGCCAAACCGAGTGCACCCGCTGTGGCGCACCGATCACGACAACAATTGCGGCATCGGAGCGCCGGAGATCGAATACGCATTTCATCCGGACGCCGACTGGATCGACCTCACCACCGTGCACAAGGGCGGGTTGTTCGGTACCGACTATCGCATGCTGTTTCCGGCGGACGGTCTCGACGGGATCAGGCGTTTCTATCTCGACACGCTGATCCAGTTCGGCAAGCGCGGGCTCGCGTGTCAGCCCGCGATCGTCGGTATCGGCCTCGGTGGCTCCAAGGACACGTGCATGGTCCTCGGCAAGCAGGCGGCGTGCCTGCGCGTGGTCGGCGACCGCAACCCGGACCCGCGCATTGCCGCCATCGAGGAGCAATTCATCGAACTCGGCAATTCGATCGGCATGGGGGCCATGGGCTTCATGGGCACCTCGATGGTGATCGACTGCCACATCGAGGTCGGCTATTGCCACACCGGCGGGATGCCGATGAGCGTGCACATGTTCTGCCTGTCATCGCGGCGCGCCTGCGCGCGCATTCACGCGGACGGCACCGCCGAGTTCCGTACCGACCCGATGTGGTTCACCGACTACATGCGCCGGTCGACGGTCGAGTGGCACGCGCAGGTGGCGACCGCAGCGGAGTGAGAAAGCAGATGACGGACGACGGACGACAGCAGACGGACCAAGGACGACTGGCGGGCGAGGCCATTTCTTCGTCCTCTGTCATCCGTCCTCCGTCGGCCGGCATCGTTACGGCGCATCTCCAGCTGCCGGCCTCAACCGCCGACCTGCGCAAGCTCGCTATCGGCACAGTCGTGTATCTCACCGGCCGCGTGTTCACGGCCCGCGAACGCGTCTATCAGCACGCCATCGACGAAAGCGCCGGTATGCCGGCGAGCCGGAATGCTTTGGGCGCCGTTAACTTTCACTGCTCGCCGGCCGCGACCGTTAACCCGGACGGCACCTATAAGGTCGGCGCCGTTACGGCGACCGCATCGTTCCGCTTCAACAAGTGGCTCGATGCGTGGTTTCGCATCAGCGGCTGCAACATCATCATCGGCAAGGGCGGGATGACGTCGGAAATCTACCGGGCGCATTTCGTGCCGAACGGGGCGATCTACCTGACGACGGTGGGCTACGGGACGGGGGCGCTGCTCGGCCGCGGCATCAGGCGGGTCGAGGATGTCTACTGGCTCAAGGAATTGGGCCTTGCCCAGGCCGTGTGGGTGCTCGACGTTGAGAAATTCGGGCCCTTCATCGTTGAAAGCGATCTTGACGGCAACAGCCTGTTCGAACGTGAGAATGCCAGGATCGCCGCAGGGCTTGACAAGCTCTACGAGGGTACGCAGCCCGCCACGATGCGCCGCTTGGGCGAGATCGACGACAAGACACAGGAAGTGATTTAAAGCGGACTCTGGAACGTTGCCGTCGGGCCGCAATTCCGTTAGACCGGCCTGCATCCTCCGCAAATTTCGCAAGTGTCCCCATGCCTGAGCTTATTCTCGCGGTTCACAACGGGCCCCATGACGCGGTCGCCGCAGTTCTGGTGGACTACGATCTGAAAGCCGCCGTCCAGCTCGAGCGCCTGACGCGTGTAAAGGGCGATGGCGGCTATCCGGACCTGGCGATCGAGGAGACGCTCGGCATGGTCGGCGCCACGCGGCGCGACGTTGACGTGCTCGCGGTCAGCCGTTCCGACTATCCGGTGAAGTACTTCCGTCATTTCCGGGGATGGCGTTGGCTACGTGAACAGTGGCGCACCCATGTCGAAGGCAAAAAGTTGCGCTGGATCCCGCGCGAGACGGTCCGCGCCAACAGTCCACGCGTAGAGGATTTTTTCGACGTCGCAGCAATGCGTCGCGACTGCGGGCTGCGCGACAAGGCCGTGGTTCATTTCTACAACCATCATCTCGCACATGCGCTACCGACGCTGTTCTACACCGAATGGGACAACGCGCTGCTCGTCACCTCCGACGGCGGAGGCGACACGGTTAATCACAGCCATCGGCATTTTGCTAATGGCCAGATCAAGACGATTTACGGCGGCGACGAATGCCTTACGACGCCGCCGCCGATCGACAGCCTCGGTCAGGCCTATGCGGCGGCGACGTGCGCGCTTGGCTTCCGCGAAAACCGGCACGAGGGCAAGCTCACCGGCCTTTCCGCGATGGGAGAGCCGATCCACGCCGCGCGCATCGCAAAGCATTTCCAAGTCGACGAAGCAGGCCGTGTGCATTCGGATTTCCGCGACAAACCCGCGATCTTCGATCTGTTGCGGGAAATCGCCAAGGATAGCCGGCGCGAGGACGTCGCCGCCTCGATCCAGAAGGTGCTCGAAGATACCATGCTCACGTCGGTGCGGCGCCTGCTTGAACGAAATCCCGCGCGGCATCTCGGACTTGCGGGCGGCGTCTTCGCCAACGTCCGCCTCAACCGCGTGCTTGCCGAGCAGCTCGAACTCGCAGAACTCTTCGTGTTCCCCCCGATGGGAGACGAAGGATTGCCAGTCGGGGGCGCGCTCTCTTATTTGCTCAAGCGCGACGGCATTGGCCGGTGGCTTGGCCAGCGGCAGCGCCTGAGCGATGTTTACCTGGGCCGCGACTACGATGAGCAGGCCGACCATGATCTTACGGAAACAGTCGGGGTCCGGCGGCTCGCCGGTGATCCGGTCGAAGCGGCGGCCAAGCGCCTGGCTGGCGGGGAAATCGGTGCGATTTATACCGGGCGCATGGAATATGGTCCGCGGGCGCTCGGCGCCCGTTCGATCCTCGCCAATCCGTCGCGACGAGAAACGCACGACCTTCTTAACAAGAGGCTCGATCGCACCGAGTTCATGCCGTTCGCTCCCGTCATTCCGGTAGAGAAAGCGTCCGAGGTGTTTGACGTCAATTCGGTCAATGCCTATGCGTGCCGCTTCATGACCATCACCTGCGACGTGCGGCCGGCCTGGCGAAAGCGCATCGCCGCCGTCGTCCACGTCGACGGCTCGGCGCGGCCGCAAACGATCACGCGTGAGGCCAATCCACTCTATTATGATGTCGTGTGTGCCTTCGAGCGCCAAACGGGTATTCCGGTGCTTGTCAACACGAGTTTCAATGTGCATGAGGAGCCGATCGTCAATACGCCACGCGAATGCGCGAAAGCGCTCGTCGACCGGCGCATCGACTTCGTCGTGACGCGGCAGGCGATCTACGTAGCCGCCGGATCCAAGAGCAATGACGGGGTGGACCAGCATAGTTCCACGAGTGGCTGATGCCGCCGCCGCGCTGCTCCATCATCCTGCCGACTTTCAACCGAGCTACGACTTTACCGCGCGCCATCGCCAGCGTGCTTGCGCTGGCAGAGTCTGATTTCGAACTGATCATTGTCGATGACGGTTCAACCGATCAGACATCCGCTTTTCTAAAGACGCTGGCCGACCCGCGCATTCGCGTCGCGCGATCCGAGCAAAACCGAGGTCCGAGCGCCGCCCGCAACATCGGGATCGATTTGGCAACCGCGCCGGTGCTTGCCTTCCTCGACTCCGACGACAGGTATTGCGCTCAACGGCTATCGCTTCCTCTTGCCGTGCTGGCGCGCGAGCCGGATGTGGTCTGCACACTGTGCTCCTCGCGCCGGGAAGACAAGCACGGTCAGTCGAGGGCTGCGGCCCTTCCGGCGGTGAAACTGACCTCGCGTGCGTTCGTCTGGGCGATGCTCTGCGACCTCGTTGCGGTGGAGAGCACGAGCATTACGGTGCGCACCGAATACGCACGAAAAGCCGGCGGCTTCGACACGACGTTGCGGCGGACGGAGGATCGTGAATTCCTTATTCGCCTGGCTCGGTTTGGCGGCTTGCAGACCATACCCGATATACTGTTCGAGAAAGCGTGGTCGCTAGACGGCCTTTCCAATGAATGGGCAGGCGCCGGGCGCGACCTCATCCCGTATTTTCGTGCGCGGCCGGAGTATCTTGGGGCTTATCGGAAGCTCGGGCATTATTTCGTAAGCAAAATCCTGGTCATGCATATTCGTCACCGCGATCTTCCGAGCCTCGCGGCAGATATCAGACGGTTCCAAAAGGCAGGCTTGCTTGATGCCGGGTTGATGCGGCTGTGGCGCGACCATCTCGAGGTGAAGCGATACCGTCGCTCGCATGCCTCGGCGGACGCCCTGGCGACGCTAAATGCTCCGCCGACGGACTGGGGTCGATAGACTAAAGAGGAGCACGTTCCGATGTATGGAGGCGCCGTTGGGTGAGCGCCGCAGAGTGGGCAAGCGAAGCGTGCCCACCAAACGACAGCGTGGTGGGCACGGCGCGTGCGCGCCTTTGCCCACCCTACAAGTGATTTCAATCGATCGCTACAGCGGCCGAATCTCGACCTTGCGGAATCTCACGATACCCCCGCCATACTGAAGCGCGATCCGCCCCTTGGGGTGCTTGGCATCCTTGGCGCCATCGACGGTTTTGATGCCGTTGAGGATGATGGTGAATTCGGGTCCCTTGGCGGTGATATCGTAGGTGTTCCACTGATTGCCGGCCTTGGGCATGGGCGATACCTTGGCGACATTGACGATCGCTCCGGTGCCATAGCTCGGGTCAGGGCGGGTATCGAAGATGTTCACCTCGTAGGCATTCGTCGCCGTCACCTGCTTGGGATCCTCGGCGCGGATGAAGATGCCGCTATTCGCGGTCGCATCGACCCAGAACTCGGCCCTGAGCTGGAAATCGCCGTATTCCTGTTTGGAGACCAGGAAGCCGCTGCCGAGATCGGCCTGCACGATGCCGCCTTCGAGCAGCCGCCAGTTGGCGTTGCCG
>Ga0209060_10004542_pt1 | contig 10733 bp, 10 predicted proteins | sample Coa_R1_8_FD_187155 | JGI IMG/M metagenome (GOLD analysis project Ga0209060, IMG submission 187155) | Surface soil microbial communities from Centralia Pennsylvania, which are recovering from an underground coalmine fire - Coalmine... | ecosystem: Environmental > Terrestrial > Soil >... | reverse complement strand
ATGCCTATGGGATCTGTACGGTTGAGTTCTCCATCGAGAACCTGGAGCTGGACGTCTTTCGGCTGCGGCAAATTTCTGCGCTGATCGCCCCCTTCGCGCATAAATCCGCCTTTACCTGGGTCGAGGGTCACCACCAGAGCGAAGCGTCCCATACCACCCACCGGGATGCCTCCCAGTTGGAACCTCTGGCAGAACATATCTTTCACGGGTTGAAGACCACGCTGGCGTCCTACCTTACCGCCAGCATTGAGGTGATCTTGACTGAGTTTCCCGGAGGAGATAAACTTGGAAGAGTGTCTCCGAAGGGAGGATCTCATGCCGAAAGAACAACGCACATTTACGAAGGAATTCAAATTGGAAGCGGTGCAGTTGGTGCAGCGGAGTGGGAAGTCGCAAGCACAGGTGGCCCGTGACCTGGGGATTGCAGATAGTACACTCTCCCATTGGTGTCAGGAATTGGCTGACCACGGGGGGCACGCCTTTCCTGGAAGTGGCCATCAGACCCCGCAGGAAGAAGAACTCCGTCGCTTGAGGCGTGAACTGGAGGTGACACGGCAGGAGCGAGACATCCTAAAAAAAGCTTTAGCCATCTTTTCGCGCACCCAGTCCTGAGTTATCCGTTTATTGCACAGCACTGTCAGCAGTATCCGGTGACGCTGCTGTGTCGACCCCTGGGAGTGAGCGTGGGTGGCTATTATGAGTGGCGAGGCCGCGAACCGAGCGCCCACGAGCGAGAAGATGGCGAACTGGCCAAGCAGATTCATCGCATCTTTCAGGAACACCGCCAGGTCTATGGCAGCCCGCGGGTGCAGGCTGAGCTGCGCGACCAGGGGGTTCGCTGTTCCAGAGCCAGGGTCGCTCGGCTGATGCGAGAGATGGACTTGGCTGCCAAACGTCATCGGCAGAAGCCGGTGGGAACGCTGCGAACAAAGGGTGCCCAGGTCGCCCCGAATCTGCTCAACCGGGCGTTTGAGGCGGTGGGGCCCAATAGCAAGTGGGTCAGTGATACGACCTACGTCTGGACGGCAGAGGGCTGGTTGTATGTGGCAGTGATCCTGGATCTGTTCTCGCGCCTAGTGGTCGGTTGGGCCATGAGCCAGCACAACGATGAGCCGCTGGTCCGCCAGGCATTGGAGATGGCGCTCGCTCGAAGAGTGCCCCCCAAAGAGATGCTGCTGCACTCCGATCAGGGCAGTCCGTATACCAGCACCGGCTATCTGCGTCGTCTGGCGGACCTGGGGATCGTGGCGAGCATGTCGCGGGTGGGAGACTGTTATGACAATGCGGTCATGGAGAGCTTTTTCAGTACGCTCAAAGGCGAATGTGTCGAGCGGTGTTCTTTCCACGGGCGGCAAGAGGCCCGTTCGACCATCTTTGAGTACATCGAATGTTTTTACAACCGGGTTCGCAGGCATTCCACGCTCAGATACCTGAGTCCGGTTGCCTACGAGCAACAGAGGAGATGATCTCCAACTTTTCTTGCTCCGGAAAAGTCAGGCAAGCCCAAGGAGGCCACCCTGGCCATCCAGGAAAAGGGGAAAAAACAGCTGAAGACCCGTGCCTCCGAGCAGTTGAGAAAACTGGCGGAGTTGCGCGAGCACGCGCAGGACGACAAGAATTGGATTTATGCCCCACATCTGAACTGGTATACCTACGCGATCCCCAGGCAGATGAAGCTGGCGCCACTGACCGAGCGGCCTTCAGGCGAGCAATCGTTGCTGAAGAGCCCGCTCGGGAGCATCGACATCACCTCCCTGCCAGAATTTAAGGGGCTGGTCCTGCCGCTGCGCGAGAAACGCGCTTCGCTGCACGATTGGCTCGCCATGCACCCGCCAGAAAAGCGCAATCTGGCGCTGATCACCTCCCACGTCGACGATCTTTTTTTTGTCTCGACGCATTCCGCGTTGCTCTATTTCCCCGATGATCCCAACTTTCTCGTACTCCACTTTCAACACCTCCTGGAGACAGCAACACGTCTCTATTGTCTGGTCACCTCGATGGTGGCCCGCGCGAAGGTAGAGTTTGATGAGCTGGCTGAGCTGGAGGAAGAGGTTTCCGAGGACATCAATGAGCCAGGCAAGCTGGGCATTTTTGATCGGGAGCGCCTGTTGAACAGGATTCGTGACCGGCATGCCTCCAGCGAGCATTTTGACTCTGATGCGCGACGGGCGCTTGATCTGCTGACCCTGCGGGTCATTTCGCTCTACGTGGATACCACGAAGCTGATGCAGGCCATGACCGACGAGCTAGAGATCAATAACCTGCGGCAACTCTTTGATGAGACCATGGATCGAGTCAAGCTGAAGCGCGCCAAATTGTTGGAAAGCGTAGAACGTCTACAAAGCGATCAGATCGAAGAGCAAAGGAACCGCCTTCAGACAACGACCGCGATTATAGCAACCCTGCTGGCGGCGGCGGGAGTGGATACGATTATTACGGATTTTCAAGCCGCGTTCTCCTCACCGCTCTTGTCCGTGCCCAAGCTGCACCTGCTCATCATCCTGGTCGTTATCATGCTCCTGGCGTTCTTCTTGCTCCGCTACGTAGGACGCTCCCGCGCCATCCGCAAGACGATCCAGCGAGCTGATAAACAACGGGAGCGCTAGAGAAAACCTAGGCGCGGGGGCCGTCACCCATTCATTGCGCCGACAGGCGAATTACCATTTCACGATCACCCCCTGGTTCCGGTTCGTCGCGTGGCAGGGGGCGTGGAAGTTGCTCAGCAGCACTGACCGCTGGGAGATCTACAAGCAACAGATACAAAGCGGGAAGGCCGCCATCGTCCCCAGTGACGACGAGGACGACTCGATACGTTTCATCCCCTCAGGAGGAAACACCCTGGTTTATGAGTAAACAGACGGCGCTGCTAATCATTGACATGCAGATTGATTCGTTTGAAGTCCCCGGCAATCCCACCTATCGAGAAGCAGAATTGCTGGCGAATATTCGCGAACTCGTGAGGAAGGCGCACACGGCTGGCACACCCGTTATCTACATTCAGCACCAGGAGCAAAGCGGGCCACTGACGGTCGGTACGTGGGGCTGGCAGATTCTGCCGACGATAGCGCCTTCAGAAGGCGGCCGAAGTACGCAGAGGATGCATTTCTCGCGACAACCTGGAAGAGGAATTGCGCGCTCGCAGCATTACACACCTGTTCGTGTGCGGCAGCCGCAGTGACTTCTGCGTGGATACCACCTGCCGTTCTGCGATCAGTCATGGTTTCGATGTCACACTGGTGAGTGACACGCACTCCACCAGTAACCGCAAGGTGCTTCCTGCCGAACTGATCGTGGCGCATCATAATGCCACGTTGAATGGATTTGGCCCGGCGTGGCGGCATATTGCGGTAAAGCCCACCAGCGAAATCGTATTTGCCGCATAACGGGAAGTGAGCGTGAAAAGCGCTCACCCCTCCGCGCTGGCCTGGGGTCTAAGAACGAGGCTCCCGGGTCTTGGATGTTCAGGTTTCGGCACGCGACTATTGGGAGAAACCCCAAAGACGCCTGAAGACCGCGCCTATGGGTGTTTTGCCCGTAGGCGCGGCCAGGAGCCTGACATCAGGGTACGATGTACTGGAGCGCCACACGCTTTTCAACCCCGATACTTGGTGGAACCTGGGGTCTGGGACGAGGTTGAAACCTGGCAATCTCCTCTTTTCTGGATGTAGCTACTTATGGTCTTAAGATGTACCTGTGCTCATTGCAGCCGGGCAGAGTCGGCACCGCTTTCCCTCGCAGGGCGAGCAACAGGTGGCAGTGAGTCGAGCAGCTCAGAACGGAAAATGTGCAAGCAGCTGTCCCCACAGTGCGATGCTGCTTTCCCGCAAGATGTGAAGCTTCGCCTGGTCGGATTCTCTGGCATCTTGAGCCCGAGAGCACTATATGGGGATAAAGTTTGGAACTACTCCTTATAAATCGAGGCGATATACTTGACTTATGACTTGCCACTATTTACAATAGTGGGAGCTGCTACCTGCTGACTTCTTGCAGTGGATGGTATAGGAGGAGCAGATATGGAAAGCAAGAAAAGCATCTTTCTCAGCCATTCGAGCCAGGACAACAGCATTGCACGGGCGACGGCCAGGGCGCTGGAGCAATGCGGCTTTACGGTCTGGTATGATGAGAAGGACCTGGGATACGGCGACTTAAGGAAATTGCTGGAAGACGCCCTGCGCAGTGTCCAGATATTTGCAGTGCTCCTTTCTCGCGCTGCACTTGCCTCCATCTGGGTGAATCGAGAGATTGATGCCGCTTTGGAATTAGAGAAGCAGCAGCCTGGGTTCTTGATTGTTCCAATGCTTATTGAGGAGGACTGCCCGGTGCCCTTGCTGTTAAGTCGCTATCGTAGACTGGACTTCACTTATGGGAGCCAGTGGGCAGAATTACAGAAGTTTGTGCGCGCCCTCTGCGATGAAAAGGGCGAGTGGGCGCCTCAGCCACTTTCACCTCCATTGCCATCACCGGCCCCTGCCAGCCCTACGCATGTTACGAACTTTAAAATTGGAAATATCAAGGCCAGAACGGTTACGATCAACCAGGCAGATAAGATTCATAATGAACTGAACACCATTCTCAAGGAGCAAGCAAAGAGGGAATCAGTTCCTGATTCCGCACAGGATACCTGGCCGGTTTCTCCAGAGCGAACTGCGCTCTTGCTTGAAATGATGATAACCCTGCTCCCCCAGGCCGACGACCTTCCTGAAACACTGCGGGAGCAGATTCGCAGCATGTGCCGCCAGGCGCATATTGCATCGTTGATCTAGCCAGTGATGGAAATAAGCTATGCCACAAGACCATCTGGACAATCCAGACGCTGAGACTCCCAAAAACCATCCTGACAATCGGCAAGGAAATGAAGCCGGGAATCAGCAAGCTCAACAGGAGTTTGAGAGGGCCTTCAACAAAGCAGCCGATGGTGCCCCAGGTAACGCTGGGGCACCATCGGTTGCGGGCAGCACAGACTATACGGTTGGCGACGTGTCGGGTGAGTTTGTGTCTGTCACTCAGGCAAATGAGGTAAACCAGAAGTTCAATAAGCTTGTTATTAATCTCAATGTCAATACCAATATAGCAGACACGCTTGATAGTGTAGGTAGCACGCTCGATGCTGCCGGTGAACTGGATACCAACACGAAGGCGCTGCTGGAAAAGGCGAAAAGAATACTCGAACGCCCGTCATTGCCGGGCGCTGGGCTGGTCAAACCGCGAGAGCATCAGCCCAAAGATGGAGAAACACCTTCGCCAGAAACCGATCAGGAGCTAGCTCGCTGGACCGATGAGGAGCTATCCGGTTGGTATGAAGATCTTCAAGAAAGCGAGCGGTCATTTGTGCAGGCGGTGGCAGTGCTGCATGGCGCTCCCAGGCACGAAATTATCGACGTGAGCAGAGAGATTTTTGCCTCTGCCAAGCAAGAGACTTCGCAGCGCGTCTCAACCTCCGAAGTGCTCTACAAGCGTACCCATACAGCGGTCAGGACACTGCACGATGTAGCGCGCATCTTCTGGGAAGATGCTGATGCCAGCGGGTTATCCTCATTTAATCTGCGTATCTTGCGCTTTATTGGTGAGACAGAAGTGGTAGACTGGACACGTGGGGACCAATCGGGCAAAGGCTTCTTTGATCTCATCAAGGAATGGCCGACCACCCTTCCAGGCGAAGGCGCCTGGCGCGCGGCGCGGGCGTTGGGCGTGATGTGGGAAGAGGATACAGAGCGCCTCAGAAGGGAAGTAGACCGGTGGGTCAACAGCAAAGACCCGCTGGACTGGACATCGGCTGCCGCGTTGCTGGATGGCGCACACGAGCTTGAGCGGTTCAAGGCAAGCGACAAGGACGCCGATTCCAAATCTCCCATCCTCAGGTGGATTAGTGATTGGGTTGCGGCGGCCAATAACAATGATAGGATTGGCCCTGGCTGCGCGGCGGCTTATGCCTATGGGCTGATTGGGCGGCAGTATCCGCAGATTGCCCTGGAGGGATTGGATCGGCTGCTAGGCTTCCCCCGGCATCGTGTGAACGGGGAAATCCGGCTTTCGTTAAGCATTTTATCTGCCGGATTGGAAAGTTACCTAATGATGGCTGCTTCGGGGCGCCTGCGCGCTGTTCTGATGTACCTGGCGACGGTTGCTGAGAGCCTGGTTCACCGACCCGTCATTGCTCAGGATGTTCGGCAGCGGCGAGGAAATGAGATGCGGCGAGATATACGCCTGTTCGGCGTCTTTACGGCATTTTTCCTGCTTGTTGCTGTCTCGAACGCAGGCACGGGGAAAAAGGAAAGCGCCAGCTACAGCCGCACCCAGCCGTTACCGGATCCTCTGCCTTTTCCAGATGAGGAAGGCAGAGATGTGTTGCTGCTCGCTTTGCTGACACAGGGGAGCAGCGGTTTCTACTGGCGCAAAAGCCTGACGTATCTGCTCTGTGCAGCTCTGCTGGATGGCAACCCTGTAGCTGTCACGCAGGTGCTGCGACGCTGGGGGCATATCATCGTCCGCCTGGAAGATCAGGAGCAGCCGGATATTCTTAATGCCTATACAACATTTCTGGTTGACCTTGGGAAGCTGGCGCGGGTCTGGTGCGACGACTTGAAGCCTTTGAAATCGCATCCGTCAGCAGGGATAGAGGCGTATTGTCGTCAGTTAAAATTCTGGCAATATGGTAAAAGCAAGGACGAGCCGCCTCTGGCTGGCCTGTCACGAAAGGTGCTTGCGCGGCTTGGTTGCCAGCCTGGGGAGAGCCGTTCTCAGGCTTCTTATCACCCGCCCGCGATGAGGTGACAACATGGCAAACGAAGAGACTGATAAGCTGCATCTGGTCGAGAAAAGCACCGTGAGGGGAGGCTGGTTTGGCCGCACAACCATTGCGCCGGCAGACGACTTTTGCCTGGTGGTCTTTCGAGGCGACACCCGTCTGGGTACCCTTCTTTCCAGGAGCGCCGGAACGCAGAAGGCTCTCAATGAGGGGGTCAGCAAACTGAATGCAAGGGATGGGGACACCATTTTTCGCATCAACCTGGGGCCACAGCAGATTGAGGTAAATGGCACAGTCAAAACCAGAGACGGCTTTGAGCGCGTGTATAGGAGCCTGGTCGAACTGAGCGTAACGAACATTCCCGCCTTTGTCAGTTTGTATCGCCAGGGGTCCGATCCCGTCAAGATGGCTGCTGGCATCTTGCGCAGCGCATACCAGGGCTACGCGAACAGCAAAGACCATGACCGCATGGATGAGACACAAATGCCTTTTCAACTCAAACCTGCTCTGTCGAATAATTCTCGCACTGGCCTCAGCGTGAGTGCCGTGTACGCGCTGTCGCTGGACCCGGACCCCCATCTCCAGAGGCTACGCGATATAGCCAGAGAAACCGAGGTCGAAGAGGCCAAGAAGGGTCAACAAGCAACACTGGGCGGGCTGGACCGTGCTGAGGATTTCCGGCAGTTTATCCATGAGCAGGACAAAGACAAAGTCAGAAACACTGCTGCGCAGCGGAAAATAGTTCAGGACGCTGCCGCAGAGGCGACGGCCCAACTCGTCAGGCAGGAAATTCTGAGCGGGGGGAGACATCCTGGGACGGTCCTGGAGGAATATGGCGTGCAGCAAGACACCTTTTCACTGCCAGAGCAAACGCCGGCGGCGGCCATTGGGTCAGGTCGGCCAGGGGCTGAGCCGGCGAAAGCGCTCAACGAAGCTTCCATGCCAATGAGCGACCCTAACCCTGTTGCACGAGCAGGTGCAGAGGAGCCGGTTATCAATCACGACCTTGGCCTTGAACTCACCTGGAAAGAACTCAAACCAGAAGAGTGTGAAAAGGCGGGACTCCCTGAGCGCAGCCAGGCGTACCAGGTGACAGATATCCTTGATGGGCCTGCCGCCAGGGACGGAATACAGGGTCTGGATTACCTGTTGCAGATTAACGAAAAGCCTCTTCAGGATGCCGATTCGATAACCAGTTTGCTGTTCACCGGCGCACCGGGCGAGTCTATCAAGCTGCTGATTCTGCGCAAGGGCGCGCCAAAACCTCTGACGCTGCCGGTGACTCTGTAGTAAGGCAGTTGTTTTCTGCATAGGCTGTACGTTTGATGAGGGGTGAAAGGCGAGGGGTAAACGATGTCCAGTCAGGCTACAAATAATCCATCCAGGCGCACGAAGCCGACTAAAAAAGATAAACAAAACGCAAGACTCGAAAAACGCTTTGGGACGTTGCAGAATGGTGAGTTTGCTACACGCCTGAAAAAATTGGGGGCAGAGGCATCGCGTACCACACCTGAAGAAATGTACCTCTTCCTAAATCCGACGCAGGTCGCCCGAACAGCCGAGAGGAAGTACGGGCGCCCAGCCTATATGGTCGAAACCTTCAGAAATGCCCTGGTGCTGCTGCCGCTGACCATCACCTGGATGTCACTGGGGCTGGCAGGCGCCGCTTATACTGAAAACATCAGCGTTCACAAAGACCTCAGCACAGAGTCTTTTTTACAGCAGTGGGGTGAGGGTTTTGGAACCCTGGGAACAGCCACCATCGGGCCGCTCAGAATTCCTTTGCTCTGGCAGGCCCAGCCCTGGTTTACTTTTGCGCATGTGGCCCTGGTAGATGCAGCCCTGCTCTTGCTGTTATTGCTTCTGACGCTCCTCTTCCACCTTTTTGAGTGGCGCGCGCAGGCTCGCGCCACTCAACTCAGCGCCTGGACGGAGGAGACACTCTATCACTTTAGCGAACTTTCTTTGCATCGCTGGGGAAAGACGCCAGAGGATACTCAACGCGCCTTAGCCGACAAGATGAGCGAGGCAATGGCAAAGCTGGAGAAAGCCCTGGAGGAGGTGAAGAAGGTCATGCAGAAAGATGTGATCGAAAGCGTCAGCAAATTCAATGATGCGATTATCTACCAAGGTGGCGCTGTTGACCGCTATATCGAAGGCGCCAAGGAGGTCGAAGGCTACGTCGTCAAATTAACAGAACTCTATGGAAAAAGCGAAGACGTGTATGAAAAACTGGGTGACACCTTGCCGGAGATGGGAAGACAAGTAGCAGGACTTGCTACACACCAGAGCAAATCTGCCGACCAGATAGAGCAGGCTGCCAGAGATATTCAGGCTGCCGCTCGTGAGATGAAAGAGGCTGCCATCTATATTCAGGGCGGGTCACTCCCATCAGGGGCATTCGCAGGCAGCGGAACACGGGGTGGTTCGACCGCCAGCCGCTGGTGGGATGTAAGAAGGCTCTTCCGCCGCAAACAGGTATAAGAGCGGGAGTATGTTTCAATGGAGCAGAAACGTCGTACCGGGAGGCAGGGCATCTTTTCCCTGGCTGGCTGGCTCTTCACCGATCTCCTGCTGGCAATGATGCTGATTTTTCTGGCCGCTTCTGGTGTTGGGAGTCCGGCTCCTCTCCCAAAACCCACGCCAACGCCTCAGTCGCTGGCATTGAACCGAATTCCCTTGACATTTACGATCTATGAAGACCCGTCCAGCTTAGGCGATGCTCGCGTTAAGGCAGATGTAAAAAATCAAGTGAATGCGCATCTGCGATCTGCCAGGGATAGTGGTCGAAAAGTCGGATTTGTGATTACCTTTGGCGGCGATATCGATGGCGTGACAAACGCCCAGGCATTCAATGCCATTTTACCAACTCTGCCAAATTTTGGCGATGCAATTTTTCGCAGTTTTCATAACCTTGACAATCCAGCAAACGAGTTCGACCTTGAACTCTACTTCTTTGTGTGACTGGCTTTTACCGGGCCGTTGCCTCTTCTGGCATCTGCAGTTTGTTCCTGGCATCATGCCTATCACGCGTGAACAGGGGATGCCAGATGACCCCGCTGCTTAAAAACGCGGGGCTTCACATGAATCTTCGAACAAGCGACAGATACCGGGCTTGTGACCGGCGAACGGGACGTTATCATCGGAATACCATCAAGCGGGAAGCAGGCTTCAAAGCGCGCAGGTGGGTCGTGGAGCGGGCCCATTCCTGGATGCCCCTCTTTCGCCGCCTGCTCATTCGTTGGGACAAGAAGCCAGAGAATTGTCTGGCGTTTCTGCATTTCGCCTGTGGCTTGATTGCCTTTCGGACGGCTGGGTTATTCGGATAGGCTGTTAGTGTGGTGCTCTTCCGCTGGGGAGGAATCGCAACGGTGAGGAGTCTGTCACTAACCCCGCACGCACAGCATAGAGCGGCAGCCCAGTCTTGGCCGCAATCAACTCCAAGAGCGCGTCCATCTGGAAGGCATAGTTCTCCCATGTCAGGACTGGTCCATAGAGCCCCCGCCAGCGGTGTGGGTACGCCCGCCCAAAGGTCACCACGGTGGTCTGACTAGAGAGTTCGTAGCGCGTCGCTGGCGTTCGGGGCGCTCCACTGCGGATGGCAAAGAGCCGTGCTTCCTGCCAGGTAATCCGACGTTCTCCTGGCCGCCCGTTATTGCCGAGCCAATCGAAGGGGGAAGCTGCACCAGCACGTCTTCTGCTGAAACCACAATGCGCTGAGATCAGCAGTGCCACCAGAAGAATCCCGCGCTGTACATGACCGGGAAGATGAGGTGCTGTGGCCAGTCGGTCGAGGGATCAAGCGTCACTCCAACCGCCAGACTCCACACCACATAGGTCGCCGCACCGCACAGGAGGGTGCTCTCTCCCCGACAGTTTTTGAAGCTCATCAGTGATAAGTGAAAGATGGATGTTAAATAGCGCTCCTTTAGTATCATGAGAGCAGTGCTCAACCCGCCTCATGAGAAAGGAACGCTCTCTGTATGAA
>Ga0209060_10004541_pt1 | contig 10733 bp, 4 predicted proteins | sample Coa_R1_8_FD_187155 | JGI IMG/M metagenome (GOLD analysis project Ga0209060, IMG submission 187155) | Surface soil microbial communities from Centralia Pennsylvania, which are recovering from an underground coalmine fire - Coalmine... | ecosystem: Environmental > Terrestrial > Soil > Unclassified... | reverse complement strand
AATGAATGGCCATGTTGAACATTGTGCAGTGAAAATAAATGATGCCAATATTAAAACCACATTGGCTGCAGTAGAAAAAACCTGGAATGCCATATACCCGCAATATGTGTACAGGCAGGAATTTTTGGACGAGAAGATAGCGAAGTATTATGCATTGGATGATATCATGCTCAAGCTGATAGAATTTTTTGCTGGCATTGCTATCGTGATCGGTTGTTTGGGTTTGTATGGATTGGTATCGTTCATGGTGGCCCAGAAAACAAAAGAGATCGGTGTACGTAAAGTGCTTGGTGCAAGTGTACAAAATATTTTGTGGTTGTTCGGCAAAGAGTTCAGCAGGTTAGTATTGATCGCTTTTGTAATTGCTGCGCCGGCTGCATGGTGGCTGATGAATAAATATTTACAGGATTTTAAATTTCGCATACACATAGGCGTTGGTGTTTTTGTATTGGCGATTTTGATCACGCTGGTGATTGCAGTGATAACAGTTGGATACCGTTCGTTGAGGGCAGCAGTGGCAAACCCGGTGAAGAGCTTGCGGAGTGAGTAGTGAATGGTCAATGGTGAATGGTAAATTGATAATGGATGATGGATAATTGAAAATGAAACGCTCAATAGTTTTGTTGCTGTACAAGTGTGCGACGCAAGGATGTTGAAGAGAGAACAAATGTTGGTTACAAAAAATGAGAAATAAGGAATAATAAATAATAAAGTAAAAGATTGAATTTCAGAAATCAGACATCATAGAATCAGAAATCGGAAATAACAACTTTATGTTCAAGAATTATTTTAGAACTGCATTCAGGAACCTTGCACGAAACAAAGTTTATTCTTTCATCAACATTGCAGGTTTAAGTATTGGACTTGCCTGTGCTATGCTGATTATGCTGTATGTAAAAGATGAAGTAAGCTTCGACAGGTTTCATAAAAATGTAAATAATATTTACCGTATTGTATCAAAGTCGCCTCAAGGACGAAACATGGTTATGACAGGCAATTTGCAAGGCCCGCGATTTACACAAAACGTTCCGGGCATAAAATCTTTTGTACGTGTGCAGAATGGCGGGAAAGATATAAAAACAGGAAATTATGTGCATGCACAGGGTATGCTGCAGGTTGATCCTAATTTCTTTTCAGTATTCACATTCCCTTTATTATCCGGTGATGCTAAAACCTGCTTAACAGAACCACATTCTATTGTAGTAGATGAAGATGTTGCAAAAAGACAATTTGGTACTACCGATGCTATTGGCAAAATTGTGATGATAAAAGATGACAGCACCTTTGCTCCTTATAAAGTAACTGCTGTTGCAAAACGTTGCCCGCAAAATTCTTCTCTTCAGTTTGATGTTTTGCTGCCACTAAAAGTGTCTGGCGCAGATTTAAAAAATAATGAAAGCTGGTTTGGTTTTTCTTTGAACACATTTGTTGTGCTGGATGATAAAACAAATCTGCAAACGGTAGAAAAACAAATGCAAAACTTTTATGTGGCAGATGCAAAGGAAGCTCTTAATGCCATTATCAAAAAAAATGGTGGCAAAAATGACGGTAAAATGAGCACGTATTTTTTGCAGCCTTTTCTCGATATGCATTTAAGCACAACGCTTCCTGTGAATGATAACTTCATGCATTTAAGCAAAGCAGATGCGCACGTAGATAATGGCTTAACCAATGCAAGCAGTCCTGTTTATTCATACATACTTTCCGGCATTGCATTATTTGTGTTATTGATAGCATGTATCAATTTTGTGAACCTTACTGTTGCGCGTTCTGTTAAACGTGCGAAGGAAATAGGTATCCGCAAAGTTGTCGGTGGTAGCAGAAAGCAATTGATTGCCCAATTTCTTGGCGAATCATTTTTATTATGCACGATTGCTTTTGCATTAGCAATTGTATTGGTACAATTAGTATTGCCGGTATTCAGTAATCTTGCCAATAAAGTTTTATCGATTTCTTATTTGTTAGATGCAAAATTGATTACCTCTTATATCGCTTTATATCTCATCACCGGGCTGCTCGCCGGCTTTTATCCGGCATTGGTTTTATCGGGCTATGATCCTGTGCAAACTTTATATAGCCGTTTTCAAATTGCGGGGAAAAATTATTTACAAAAATCGTTGGTGGTACTACAGTTTACGTTAGCATCATTTTTAATTATTGCAACGCTCATCATCTATTCACAATTCAATTTTCTTACAAAAACAAACCTGGGATATGACGACAAAGACCTTGTAATAATAGAAACAAGCGAAACAAAATATTCCGATGCGGAGGCTTTTAAAAATGAGTTGCTTAAAAACCCAAACATAATTGGCGTTAGTGCAAAAAACGGAAACATCTGGCAGGCTGGTGCAAAAGGCGATTTAGATTCAGGAATAAATGCACGGTATGAAACAATTGATGAAAATTATTTTCCTTTATTGAAAATTCCACTCGTTGCCGGAAGAAATTTTTCATCTGAATATGCAGCGGATTCCACACAGTCTGTTATCGTAAACGAAAGTTTTGCAAAAGCAGCACATTGGGAAAATCCTGTTGGAAAAACAATCAGCGTTTTGTGGGGAGATATTGAAAAGTATCATGTGATCGGTGTAGTGAAAGATTATCATTTCGCGTCGTTAACCGAAATAATAACACCGGAGATACTTACCATGAAAACTGCTAATTCCTACGGATCTTATTACATCAAGATAAAACCCGGTTCGGAAACGGCAAGTTTGCAATGGATACAAAAACTGTTTCAACAATTCTATCCGGCAGATCCTTATTCTTATATATTCAAGAACGATGAAAACAGAAAGCAATATGCTGATGTTGAAAAATGGAAACAAATCATGTTGTTTGGTGCGCTGCTCACCATATTCATTTCCTGCATTGGTTTGTTTGGATTATCTGTTTTATCTGCAGAAAAAAGAACAAAAGAAATCGGCATTCGAAAAGTGCTTGGTGCTTCGGTAAAGAGCATTGTGGCAAGCCTTTCAACCGATTTCATAAAGCTGGTATTGGTCGCTTTGATAATCGCAACACCGCTTGCATACTTAGCTGCGGGCAAATGGCTGCAAAATTTTCCGTATCGTATTGCTATAAACTCTTGGATGTTTATAGGCGCCGCATTATTGGTTGTTTTTATTGCATTGTTCACGGTGAGTTTTCAGGCGATACGAGCAGCAATGGCAAATCCGGTGAAAAGTTTGAGAAGTGAATAGAGAATTGTCGATGGTGGATTGTGAATTAGTAATTAATAATTGAGATGATTGATTTTATATGAATTATAGTTTTCAAAAAATCATTTCAATATAATGCATTACCGCTGTTTATAATTATGAAACGTAACGATCGGATATGGGAACTGCTGGTTAAAGAATTATCCAATGAAGCCACTCTTGAAGAATCAAGGGAACTGGATGATCTTTTGACTAAAGACCCGGATGTAATGGCAGCGTTACAGTTGTTCTTCACGAAATGGACAAGCGAGGAACAGATGCTGAAAGAGGAAATCGATCGCAACTTTGCAAAACTAATGGCACAGATCAAAGCGGGTGAACAACATGAAATAAACCGAAGGAATGCATTCGATGATAAATGGCAACCTGAAAAAACATTCATTGATAGCGTTAAAAATGGAATGACTATGTTACAAAACTATTTCAAAATCGCGTGGAGAAATCTTGTTAAAAGCAAAGTTTATTCAGTTATTAATGTGCTTGGTCTTGCAGCGGGCATGACTGTGGCTATGCTGATTGCTTTATGGATATGGGATGAAATTTCATTCGATAAATCGTTTGCCAACCATAAACAGCTCGCAGAGGTAATGACTACTACTGTTGGCGATGATGGGGGATTATACACCTCATACACTGTATGCCAGCCTATTGCTGAAGAGCTGCGAAACAAGTATGGAGGCGACTTTAAAAACGTCTCCTTGTCAAGATGGAACATGAGTGCGTTCACAGTAGGTGATAAAACAATTTCAAGTGCTGGCTTGTGGGTTGAAGACAAATTTCCAACAATGCTTTCATTGGATATGTTGAAAGGAAACATTGACGCATTAACCGACCCTTCTTCCATTATTATTAGTGCTTCAATGGCAAAAACATTATTTGGCGATGTTGATGCTGTAGGAAAAACAATCAGGGTTGACAGCAAAGACAATTATAAAGTTGCCGGCGTGTTCCAAGGTTTTCCGAATAATACGACAGTAACTGCGTCTTCTATGCCAACCTTGCACGATGCAAACTATTTTCTGCCCTGGAAAAAATATGTTACCACAGAACAATGGGTGAAAGATGCTGTCAACGATTGGCAAAACCGTTCTTGGCAATGCTTTGTGCAGTTGGCTGACAATATTGATATGGATAAGGAAACAGAGAAAATCAAAAACGTGGTGATGGCACATAAAAACGCAAAGACAGATGGCGTTGAAAGTGCTTACCTCTATCCAATGGATAAATGGCATTTGTACAGCGATTTTAAAAATGGCAAACCTGTAGGCACCCGGCTGCAATTTGTATGGTTGTTTTCTATCATCGGTGTATTTGTGCTGTTGCTCGCATGCATCAATTTTATGAACCTTAGCACAGCACGCAGCGAGAAGCGTGCAAAAGAAGTAGGCATCCGCAAAACGGTTGGGTCATTACGCACACAGCTCATTAAACAGTTTTTAAGCGAAAGTGTGCTGGTAGCTTTCGTGTCATTTGTATTTTCTATTGTGCTGGTTACTTTATTGTTGCCGTTCTTCAATTCGCTTGCTGCAAAAAATATTCAAATGCCTTTGCTTAGCCCTGCATTCTGGATTTGTGCGCTGGCATTTACATTCATCACAGGCTTGCTTGCCGGCAGTTATCCTGCATTGTATTTATCAAAGTTTGAACCCATCAAAGTTTTGAAAGGGACTTTTCGTGTGGGTAAATATGCATCGTTGCCACGCAAAGTTTTGGTGGTACTGCAATTCAGTTTTTCTATTGCATTAATTGTTGGGACAATCATTGTTTTCAAGCAAATTCAGTTTGCGAAAAACAGGCCCATTAATTACAGGAAAGAAGGATTGATAACCGTTGGTGGAGTGACACAGGGCTTGCCCAAATTTTATGATGCAGTAAGAAATGACCTGCTGGCTACCGGGGTGGTAGATGATATGGCTGGCGCGTCAGACGCCACTACAAACCTTGGTGCATGGCGCACGGGTTTTAACTGGGAAGGCAAAAACCCAAACACATTGCCAAGCTTTGGCTTTATGTTAATGACAGAAGATTTTGGCAAAACAATCGGATGGCAGTTAAAAGAAGGAAGGGATTTCTCCAGGGATTTTGCCACAGATAGTTTAGCCATGATATTGAATGAATCAGCCGTGAAGCAAATAGGCATGAAGAAAGATATTGTTGGACAGATTATACAGTACGATGGTAAAAATTATCGTGTGATAGGCGTAGTGAAGGACATCATACAGGAATCGCCATACAGCCCGGTAACGCCGATGGTTTATTTGAGCAGTAAAGAATGGATAGGTTGTGTAACCGTTGCCATAAAAACAGGCGTGCCTGTAAAAGACGCATTGGCTAAAATAGAAAAGGCATTTAAAAAATATAATCCTACCCTGCCTTTCAACTACACGTTTAATGATGAAGAATATGCAAAGAAATTTGCAGATGAAGAGCGTATTGGAAAACTCGCGAGCTTCTTCACCATACTTGCCATTTTCATTTCCTGCCTTGGTTTATTCGGTCTTGCATCGTTTGTTGCAGAGCAACGCAGAAAAGAAATCGGTATGCGCAAAGTATTAGGTGCATCAACATATGCTTTATGGAAAATGCTTTCCAAAGAATTTGCATTGCTTGTTATAATATCATGCTTCATTGCTATTCCGATAGCATGGTATTATTTAAATAGCTGGCTGCAACATTATGAGTACAGAACATCAATATCAATATGGATATTTATTGCATCAGGTGTTGGTGCATTGATGATAACATTAATTACGGTGAGTTTCCAGGCAATAAAAGCAGCGGTTGCAAATCCGGTGAAGAGTTTGAGGAGCGAGTGAGGCAAGTTTGTTAGCGTTTTAGCTACGAGCTGTTCTGCTGATAGCTCACGGCTTTAGCTGAAAGCTTATCATAAATCATTAAATATTTGAGTATGTTAACTAATTATTTCAAAATCGCACTCCGCAATCTTCTTCGCCACAAATTGTTTTCAGGGCTGAATATATTTGGTCTGGCAACAGGAATGGCTTGTAGCATTCTGATTTTTTTGTGGGTGAAAGATGAAACGAGCTATGACAAATTCAATCTCAATGCGGATCGCATTTTTAGATTTACCGAGAAAGGCGGCGAACAAGAATGGGTGACAGTGCCGCCAGCATTATCTAATGCCGTCAAATCACAAATACCTACAATAAAAATTGTAACGAGGATTGCGCCAGAGCATCGCATGATTACGATCGGCACAAAAAAATTTGATGAAAAAAAAATATTTTATGCAGACAGCAATTTTCTGCAGATGTTCAATTATCCGTTGCTAAAAGGCAATGTGAAGACTGTGCTTTCTTCAGCAGAAAACGTTGCCATTACCGAAGACATGGCAATAAAATATTTCGGTAACATCAATGATGCGATTGGGAAAATAATTTATATCGATAATGATATTAAAGGCACAAACCTAACGGTGTCGGGTATCCTAAAAAATATTCCAGCCAATTCCCATCTTCAGTTTGATATGCTTTTGTCATCGGCGTTGTTTGACAGAACAAACAGACCGGAATGGGGCTGGACAAATTTTGTTGTGTATGATTATTTTCAATTGCAAGATGCTGTGAAGCCCACCGCAGATGTTATGCGCAATATTGAAAAGCAATCGACTGAAATATTGATGAAAAATAATCCGGATTTTAAAGTGACGTTATTTACGCAGTCGCTAAAAGATATCCATCTGCATTCGCATTTCATGGGCGATGTGGAAGGACAAGGAAACATTCAGTATGTAAAAATATTTTCGCTGGTAGCAATTTTTATCATCGTGATTGCGTGCATTAATTTCATGAATCTTGCCACTGCAGTTTCAGGTCAGAGGGCAAAAGAAGTTGGTTTGAGAAAAACAGTTGGTGCATTGCGTCCGCAATTGATAGCCCAATTTATTGGCGAGTCGTTATTGCTTTCTTTTATTTCATTGTTGATTGCATTGATGATTGTTTTCCTCATGTTGCCGCTCTTCAACCAGTTGGCGAATAAATCCATATCTTTTGATCTGCTGAATATAAAAATCATTTTAAGTCTTTTAGGGATCGCAACTTTTACAGGATTGATTTCCGGATCCTATCCTGCTTTTTTTCTTTCGTCATTCAATCCCATCAAAGCATTGAAGGGAACGAAATTGTTGCACAGCCAAAAATCATTTTTGCGAAATGGATTGGTGGTTATTCAATTTGCGATTTCTGTTATTCTTATTATCAGCACATTGGTGATTTATAACCAGCTTCAGTATATACAAAAAAGAAATATCGGTTATGATAAAGAGAATCTTTTGTATATGCAGATGCCAATGGTTGGCGATTTGAAAAATAATAAAGACGCGATGATTGCTACGCTTGCAAAGTATCCCGATATCAGCAACTACACTTTCACTGATATGTTGCCAACGAACCTTACAGAAGGCGCATCGCTGCTCTCATGGCGTGGTATGGATCCGAAAACACAGGTGGAAGCATATAGATTAAGAGTTGATGAAAATTTCGTGAAAACGTTAGGCATGCAAATGGTCACAGGAAGATTTTTTTCAAAAGAACTCAAATCCAGTGACACTGGTTATGTTGTGAACGAAACTACATTAAAAGTAATGGGATTAAATGCCAACAATGCAATCGGCAAAATCATTTCAATTTCGTTAGAAGACAGATGGGCTCCTATTGTGGGTGTGGTAAAAGATTTCAATTTCAAAAAGGTGCAACAACCTATTGAACCACTTGTCATGGAAACAAATTTTGGTGGCGGTTATGTGGTAATGAGAACAACGCCAACGAATATCCAAAAAGTAATCACGACGCTGCAAAAAACTTTTGGAAACGTGTATGGTGATTATCCTTTTTCTTATGGTTTTGTAAATGATGATCTTGCAAAAATGTATATCACAGAACAAAGAATGGGAAGCCTGTTCAATATATTTTCTGTGTTGTCGATTGTGATTTCATGCCTTGGCTTGTTTGGTCTTGCAACGTTCGCCACCCAAAAACGCATTAAAGAAATTGGCGTGCGCAAAGTATTGGGTGCTGGTGAAGCAGGTATTGTCGCATTGCTTTCAAAAGACTTTATAAAGCTTGTAGCGATTTCTTTAATCGTTGCGTTTCCAATTGCGTGGTTGGCGATGAATAAATGGCTCGATAATTTCTCTTATAGAATAAATATGAAATGGTGGATGTTTGTTGCTGCGGGATTAGGGGCAATCATCATTGCGCTCGCAACTGTAAGTTTTCAGGCGATTAAAGCAGCAACGGCAAATCCAGTGAAAAGTTTGAGAAGTGAATAATTAGCAAATTTGAAAATTACTCAATGTCAAAATGTGTGGATGTGCGAATTGGTGAATAATGACATCCAAGAATCTTTCGACTAGCTCCGGCCTGAGGGCCGGAGAAAAAGAAAATATAAAGTAAGAAATGAAAATAAGGAATAAGAAAGCGGATGAAGGAGAATAGATATTGAACATTTTTGCCAGTTGTGAAACTGAAGATGAATAGAATATTTACAGTAGAAAAGTCCGGCGACGGCGGAAGGATGCTCGATCAATGCATGATGCTGGTGACAAAAAAATAATAATTGATAATTAATAATAAAATGTTGGCTTGAAGAAATCATACATCACAAAATCAGAAATCAAAAAATTTCTTTCTTATGCTAATAAATTATTTAAAAATCGCCTGGAGAAATTTATTGAAGAACAGAACTTCTTCATTCATCAACATTAGCGGGCTTGCTGTTGGTATGGCCGTTGCATTATTGATTGGATTATGGATTTGGGATGAGATCTCTTTTGATAAGGATAATAAAAATTATGATCGCATTGCATCAGTAATGCAAAATTTAAATCAGAACGGAAAGATTGACACATGGGGTGGATTGCCTTATCCGTTGGCTGAAGATCTTCGCATAAATTTTAAAAATGATTTTAAAGCTGTCAGCATTGTTAACTGGGTGAATTCAGTTTTGGCATACAAAGAAAAACCGCTTTCGCAACAAGGCTTGTATGTTGAACCGCAAGCGCCGGCAATGTTCGATCTGAAAATGATAAAAGGGTCATTGAATGCGCTGAAAGAGCCTGATGCAATTTTTCTCTCCGCATCTTCTGCCAATGCCATTTTTGGAAATGAAGATCCAATCAATAAAACGATCACTATTGAAAATATTCCTGCAAAAGTTACTGGTGTATATAAAGACATGCCCGCGAATTCCTCTTTTCCAGACAGGAAATTTATTGCAACTTGGCAATTGAAACTTAACGTGAATCCATATCTCAAAACAATGGATGATCCGTGGGGACATAATTATTTCCAAATAGTAGTTCAGTTAGCTGATCATGCAGACTTAAAAACTATATCCTCTAAAATAAAAGATGAGAAATTAAAAAATGTTCGTGAAGGAGAGCGGATTGCAAGGGCACAACTTTTTTTGCAACCGATGAGCCAATGGCATTTGTATAGCGAATTTAAAAACGGCGTGAATACAGGAGGGCGAATTCAATTTGTTTGGTGGTTTGGCATTATTGGCGCATTCGTTCTATTGCTCGCTTGCATCAACTTTATGAATTTATCAACTGCCCGAAGCGAGAAACGTGCAAAAGAAGTGGGCATAAGAAAAGCAGTTGGTTCATTGCGCTCGCAATTGATCGGGCAATTTTTGAGCGAATCAATTATTGTAGGATTATTAGCATTTATCATTTCTATTCTTATCGTTCAATTATCATTAGCACCGTTCAACAATATTGCTGACAAAAACATAACACTGCCATTAAGCAATCCATACTTCTGGCTTCTATCATTGTGTTTCACATTTTTCACAGGAATTATTGCAGGAAGTTATCCGGCTTTTTATTTATCATCATTTAAACCGGTTAAGGTATTAAAAGGAATTTTTTCAACCGGAAGGTTTTCATCGCTTCCGCGCAAAGTTCTTGTAGTGCTGCAATTCACAGTATCCGTCATTTTGATAGTCGGAACGGTGGTGATTTATCGCCAGATACAATTTGCAAAAAACCGCCCTGTCGGTTATAACAGGAATGGGATAGTAACTTTTTCGATGCATATGTATGATCTCCATAATCATTTTGAAGCAATAAGAGCTGACCTGAAAAATACAGGTGCCATTGAAGAGATGGCAGAATCAAGCGGCCCGCTAACAGAAGTATGGAGCTCAAACGGAGGCATGTCATGGAAAGGAAAACCTGCTGGCTCGTCTAATGATTTTCCAATGACTGCTGTTTCTGTTGACTATGGTAAAGTGATTGGATGGAATATTATTGAAGGAAGAGATTTCGCAAGAACTTTCCCTTCCGATTCCGCCGCATTTATTTTGAATGAAAGCGCGGTGAAATATATGGGATTTAAAAACCCGGTTGGCCAGCAAATCTCATTTAATGATGGAGTTGCTTTTACTGTTGTAGGCGTAGTAAAAGATTTTATTATGGAATCTCCATATGAAGCGGTGCGCCCTTCTTTATTTAGAATTGAAGAGGTAATAATGGTGGGATGGTAA
>Ga0209060_10004538_pt1 | contig 10743 bp, 12 predicted proteins | sample Coa_R1_8_FD_187155 | JGI IMG/M metagenome (GOLD analysis project Ga0209060, IMG submission 187155) | Surface soil microbial communities from Centralia Pennsylvania, which are recovering from an underground coalmine fire - Coalmine... | ecosystem: Environmental > Terrestrial > Soil >... | reverse complement strand
AGCTTCAAGCCTATGCTTTCGGAACGCTGGCGCTCTTTTCTTGAAAAAGGCGAGCAAGAAGGAACGCTTGAGATCGTAGGTCCGGATGGCGATCCGCGGGAAGTTGGGTACCTGGCCAAAGGAAATGTGCTGCCGGCAAGAAATCTGCTGGTTCTGCATGACAAGACAGCGAACGCCCCGGCTGCCAACGGGCACGCGGCGAAAGACCCCGCCAAGAGCGGTGTTCCAGCGTGGGTCCAAGACTATGCGTTGTTTCTGTTGGATGTGGACGGACGGATTGCGGCATGGTATGCGGGCGCGGAACGCATCTACGGTTACAAGAGCGATGAGATCGCCGGTCAGCACGTGTCCCTTCTTTATCCGGATGACGATGCGCTTCGCAAGCTTCAAGAAGAGTTGAAACGGGCCGCCGGCGAAGGACACGTCGGCTCTGAAGGCTGGCACGTGAAGAAGGACGGATCGCGATTCTGGGCCAACGTCCTCACCATGGCCCTGAAAGACGCTGGTGGCGACTTGCACGGCTTTGCCCGGGTGGTTCGGGATTTTACGGAGCGCCACGAACGCGATGAAAAGCTGAGGCGTAACCGCGCACGGATCCGGCCCCTCCCCGCGGAGTCGACCATCGCCGGGATCGTTTCCGGGGAGTTTGATCGGATTCCCGAGGCGAACGATGCATTTCTTGAACTGGTAGGATACAGCCGCGAGGACCTCGCCGCAGGTAGGTTGCGCTGGCCCGATCTAACTCCGCCGGAGTATCTGGCGCAGGACGAACTTGCCCACGAAGAAGGGTTACAGTTCGGCGCGTGCACGCCCTTTGAAAAAGAGTTGATTCGCAAGGACGGCACGCGAGTTCCCGTTCTGGTTGCCACTGCCGTCCTGAAGCTTTCTCCGTTCCGATGGATCACGTTCGTGCAAGATCTCCGTGAGCGCGACCGGCGGGAGAATATCGACGAAGAAGTCGTCGAACTCCAGCACAACTTTGAAGAGATCATCGGGACCAGCACCGCCATGAAGCGGGTGATGGGGCAAGTGGAAGTGGTGGCTCCGACGGGTGCCACTGTTTTGATTCTTGGCGAAACCGGCACGGGGAAGGAATTGGTCGCGCGCGCCATCCACCGCATGAGCCCGCGCCGGAATCTTCCTTTTATCACCTTGAACTGTGCCGCGATTCCGACGGGATTGCTAGAAAGCGAGCTGTTCGGTTACGAGCGAGGCGCGTTCACCGGGGCTCTGTCGCAAAAGATTGGCCGGTTTGAGTTGGCGCACCGAGGGACTTTGTTTCTGGATGAGGTAGGCGACATTCCGCTGGACCTGCAGCCCAAGCTGCTGAGAGCCCTCCAGGAGAAGGCGTTTGAGCGCTTGGGCGGCACCAAGACCATCCCCATCGACGTTCGATTGGTGGCGGCCACCAACCGGAACCTCACCCAGATGATGGGCGACAAGCTCTTCCGTAGCGATCTGTATTACCGGCTGAAGGTATTCCCGATCCTGACGCCGCCCTTGCGGGACCATCCTGAAGACATACCGGTGCTGGCGCGGCACTTCACCAAGAAGTACGCCGAGAAGATGGACCGGACCATTGAGAAAATCCCGTCCGACACGATGCGAGCCCTGGTAAGTTGGCCGTGGCCAGGAAATGTTCGGGAGCTTGAGAACTTCGTTGAAAGGTCGGTCATCCTGTCGCGCGGACCCAGCCTCCGTGCCCCTCTGGGTGAGCTTCTCGCCACCGCCGCGGAGGCCACCGGCGGCTCCACGCTTGAGGAAGTGGAGCGGGATCACATCCTGCGAGTTTTCCGGGAAACTCGCGGCGTCGTCAGCACCGCGGCAACCCGTCTGGGCCTGCCGCGCACGACTCTAAACGCCATGATGAAGAAACTGGGAATCTCCAGGCACGATCTGTAATGCGGGGCATGGCCACAGACGTGCCCTCCATCTCGCATGCAACAAGATGAAGATCTCGAGAACCTCGATAGACTGATTGCCAATATTGGGGGCGCCGACACCGGCGCACAGTCTTTCGGCCCGTATGGTTTGTTGCTGGAGCACCTTCAGGCTGCCCGGCGAGACCTTCTGGGCTCAATTCTGGACGAGTACCGCTTGAGCCTGCGGCAGGCCAAGGGATCCGTCGGGTGTATTACCGACAAGAGCGCCCGCAATGCGATGAAAGAAGCGCTTGAAAGTCTATTGGCCACCGCTGACCGCATTTCGTCACCTGGCCGAGTGCGGTCAGTTGCCTAAGCATAGTATGCGGATCAAGGCCGGCTACGAAATCGTCTACAACTGTCCCCAAGACACGCCGATGATCTTGATGGTGCATGTCCACTATTCGCGTGCGGCGGATATCGTGGTTCCTGACCAACTCATCACCGACCCTTTCGTGCCTGTAACGGCCCATCGCGACGTCCACGGGAACTGGTGCACTCGCATCGTCGCGCCTGCCGGGCGGATTCGGCTGAGCAGCAATGTAATCGTCAAAGACACGGGAGATCCGGACCCCATTGTTGCTTTCGCGCCCCAGCACGAGGTGCGAGATCTGCCGGAAGACGCTCTGGCGTTCCTGTTGGGCAGCCGGTATTGTGAGACCGACCTTCTGTCCGAGGCGGCGTGGGGACTGTTTTCGCAGACGCCGCTGGGCTGGGCTCGCGTACAGGCGATCTGCGACTACGTCCACAAACACATCGTCTTCAGCTACGCAGACGCACGCCCCACCAGGACTGCCTGGGAGGCGTTTCAGGAGCGGAAAGGCGTCTGCCGCGACTATGCGCATCTGGCGGTCGCATTCTGCCGCTGCATGAATATTCCTGCGCGCTACTGCACCGGCTACCTGGGCGACATGGGGACGCCGCCGCCCTATGCAGTCGGAGATTTTGCCGCTTGGTTCGAAGCGTATCTGGGAGGCGCATGGCATACCTTCGACCCGCGCAACAATGTGCCGCGCATCGGACGGGTTCTGATCGCGCGAGGCCGTGACGCCACGGATGTCTCCATTGCCACCACTTTCGGTCCGACTACACTCGAGAGCTTTCGCGTCTGGACCGACGAGATTGGGGACAGCGCTTCCGCATAGATGTCCTTTCTTACGGTGCGCCATCTCACGGTCTATCGCTATTCGGAGCCGGTGGGTTTGGGAGAGCACCGCATGATGTTCCGGCCGCGGGAGAGTCACGACCTCCGGCTGCTTCGCTCGCGCCTGGACATCACGCCGCGTCCCGCTCATCTTCGGTGGCTGCATGACCCGTTCGACAATTCCGTCGCGATCGCCACGTTCGATACCTCTACCGTGGAACTTCGTTTCGATAGCGTGGTCGCACTGGAGCACGTCGAAACAACTCTTCCTGACTACCCATTGGAGGAAGATGCGAAAACCTATCCGTTCCAGTATTCCGACGATGAGCTGCCCAATCTTGGCCGCGCTCTGAGCCATCTCTATCCCAGCGATGAAGTCCGGCGATGGGCAGAGCAATTCCTGGATTCGTCCGGAAAAACCGGAACGATGAACTTATTGGGTTCCATCACGCTAGGCATCAAGCAACACTTCCTCTATACGCGCCGCGGCGAGAAGGGCGTGCAAAGCCCCAATGAGACGTTGAAGAGCCGCCGTGGGAGCTGCCGTGATTTCGCGGTTCTCATGATGGAAGCGGCGCGGTCTCTGGGATTGGCCGCGCGCTTTGTCAGCGGATACATCTTCGTTCCCGGCGCGGAGGCCGGTAGCGTCGTTGGCGGCGGCGCGACGCACGCGTGGGTGCAGGTCTACCTGCCGGGCGCCGGCTGGCTCGATTTCGATCCCACCAACAGTATTGTGGGAAATCGCAATCTGATTCGTGTCGCGGTCGCGTGGGACCCCAAGCAAGTTCTCCCGTTGTGGGGCACTTTCACCGGCGCTGCGTCGTCTTTCCTCGGCATGGAAGTTACGGTGAGTGTCACCGAAGACCCGCAAGAACGGCCGGCAAGAACGACGATGCTCTGACCGGGCGCCGCCACCTGACCGCATACGGTTACTTCCCGGGCCCATTGTTCGGCGGAAACCAACTCAAGTAGTTAAGAACCAGCGTCTTCAACGCTTCCCCAGGTCGGTTCTCCGCGTGCGCTACCAAAGTTAGTAGGGAAAATACCAAGGGAACAACGATGAAGACGATACTAACAACATTTCTGACAATGGGTGTATTCGCGTGGGCTCAATCCGCGCAAGCTCCCAATCCAACCCAACAACGTACGGAGAACGGTGGCGCTTCGGTGCCTCTGTATCGCATCACAGTGGTTGCGAGGACCACGAAAGCCATCAATTACAATCACCGCAGCGGGTCTACCATGATTGGTTTCCAGGGCACGGCACTGATGCCGGCGGCCCGGGGTGAGGCCAAAGTCGAAAGCAAGCAGGGCGTGATTAAGATCGATGCAGAAATGCGGCAGCTCGGCCCCGCCACGGCGTACGGCCAGGAATACTTGACCTACGTCATGTGGGCGGTCACGCCGGAAGGCCGCGCGACCAACATCGGTGAGGTCCTTCTCAATGGAGGCAAAAGTAATTTGCATGCGACAACGGAATTGCAATCTTTCGGATTGATCGTCACGGCGGAACCATATTTCGCGGTAACACAGCCCAGCGACGTTGTGGTCATGGAGAATTTTGTTCGCAAAGACACTACCGGCACCATCGAACAGGTGGACGCGAAGTTCGAACTTCTGCAGCGCGGCCAATACGTTTTGAACGTGAACCCGGCCGACATTGCCCCCAGAAAGCTCAACGCGAAAGTGCCGCTGGAGCTTTATGAGGCCCGTAACGCTGTGCAGATTGCCCGTTGGACCGGGGCGCAGCAATACGCGGCGGACACCTTTCTGAAGGCCACGCAGGGCCTTGAAAATGCCGAAGGCTATCTGACCGGTAAAGCCGGCGCGAAGCCGATCGGAACCGTCGCGCGAGAAGCGGTCCAAATGGCGGAAGATGCGCGAATCATCACAGTCAAGAAAATCGACGAAGATCGTCTGACCGCGGAACGCCAAGCCGGCGTGGCGCGGGAATTGTCGGCAGAGAACGGACGCGCCGCCGCACAATCCGAGGCTGACCGCGTCACCCGCCAAGCCGCGGGCGAGCGGGTGATTGCCCAGGCCGATGCCGATCGCGTAAAGCGGGACAATGACGCGCAAACCGCTGCCGCCATGGCCGAAGCGGACCGCTTAAAGCGGGACAACGACGCCAAGATGGCGGCCGCGCAGACGGAAGCGGCTCGCCTTAAAGGCGAGAACGATGTGCAACTCGCGAGCGCCCAGACAGAAGCCGATCGTTTAAGGCGCGAAAACGAAGCGCAAAAAGCCGCCGCCCAAGCCGAACTGGAGCGCGTGGGCGATCAAAAGAAACAGTTAGAAGTCGAGAAGGCGCAACTGCGGGCCCTGCTCTTAGTGCAGTTCAATGCGATTCTTCAGACTCGGGACACGGCTCGTGGCCTGATCGTGAATATGTCGGATGTGCTGTTCGATACAGCCAAGTTCACTCTGCGGCCGGAAGCTCGTGAGAAGCTGGCCAAGGTAGCAGGCATTGTTTCCGGACATCCTGGATTGAAGCTCGCCGTCGAGGGCCACACGGATAGCGTGGGCAACGACGACTACAACCAGAAGCTCTCGGAGCAGCGTGGCGGATCGGTGCGCGACTACCTGGTGGGACAGGGTATGGCGGCCGGCTCGGTTTCATCGGAGGGCTTCGGGAAAACCAAACCCGTGGCTTCGAACGATACGTCCTCGGGACGGCAACAGAACCGGCGAGTGGAACTAGTGATCTCGGGCGACATCATCGGCCAGGAGATCGGCGTTCCGGTCGCAACGAGATAAAAAACGAAAGAAGAAAGCTGACTTTTATGAAAACCAACTCAAAACGCTGTATGTGGATTCTGGCAATGGCCGGTTCCATTGGTTCTTCCGCCTTCGCGGCGGACCGGGAAATCAAGGTCGACGACAGGCTGGATGCTTCCGCCGAAACGCTGACTGACATGATGAGGGCCGACGACAAAGGTCTTCCGCAGGATCTGCTCGAAAAGGCGCGCTGCGTGGTAGTCGTGCCGGGCATGAAGAAGGCCGGTTTCATCTTCGGCGCGAAGTACGGCCGGGGATTCGCGGTGTGCCGCCGAGCCGGTGGCCTGGGTTGGAGCGCTCCAGCCGGCATGCGGGTTGAAGGCGGGAGCGTCGGATTTCAAATCGGCGCGTCGGAGACGGATATCGTACTGCTGGTGATGAATGAGGGCGGCATGAAGCGCCTCTTGTCCGATAAGTTCACGATCGGCGGAGATGCAACTGCCGCGGCTGGCCCGGTTGGGCGGGACCTCAGCGCTCAGACCGATGCCACCATGAAGGCGGAGATGCTGTCGTATTCCCGCTCGCGCGGGCTGTTCGCGGGCATCTCACTGGAAGGCGCGACGCTTCGTCCCGACGAGGACACGAATAAGGAACTCTATTCCCGCGAGGCCACCAATCGTGAAATTCTGACCGGCGACTTCAAGACGCCGGTTGTCGCGGCCAAGTTCGAACATGCGTTGAATCGAGAATCGATCGAACGCAAGCACTAAGCCCGGCTTAGGAAAAGACCATAATCGGCGCCGATCGGTGCAAGACCGGTCGGCGTTGCTGTCCTCACCTCTTCAACCGGCCCCGAATCTCCTGCTGCTGTTCCGCCGTGAGCCCCCACATCTCCGTTCCGTGCACGCGGCCGATCAGGACGTTGCCCGTCACGCCGTCAAAAGCTACATTCTTTCTGAGGTTTTTACGCGCCCCGTCATCGTTGATTTGGGCAGTGTAGCCTTCGCCAAGCTGCGGGTCGAAAGACTCGAAGTGGCCACCGACTTCCTGCCGCGACTGCTGAAAGCAAATCGGTCCGTTAGATTTCGTGATTCCACAGGTTCCATCCGTGGCGACGAGGATGTACTCGTGAACTTTCGCCATTCTGTTGCTCCCTTCCGTATCGGTAAAGCAAAAAAGGGCGGCTCGTTTCCGAGCCGCCCTTGTAAAACCCCTACCAGCGATTCTCGCGCCGTTTACCGCCGAATCCACCGCCACCTGAGCCGCGGTCCGCCTTCGGACGAGCTTCGTTGACGTTCATCGCCCGGCCATCAAGATCCTGACCATTCAAAGCCGAAATCGCCTTTTGGCCTTCCGCGTCGTTGCCCATCTCGACGAATCCAAAACCTCTGGCCTGGCCAGTGTCGCGGTCCGTCACGATGCTAACTCGATCAACGGTTCCGTAAGTTTCAAACATGGTTCGAACCGAACCTTCGGTGGCTCCGAAGCTTAGGTTGCCCACAAAAATATTTTTCATTTTCTTCTTTCTGGAATTTGAAGGAACGCCGACAGGGGCAGGTTCGAACTCAGATGGTTAAACCCGGACGATGCGAAATATGCCAGAATCTGCAGGACTATCAAACTACCCCTCTATCGTATCACACCGGGTCCGCGGCTGAAGCCGGTGTTAGACTTGGTTTGTGGCCTGTGTGCCACAAGACCCGATCCTCGCGGTGACAATGATTCCAACTCGCCAGCGCGTTACCGGTGAAGGACAGATCCGCCGCGACAGTTCGGCAAGGCGATAGCCCCAGGGTCAAATTTGGTTGCGTCCCAACCAAATGAGCGATATACGCGCGCTGAAGCGCCGTACCGCCGTCGAAAAGCCTCATTCATCGACTATCGAGCAGTGAGCCGAAAACGGCGTTGTAGGAAGTTTGGAACTCATTGGGACGTATAGTCGCCATCCCGTAGATGTGCTTGGATGATGTCAAGACGTGCGAACTCTTACTGTTACCAAGCCGAAAAGGATGCCGCCGACAGGCTCGAAGCTCACTTCCTTCGTCAATGCCGGCGGCGGTAATCCGGCCCGCCTTCTGTTTGAGTGCGGCCTTATACCACCTTGCGCTCTTACCGTTGTGTGACCTCACATAGAGTGCGCCATCGACCACGACGAACCAGATCCACGTCGGGGTGCCATAGGTCTTTCCGTCCTCGCGGAGTGGCGAAATATGCAGGTCATCCGTTTCCGCAAGTCTCCGCCGTTCATCTTCCGACCGGGCGGTGCTCATCGAGTCATGTCCTTAGCAGCGTCTTGATCGCGCGGCGCTCGTCCATCGCGCGATAGCCTTCGGCAACCTGATCCAGCGGCAGCACCAGGTCGAAGACCTTTCCGGGATTGATCGCGCCATTCAGAACGAGATCGATCAATTTGGGGAGAAAGCGCCGGACCGGGGCTGGGCCGCCGTGGAGGTGAACGAGATCAAAGAACAGTTGCTGTCCGTCGAGTTCAACGCCGTGCGGGACGCCGACATAGCCGATGTGCCCGCCGGGCCGTGTGGACTTGATGGCTTGCATCATCGACTCCTGGGTGCCGACGCACTCCAGCACGGAGTCGGCGCCGATGCCTTTAGTCATGCCTTTGACGAGAGCTACTGCCTCGTCACCGCGTTCCGCCACGATGTCCGTTGCGCCAAATTCGCGCGCCAGCTTCTGGCGTTTGTCGTGGCGGCTCATGGCGATGATGCGGCCGGCTCCCATCTGCTTGGCCGAGAGCACGCCGAGGAGACCGACGGCGCCGTCGCCGACGACAACGACGGTGCTACCCGGCTTTACATTGGCCGCGTCCGCGGCAAACCAGCCGGTGCCGAGAACGTCCGAGCACGCAAGCAGGCTCGGCACGAGATCCGGTGAGGGCGTGCCGCCCGGCGTGGGTACAAGGGTTCCGTCCGCATTCGGCACGCGCAGGAAGGGCGCCTGCGCTCGCAGCATGAACTCGCGATGGACGCAGGCAGACTGGTAGCCGATCTGGCAGTGAGGACAGGTGTTGTCGGAGGTCGCGAAGGAGCCGACCACGAATTGTCCCGACTTGATGGATTTGACGGCGCTGCCGACTTCCTCGACGATGCCGCAGTACTCATGTCCCATGTGTGTTGGTCCGTCGATGGGTTGCAAGCCGCGGTAAGGCCAGAGGTCCGACCCGCAGACGCAGGTCGCGGCGAGGCGGAGGATCGCATCGGTGGGTTGGATAATCTTGGGGTCATCCCGATGTTCAAACCGGATGTCCTTTGGTCCGTAGAGAATTGCGCCTTTCATGGTTCTATCCTGCCTTTCATCGTTCCGTTAACCTTCACATCTCGTATCCGGGCTTCTTATGGAGCTTGTCCCACTTGGCCGTGATGTCCGGCTTGTAGACTTTTTCTTTCCAGTCCTCCGAGCTGATTTCCTCGAAGCCGACCGAGACGGATTCCCCGCCATAGTTGAGGACGTCCATGACGTCTTTGGCGATTTTGTCAGCGAGCCGGGCTTTCTGCTGTTCTGATTTTCCAGGCCAAAGCTTGACGATGACGTGGGGCATACTGTTTTCCTTTTTGCGGTCTCAAGGTTCGGTGCTGGTCAGCGGCCAGTCAGGCCGGCCTGGGTCGCGGGGTAACGGTCTCCCAGCATGCTGATCTTTGAGACCGCCTCCTCGATGTCCCGAAGATCCTGCCGGGTAAGTTCGATGGCGGCCGCGCCGATATTCTCGTCGAGGCGATGCAGCTTCGTGGTCCCCGGAATGGGAACAATCCATGGTTTCTGGGCGAGCAGCCAGGCGAGCGCGATCTGCGCCGGCGTCGCGCGCTTCTTGCGCCCGATCTCTTCCAGCAGGCGTACCAGGGGCTGGTTCGCCTTCAACGCCTCCGGCGTGAACCGCGGCAAGCTAGTGCGATTGTCGTTGCCGCCGAAGGTCGTGGTTTCGTCCATCTTGCCAGTGAGAAAGCCTCTGCCCAGGGGGCTGAACGGGACAAAGCCGATCCCCAGTTCCTCGCAGGCCGACAATACTTCCGCTTCGGGCTCACGCCACCAGAGTGAATATTCGCTTTGGACAGCCGTGACCGGCTGGACAGCGTCCGCGCGGCGGATAGTGGAAGCGCCAGCCTCGCTTAATCCGAAATGCCTGACCTTCCCTTGAGCGATCAGGTCCTTCACGGTGCCCGCAACATCCTCGATCGGGACATTGGGATCGACGCGGTGCTGATAGAAGAGGTCAATGGTATCTACACGCAAACGCTTCAGCGACTCCTCGGCGACTTGCCGGATGCGTTCGGGCCGGCTATTGGGCGCGCCCGTTCCGCCGGGGCCGAGATCGAAGCCAAACTTGGTGGCGATGACGACGCCCTTCTCGACGGGCGCGAGCGCCTCGCCGACGAGCTCCTCGTTCGTGAAGGGGCCGTAGACCTCGGCGGTGTCGAAGAACGTGACGCCGCGCTCGACCGCGGCCCGGACCAGTGCGATCATCTCTTTCCTGTCCGGAACTGGGCCACGATGATAATTCAAGCCCATGCAGCCGAGACCAATGGCCGATACTTCGAGGCTGCTCTTTCCAAGTTTGCGTTTCTGCATGCCTCTCTCCTTACTTTCCAGCTTCGTCGAAGATCTTTTGAGCAATCGGCAGCGCTGTATTCGCGGTCGGCCAGCCCGAGTAGAAGGCCAGATGCGTGATGACCTCGATCAGCTCATCGCGGCTGACACCGTTCTCCATAGCCTTCTTCAGGTGAAACGGCAACTCGTTCGTCCGGTAGAGAGAGATGAGGCTCGCGACCGTAATCAGGCTGCGATCACGCGGCGACAAGCCCGGCCGCTCCCATACTTCGCCGAACAGCACCTTGTCGGTAATTTCCGCGAGCGCGGGTGCGATGTGACCGAAGGACTTGCGGGCAACGTTAGGTTCTTCTGACATAATCTCCGTTCCTTCCTATTTGTTTTGCGGTCCGGCCAGAT
>Ga0209060_10004534_pt1 | contig 10755 bp, 9 predicted proteins | sample Coa_R1_8_FD_187155 | JGI IMG/M metagenome (GOLD analysis project Ga0209060, IMG submission 187155) | Surface soil microbial communities from Centralia Pennsylvania, which are recovering from an underground coalmine fire - Coalmine... | ecosystem: Environmental > Terrestrial > Soil > Unclassified... | reverse complement strand
AATCAAAATTGTCTTTCCTTTCCGTCTTATGAAGAAGACTCAGTCGACTCGTCCCATCTGGTCGCGGGCGAAGATTGTCCTGGTGTCGGCCGGGGCGGCCGTCGCTGTGCTGGCAGCGTCATTACTCACGCAGTGGCTGATTTACGATGACTGGCTTCATCGCACCGGCCCGTTGCGCATTGTGGGCACATGCATTGCCACGCTGGTGACGTTTGTTTTTGCGTTGCGCTGGCAATACGCCATCCGCGAACGGCAGTTGGAGATGGTCCGCCGCATGGAAATGATTCTGCAGATGAATGATCGCATCCGCAATGCGCTGCAGGCCATTGAATGCCTTACCTACGTGGCGCAGGCGGAGGCCACGGACTCCGTCCGCCAGTCAGTGGACGTGATTGATAACGTTCTGCGCGAAGTGCTGGCCGACGCGGGGCATTCACATGAGACCAGACGGCCTACGGCCGCGGTCCCGAATATCCAATCAAAATCTGCTTAACTGCGCGCTTCCGTCCAGAACGAACAGCCTTTTGCCGCAGGTTTGCGCAGCGCGGCAGAGCCGCAACCAAAGGAAACATCTACCACGGAGGTACGGAGACACGGAGAAAACTCAAAATCAATGGCCAACAGTCAAAGTCAAAACCTCAACACAGAGAAACTTCGGAGGGCGCGGGAGCTGAAGAAGGAAAACTCCTCGCGGCATGGCACGAATCTGATTGTTAGCAGTGCAGAAGATCGCAGATGGGGAGCAATCCTAACATTACTCTCCCGCATGCGTGATGCGTACGTCGAGCGTGGCGAAATGTTTAATTTTCACGTCTACTTTGGTGGCGGAACGGAATACTGTCAGCGTTCCTGAAGCATCCCCTTCAGCAAGGATGGTCGTGTCCCGGATATTGGTTGGGCCGGCACCTACTAATTGATTCTTATCTCCGCCTTCTCCCGGTAATGGCACTTGGGTTGGCATGGCAACGTTGGTTGTGCTTCCAGGAGAGAGGCCAGGGTTGTACGAACGCGCGTTGGAGTCTGCCGCTGCCGCCACTGCCATCTGTGAAAGTTGCACGCGTGCTACCACGCCGGACAATGGCAGCTCAGAGCCATCTTTAAGCACAGCTTTATCGAAGGCAATGGTTAACTTGGATTCCGGATTGTCTTTTGTACGCGGCTGGGCCTCCACCACGTGTCCGACCAGGACCGTCTTTTGCGGCAGGATGATTTTGTCGCCGCTGCGGACTTCTCCCCAGATGCGGGCCCGAAATATATCGCTGGTATGGGCCTTCTTTGCGTCGACGTCGTTGCTCATCTCCGCCTGAATCAGGGTCCCAGGAATGATCTTTGATGGCGTTGGGGTTTGAGCGGTCGAAGCGGGTTGCTGGCTGTATGCTGAAAAGAAAATCAAACCGATAGCTGCACTTAAAGCCAGTCTATTCCAACGCTTTTCCATGCGAATCCTTAGGAAGATGTGGTTCTAGCGCTTATCTTGGACTGTACGGCATGAGAGTGTCAAATCGAAGAATAGCGCAAACTGTTCGCCGCAGATTTACGCAGATGAAACGCAGAATCAGGAAAAACTAAAACCTCACCACTGATCAACACGGTTGATACTGATCAGAAAGCCAGAACCAGCTTGCTGCGATACCCGTTACGCAAATTTCAAATTGCTACTGATTGCCAGCTGCTGAACGGCTGAGGCCTTCGCGGGAGGAGGCGGAGGCTTTGAGTTCTCCCAGGGCTCGTTGTCCCTTGAACCACTGGAAGATGAAGAAACCATGAATGCCAAAAGACCAAAGTGAAAACATGGCGATGAGGGGCATCATATCTGCCGCGTAAAGAATCACGCCAGCCCAAAAGGCCCAACGCTGGCCCTTGCGCCCCGCCACACCCAGGCCCACAAGGGCAAGCACCCATGCGGCTGCCGCAGCGCGCACCACAAGAGGATTCGCCCGGACCAACTCGCCTCCATAAAACGTTAGCAGGTCAATGAATCCGATGTTAACGAAGGCGAACAGCCTGATCGGAAGCAGACCCGTGCCCAGGCCGGCAAGGCCGGCGGCGACAAAGAAATACATCGCGTAGGTCTGGACGTCACTGCGGAGATCAGCAAGGCGATGTTCTTCAGCGGCTTTGTACTCTTGATCGGAACGGCCTGCGCCCACGTTGAGGGTTTGCATAGGGCGAATATCATGCACCACGATTGGGTTTGATTCAACAGGAAATCAGGAAAACCAAAACCTTTGAAACGCAGAGGAACGGAGGAAGCGGAGGGGGAAGATCGCCGTGATCCCACCCCATGGAGCTAAAACCGGGCTCGCTGGGGCCTGGTGATCACCATGATCGGAAGAGCAATTTCTTACCGACGAGGCGTATTGCCCCCCTGAGAAGCGACTCAATAAGCCCTTACTTTGTGTGCAGGTCTTGTGCCTGGTGCTCTTTGAGGCTTTGCTTCAAGAGGTCATGGAGTGTATCCACAGAATGAAAGAGTGACGTCATGCCACTGGTCTTGAACGTGACCGCTCGCCGTTCGACATCCGCGCAAATGTTTTTTGCCAACTGGTCAAATCGACGCAAACGTTCCCCCGCCAAAAATCCAACCATGGTGTCCGTGGCTTTCTCTCCCTGGCGCGCATAGATCAGTTCGCTAACGTTCCAGGCAGCCAGACGTACGTTGTCCACGGCATAGCGAAATTCCTGCACCGTTGCAGAGTCCGGAGCGGGCTCTAACTGGAGCCGTTGTACCAACCGTGTTAGCTCGGACGTCAAGCGTCTGACGTCGGCTGATAAAGTCGAGGGAACAGTGGTCATGGGCGGCAATATACACCTCGTTTCCACACATTGTAACTTGGAGTTGGCTGTATTCGTCAGGGACGGAAAGTGACGCAAGTAACGCGAACGAAGGAATTGCGCAGATCAAGAACCTTTAACCACAGCGCGGCAGAGCCGCAACCAAAAAGAAACATCTCACCACGGAGGCACGGAGACACGGAGAAAACTTAAAAAGGCAAAGTCAAACCTCAACACAACAGAGGACACAGAGCAACTTCTGAGGATGCGGAGAGTTGAATGCGACGATCAAAATTCTTCGCGAATTGGCTTGAATCTGATTGCTAGCAATACAAAGGACACAAAGGAAACCGCCGAAATCGCGCGTGATCGCCGAAATCGCGCGTAATCGAGAATATGCGGAGTAATCGGTTCATCGGGACATCCGGTCATCGGAAAACCCGGCACTTTGAGACTCAGAGGAAACATGGCAGCGGAGGAAGAAGAGCTAAAAGCCAAAGGCCAAGAGCCAAGAGCTGCCTTGTTACAATAACCGTTACCCAATCACGGCTTTTGCCAATTACCAAATACCAAGTACTGAGGGCTGCATTTCATGTATCGTTGGTCACAACTTTTTATCCCCACGCTTCGCGAGGCCCCGGCGGACGCCGAGGTCGCCAGCCACAAGTTTCTGGTCCGCTCGGGATACATACGGCAGCTGGGCGCCGGCATTTACTCCTACCTGTTCATGGGCCAGCGGTCCATATTGAAGATCATTGATGTAATCCGCGAGGAGATGAACCGGATTGGCCAGGAGTTCCTGCTGCCGGCGCTTAATCCGCGCGAATTGTGGGAGCAGAGTGGGCGCTGGCAGGTGATGGGCGAGAACATGTTTCGCCTGAAGGACCGCAAAGGCGCAGACCTGTGCCTGGGCATGACGCATGAAGAGGTCATGACGGACATTGCGCGCAAAGAGCTGCGCAGTTACAAACAGCTTCCGCAGATCTGGTACCAGATTCAAAACAAGTTCAGGGACGAGCCAAGGCCGAAGTCGGGACTGATACGCGTGCGGCAGTTCACGATGAAAGACGCGTATTCGTTTGATATCGACGAAGCCGGTCTGGATGTGAGTTACAAGAAGCATTATGAAACGTATCGTCGGATATTTGATCGTTGCGGGCTGAAGTACGCCGTGGTGGAAGCACATTCGGGCGCGATGGGCGGATCGGCGTCACATGAATTCATGTGCATGACCGATGCCGGCGAAGACATTGTTGTGAGCTGCGAAAAATGCGGCTATGCGGCGAACCTGGAGAAAGCCACTTCACAACTTGCCGCCGCGCAAGACCTGCCGGGCGACGGCTCTCCTGAAGAAGTGCACACGCCGGGGATGAAGACGATTGAAGAGGTGGCAAAGTTTCTGGGCGTCTCTCCGACGCAGAAAATCAAGACGCTGGCGCTGATGCAGGTTGAGCCGGACAAGAAAAATCCAGGGCAGGTGAAGACCAGGCCGGTGATTGTGTTGCTGCGCGGTGATCACACTCTGAACGAAGCCAAGCTGACGTCGGCGCTGGATGGCAAAGAGTTCAGGCCGATGCATGAAGAAGAGATTCAGCGGGTGTTCATGTCGCCCGCGGGATACCTTGGGCCGGTGAAAGTCCCGGCGCTGGCCGCGGGCGCGCAACAGCTTGGAAGCGTAACGCAGGCAATCATCCTGGATGCGCTGCCGCTGATGCTGGCGGATACGGCGCTGAAAGGTCGCAAGAATCTGGTGGCTGGCGCGAACAAAGAAAATTACCACCTGAAGAATGTGACGCCGCTGCGGGATTTCCATCCCACGGAGTGGGTCGATCTGCGCAATGTGGCGGCAGGTGAAGGTTGTCCAAATTGCGGAGGAGTGCTGGTAGTCGGCAGGGCAATGGAGATTGGGCACATCTTCAAGCTGGGATACAAATACTCGAAATCGATGGGCGCGACCGTGCTCGATAAAGACGGAAAAGAAGTGATGCCGATTATGGGCTGCTATGGCATTGGCGTAGAGCGGATTTTGACTGCGGCGATCGAGCAAAACAATGATGCGGACGGCTTCTGGCTGCCGCCGCAGATAGCGCCGTTTGATGTGGTGATCACGCCGACCAACGTGAAGGACGCGGCGATTATGGGCGCGGCAGAGGGCATCGCGCAAAAGCTGGAAGGCGCGGGATTTAGCGTTCTGCTGGATGATCGCGATGAGCGCGCCGGGGTGAAGTTCAAGGACGCCGATCTAGTGGGAATACCTTACCGGATCAATGTTGGTAAGAAGGTTACGGAAGGGATGGTCGAAGTGGTTTCTCGCTCGACACGCAAATCCGAGGATGCTAACATCCCCGGCATTGAAGCAACTTTCGCGCAAATGGTGCGGTCTTGAAGGAGATTTAACCGCTGGCGTTATGGCAAAACTAAAAGGATTTATCGCAATTGGAGTAGTGGTGGCGGCGTTCTACGTCGCGTGGAATGTGATTCCGCCGTACTTCAACAATTACCAGTTCCAGGACGCACTGGATGACATCGCGCGCAAAAACACTTACACAACCATAAGCGATGATGATCTCAAGAAGATCGTGGTGACCAAAGCGGATACTGAGGACATCAAACTCAAGGAAGACCAGGTGACTGTGACCCGCAGAGGGGACGGCCTTGGCATCTCAGTAAAATATAAGATCCACGTGGACATGGTTGTACATCCGGTCGATCTGGAATTTACAGCCAATTCACTGAATAAACGGATTTAAAATCGGTATAATAGAGAAGGACAGAACTTCTCAGCACCAGCAGGTAACTCTGGCCCGCCATGCGTCTGAGAGAATAATTAAGGCGCTCTCCGCCTACTTGGAACATGGCCATAAAAATAAAAATTCCTCGTGCTAAAGGCTTGCGTGGCAGCCTGAGAAACCCGTTTTTCCGGGCCGGTCTCGCTGCTTTTCTCATCCTTTCCCTCGTGCTGTTCGGCGTCTTCTCGTACTACTACATCAAGTACCAGAAGATTGTTGAAAAGCGTATGGGCGGTCCAACAATTTTTGCCAATACCGCCAAAATCTACGCGCAGCCGCGCGATGTCCGCATCGGCCAGAAGGCTGACCCGCGAGAGATCTCCAACTACCTGCGCCACGCCGGATACACAGAAGTCGGCGAACAGGGCAAGTCAAAATTTGGCGTCTATAAAGTGATGAAAGACTCTATAGAGGTCAAGCCCGGTGAAGAATCGTATTACAACGCTGAAGGCGCGGTGATCCGCGTAAAAGACGGGCGCGTGGATAAAATCGCCTCTTTGGGAAATGACGGCGACCTGACCGCATATGAGCTTGAGCCGCAGCTTGTTACTGGTTTGTTCGATGGCCAGGCACGCTCCAAGCGACGGCTGGTCAAATATGACGATATTCCAAAAGTTATGGTGGATGCCGTGACTTCGATTGAAGACCGCCGCTTCTTCCATCACAGCGGAGTGAATTATTGGCGGCTTCTGCAAGCCGGATGGGTTGATCTGCGCCAGGGCGGCAATCGCCAGGGCGGTTCGACCATTACGATGCAAGTCGCTCGTGGCTTCTTTCTATCGCCAGAAAAGAAGTTCACCCGCAAGATGACGGAGATCCTTATCTCCATTGAGCTTGAGCAGCGATTCTCCAAGAAACAGATTTTTGAGCTTTACGCCAACCAGGTTGATATGGGACAGCGCGGCTCATTCACTATCACAGGTTTCGGTGAGGCGGCGCAGGCATATTTTGGCAAAGACCTCAAAGACCTGAACCTGCCGGAAGCCGCATTGCTCGCGGGGCTGGTGCAGCGGCCAAGTTATCTCTCTCCTTATCGGCATCCGGAGCGCGCGCAGGAGCGCAGAAACCTTGTGCTGGAAGCCATGGTTGAAACCGGCGACATCACTCGCGCCCAGGCTGACGCAGCCAAGGCCACTCCGCTCAAGCTGGCGCCACAAAATGTTGAAGCCAGTGACGCGCCGTATTTCGTTGATCTAATCAAGGACCAACTCGTCAACAAATATAGTGAAGAAGATCTCAATGCCGACGGCTATCGCATTTACACCACGCTTGATCCCACGTTGCAGCAAGCAGCAGCCCAGGCAGTGGATCTCGGCTTGAAAGAAGTTGATGCGCAGATCAAGAAGCAGCGCACCAAAAGAGTAAAAGTCGGCAAGAACAAGTTTGAGACCAAGGTTGTCCCCGGGCCTATTCCGCAGGTTGCGCTTGTGGCGCTCGATCCTCACACGGGCGAAGTCCTTGCGCTCGTTGGCGGACGCAACTACGGTTTCAGCCAGTTGAATCACGCTGTGGCCAAGCGGCCTACGGGCTCGATATTTAAGCCTTTTGTGTATGCCGCGGCCGTTAACAACGCTGTTACCAATGATCAGCCCATTTTCACTCCTGCCAGCATGGTGGACGACTCGCCCACGGCCTTCATCAACGGCGATGACGTTTACACACCGCGCAACTATAAAGAGGAATATTACGGACAAGTGACCGCCCAGTTTGCTCTGGCGCACTCGCTCAACAATGCCACGGTGAAAGTTGCCGAGATGGTGGGCTATGACAAGGTCGCGAACCTGGCCAAACTGGCCGGGATTACGTCCGTCCGCGCCACGCCCGCCATGGCCCTGGGATCTTACGACGCCACGCCCATGGACATGGCTTCCGCTTACACCATCTTTTCCAATGACGGCCAGCGCATTACGCCGATCATGGTTCGTTCGGTGCGGGATGCCAATGGCGACGTCATCGACAACTTTCAGCCGCAAAAAACGCAGGTGCTCGATCCACGGGTCGCTTTCGTTATCACTGACATGATGCAGGGCGTCATCAATAACGGCACCGCGGCGGGTCCCGGCGGAGTCCGGGCGCGCAAGTTTACCGCTCCAGCCGCTGGAAAAACCGGCACTTCGCATGACGGCTGGTTTGCCGGCTTTACCTCAAACCTGCTCTGCATCGTCTGGGTGGGTTACGATGATTACAGTGATATTCACCTAAGCGGCGCCGCCATCGCCCTGCCCATCTGGACCGAGTTCATGAAGCGCGCAGTGGATCTGCCGAACTATTCAGATACAAAACCGTTCGCTCCGCCCCAGGGCGTGGTTGAATTGACCCTGGATAAGGCCACTAACCAGATAGCCACTCCGTCCTGTCCAGACGACTACAATACAGCCTTTATCGACGGCACACAGCCCACCCAGACCTGTGAGCAGACGGCCAAAGGCAATGTTTTCCAAAGAATTTTTGGCATTGAGCCCAAGCCAACTCCCACCCCTCCGGCGTCTAATATAGGTAGCGGCAGCTCCGCCCCGGCGCAGGGGCAGCCCGCCGCCGTAAACCAGAATTCGTCCCAGGCCCAGGACACGGAAAAGAAGAAAAAAGGCTTCTGGGGCAAGATTTTTGGTGGTGGCAAAGACGACAATAAGGACGATAATAAGCAAATCAAGCCTGCGGCCACCCCCAGTCCGGGCAAGGACAGGCCGCAATAAGGAGGCCCCCATGGGTCGCTTCTGCAGCTTGCTGACTAACGTCAAGATAACTATCTTCGCTATTGCGATCATCGGCCTATTGGTCTTTCCAGCGTCTTCACGCGCACAGGAAGCTCCCAGCACAGACACTCCTTCGCAGGTTCGCGTTCCTCCTCCGCCGGAAAATGCCGATCCGGTTGAGCTGGAACAGCAGGGTGATCAGTACCGCGCGCAAAAAGCTTACCTTGATTCCATTGACTACTATCGCGCGGCCATGAAGACGGCAGACAGCGCCATCCTGCACAACAAGGTTGGCATGTGCATGTTGCAGCTGCGCCGCGATTCCGAAGCCAGAAAGGAATTTCAGCGCGCCATCAAAGAAAATAAGGAATACGCTGAGGCCTATAACAATCTTGGCGCGCTCTATTACAACCTGCGGAAATACGGGTCAGCCATCAAGGAATACAAGAAAGCCATCAAGCTCAATGATGACAGCGCCAGCTTCCATAGCAATTTGGGCGGCGCTTACTTCTCGCAAAAAGATTTTGATCGCGCCTCCCGCGAATACCAGCGCGCCATTCAGATTGATCCCGATATTTTCCAGCGGCAATCGTCTGCGTCCGCCATTTCCATCCGCTTGGTGGGATCCAACGACCTTGGCCACTTCCATTATGTAATGGCGCAGATGTACGGCCAGCACGGCGACTTTGAGCATTGCCGTTTTTACCTGAGCAAGGCCAATGAGGAAGGCTACCCGATCAAAGGCGCTTTGCACGACAATGAATTTGCCGGCCTGCGCAAGAAGCCTGAATTTGTGGCTTTTGTGCGCTCACTTAAGCCGCCGCCTTCAGGCAATAACTGATTGATCTGCTCATGGTTCTGTAGCGATGAGTCAATACAAAGCTTTTTATAGCAGTGGAGCGATATGTTGATCGGCAGCGAGCCCGGCTTGCGCGGCGAGCTGCCTGCATCAGGTGCATAGATGCTCCTGCCCGACCGTTGCCCTGGAGCGGTTTGGAGCGAAGCGACAATGTTCTTAATGTTCAGTGGAAGCGAGCCCGACTTGCGCGGCGAGCTGCCTGCATCAGGAGAATAGATGCTTCTGCTCGAAGCGTTGCCGTGAAGCGGTTTGGAGCGAAGCGACAATGTTCTTAATAGGTTGATTGGAAGCGAGCCCGACTTGCGTGGCGAGCTGCCTGCATCAGGGGCATAGATGCTTCTGCTCGAAGCCTTGCCCTGGAGCGGTTTGGAGCAAAGCGACAGTGTTCTTAATAGGTTGATCGGCAGCGAGCCCGGCTTGCGTGGCGAGCTGCCTGCATCAGGGGCATAGATGCTTCTGCTCGAAGCCTTGCCCTGGAGCGGTTTGGAGCAAAGCGACAAAAGTAAAGACAACCTTTTCCGAGATGCTGCTTCTAATGTAAGTAGCTGCCGTAACTGGCAGCCAGAGTAAAAAAACTGATCCACCGGTTCGACGCGCAAGCGTCTTGGCAGGGAAACCGGTGGGTCATTTCTTTTTGTCGCTTCGGTCCCATCCGCCCATGAGTGACCACCGAAGACTTCGCAGCAGCGGCGCACTTTTAAGTTGTCAAAGACCTTGTTCACCCGACTGGTATCAGCCGGAACATCGAATCTATAAAAACGTCTAAAAATCTGTCCCGATCTTCATGCTCAAGCCGCTCTCAACAATTCCGGCGGCGCGTGCGCCCAACCGCGTCTGTTCGCGATTGCCATCACTTCAGTCACTAAAGCAATTCGTGTTCGTTCGTGTTCATTCGCGGCCCGATCCCTTCCTCCGTTCACTTGTTCTCCGCGTCTGCTGCATCCTGCCGTGAGATTTGCCGTTTTCTTCAGATCAGTGCTATCAGTGTTTATCAGCGGTAAGTTTTTTGGCTCTTCTCTGCGTCTCCGCGCCTCCGCGGTGAGATTTGGTTCTTCTGCTGGCTCTTTCAGATCCGTGTTATCAGTGTTAATCCGTGGTAAGTTTTTGGTTTTCGCCCGGTGAAGCATCCACAACAGCTTCGACACTGTCTGCAACTGCACCACCAGCCTGCCTGCCGTTTTGCAATCAACCCTGCCCTCAATCACCGCCTGCGCCATCACCGCCAACGTCACGTTGATGCCCTTGAAATCCATGAACAAGTCAGCCATCTTGCAGTCTGGCCTGCCGCGTTTGCGCATCTGCGCCACTGCTTCTGTCAGTACCGCTCGGCGTTCCCGCTCCCGGCGCACCGCTGTCATTAGTTGTCCGGCATGCGCGTAGCAAATGTGCGACCCCTTTTCCGCCGGGGCCTTGCACTGCTCGCCGCGCATGCGGAATACCTGGCACCGCCGGTAATAGGCGTACCTTGCCTCCGGTATCCGCTGCGCCGCCGTTTTTGCCCTGTTCGTTTCTTGGGTTTTTGATTGCTGCATAAAGTTAAGTCGTACTTGCGTTTCAATTACCAAATTACCAATTTACCCAATTACCAAATCCACCCTACCCACCCCCCTAATGGTCAACTATGATTCCAAAGGGGTTA
>Ga0209060_10004532_pt1 | contig 10758 bp, 8 predicted proteins | sample Coa_R1_8_FD_187155 | JGI IMG/M metagenome (GOLD analysis project Ga0209060, IMG submission 187155) | Surface soil microbial communities from Centralia Pennsylvania, which are recovering from an underground coalmine fire - Coalmine... | ecosystem: Environmental > Terrestrial > Soil > Unclassified... | reverse complement strand
GAACCATATCAAGGAAGTTGTAAGCGCCCAGCAGAATATCCAGGCCACGCCCGTAGGTTGAGTATGTGTGGAAGAGATTGCCGGCGGTATTTTTGTAAAACACGCTGGCGCCCGGAGCTTCTTCACGGGGGAAGTCCTGAATCTGGTAGTTGTAATACGTCTTGTGCTGCGCGATGTCGTCTTGGGTGAATGAAACGTTGTAGTCATAGTTAAAGTCATTCCCGAAAGACGATACCCACTTGAAGCGCCAGCCCATACGCTTTTTGAAGGCCTCAATCTGGCCGATGGGCGCGCGTGAAACCGCGACAAAGCTTACATCGCGATTGGCAAGGTGCACCAGGCTGCCTTCAAAGTGGTCGCCCAAAAAGGAGCAGCTCGGGCAGCCTTCTTCCCATCCCGGCCCAAACATGAAGTGATAGACGATCAACTGGCTCTTGCCGCCGAAAAGATCGGCCAGAGTCTCTTTGCCTGCTGGCCCATCGAAAACATAATTCTTTTCAACCTTCACCCACGGCAGCTCGCGCCGGAGCTGGCTTATCTGGTCGCGCTGCCGGGTAAATTCTTTTTCTTTGCGCAGCAGTTCCTTGCGGGCCGCGAGCCACTCCGCGTTGGAAACAACCTGGTGATCTTCAATTGCATTCTTTACTGTCAGTTCTGCCATGATACTTTCTCCTGAAATGATTTTGGTTAAGGGCCCGTGAGGCGCGGGCCGCGTTGCAGGTTTGGCGGTCTAGTTCTTCTTTTTCTTCTTTGAACTAGTCCCGATCTCGGTACTTCCTTGTTCCGCAAGTTCCTTGATCCCCAGCAGGTGGCTTGACCACACTTCCTGGAAGGGGCTCACCCATCGCTCATAAATCTGGCGGATGGGAAAAACATTCAGCGAGTTCACCCGTTGCCGGCCCTCTTCCCGCGTGTGGACAAGCTCGGCTTCACGTAGCGCATCCAGATGCTTCATTACCCCAAAGCGCGTGAGGTGAGGGAACGCGTCCACAATTTCGGTCGTCGTGAGCGGACGGTCGCGCAGGAGATCGAGAATCGATCGCCGCGTAGGATCGGCCAGCGCTTTCCACACCGGATCCAGCTTGTCCTTGGGGCCTGGAGCGATTCTGGGCACGTGGTTTACTCAGCGTCCTTTTTTAATTCGGCCAGCATGTGGCCCCACCCGGCGCTCACGCCTTTGCGGTGCTCAGGATCGATCATGCCGAGCGCGCGGTGCCGCAACGTGACCTGGCTGCCGCCGGCAGTTTTATCAACCTTGATTTCAATGTGGTTGTTGGCTGGATACGACATGAACATCGGGCCGCTCAGCTCCAGCAGGCTTGGAGGCTTGATGACCTGGACAAAGCCCCAAAGATGTCCAATGCCATTGCCCCTGTCCCGATACCAGCGGCCGCCTGGTTTGGCTTCAATCTGCAATTCCAGGGACTCCCCATTGGGCCGCGTGTTCTTCTTCCCGAACCGTTCCAGCACGGCGGCAAATACTTTGTCCGGTGCTGCCTTGATGTCGATGCGCTGCTCAACGTCTAGTGTCAAATCTTCTATCTTCATGTTTCTTATCTCCTCGATATTTATTATGTGAGTAAATAGTAACGTGACTATAAGGTCACGTCAAGAGGTATGGAAAATTTATTTTCCTGGGGCGGGGAGCTCAGGATTGATCAGGAATTACCGAGGTTTACAAGTGCGGCGTCATGAGTATGAGGTGCTTGATCTGGGGTTATGAAACAAATCTCGTTAATGTCCTGGTTTTCCAGGAACCGTTTTCGGCATGGACAACGTTGAGCATGGCGCGCCCGAATTCAATACACTGGGAATCGTATGGCCGATGACGACAATTCTGGTCTTAGTATATGGCCGGACATGATTGAGAAGATCCGTGCTCGCACGCCGGCGCGCGTCCTGGCTGACCGTACAGGAGCGGCTTATCTCACCGCGACGCAACTACGGTTGCGCCATGACCATGCCGCGGCGCGGGATGCTGTCCGCGCCGAACTTGAATTGCAACGAGATCTGGGCGCAGAGTTTGTGGCGCGATGGAAGCTCTTCTATGTTTCGACGATGGCTGCGTCCAAAGACGAATATCTGCGAAGGCCCGACCTGGGAAGGCGTCTGAATGAAAACGCGCGCGATCTTTTAACGACGCACTGCGCCTTGAATGCCGACCTGCAGATTGTGATTGGCGATGGCCTATCCGTGACCGCTGTTTCCACGCAGGTCCCGGCATTGCTTCCCATGCTTGCAGAAAAGGCGCGATCACGCCGTTGGACGCTGGGCCAGCCATTCGCGGTCAAGTATTGCCGCGTTGGAGTGATGAATGATGTGGGCGAACTGCTTCAGCCTAAAGTGGTCGTGTTGCTGATCGGCGAACGGCCAGGTCTGGCGACCGCCGAGAGCCTTTCCGCTTACATGGCTTTCCAGCCGCGTTCGGGCCACAACGATTCCAATCGCAACCTGATCTCGAACATTCATTCCCGTGGCGTCAGCGCGGACGCCGCTGCGTCGCGGATCATCGACCTGGCAGAACAGATGATGCAACGCCAAACCAGCGGAGTGGAAATCAAGGAAGACCTGCCGAAAGCAAAATGGCTGAAGTGAGAGCGTTTGGTAATTTAGTAATTTGGTAAATGGGTAATTGAATCTATTGCACTCGGCAAGTGCTTCGCGGTGTGAATAGTTCGGAGCGAGTAAGTCTAAAATCCTCGGTATACCAGCGCTTCGCGAAATTGAAATTCAAATTACCCAATTACCAAATTACCCATTTACCAAATCTATTTGATCGCCTTCTCCAGCCCCGCTGCAAGTTGTTTCCTTGCGCTGGCCTCAATCCTCGTTGGCCCGCCATCCTTATATAGTCCCATTTCATGCAGCCATGCCATAAACTCCGGCGCGGGACGCAGATTGAACAAGCGGCGGACGGCCAGTGCGTCATGAAAGCTGGTTGATTGATAGTTGAGCATCACGTCGTCTGAGCAGGGCACGCCCATAAAGTAATTGCAGCCGGCAGCCGTCAGCAGCATGAGCAGGTTGTCGGCGGAGTTCTGGTCGGCGGCGGCGTGGTTTGTGTAACAGACGTCGCAACCCATGGGCAGGCCAAGCAGCTTGCCCATGAAATGGTCCTCCAGTCCTGCGCGAATGATCTGGCGCTCGTCATAAAGATATTCCGGCCCGATAAATCCAACTACGCTGTTGATCAGAAACGGCTCAAAGACGCGGGCCACGCCATAGGCGCGCGCTTCCAACGTGAGCTGATCGACGCCGTGATGTGCGTCAGCAGAAAGCGCGCTGCCCTGGCCGGTCTCAAAATACATGCAGTGCGAGATCGGGTGCTCGGTTGATCTTGTGATCGGGTGATCTGCTGACGCATTTTTGTGGTACTGAGATCGGTCGTCGTTCGAAGCACCGGCGTTATCAGCGTGAAGCGTCCGCTCTTGTTTTCCGATCACCGGATCACCCGATCTCCCGATCCCCCGATCTTTATGGTGTTCCAGAACTCTCTCGCGTCCTTCCTGCAACATGCTCAGCGTGATGCCAAAACTCTCATTGGCTTTTTGCGTTCCCGCCACGGACTGAAAAAGCAGGTCGAGCGGTGCTCCGCGTTCCATCGCCTTCAACTGAGTAGAAATGTGGGCAAGGCAGCAACTTTGCGTAGGAATTTTGTAAGCGTCGATCAGCCGCTGCAGTGCATGCAGAATCGCGCTGACACTCTCTACGGCCTCCGTTGCGGGATTGACGCCGATCACGGCATCGCCACAGCCATAGAACAGGCCGTCAAATGCGGAGAGCAGGATACCCGCCGCATCGTCCGCTGGATGGTTGGGCTGAAGGCGAATGCCCAGGACGCCGCGCTGGCCCATGGTGTTGCGGCAGTGCGTAACAACGCGAATCTTGTTGGCTGCCAGCACGAGATCTTTGTTGCTCATCAGCTTGGTTACGGCAGCGGCAATTTCCGGTGTGATGGCCCAGTGCAATGCCTTGAGCGCAGCTTCTTGGGTTTCGTCGCTCAGGATGAACTCGCGAAATTCGCCTATCGTCATGCTCTTGATGGTTGAGAAACTCTCATGATCGTGGGTCTCAAGGATCAGGCGGGTGACGTCGTCTTGCTCTGCCGCTATCAGCGGATTGGCCACAATTTCCTGAAGCGGCACATCGGCCAGCGCGAACTTGGCGGCCACGCGCTCTTGTTCAGATTCGGCAGCCAGTCCGGCCAGTTGGTCGCCAGACTTTTCTTCATTGGCCTTGGCAAAGAGGTCAGCCAAGTCGCGGAATTGAAAGCTTTTGTGCATTTCCAGGCGATAGTCATTATCCGCTGAAACGTTAAAGCGCAGCAATCGTAACGGGAATGAGCTGTCGTCGCGTTCAATAGTTGCGGCGGTGCCAATTCGGCACAATCGCGTCTCTTCACAAAAATTAAGTCTTTTTTTACTTGCTTTCGCACCTCTCAGGGACAATACTCCAAACAAACCTAGAACTAATTAAGGCCAAGGGGTAGTCAACGGGACAAAACCATGCGTCCATCAGTCCTTTCTATTTCCGCAGAGAGGGTGTTGGCCCCCATCCGAAATGCCGTGTTGGCGCACGCCGGATACGGGGTGATACCAGTCTCCACGGTCGATGCGGCACTAAGAATTCTTCGCATACGCCACGTGTGCGCTATTGTGATTGCCAATTCCGTGCCTGTACTGGAACGCCGCCGCGTCTGCTCAGAAGGGCACAACAAACGCATTCCTTCCGTGGTGCTTGATCCTTACGACCAGAGAGACGAAGACGAATCCGAGCTCCACGTGAATCCGCTGGACGGCCCCGAAGCGTTTCTTGACGCTCTGGCCTCCCTGATGCAGCGCGATCATCGCCACGTGTGAGCTTTTACTCTGGTAAACAGACGCTGATAAACTTTTAGTAAATGCCCCGCCGTTCCAGCCAAAGCACAACACTCGATTCCTCGCTGACCGATCTTGGTGCTCTCAATGAAGAAATCATTGTGTGCACGCTCTGCCCGCGACTGATTGCGCATTGCCGCAAAGTGGGCCAGATCAAACGCCGCGCTTACCTTGATTGGGACTACTGGGCCAAACCGGTGCCCGGCTTTGGAGATCCCAACGCGCGCCTGCTGATTCTTGGCCTTGCGCCGGGCGCTCACGGATCAAACCGCACAGGCCGCCCTTTTACCGGCGACGGTTCCGGCAACTTTATGTATCCCATCCTGCATAAGGCGGGATTTGCCTCCCAGCCAACGGCAGTCCGTCGTGAAGATGGGCTTCAACTGATCGACGCCTACATTACCGCGGCTGTGCGTTGCGCTCCGCCGGAGAACAAACCGTTACCAGAAGAGATTGGAAACTGCGCCGCATTTCTCGATCGCGAATTTGCCGCGCTGACGAACGTAAAGGTGGTGGTGGTGCTGGGAAAGATCGCCTTTGATGCTTACCTGAATTATCTGAAGCGACGGGGCGAGTTGAAATCAAAAAGCGGCATTCTCTTTGGCCACGGCGAGACTTATAAACTGCCGAACGGACGCACGCTGCTGTGCTCCTACCATCCTTCACTGCAAAACACGCTCACCGGCAAGCTGACGGAGAAGATGTTTCTGGACGTGTTCAGGAAGGCGAAGAGGTTGATTGGCTAATCTCCCTACTCTGGCATGTTTCTGTTCTCGTCCCTCAAGCGTTTGTATTGCTTTAGAAAGGCCTGAACCTCTCCCGCAAGAAAATATTTCTGGGCTGAGCCAAGAAGCAGCTGAGCCATCTTTTCTTTCAAGTTTGCTGATTTGACGTCGCGAAAATCAAAATATGGATGCCCCGCGAGTTCTGGCGGCCACACAATTCGGGAAGCCCACTCGGCTGAACCCGTCAGCCCGAAGGTTAAATCTGCTTTCAACTCTGCAGCGATCCGAGCAAACGTATCATCTCTGCCCGCAGCGTAGAAGCTAGTGCGGGCGTTGAGAAGGGAACCGTCTTCCAGGCTCCACAACTCGACAAAATAGTCGTCAACATATGGGCCTTCATTGGTCGTGTATTCCGCGATTAATAGGATGGAACTGATCGGCGTACGCCAAGTGAGTTGGTTCTCAACAAAGCAGTCGATAAATTGGCCCTGAACTGCAAGTCTTGTCTGATTCAGCATTGCGCCTGAGCCTTTTGCACTCGATTTAAGAAGGCGTTGGTATGCAGCTAGGGGTGCTTCTACTTTGCCGCTACAAGAGTTTTAGCTTTTGCCAATTCCTCTCGATCAGAATTCGAACCCTGACAATTCCTGATCAGCTGCGCGTAATAGCCTGAAGCTTTTTCTTTCTGTTGCGTCATCTCCGCTGCTCGCGCCGCGCCGTAAAGGCCGTTGAAGCGGTTGGGATCGGTCTTGAGCGCGATCTCGTATTCAGCCAGCGCGTCTTGCGGACGATTCATTTCCAGCAGCATGTCCGCCAGCATTTCGCGCGCGGGAGTTTCAGTTTCGCCTTTGCCGACTTTGTCCTGCTTATCGGCCACGGCGCGCAACAGGCGCAGAGCATCTTCATTCTTGCCTTGAGCAAATGCCAACCAGGCCTGGGCTTCGTCATGATTATTGGCCATATATTTGGCTTCATGTGACTTGTCTGACTTCTTCGTTGCTTCAAGCATGGCGTTGAATTGGTCTGCGGCCGTTTGCGCGGCTGCCGCGTCGCGCAGGTGTCCGGCGGCGACGGCATGCGCCCAGTAAGTAAGAGCCTGAACAAAAGGAGGCGCGTCCGCGACAGGCTGAAGCGCCAGAGCTTCCTGCCACTGGCGACGTTCGAGCGTGTATCGCGCGGCAAAGCCGGCCTTCATAGCATCGGAGTAATCTTGAAATTCTGCTTCTACGTCGGCCTTGTGAATCGTCTGCAGTTCGTCCCATTCCGCCTTGGCTTTTTGGTCATTGCCGGTCTGCAGATAGGCGTATTCCAGGAAATCGAGCGAGTGCATTTTGTGATGCATTACGTGCAGGTGCATTGCGCCCATGCTGTCCGCAACGCGCAACGCTGCTTCATTAGACTGAATGTCATCCTGCCAGAGACCCAGGCGGGCAAAAATGTGCGAGGGCATGTGAACGGCGTGCGCCGAAGCTGGCGCGATGCTGGCATACTTGCGCGCAGCAGCCAGGCCCAGGCTTGCCATCTGCGGATTATCACAGGCATGAATAATGTAGTGCGCAATGCCGGGATGGCCGGGGTCCTGTTCAAAAAGCTCATTGAGAATAGCCACGGCCTTTCTGTGATTGGCCTGCGTTGGATCCTCTTCCGGGCCTGAGCCTAACAATGACAACGCATAAAACACCGCGGCTTCACGGTCTTTGGGATTATTGCGATAGACCTTTTCCATTGCAGCGGAATAGAGATCGGCCCGCTTACGGTGGTCGATGGTGTCAGAGTCTTGGTAGAAAACAGCCAGCGCGCTGATGTATTCGCGCTCGCGGGCTGTCTTGGGCTTGAGCCCGGCTGCATGGGCCAAAAGATCATTTCCGCGCTTGAGATCTGCTTTCGTCGGACGGCTCCAGAGCTGGTGATACAGGCTCAGGGCCTGGCCCCAGTACGCCATGGCGCAGTCGGGGTCCTGTTTGGCGACTTCCTTAAACTGGTTTTCCGCCATTTCATATTCAAACGAGTGCATCAGGGCCACGCCGCGTTCAAACGGCTTCTGCACATTGGCGGCGCAGGAAGTGGGAAAAGACACGCTTCCTACTTTTTCATTGGGACCCAGATGATGGTGGCCTTCGTCCGCGAGCAGGGGAGAAGCCATACACACGACGGCGACAGCAAAAACGATAAATCTTGGTTTCATGAGAGACTCCGGCTCAATTTTGAAGACTACTCACGGCGGTTAGAGGTGTCAATCTCCCGCCGAGAGCAAGTATCTCTTTTTATTCTTCGTCTTTCGATGAAACCGTTGCTCGCGCCGGAAGCGCGGCGCTTTCCAATTTCAGCTCCGGCAAGTTTGCGTCTTTCAATTGCTTGTTGAGCGCGGGTAGGTCTTGTCCTTTCACTGTGCTCCACCGCTGCATGAGCGGCGGCAGTTGTTTTTGCAGATCGGCAACGGCAGCCGCGGCCTGCGTGCTGGGAGCGACATCAGCTTCCTGAAAGACCCCGAACAGCGTGAGGAACTTTGTCTTCAGACCGCCAAGTGTCGGCGGTTCTGTGCCTGCGCCGGGTCGGCGAGAGGCGCCGCCTGCAAGAGCCTGCAATTTCTGGTCGAGCGCTTTAATGGCCGCCAACGATTCACCGGTGGCTTTAGGTTGAAGGTCTTTCAATTGTTTGCGTACTGCGCCAGCTTCTTCAGCAGCAGGAGAGAGCGTGAGGAGCTGCGTGTAGAGATCGTTGGACAGCTTGAATTGCTGTTGCAATCCGGCCAGCGGTGTCTTGACGCGCGGGTCCATCTTGATGGTGAGCGATTGCGAATAGCTCTTGCCATTCGCCGTCAATATAACTATGTATTGGCCCGGCAGAACCCACGGTCCGCTTGGCTGCGGCGCAGTGTTGTGCGGGATTGCGGCGATAGGATATTCCGCATCAACCCCCGGAACATTGGGATAATGCATGTCCCACAGGAAGCGATGCGTGCCTGCCGCGGCGGAGAGAGTCTGCGCCGGACGTACCCAGTATGTGGGAATGTTCAGCATGGGGTCGATGGGATCAGGTTTGTCCGCGCTGGAATATTTGCGGACGGTCTTGCCCGTGCTGTCTTTGATCTCCAGCGTTACAGGTCCGCTGGCGGCCGATTGCAGGTAGTAATCGATCACGGCGCCGTCGGGCGGGTTTTCACCGGCAGGGAAGTCTGGAGGCAGAGGCGTGTCAGGGTTCATATCCCAGCGGACGCGGATGGCGGTTTGCGGCTTGAAGAGAAATGCGTCTGCCGATGTAACTTTCTGGTCGAGCTGGCGTAGAGGAGTGATGTTGTCCAGAATCCAGAAGCCGCGGCCATGCGTCGCAGCAACCAGATCGTCATTTTTAATGATGACGTCACGGACGGAGCTTGCGGCCATGTTGATCCGCAGAGACTGCCAGTGGTCGCCATCGTCAAATGAAACATAGACGGTGCGCTCCGTGGCGGCAAACAGCAGGCCGCGCCGCACAGGGTCTTCACGCACGGCATTCACATTTTCATTGGCGGGAATTCCGTTGACGGTCTCTGTCCATGTCTTGCCGGAATCGTGCGTGCGCAGTATGTGTGGGCGCAGATCGTCAAGCCGAAGCGTGTTGATGGCGGCGTAAGCTGTCTGCGCGTCAAAGTGGCTGGGTTCGATGATCGAGACTTTCTGGAACGCGGTCATATTCGGCGGCGTGACTTCGTTCCACTTTGTGCCGCCGTTCGTGGTCAGATGGATTCGGCCATCGTCGGTGCCGGCCCAAATGCGGTTGATATCAAGCGGCGACGGCGCAACCGCGTAAATTACGCCGCGCTGCGTGGCTTTAGCCGATTCTTCATTGCGATACTTGCCGACACTTGCAGGAACTTCAAACGTCGGGCGCGTGAGGTCAGGCGAAATCTGCTGCCAGCTCTGGCCGCCGTTCATCGTCTTCCACAAAGTGTTGGTGGCGAAATAGAGAATGTGCGGATTGACCGGGGAGAACACGATGGGCTCAGTGCGCAGCATGCGGTAATCCGGCGCGCGGAAAGGCTTGGGCGCGACCTGCTGCGCTTGGCTGGTGCGACGATCATAGCGCGTGAGCTTGCCGCCATAGACCACGTCAGGATCGAGCGGATCAGGGACGACGTAACCGTATTCTTCCGCCGCGACGGGGTGCCATTCGCGGAAGGTGATTTCGCCGTCATTTCCGCGGCTGGAAATGCATGCAGAACCGCTTTCCTGCTGGCCGCTGCAAAGGCGATAAGGAAACGCGTTGTCTGCGTTCACGTGATACATCTGCGCGGTCGGCTGGTTGTACCATGAGCTCCAGGTCTCGCCGCCGTTTACGGTGATGATGGCGCCCTGATCGCTGACCATGGCAATGATCTGAGGATTGTTGGGATTGATCCAGAGATTCTGGTAGTCGTCGCCTCCGGGCGCGCCGCGGAAGCCGGTCCAAGTTTTGCCGCCGTCAGTCGATTTCCATGTGACCGTGCTGGTGACAATCACCATGTCAGCATCTTTGGGATTGAAGCGCGGCACAGAAAGATCTCCGCCGCCGATTCTGCCGGCCGGGCGCGTGTCCGTGGTGATCTGCGCCCAGTTGTCGCCGGCATCGTCTGAGCGATAGAGCCCGAGGCTGTTCGGCTTGGACGCGACAGAAGCTATCAGGCGCTTAGGATTGCTTTCCGCGATGGCGATGTGCGCCTGAATGATTTCTTTGGGCAGGCCGCCGCTGAGCTGTGTGAACGTCTGGCCACCGTCCGTCGATTTGAAGATGCCGCCGCCAGCGCCGTTCCACGCGCCGTTTTCCCACGGGCCTTCGCGCGCTTCCCACAGCGTGGCGTAAACCGTCTCAGGGTTGCTGGGATCGATCAGGACATCTGACGCGCCGATGTTTTCGTCGTCGGCTGTGGGCAGGACTTTCTGGAAGTTCTGGCCGCCGTCGGTCGAGCGATAAATGCCGCGCTCCTTATTCGGTCCGTACGGATGCCCCGCCACCGCGGCAAAGACCTTGTTGGGGTCGCGCGGATCAACGGCGAGCTGCGGAATCTGCTGGCCGTCGCGCAGGCCAAGATGCGTCCATGTCTTACCCGCGTTGGTCGATTTGTAAATGCCGTCGCCGACCGACAAGTCCGGCCGATGCAGCCCCTCACCGCTTCCGACATAGACAACGTTCGGGTCCGA